>Ga0209737_10003396_pt1 | contig 11118 bp, 8 predicted proteins | sample TergutCu122P3_FD_187284 | JGI IMG/M metagenome (GOLD analysis project Ga0209737, IMG submission 187284) | Cubitermes ugandensis P3 segment gut microbial communities from Kakamega Forest, Kenya - Cu122 P3 (SPAdes) (version 2) | ecosystem: Host-associated > Arthropoda: Insects > Digestive system >...
GCTTATTGAATCCATACTCAAGGCTAACGACAAGGGAAAAATCAAGGTGCGGAAAGTGGACGATAACACGGCGCAACACGTAGAAATTGTAGTACACCTGCACAACGATGTCTCGCCCGACAAAACCATTGATGCGCTTTACGCCTTTACCGATTGCGAGTTGTCCATATCGCCCAACGCCTGTGTGATTATGGATGAAAAACCTCGATTTATGGGAGTGAAAGACATCTTGCGCTATAATGCCGACCACACTAAAAACCTTCTGTGCCAAGAGTTGCAAATACGTTTGAAAGAATTAAACGAAGACTGGCATTATTCTTCTTTGGAAAAAATCTTCTTTGAAAAAAGAATTTATCGAGAATTGGAAAACAACGAAATCAAATCGTGGGAACTTCAATTAGCAGCGGTAGAGAAGGCTTTGAAGCCTTATGAAAAGAAATTGAGAGCGCCCATCACCTTTGAAAATATAGAATGGTTGGTAGAAAAACCTGTGCGAAAAATTTCCAAATTTGACATCAAAGCGGCTACCGAGCGCATCAAAAACATAGAGGCAGAGATGGAAGAAGTGGAAAATAATTTAGCCAATTTGGTAGAATATACAGTAAATTATTTTCGTCAGTTGAAAAAGAAATACGGCAAAAATTTTGAACGTAAAACAGAGTTGCGCAGTTTTGAAACCATTGAGGCTACGAATGTGATAGTGGCTAACGCAAAACTGTATGTCAACTATGCGGAAGGCTTTGTGGGAATGGATTTGAAGCGCGACGATGATGCTCAATATTTATGCGACTGCTCGGATATTGACGAAGTGATTGTATTTCTGCGCAACGGAAAATATATGATTAGCAAAGTTTCCGACAAGGCTTTCTTCGGCAAGGACATCATTCACGCAGCGGTATTCAAGCGAAACGATGAACGCACAATTTATAATGCGGTTTATCGTGACGGCAGAAACGGCGATATTTATGTGAAACGTTTCTTTGTCTCAGGCGTTACCCGCGATAAGGATTATGACCTCACACAAGGCAACGAAGGCTCGCAGGTCTTATGGTTTACGGCTAATCCAAATGGTGAAGCGGAGATACTGAAAGTATATTTGAAACCTCGTCCGAAGTTAAAAAAACTGATTTTTGATTTTGAATTTGGCAGTTTAGCCGTTAAGGGGCGCGGCTCTATGGGTAATATTCTTTCACGTTATGCCATTCATAAAATCGTATTGAAAGAAAAAGGAACATCAACCTTAGGCGGTCACCAGATATGGTTTGACGCCGACATTCAGCGACTCAACGCTGAGGCGCGCGGTGAGTTGATTGGCGAGTTTTTGGCAGGCGACCGCATTCTCGCAGTAACTCAGCAGGGGCAGTTCTACACTACTAACTTCGACCTTAGCAACCGCTACGAGCAGCAACTTTTGCTGATAGAAAAATTTGACGCTAAAAAAGTTTATTCGGCAACTTATTATGATGCCGAGTTGGGCAGTTGTTACGTGAAACGCTTTACTTTTGAGCCCAGCGATAATACTCCGCAGTTGTTTATCAGCGAGGCGCAGGGCTCGTACCTGCTTGAAATTACTTCCGAAAATTTTCCGCAGTTGGAAGTAACCTTCAAGGGCAAACACGCTAAGCGGGAGCCTGAATACGTGGACGTGGAAGAATTTATTGGCGTAAAAAGTTTTCGTGCGAAAGGCAAGCGAGTGACTACTTATGATGTGAAAACCATTTCCTTTATTGAGCCGCTTGAAAAAGAAGTTTCCGCAGATAAGCCTGTCGCCGAGCCTGTAGAGAACAGCAAGGCTGTGCAGATGACTCTGCTGTAGTTTAAGGTTCAAAGTTTAAAGTTCAAGGTTGACGTTATTATGCTGTCAGAAATTAAAAAACGGGAATCGTCAATTATTTTTTTGATTGGCTTTATGTGTTGCGGCAAAACAACCACAGGAAAGGCTTTGGCTGCAACATTGAACTACGATTTTGCAGACACCGATAACTTAATAGAAGAACGTTACGGCAAAACCATTGCAGAAATTTTTACTACTGAGGGGGAAGAAAAATTTCGGCAATATGAACGAGAAGTCTTGCATGATTTATTGTGTCGAGAAAAATTAGTAGTGGCGTGCGGCGGCGGCTTGCCCTGCTTTTTTGATAACATGGAACGAATGAACGCCCGTGGCGCTACCATCTATTTAAAAGCAGATGCAGAACTGTTGGCACAGCGCATAGAGAAAGAAAACAACACGCACCGCCCCCTTCTGGAAGGAAAAACAGGCTTGGAATTACGGCAACACATTGAATTGCTATTGTTGGAACGCGAGAAATATTATCGGCTGGCGCAGGTTGTTGAGACTGTTACAAATTGCAGCATTTTATTGCGCTGATTTACAAATTGTTAACAAATAAACAGTAAAAATGCTTATTGCAATAAGCAAAAAATACTTAATTTTGTATATTATAATAAGCAAAAAACGAATATATGGATACATTACTTGAAAAATCGTATCGGAAAATTCCTTTATGGATGTTTGGATTCCTGTATTGACTTCAATTTTGTCCAATCTGGTTTTTACTTTTTCCCAAAAAAACTCCCCGCCACAAACTCAAATAGCGATATTTCAACATCGGAAATTTGCGCTTTTGCAGAAATAAAACCGTCCGTTTTTATCGTTTTACCGGCAAAATCGGAATTATTAATAATGCAAAAAGCGTGAAAAAAAGCACCGGAATTGTTAATTCGTAAAACAGTATCAATATAATTGACAGTTACATACAATCTTTGCATATCGAATCCGGAAATGTTATCAAGGGAAATAACAGCGGCGGTGCCGACTTTTACCAATCGTCCCAATTCAATAGGGACATCAATTCTGGTTATTGTATCATTTTCGTTTATACCAATTTGGGCATGAGCGTGATAAACAGGCGTGAACTTAAAGAAAAAACTTCCAGCAATCACCAAAAACAGCACTGATGCAATTATTCCTATTCCGTACCTGATAAGAATTGAGGGCATTTTTCCGATGATGCTTCTTACTTTTTCGCTTCGTAATTCAATTTTTTGTTCCATTTTTTTATTTTTTGTTCACGAATTTTTTTTTCATAGTGGACTAATTTCCCAACTCCAACTGATTTTTGACCAACTCATAATATTTTCCTCTTGCCGCAATTAATGTTTCGTGTGTTCCTTGTTCGGCAATACTACCCGACTCTAAAACTACGATGTTGTCGGCATTTTTCACCGTGCTTAAACGATGTGCCACAATAACAACCGTTTTATCTTTGTAAAAAGGTATCAAATTTTCAATGATTGCCTTTTCGTTGTTAGCGTCCAAAGCATTAGTCGCTTCGTCAAAAAAGAGAAACTGCGGATTTTTATAAACGGCTCTCGCTATCAAAATACGCTGCTTTTGTCCTTGACTAAGATTTTGACCTTCGCTGCCTATCATCATATCGTATTTTAACGGCAAACTTTCTATAAAACTTCTTATATTAGCCGTTTCAGCAGCATATATCAAGCGGTCTGTGTCTATTTCATCATCGGTGACGGCAATGTTTCGGGCAATGGTGTCGGAAAAAATGTAGCCGTCTTGCATCACCGCGCCACAATGATTGCGCCATGCGATTGTATTCATATCGGATAGTACGGTACTGCCTATTTGAATGTGCCCATCAACAGGCTCGTAATATTGTAAAAGCAGTTTAATCAACGTAGTTTTTCCGCTGCCGCTTGCGCCCACTATTGCAGTTATTTTTCCCTTTGGAATGGTCAAATCAATATTGTTTATAACCTTTGGCGAGCGCGGTCCTTCGTACTGAAAAACAAGATTTGAAATTTTTATTTCTTTGTAATCGGACAGTGTTTTGATTTCGCGGCTATCGTCATTTTCCTCTTTTCTGATATGGATTTCATTTATTCTTTCCAAACTGATTTTGGTATCCTGATAATCTTGAATAAGTTTTACCAACTGTTCTATTGGGGAGTTTAACTGACCGATGATATATTGCGTTGCAAGCATCATGCCGAGAGTCATTTCCTGATTGATTACAGAGAGTGCTGCGACAATGGTTATTACGATGTTTTTTATTTCATTAATAAGAATATTTCCGATTTCCTGTTTCTGATAAAGTCCCATTGACTCTTTTTGAACATCGAACAAATCGGCTTGAACGTCTTCCCATTCCCAACGTTTGCGTTTGTCGCAGTTATGCAGTTTTATTTCCTGCATTCCGTATATGAAATTAAAGGTTTTGCTCTGATTTTTGGAACGTTGCTCAAAAACTTTATAATCCAATATTTTACGCTTTTTAAGGAAAAGTAAAATCCAACTCACGTACAAAATGCTGCCCAAAAGAAAAATCAGAAAAATGGTTACACTGTACAAGTACAATACAATGCCGAAAACTACAAATATAAAGAGAGAAAAAACCACATTTAAAGTTTGCGAAGTGATAAAACTTTGAACTCTGTCATGGTCGCTCATTCGTTGGATTATATCACCGATTTGGCTTGTATCAAAAAATTTCATGGGCAGTTTTGCCAATTTGATTAAAAAATCGGATAAAAGCGAAATATTGATTCGCATACTGATATGCAGCAATATCCAGTTGCGGATAAAATCTATTGCCGTGCGGCTTAAAAGCAGCATAAGTTGCGCCATCAACACCACATAAATGAAACTTATATCTCTGTTATTAATCCCCTTATCTACAATCGCTTGCGTAAGAAAAGGAAAAACAAGCAGCAACCCGCTTCCGACAAACAATCCCAAAATAAGTTGAAAGAAAAATTTTCTGTATTTTATAAAATAAGAAAAGAGAAACTTAAGCGTGCCGGGTATCTCTTTTACCTCTTCGGTTTTATAAAATCGAGGAGTAGACTCAATAAGTAAAGCAACACCTTTCTCTTCGCCTTTGCTAAAAGTACTTACCCACGATTTTTTAAATTCTTCTTCGGTAAGTCTTATAATTCCCTTACCGGGGTCGGCTATGGTAAATGTATAGCCTTTATTAAACCTGTTTTTCTCTACCGAAACCAAAATCGTAAAGTGATTGCTGTCCCAATGAAGAATGCAGGGTAATTGCACTTTTGAGGACAGATTTTCTAAGGTAATTTTTCCCCCGACCGTTTTAAATCCTAAAAATTCAAGCGTATCGCTGATACTCATTAACGAAACGCCGTCTTTTACGGTATGGCACATACTACGCAAATATGATAACGAAAATTCTTTTCCGTAATATTGTGCTATCATTTTTACGCAGGCTGCACCGCAATCCATTGCATCATGCTGACGAACAATCGGAAATATACTCATTTGCCAAATTATCTAAACAGTCCCGAATCCGTATCTCGGTTATCAATTAATTTTTGTTGCTCGTTGTATTCTTTTCCCCTGTTAAATGTGTAAGAAAATCCTAAAGTAAACATATTTTTGTTATCATATATTCTTCTGTTGTAAGAATAATCAACAACGCTTGCCGAAATGGTTTCCGTGCCGTATTGCGAGGGATTAAACATCCACATCCAGCCGCCCGAAATGGAAAAATTATTGTGGGTATAGCGCACCACAATATGCGACATGTTTTCATCTTTACTTAAGAAGGTTCCGGATAAGTCTTTACTTACAATCGAACCGTAGTAAGAAGCGGCAAAATTTCCCGCTCTTAGTGCAACCTCGTAACGCAAAGGAGTGTACCAATGCGTAAAATCTCCAATAGCCTCGTTGATTACGTAATCTTTTGAAACCCCACCGCTCAGTTTTAAAGTCAGCAAATTAGTGCCAAAAGGTCTGACGGCGCCAAAATAAGAAAAACCAAACACTTTATATTTTTTGTCGTTTAAAGAAGTTTGCAGGTAATAGTCGTCTGTCTTAACAAAATAGGTTCCTATATTGTTTTTTATAAATATTCCGAAAAAAGAAAGATTTAAGTCCAACCATTTATCGGCAAATCTCCAATTCAGGCGAACAGTCTGCCTCAGGCTGTTTTTCAGATTAGGATTGCCTCGCCTTAAAATATTGTCGGTTACGAAAACAACATTGTCGCTTTGCTCCGAAATGGAAGGCTCCTGTGGCGATTGTGAATAAAACAAACGAACTGTATTTTTTTGATTAATGTTATATCCCAACAAAAACAGAGAGCGGAAAATCCACGAAGAGTATTCATTAACAGGATTTTTACTGTGCTTATAAGTCAAGCCAAGGGTTGCACGATACATAAAACGATTTATCCTGCCGGTATATTCTCCGTAAAAATAATCAGAAAAATACGATGAATTATAATCGGTGTTGTCGAAACTGTTATTGACTTTTGAATCCATTCTGTAGGTTTCCAACCTGTTGCCGAAGGTCAATTTACCTGTATTGATTGTTTTCTCATAAGCAATTTCACCAATAAAGGTTTTTTTCGAATTTTCCAATTCCATTCGGTCATCCAACTCCAATAAGTTGTCGGTTTTGTTGTATTCCCGGTTTGTAACGGTTTGACCTGCTTTAAACATATTTCCGTATAAATCAATGGTAAGGGCTTGTCTGTTTTTAAGTTGTTTCCACAGGTATAAATTCAGTGAAGGATTAAAAGTATTTCCTTCGTCGGTCTTGTTGCCCGTTCTATAAGTCTCAATTCCGTCCGTCAAAATATCAATTTCAGCCTCCTCCTTCTTATTATAAAATTCAATAACAGGCGAAAATTTTGCCTGAAAAATATAATTATCCTGCAACTGATTGACATATTTAAGATTAATATAATGGTCTGTATATCCAAAAGGATTCATAGTGTTTTCATTTCTGTTTAAAGGCTTCTCGTCTATAAGGTAAGAATATTTCCCCAGATATTTTACCTCGCTGTAGTTACGGTAACTCAAAGTATAATCAACCGAAAACTGCTGCCGCCCGCGAATATATTTTATAAATATATCATCATCCCCAAAACCTGTGGAAAAGGCGTGATGAAGTGAAACGCCTGCGGAAAATCCGGCATCTAACTCTTTGGTAACCACATTTACTACAGCATTATACGCCATATACCTTGCAGGCGGAATATCGTAATACTCAATCCTGTCCACTTTATTTGGCGGAATTGCCTTTAAATCAATTTCGCTTGAGGCAATTCCATCAATTAGTATTAATACGCTGCCTTGTGCCGAAATAATTTTTTGAGTAACAGGGTCAATCGAAAGCGAGGGCACTGTTTCCAATAAATCCATCGAAAATCGGGCTGTTTTAATCTCCGCAGGCGAAATGCGGTAAGTGGTTTTATCAATACCTCTATACACAGAAGCGGCTGTTACCCTTACCTCGTCTAACAGAGTGGCGTCTGCTGTCAAAGTGTAATTAAATTCCAAGCCCGTTTCCGAAGAATAAATTTCAATTATTTCGTTAACGGTATTGAATCCCAAATGGGAAATTACCAACAGATAAGCATTTGCGGGTACATTTTCGAAAGAATAATTTCCTTTTAAATCGGTAATTGTGGAAAATTCAATTTTTGTAGTGTCACTCACATTTTTTAACACTACGGATGCGAAGGGCAGTGCTACAATTTTATCTGCTTCTTCTGCGGCTACCTTTCCGGTTACTGCTATTTGTCCTAAAAGAGGAAAACAAATCAAAAATAATGCTAAAATTAAGATGAAAATTCTCATAACGAGGAGTTTTTCGCAAAGATATGAAATATAATCCATTTTTTGTATCCCAAAGTTCTATTTTGGAATTTCCGAATACATAGCATTAATTTTATTTGTTATTAGTTGTCTGTTTAAGTTATGGATAATGTAATCTTCTTTTGTAAACTCGCTATCTAACATACAACTTATATTTTCTCCATCTTCTAATTTGCGTTGGGAACAAATACTGCCACAGGCGGGTAAAAGATTACAGTCTTTGCATAGTTCCGGTAAGCGAAAACTTATACGGTCTAACCATTTTTCTGTATTCCACCTGATAATTCCGTTATTCATTAATTTTCCTTCGGGAGTAACAGTAGCAAAATCACGTGCAGTACATTTAAAAACATCTCCATTATAATTTATTACTGCCTCGTTGTAATTATCTGCATAGCAACAGAAATTTTGCCGATATATATTTAGATAATTGACAATAAAATTATGTTCTTTAGCGTAATTCATAAATTCAAAAAGCAGTTTTTTGTCAACTTCTGCTTGGTCGGCTTGCCAAACCCTATGAAGACTAAATTGCACCTTTTTTCTGTCGCAAAAATCGAAATCGTCAACAACCTGCTTTAAGCCGGCTATTGTTTTACTTGTATAATTGACGCGTAAAGTAATACCATAATCTCTCAGGTTCTCGGTTATTTTCCGAATGTTTTTAAGTATCAGGTCATAAGACCCCAATTTATTATTGTCTTTAAAAAATCGGGTAATATCGTGTATTTCCCTTACCCCATCTAAGGTGATTTGGAAATGCGTGTTAAAATTTTTCAACAAACTTAATAATTTTAAAGGTAAAATAGTTCCGTTTGTTGTAAAGCCCACTGATAGTTTAAAGTCTTTTTCAATAGCCAATGCATTTACCCTATTTATCAGTTCCATTACAATTTTAGGCTTAAGAAGAGGTTCTCCACCAAAAAAAGAAAGTGCGAAATGATTAAATTTGTCCAGTTCATATTTTTTTTCAATATGCAGCAATATGCTGTTTATCATTTCATCTGATAGTTCCGATTTTTCTTGATGACTTTCGTAACAATACCAGCAGCCCAAATTGCAATTCAATGTTGGGTTTATTATTACTTGGTAAAGGTTACGTGCAAATTTTCGTTCATAATATAAATTCAAATAATGCTCTTTTTCGTCAAAATCATCCTCTAATATAAACCCGTTTTCATATAGCACCTTATATTGATTTGGGGAGTCTTGTTGAAATTGTTGTAAGTTGTTAAAGTTTGCCTCAAAGTCGGAAAAAACATTTTCTTTCAGCATTAAATACGCGTCTGTTAGTGCATTGAAGCAAATAACGCCGTTTGCTTGCTTCACAAAGTGGTTATAAAAATTTAACTTCATATTAATTGTGTCTGAAATGTATACTTTTCGTGAAATGAAAAGCATACATTTATCATAATTACATCATTTTGTAGACGAGGGAGGTTTGCACGCAACACAATTTTTGTTCGTGTCGCATAGTGGATTTATAGGAATCATGTCTTCAATTTTATCTACTACACTACCTCCTCTGATAACTATCATTTCATTGCTCATTGGCTCTAACAAATGTTCATCTAATTTTATGATTATATCTGCTTTTTTCATATTATTTCACATTAATTATTTAAAAATAAGGTTGCCTAATTAAATGATTAAGCAACCTTCTATTAATATTACTTACACTTTGGATTACAACCTGAATTACAAGAGGCAAGACAGTTGTTTGGAACGCAAACACTTGGATTGCAAGATGTTTCAAGCACTTCCGCATCCGTTACCTTGCCCCCTCTAATAACCATTAATCCGTCATCATTAAACTGCTCTAACAATTGAGCATCCAATTTAATTAATTCATTATTCTTTTTCATGTTTTTAAGAATTTTGAAGTTAAACAAAAATTTTATTATTTACACAACTTTCATCATCCCGATGCCTGTCATGTTCGCAAAAAATCTTCAAAAAGATTTGTTTTGCTGTTTTCTTATTATCTTTGCTACGCCTTTTTTGTTTTTAGGTTTATAAACAAACATTGTCCCATCATGCATTTATAGCCGGCAAGAAAGGCTTTTTTATTGAGCGGGCGAGGCTCAATAAATTTTCACAAAGATATATGCGCCAAAACAGCCTTCCAAATTTTTCTGTAGCCATTTTGGCTACATGTAGTCAAAACGGCTACACTTTTTTATCTTCTTCTTTGTATTCAGGATAGTGCGATAAAAAATTATAGCCCAAAACAGATGATATTAGTGATAACTGCGATGAATTAAGATGTGGTTTTGTGAAAATTTTATATACATTTGTTCGATGGCAATTGATTTTATCCGCAAACCAAACAACGGTTTTACCACTTTCCTTTTGTTTTTCTCGAATTAATTTTCCTATATGTACCCCTTCTTTCATATTTTTTTAGTTTAATGTTCGCCCTTTAGCAAACAAAAATTAATAATTGTTGTCTTGCTCTTTTATTTTCTATTTCTTATCGCTTTGCCCTGAAAATTGCATATACGCACAAAAAAATAGCGCGGAACAACCATCTGACAATCAGGTTTCCACGCCTATACACTCCGACGAATTATTCCACGCCGAATATTCGGCGTTTTCTAGTTAAATTCTTGAGTGTATCCTTTGTTAAAAGGACAAACTTGTGGAAAAGCGATTGTCAAGAACAATAGCAACGCTATTTTCAATTATAATGTGCGTATTGATTACACAGTTTTATTCATAGGCAGATTGATTTACTTATTCACATGCAAAAATACATAAAATTTCTTCAAAAAACAAAAAATAAGTACCTTTGCATATTGTAATAAGCAAATAATGAATACATTACTCGGAAAATTCCTTTATGGATGTTTGGATTCCTGTATTGAGTTCATTTGTTGTTTTGCGCTTTGAAAACTATTGACAAATTATTGAAAGAATGATTGCGTGTTTCAGGTTATCCGACACATCATAAAATAACCTCTCTGCGCTTAATATCTTTGATGCGTAGTTGTATGTTGGCTATGCCGCGGTAGTAGTTCTCCGCAACGGAGTAACACACATCAGCCGGATTGCCGCTTTGCAAATAATCAAAATATTCCGACTGGTAAAAAGCTATGGCTGATATGGGGCGGTACGGCTCGTCTTCCTGTATTAATTCTAATTTTAAATGACCGGCATCACTGCCCACGACGCGACCGTTGCCGTTGTCGTACACATTTTCCGTTAAAAATGTCGGTGACATGTTGCCCGGTCCGAATGGCTGAAACTGTTTCAGCAGGCGGAAAAATTTAGGCGTAATCTGCTTAAAGTCGAGAATGGTGTCAATATCTATCTGCGGGGTGAGCGCTTCTTCGGAAATATGCTCGGCAACATAATTTTCGAAACGATTACAAAATTCTTCAAAATTTTCTTCCCGCAGGGTAAGTCCGGCAGCGTACATGTGTCCGCCGAAGGTTTCCAGCAGGTCAGAGCAGGCTTCAATTGCCTCAT
>Ga0209737_10003397_pt1 | contig 11117 bp, 9 predicted proteins | sample TergutCu122P3_FD_187284 | JGI IMG/M metagenome (GOLD analysis project Ga0209737, IMG submission 187284) | Cubitermes ugandensis P3 segment gut microbial communities from Kakamega Forest, Kenya - Cu122 P3 (SPAdes) (version 2) | ecosystem: Host-associated > Arthropoda: Insects > Digestive system >...
CTCGATATATGTTTTTTTTCGCCGAACCCCGTTCGGTTTTCTCTTCGCGCCCACGCTTTTTTTCGCGAGATCATCTGTTCCGATCTTTTGTTTTCCCAACCCCTTTCGCAATCGCCTATGTTTTTCTTATTAGCCGATTACGAAAGTCGAATTTATTGGTTCTGTGCGGATATTTCCAAATGATGAAATCTGATTTGCCTCCGCACCATGAACACACTTGTAGGGACGCACATTGTGCGTCCGTGCAAACACACCAGTTTTACGTCGGTTTTGTTGGTTCACGCGGACGAACACTGTTCGTCCCTACGATTTCCTACGATTTTCCCCTTCTCGTTTCGCAATCGCCTATGTTTTTCTTATCGTTTTCGAGTAGAACAACGCGGACAAATTACAGGCCAAAATGGCGACAGGGTAACGGAATATTTCGGATTTCGCCTTCCACAATTTTTATTTCTTCTTCGGTTAAACCGTAAAGCTCATATACCATGCGGTCTATTTCGGCTTCAAGGGCGGATGTGTCGGCATTGGCATCACTTTCTTTATACTGGAGTATTTGATTCACCCTGATTATTATTTCATTCTCATTGATAGATGCAATCGGTATAGGTAGTTTATCTGCTTCATAGCAATTTACATTGCTATTTGTACTTGTTTTCTTAAAAACCCAATTCAATAATGACGAATTTAAAATGCCCAATATGTATTCCAACTTTGAATTTTTTGGCTTTAAGATGTAATTACACGAATTTGCAAGATAAAAACCCGAAGGAACAAGCGTCATGACCAGTCTTCGTTTATCATCGACACCTGTAATTCCCTGCATTGCTATTCTTTGACATTGATGATGTCTGGTTTTTTCACCGCTGTTTTCTTTTAGATAGTTTTGAACATCCAAATATTCTCGTTTGCCCTGACTTAATTTTGTTGATATTCTGTATCTTTGTATTCCTGCCCCTTTCAGGACCTCGGGAAATTCAATGGTATCGCACAAAAACTTCTTGTGGAAGGTCATATTTATTTCACCCTCAATCGTTTTGATTTCAATTTCCTTGCGAGAATTTACTTTAAGTAATATCGCCATCTCTGACGGGTTTAACATAGGTATACAATAATTCCTATCGTCAAGCAATTCTATATCATTGTAGGATATAATATTTGTTTATGATTTTGAAAAATATCTATCAGAATACATATTCAATTCGAAATCGGTTGTTTTTGTTCCAAATTGCAATAATAATATACAAATGCTCATTTTGACATTTTCAAACACTCTTTTTGCAACATTGTCCCGTTCGGGAAATGAGTCTATGCGTAATATGTTATGATTGTCGAAAATATATTTTCTCAGTTTCCCAACAGAACCATCGCCCAAAAATGAATTTTGGAAAATCATACACATAATTCCATTATTCTTAATCAATGAGTACAACGATTTTGCGATAAATGCTCTGTATGCATTTATTTTTCCTGAACCGATAATAGCGGAATAGTTTTGAGCTTTCAGTTCATCAATATCCTGAGTATGTTCTTTTTGAAAAACGAAGTACGGCGGATTGCCTATCACCACGTCAAAACCGCCGTTATCGCGGAATACTTTGGCAAATTCCAATTTCCATAAAAAATACGGCTTCGTTTTTTGCTTGCGGACTTCTTCATACTTCCGCAACCCGTCGGTATTGTCGTCGCGTTCCAACTTCGCGCGGATAATATTATCAATCAGACCATCGATATTCCTCTTTATTTCACGTTTGGTATCGGGGTTCTGCTCGCCGAAAAGACGCTCCTGTTCGCGTTGCAGGTCGTCGAGGTAAATGGACATAGTGTCGGAAAACAAATCAATTTGAAAACCGTACTGCGCGCCGGAGGCATCGTATTCTCTTTTGCCAAGCAAACTGTCGTCGAAAAGCCGCACACCTTCAAATTCGTCTATGAGACTATTTCCGCACATGATATTGTAGTCAAGGTTTGGAAGCTGGCGGGGGTCATTTTGGCTTTTGTTTTCGAAGACTTTCATTTGCGGCAAACCCCAGACTGTCATCGACGGCGAGGGACAACCACAAACGCAGTTTTGCTATATCCACCGCCGAAGCTTCTATATCCACGGCGAATATGGAATTTTTTATTGTTTTCAATTTCAGGTCGTATATATTTCGCTGTTCAAAAAGTCGCCGCCATTCAGAGCTTTTATATGATTTGTAGGCGTAATAATATGTGATGTTGTTCCTCGCTTTGACGATTTCAGAGAGCATCCCGAGCGGGAACGCCCCCGACCCTACAGCAGGGTCGGCAATTTTTATGTTTTCGAGGGCCTTGTCGATTGCACGGAGATTATCAAACACCGACTGCGGCAATTGGCGTTGGTTTGAATTGGTGAAATCTTCGTCCTTCATAAATTCGCCGTCTAAAATAAATGCCTTCATGTCCCCATATGGAACATTTGTCTTGTTTATCAAATAGTTTATGAGGCTTTCCTGGCACATATAGTGGACAATTTCACGGGGCGTGTAAAAGGCACCTTTGGCTTTTCGGTCTTTGCTATCCAGAAGGTTTTCAAATATTTTGCCGAGCATTTCCGGGTCTATGGCGACTTCGCGCTCAAGCGGCTCATCTTCATTAATCGTGAAATTGTAGCGGTCAAAAATATCAAGTATGCCGTCTGCTTCCTTTTCGCCTTTTTCTTCTTTGTTTGAAAATAGCTCGTTCGGTATATCAAAATCCGTATGTTCCCAGTTTTCGTAAAAAGGCTCAAACAATCCGCCGTTTAAGAATGGAATCCTGCAATTGAACCGTTTGTAATAGCTGTTGGTTTCACGTTTGGTATTCAGGGCTTCGTAAAACAGCGGCTCCAAAAAATCATTATAAAAATTTTGCTTTCCGCGGCGTTCAAACAAGTCCCTTACAAAAGTTTTCGAACCGCTTCCCCAAAGTTCGGCGCGGTATTTTTTGTTGATGCTTTCGGACTTGAAACAACCTGCAATGATATCGGCGTCGGCATCGCTCATGTTTTTGATGGTTTCCTGCAAGGTGTATTCGTCATCGCCCGTTTTTTTGAATACCTGCGGAATAAGCTGTCTGCAAATGCTATTATGGTAATATGCGGTTTTGAAATTTTTTTCGTCTATAATGTCCGGAATTGCGGATACTCCAAGCCAACCCTTTTTTTGCAGAAAATACAAAAATACAAGCTGTCCCATCAGTTTTTTTGCAAACTGTTCGCTTGTAAACTTGTATTTGTCCGCTTGTTCTGCAAAAGCGGGATTGCTGTCCAAATAATCTTTTAAATCGTGGTATTTGTCGCGATATTCTTCAAAGAACGTTTTGGTAACGCCTTCAACGCTGAATGCTTCTTCTATTTTGCCAAGTGTAGGTGCGAAGCCATCATATTCGAAAATGGGGTATAGCTGTGCCAATGCAGTATGGCAGGGTTCTTTTTCGCCCACAAGGTACGAATAGCGTTTTGCGGGCGGCAGTTTTCTTTTGAGCCGCCCTGCGTCGAATCCATAATCCAAGCGCACGAAGGACAGTCTCCAGCGGGGTTCGTTTTCGGCATAAAACGCGACAATCGCCGCATCGTGATTTGCTCCGCTCAATAGTCTGGAGACAAAACTGCGTTGCATGCTCCGCGCACGTTCGACGCTTCTTTCGGTTCGGAGCTTCACGGCGAAAACATCAAGAACGTCTTTTTCGGCAGTATATACGGCAACATGGCGATATGAGGCAATGGTACGTTCGTATTCGGGCGGCACGTCTTTGTTTTCGCGTTCGGGGAAAATCTTTATATCCTTCAAAAATTCCTGTGAAAACCTGACCATGTTTTCGATCGAAAACTTGTTCTTAAAAGTTCGCTCCAAAATCTGACGTTTCGCGTCCATCATTTGTGTCCTCCCATATTTTCCAAGTATGAAGATAGGATTATTTCTTTGTTGCCTTCCAACATATTTTTTTGTTCGCCCCGCCCATAAAAATAGTGTTTCGGTATGCGGTTGAATATTTCAAAATAGGCTTGCACGTGGTCCTTTGTGTTTTTTGTATCGCGCAAAATCTCTTTGGTGAGAATTTCCGGAATAGCCCCGTTTTTCCATAATTCAAGCATATTTTTCAGGTTGTTGTCCTGTTCGGCGGTAAATTTTGGGCATTTCATAATATCTTTTATTTTGTTGACCATTTTCGCGTCGTTGCCGAATGTTTTGGCGTTTTCAAAACTGACCTCTTCTTCTTCCGATAGTTTGTGGTCGAAGGCTTTTTTGTTTTTATCAAGCTGATTGAAATAGCGCTCTCTGACACTTATGGCTTTTTCATCGGGTTCGCATTTGATTAAATCTATGGCTTCCAAAAATGTCATCCCCTCTGTTTTGTCGCCGTCCGAATAAAAAAACATTTTGAAATAGCCTTTCCGCAAAAAAGTCACGGTGGCAAAATCGGGGATCAATTCGCTGTGTTTGCCCGCCTTCGCTTTTTTTGGCAGGGATTTTATCTTCGCGAACAAATCGGTTTGTTCGTCGCGGACCTTTCTTATCAGGGCGAGATATGCCAACTCCTGGTTTATTTCTTCCTCCGCTTCGAAATCTTTGTTGAGGTCGTCATAAATTCTGTGGGAATCTATCTCTTCGTCCTCGGTCAAATATTTTATATCCTCGCCCAAGGTATCATGGAAAGCCTGAAGTTTGTCCATGATTTTATCTTTGAGGGAAATTGCCTGTTCGGTCTGGGAAGTGGGGAAAAAATTATAGACAAAAATACGCAAATGCTCTGTGCCGACGCGGTTGATGCGTCCGACACGCTGCATCATCCGCGTGGGATTCCAGGGCAAATCATAATTTATCACCACGCCTGAACGGTGTAAATTTATCCCTTCCGCCAATATGTCGGTTGTGATCAAAATGTCATATTTATCGTTGTCTTTATGGACGTTCTTGGGATTGAAACTGTCCTCAATGGATTTTTTCAATATATTGCTGCTTTCCCCGCTGAATGCGACCGCCCTTTCGCCGTAGATTATTTTTAAATTGCTGCCCAAATAGTTTGCGGTCTCTTTCGATTCCGTAAAAATGATTATTTTTTGCCCGATCAAATTTTTGTTGGTTGTGAGTTCCCTTTTGAATTCATCGAGCTTTGGGTCTGTTTTGATTTCATCCCAGGCCATTTGCAGATTTTTTAACACGTCAAAGTCTTTTTCAAGAAATTCCATGTATTCATCTTTGAATTCCTCGGATTTATAGTATTGGACTTTTTCTTCCTCGATAAGCTGCATCAATTTTTCGTTGTCGCCGTTGTCGAACAAATCGTAAACATTTACTTTTTTGCTGATGAATACGTGGCCCGTGCAAAGCATCCCGATAAATTTTTCATATGAAGCGATAAATCTGGAAAGCGTGTTTTTAAAGGCGTGGAAACTGCTTTCCAGTCTTTTGACAAGAATCGACTTCATAAATCCGCCCATATTGGTTTGGGCAGTCAGCATGGATTTCACTTGCGACTGGTCTTTCAGATACAGAAGCGGAGTGTATCGGGCATATTTCAATGTTTTTATGACCCGCATGGTGTATGTGAATACTTCGTCCGTCAATTTGTCAAAGGTATATACAATTTTTTCGGGCGTTTCGAGTTTCGGGAAAAACAGTCCTTGTTTTTTTAGGTCCGCACCATAAAATTCCGTGATGTCCCTGCGTGTGCGTCTCAGCATCACATTGCGTAAAAGCGTGTTTCGTATATCTTCCGAATTTGAGCGCTGCTGTTTTTTGTATTCGCCTGTACCTTTGGGGAATTTCTTTAACTTCGCCCGCAAACCCCTGAAATAGTTTTCGAGATCTTTTTTGTTTTTCATGATATTGCTGTTATGCCGGTCTTGAAACAGATACAACTGGTTTTCTATATCGCTCGCATAGTTGTTCATAGGCGTCGCCGATATTAAGATGACCTTTTTGCCGTAGCATATCTGATGGAGCATTTTAAAATTCTCCGTTTCGCTGTTTCTGAACCGATGGGCTTCATCTATGAAAATATATTCGAAAGAAACCTCGTTTTGTTCAATTCTTTCGATGATGCCGTCGAGTTTTCCGAGCGATTCCACTTCTGCGACCACATCAAAATCAAACAGAACCTTTCGCCAGTAATCTACGAGCACAGGGGGGCATATAACCAGTTTTTTCCCGTGGTTCAATCTTTTCGCAAGCATCGCGCATATATATGTTTTTCCCAAACCCACAACATCCGATATGAAAACACCGCCGTATGACTCCAGTTTTTTTTGCGCATCGACAACTGCGTGCTTCTGATATTCAAGGCGCATGAAACCCTCGGGCGGATGATCGTCGGGTAAAGGTTCGCTGTCGGAATTTATTTCTTCCTCAAAATATTCATGTATTGTTTTCAGGTATAGCTCATAGGGGGTTATATCATTTTTTAGCCATGTTTTATTTGTCGCCGTATCCACATACACTTCGGCAATATCGACACTTTTCGCCCACAATTCCTCGAATTTCCCAAGCGCGAAGCCGACATCGCGGCTGTCTTTGAGTTCGACATCGAATTCGAGGTTGTTGACGAGCCCTGCCAGCGAAAAATTACTGGACCCCGTGATTACACTGCCGTAATGCTCGGCGTTTTTGGATAAATCTTTTCGCATTATATACACTTTGGCGTGAATTTGGGCTTCTGTGTACATACGCATTTCCATTTTTTCCCGCCGCAGCCAGTCAATGAAAACATATACGCCCTGCTCTATGCCCGGAGCATCGTCGGATTCGGCAAATTCGTTTTCAATATCGACGGCAAAATTTTCCTTCGCTTTTTTGTGGGATATGTTGATGATATCAGCCGTTTTCCGGTCGACATTCAGGCCCACCAGCACACGGATTTTTTCTACACCTTCCATAGCCCCGTATAGCTTGAAAAATCCGCTTGTGCGGAAATACCCCACAAGAATATCGAAAAACTGTGTGTTGTTTTTCAAAATATTGTTGAATCGGGTATATAAATCCCTGTCGGGTTCGTTTGTGAAAAAAGTAAAATCATTGTGCGGCACGCTCATACCTCATTTCAAAATTTATCTTCTTCTTTTGCGTTTTTTACGATTTCCATTATATCACAATAAAATTACAAATGCAATAGGAATTTACAAATTTATTTTGTTAATGTTTGTTCGCATTTGATGTAATATTCTTGTAGAGGTGATACGATGGAAATTAATTTTGGCGAGATAGGCAAACGCATTTCGGCAAAACGCAGAGAATTTGGTTTTACGCAGGAAACACTGGCGGAAATGGTCGATATGAGCATAAACCAGATTTCAAATATCGAAATATATAAATCTATTCCGAGCGTCGAAACGATTTTAAAACTTTGTGAAGTCCTAAAAACCACGCCCGATTATTTTTTGTTGGGCATTGACAGGGACTGCAATGTAAGCGAAGTTGTGGCAAGTTCGCTCTGCCAAAAAATCATGTCATGCAGCGAAAAACAGCAAAAAATCATAAACGAGATAATCACGCTTTTCATAAAAGAAAATTATTGAGAACCGCAGAACTTGATATTTCGCAGTCCCCGCACTTTGGTTTGGAAACAAAAAAAGCCCGCAGAATCAACATTCTGCGGGCTTTTTTGATTTTGATATTACTCATCACACCCGAAACGGGAGGATTTCCAATACATATTGCATTTTGCCGAAAGTCAGCAAAAACACATATGAATTTTTGCTGATATCCTGCAAAGTGGTTGTTGGTCAAAATGACCACCAACCTCGAACTAAAGTTCTCATTTCCGAAAAACGGCGGAAATACGCGGATTTTGCGGGGTTATTCACTTTCGCAGCTCCCAAAACAAAAATATCGGTATTTTTTGCATCCAGGCAATGCCCACATCCACAGCCGCCTGCTCGTCGGTGGGAACAGGCTCATGCAGATCGACAATGGTCAATCCGCATTTGACAAACATCTTCACATAATCTTCAAATGTCCGGTGGCGCCAGACAACCTTCGCACCGCCTCCCCGCTTGATCGGGGCTTCCCATTCCTTCGGCTCAAAATAATTCGACACGACGACCTTTCTGTCGATGCCCCTTTCCTCGCTTCGCCCGATGCCCCCTCCGCTGGGGGCGGCGGTGAAACATGGGTGGCACACGCTCGCAAACAATCTCCCCCCGGGTTTCAGCACCCTTGTTATTTCTCTGACTGTCCCCTCAAAATCCTCGCAGTCCATCAACATCATCGATGACAGGACAATATCGAAGGCATTGTCGGCGATATCATACAAATCACAACTGTTGCGTAGATGGTATGTTATTTTTAACTGCTCTTCCTCCGCTTTGGATCTGCAATATTCTATTGCGTGTTCGGCGCAGTCGACGGCGGTGACGGTCGCGCCCCTTTTTGTCAGTTCCCTCGAATATCCGCCCTCACCGCAGCCGATGTCCAATACCGCTTTGCCCGAAACGTCGCCAAGACATTGAAAAGTGAAGGGCGTGATGAAATGTATTTTGAGTAGATTTGTCTGCGCCAAATTGATCCATTCCTCGGTTATTTCTTTTTGCCCCCAAGATTTTGTCGAACTGTCTTTTTTCATGATAAAACACCTACTTTCTTACACACTATTATACTCCTTCCGGGCAAAAAAATCAAGAGTGTATGAAAATTTTACAACATTCCCATCACCGCAAATAGACATTTCCAAAATTGTCAACTGCCATGTTTCAAGATTTCAAAAAAACAATTGCCAACAATGGAAAAATGGGTATTTTTTGTTGACAAAAATTCTTTTTTGTGGTAAAATGACATACATAAATTTTTTGAAAGGCAGATAAGAGAGGGATTATAGCGATGATTTTTGGAAAAGAATCCGAGACGCTGGAGTTCAAAAAAACTACCGGCGAGTTGAAAGAGGCGGTCATATCCGTCGCGTCAATCCTCAACAAAAGCGGCAAAGGCGAATTGTACTTTGGCATCAGAAACGACGGTGCCGTCCTCGGCCAGCAAATGGGCGATGCCTCCTTGCGCGATAAGTGTTGGAAAAGTATATCGGCAAGGCAAACGCCGCAGGTCGGCTTGACTATCAATATACAAATGCAGAAGATATCCTCCGTCGCCTGAAACTTATGGAAAATGGCACATTGAACAATACCGCAAAGATCATGTTCGGAAAAGAACCCCGGATTGAAATCCAGATGGCGATTTTCGCCACAACGGAAAAACTGACGTTCAACGATATAAACCGGGCGGAGGGCCGTATCCTTGACCTTGTCGATATTGGGGAGCGGTACATACGAAACGCCATGCGTTACCGGGTCATTATCGACGGCACCCAGATTTCCCGAAAGGAGATACCGGAGGTGCCGCACATCGCGATCCGCGAGGCGCTGCTCAATAGTTTTTGCCACAAAAACTACCGGACCCCGCAAAACAACGAAATCGCCATTTTCAGCGACCGCATCGAGATATACAACCCCGGCACATTCCCCATCGGCATCACACCGGATGAATACATCAAGGGGGAAGGGCATCCAATACACCGAAACCCGTTGCTGGCCCAGATCATGTACTATTCAAAAGACATAGAACGATTCGGGACAGGGCTCAAACGCATAGCCGATGCCTGCGAAGAAGCGGATGTCAGATATGAATTTGTTTCGGATTATTATGGTTTTACCGTTGTTTTTTACCGCCCACCCCTTTGGACAAGCGATAGAATTGAAGAAAATATGAAAATCACAGGACAAGATACAAGACAAGATACAGGACAAGATAGTCGATTTAACGCTTTAATTAACTTTTGCGCTTTACCGCGGTCAAGGCGTGAAATGCAAAATTTTATCGATATCGCGAGCCGCGAACATTTTTTGAATGCTTTCCTCAAGCCATTACTTGAATCCGGTGACCTTAGAATGACAATACCGAACAAACCGAATAGCAAAAACCAAAAATATGTGGTCAATAGCCGTTGAGGGTAAGTTTACATTCTGAGGTCGGAACCGTATATTTCCCCCGATATAATCTTTTTATAGGAAGTGTAGCAGGTTTCCATTTTTTTGTATCCCGTTTTTTCGTATATATGGCGGGCGTTGGCGTTTTCCGATTCGACCCAAAGACAGGCGCTGGCATTTCCCCGTTTTAGTATTTCGTTCGTCATGAAAATCGTCAAAGCTGTGCCATATCCCCTGTTGTTCACTTCCGTATCCACGGCCAGAGCCCCGATCGCGTTGCCCGAGACAACGCCGTACCCGACAATTTGGCCGTTTTCTTCCGCAACATAGGAATTGTCGAGCCCATCTGCGAAATTTTGCCTGTTTTCTTCGTTTTCGTCCGTTTCGCGCATTTTTACATCGGGGTGGCCGATGCGGATTTGCAGCTCATAAAACCCTTTGTTCCAAAGATATGCGCAGCGAAGATGGTCTTCTGCCCTGCATTTCCGTATATTTGCGGATTTATTGTGTTCAGGCAGCAAGGCACCCGTATATTCCATATAAATCGACGATGTCGTATAATAGCAGCCGACTTTGTCGGCAAATCCTTTGCCTATTTCGCAATCGTAGTACATGGCCCACATCTCTTTTTCGTTTTTTTCGCGGCACAGCACCGACGCTTCGTCACATAGGGCAGTGCCTATTTTGCGCCGCCTGTATTCCGGGGACACAAATACAAAGGCCTGGCAGTTGCCGGGCGATATGCTCAGCCAAAGATACCCCGCCGTAACGCCGTCATATTCGGCCACGGTCAGTTTTTTGTGCCGATTTGCATCGGCCAGGGTTTCCGCCAGATTATCGGCATAGGCGGGGTTTTCGTCTTTCACCATGTTTTTTAGTGCGGTTTCGTCGCCCGGTTTGTATTTTCGCATAACTATTTTAGACATATTATCCCCTATTTTTTAAATTTCAGCATTGGTATAAACATCTGCTTTTTTGCATATATTATACTCCTTCCGGGTCAAAAAATCAAGAGCATATGAAAATTTCCACCTGTGCAAATGGAAAACTTTCAAAGAAGCAAATACACTTGACTAAATTGTGCATCCATGGTACAATATACATTGGGAAATATCGGGAAGGAAAGGAGTGAGTGTATCTGTATGGTTTCGGTTTCGGATTCGTCCGGCCCGTGCGATGTGAGCGGTTGGGAGCTGAACCTCCG
>Ga0209737_10003398_pt1 | contig 11117 bp, 8 predicted proteins | sample TergutCu122P3_FD_187284 | JGI IMG/M metagenome (GOLD analysis project Ga0209737, IMG submission 187284) | Cubitermes ugandensis P3 segment gut microbial communities from Kakamega Forest, Kenya - Cu122 P3 (SPAdes) (version 2) | ecosystem: Host-associated > Arthropoda: Insects > Digestive system >...
CAAATAAACGCCCCTTTGTTTACGCTTACACGATTGCTTTTATTTGCAGGGTTTTTCTCAACTTGTCTCTTTCGATGATTTCCTGATTTTTAATCGCGATTTGCTTCACGTTATCGTAAGATGAACTTACACTTTGGTTTATTTTGTTCATCATATCATTAACGCTGTCTATGGCAGAGGTCGCTTTAACGGACGCTTCCTTCGTTTGCTGCGCGGAGGCGTTGGATTTTTGCGCCAAATTCCTCACTTCTCCCGCCACAACCGCAAATGCCTTGCCGTGCTCACCCGCTCTTGCCGATTCGATTGAGGCATTAACCGCTATGATATTGACCTGCATCGCGATTTTCTCAATCTCCTTAATCATTTTGTTGTAGGCGGTTATCGCTTCGGTTATATCGTTTATGCTTACCATAATGTTCTCGGTCAATTCCTTTATTTTCGTGGTGTCTTTGAGAACGGTATCGAAAGAGGAAATGTTTTCGATAGCCCTTTCGTGTTCAAAGAGCATATCCTTGTGTGATTTATCAAGACAGTTGCTCGGTGAGTTTATACCTTTGGCGATTTGTTTTGCCATTTCCAAACAGGTATCGTTCCCGCAGGCGCCGCAGTCGTAAACACGTTCTTTCTCAGTAAATTTTTTCAGCAAGTCGAACGCCTTGTCAATCGTATTCTGCGATACCGGAATGGAACGCGCCGGTATCGGGTCGTATCTGCGATAGAAATCTTCTAATCTGAGCGTTTTGTCGAATTTCACAAACAACTCATCGAGGTATTTTCTCTTGTCCTGAGCAATTACTTCCTGCCGTAAATCGTTCATCGTGGTATTTATCTCAAAAATATCAGCCTCGTGCTGACAGCCGGTTCCGAGGTTACAGCCCTCCGCACAGTTCAGTACGTCAAACAAAACCGGAAGTTTGTGCTTCGGCTGCTTTGCATATTCTTCCAGCGCCTTGTAAACGACTTTCTGCCCCTCCGACTTATCAACCCGCAGCGATTTTCCGATGTAGTGCTCTACGTTCTCCTTCAAGCCGCCCGGCATCGGGTAAAGTGAGCCAAGCCCGGAGTCGTAGTGGTCGAAGCCGCTTTCCTGCATCGGGAACGATATGTTATATTCTCTAATATAACGCAGAAGATTCTTAAAGGTTATATTATAGTGAACCGCTCCGGTAGCGTCGAATTCGTGTGTCTTTGCAATACATGGCGAAAGAGCGGCGATTCGATGATTGACTCCCGCATATTTACGCATATAAGTCGCGGTGCAAAGCATAGGCGAGTGAATAGGGGAGAGGTATTTAATAAGTTCGTTCTTATGCACGAGTATATAGTTTACTATCGCCGGACAGGGCTGCGATATGATAGGACTTGCGCCGTGCTTCTGAATATGTCGAATATGCGCCCAAGTGCAGATGTCCGCGCCGAGCGAAACGTCGTGTATCTGCCTCACTCCCTGCTGACGAAACCAACTGTACAGGCGTCCGGGGTTATCAAAATTTGTTCTGACCGCCGGCGCGACGAACAAACTTATGGATACGCCTTGTTTCAAATCGCTAAAGAACTGCATCGTATCGTCCTCGAAAAGCCGCGAGTCGTGGTGACACGCGTCCAAACAGGCGCCGCATGTTATGCATTTTGTGTTATCAACACCGACATGGTTAACTCCGTTATCGATTTGAACAACATTCGCTTCATCAATAGGGCACGACCTGACACACCTGTTACACCCGACGCACTTGCTCAGGTCTGTTGTGATAATACTTTTCATTAGTAACCTCCATATAAAGGATTAGAATATACGACACAGTTATAAAATAATTTTCTACAAGGCGTTTGTCAAGTGGTAACACTCTAAAAAGTACCATTTTGTAGCAGAAATAAGTACTATTTGCTTAATTTTGGGGATTTCCGTCCTCGCTTGCACGACGGAGGCGGTCGTTTATAGCCATTCCTATACCGGTGTCATCAACCAAGTGCGCCAAAATTACATCGCAACCCTTCCTGTCGATTTCGCGAATTTCGGAGTATAACCTCTGCGCAATCTCGTATAAATTTCCGCTTTGGTCAATGTAGCCGATTTTTGTACCCGCCGGAAAGTCCTCAGGTTTTTTATGCAGGTAGAGAGGTGTGTCGGGTGCGTAGTGCCGTAAACTTCTGCCGGGTGCAACGTCCTCCTTGCCGTGAAATCCGGCGAGTTCCACCCTGCCTATAACGCTCTCGATTTCCTCTAACGCCAATCCTCCGAAGCGATAACATACGGGCGTCTCATTCACGAATGAGATTATCGTTGATTCCACACCCACGCTGCATGCTCCGCCGTCAATCACCGCGTCTATGCGTCCGTCCAAGTCGTCAAGCACCTGCCGCGCAGTTGTCGGTGAGGTATGCCCGAAAAGATTAGCAGACGGTGCGGCTATCGCGGTATTTGCCTTGCGAATTATTTCACGGGTAATATTATTGTCGGGAACACGAATGCCTACGGAGTCCAATCCGGCGGTAACGAGGTCGGGTATAGTCCCGCGTTTTTTAAGGATAATAGTAAGCGGTCCCGCCCAAAAGCGCCGCGCAAGTTTTTCCGCAAGCGGAGGAATCTGCGCCGCCACCGAGAATATTTGCTCGAAGTCCGCAATATGCACAATAAGGGGGTCGAACGAAGGGCGATTCTTTGCTTCAAAGATTTTAGCGGCAGCAGTCGCGTTAAAAGCGTCCGCGCCGAGTCCGTAAACCGTCTCGGTGGGGACGGCTACCGTCTTTCCGCTCTTCAGCAACTCGGCTGCTTCGCTTGTCTGTGAACCGGTTAAAAGCAGTGTTTTCATTTAGTTTTTGATTCCAATCTTGCGCAGAACCGTCTGCGTTTCGCTCTGTGTTTCGTCGGTAATTTCTATAATTGCGTAATAAGCCCCCGCCCGCGCCGACGATTCGTTTGCGGCAATCGCAAAGCATAAAAGCGACACAATCAAAAATATTTTTCTCATGACAGATACCTTTCCGCCCTTTAATTCCTAATTCCAATTTTGCGCAAATAGACCTGCGTGTCTTTTTCGCCTTCTTTTGCGTTAGCGTTGGTTATTTGAATTATCGCCTGATAGAATCCAGCGCCGACATTTCGTCCGCGTGTATTCTTTCCGTCCCAAGTCCAAATTAAAATACCCTTTTCTCTGCGGAACTCAAAGGACTCGTTGTCGACAATTTTGTTGCCGAGTTGGTCGAGGATTATAATGCTTCCCGATAATTCGCCGGTAATTTTTCTGCTTCCGCGCGGTCTGACAAGCACAGCCATATTGTTTTTGTCGGTAATCGGGTTTTCGTATGAGAAATTGCCCGGATTGTAAGGATTCGGATAAATCGTTAAGTTATATACGTATGTCGTCTTTCCGATTGTAATGGGTACCCAAACCGTTTTTACATTTTGCAGATTTCTGCCGTCGCTGATTCCGGATTCAATTCTTATGGAATCGCCCTCCTCCGGCAATACGGTTGCTTCGTTGGTTCTCAACAAAAGGTGGGCGACATCGCTATTAACGTTGCGGTCTTCAAAATCAATCACATATTCCGCGTCGGTTGAGAACTTGAATGCTTTTAACATTTCTTTGGCGACGTGTCCCGTAACCCTTTCGCTGAATCGAACTATCAAGGTATCAACAATTACGTCGTCGTCGTCTTTCATAAACATCGGCGCAAAATGGGCAGCAGTAATTACCGGCGCTATGGAATCGTCGATTTGTTTTCCGCTGCTTAACAAAATTCTCAAAGTATCGCCGGCGTTGCGGATTTGCGGTGTTGTTACGGTAATCACATCACTACTGCTGACGGACGTTACGGGAACGGGAACGCTGCTTCTATCTTGCGAAACACGAATTCCAATCGAACCGTTTGCCATATTCACAGTTGCGTTATTTTTCGTAAAATGACGGTTTCTCGGCAGTTCAAATTCGTTTGCCATTACAATTTGTCGAATAGTCTCAGCAAATTGTTCGTCGTTTGTAGCGAGGCGGAATTTGACATTTATCGAATCAATATAGCCGTCTCTCGGGTATGACGTGTCAAAATACGCCGCAGAATCAATATTCAGCGTAATAAAGCGTAAATATTTTATCTCAACGCGCTTATTGTTTGCGTTTTCCTGTTCATTGTGCGCCAAATCCCTGATTCCCGAATTTGCTACAATCCAAATCGAATCGCCATACACAAAATTGCCGTTTGACACCACATAAACCGCAAAGTTTCTGTTAGAAAGATGCGGGACAGCAACAAGATTATGTCTTCCCGAAATAGCGTCAATAGGAGAATTACCCGTGCTCGAAAGCGGCTCGCTGAACCAAACTTTCAGTGTGTCGGGACGGTCATCGTAGCGAACATAACTCGCGCTATCAATCACAGGCGCAACTTTGTCGTTAATAGTTGCCGGTCTTGTAAATTCGATTTTGCCGTTTATGTCCGTTATGCGGTCTGTGAAGAAAATTTCGATAGTTCCTGTTCCGCTTCCCGGAAAATCATTTCTACGGGTATATGAAAAACTTGTGTTGCTATGCACATTGATTTCATTTTTTTGTGCCATTGTCGTATTTCCTGCAAAGACAATTCTCACGGAGTCAATCATTTGTGCCGTAAACGGCGGTATAGTTACTCCGTTTATAACTTGTGTTTCCGCAAGTGTAAACTGTACAAAAATCGAGTCGCCTTTTCCGTCTCGGCGTCCGGCTTGCTCGCCCCTATTGTCAAATATTGCCGCTGAAATATTTATTGGCAAACGTGTCGATTTTGTATTGTCTTTAATCGCTACCCAAATGCTGTTTTCGTGAGGAAAATTGCTTTCCGAATCAAGCACCGGTGTGCAACCGCGCTCTCCTGAAATAACTTGATTGCCGGCTTTTACATGGCTGAATTTCAGTTTGTTGTCAGTAGTGAGCGAGTTGGGATTATATATAAATACCCATACACCGTTTCCTTGATAAATAACATTATGAGGCAACACAGGAGTTTCATTTGCGCCTTGGTCGTTTGTCGCAAAGGCTAAAAGTGCACAGTCGCCGTTTACAACTACTCCTTCGGTAAATTCAACCAAAAGCGTATCAAATTGCCCGCTGTTTCCGTTGTTCGGGAAGAAATCCGCCCCGTCTTTCTTTATCGCAGGACCCACTTTGTCCAAAAGTGGAATGGAATCTCTCCACGGTGCCGCTCCTGCAAGCGTATCATATTCCATAATGAGCCAGCCAAGTCCAAAGCCGAGGTCGGCAGGTATATTTGTGCGCAATGTGCTTCCGTTTGCAGATACCGATGTCGGCTCTCTTCGCGAACTTTCCGATGTCTGTGTGTTCCAACGATAGAAGTATTTCGCATTTTCCAAATTCTCTACATCTCTCGGAGTTATTTGCGCCACAATTACATTTGCGGTGCCGTCGCCGATTTCGTCACGAACTTCCGCCGAAATCATTATCGGCGCTCTGAATTTTCCGAAGAACTCTATCTCCACCCACTGATTATTTTCGTGAGGCGGATTATGTGCATTGTCGTAAACTGCTTTGTAGCATGCCGGTATCATACCATTACAAGTTGCCTCTACACGATTCAATTTTACCCAAGAATAAATAAGATTTCCATCTTGAGTAATTTGTCCGGGAGCAAATAAAAACATTTGTCTGCCCTCGGTACTCACTGTCGTCTGAGCAACGGGATTACTGCCGCTTGCATCTGTTGAGAAAAACAGTGAAATATAAGGATAATCAAAAGTTCTAATTTCTTCCGAAAATGTCAAAATAAGCGTATCAAATTGTCCGATTTCTCCGTTGTTTACATGAAGTCGCGCACCGCCGGTTATTATCGCGGGACCGACTCTGTCTTCAATTTGTCTTGTTATCGGCTCTGCATTTACCCAAGAGTCATCTTCCAATTTCTCTTGATAAGTCATAGTAAGCGTTCCCGTGCCTGAACCTACAAAACTTCCTACATTAAAGAACAGCGTATCGCCGTCTTCTCTATTTATACTTATGTTTTCGTTATTTCCGTTCCACGACCACGAAAACCCTCTTCTGCCGTTTTCAGTATCGCCCAAAACACCCACCGCTTTAAGCAAATTTGTATTTCCTACAGCGGGATTTCTGTCCTCAAATACTCCCGCCCAAGAAATTGTCGGGTGTTTGAATCTTCCCACAGGATTTATCCCAACCCATTGATTATGCGGAAGCGGATAAATGCCAGGAATATCAAAAATTCCGCCATCGTCAGCCGAAGGATTTGGAAATCTGATTTTCACGGAATCATACAACGGAGTGTTGTTATTCGCAAGTGAGCCGGAAGGAAAGAAGAATGTCCGTGTTGTTCCTGTTGTTTCGTTGTGCGGAACTGCAACAGCAATTGTCGTGCTATCAACGGCAGTATTTTTGAACGCCAAAAGATTAACCCCGTCCGCCTTAACCGCCTCGGAAAATTCAACAATCAGTGTGTCGAATTGCCCGCTGTTCCCGTCACTCGGACGAAGCGTCACGCTGTTTCTTCTTATTGCCGGACCGACTTTATCTTCTATTGCTCTCGTTCTTGTCATTCTGACGCCGGTAGGATTTCCGTTCACACCAAGTGAATCGAATTCCATAATCAAAAGCCCTTCTCCCCAGCCGAAATTAGAACTTATATTTGCAAGCAGCGTATCTCCGTTTTGAGATGTAGATATTGCAGTTGCAGGTATCTGCTGTATTGGGCTTGTCGGTGTATTCCAACGCCAAGAATAAGTTACGTTATTTGAATTTTTCAAATCCGTAAAATCATTGCGTGTAATTGCTGCTTTAAGCAAATTGGGGTTACCAACAGCCGGATTGGAAGTTTCAAAAACCGCCGCCGATTGTATTTCGGGCGGTCTAAATTCTCGCTCGAATCTTATTTCTCTTCTTTGCACGACCGAATTTCCTGCGGCATCTTCCGCAAATATCCAAACATGCCTGCCGTTTCTATTGTCCCTGCTATGGGCTAACTCAGCCGCTTCACGTTGTATGGCAAACTTGAAAATAGCATCTTTCCCGTCGGCACTTTGCGAAAACGGAGTATTTATTTCGTTTAATCCTGTCCAGTCGTAGTTAATAGTCCACATAACTTTTCCAATTCTTGTTTCATCGGACATATCAACACGAACTGAACAAATGTCTTCGTCGGGCAAAATGCTAATTGTTGCATACGGATATAATTCATCTTTTGCAACTTCGGGGTCGCTATCAGTTAAGCAGACCTTTGCATCTGCCGGAGCGTTTTCGTCGTATTTAATATAAGGGAAGTTTTGAGTGTTAGGATTAAATGCTCCTGTTCGATTGAACGGCAATAAATCTTTTACCGTTCTCAAAATCGAAAGAAAATCATAGCGATAACTTATATAATTCGCACTTGATACGGAAGGTGCTCTACCTTTCAATATATCAAATGCTTCGCCTAATCTGTTCCAAATCATTTGGCGTTCCGGCATTACATTTATACCCCTGTCGTTTTCAGGGTCATGAAAATGCAAAAGTATTCCGCCTGCTCCCTGTCTTGCAACTGTTCCGCCATCGCCAAAAAATAAATTGCGAATCATATCAAGCGTTATTTCAAAATCAATAAGTTCTGGTCTCATAGGACCGTTTCCGCCATTCATTTGAAAATCTTGAGACGCTCTAACTAATTGGTCTACTGCGGCTCGTATTTGATATGTGTAACCTGAATTACCGCCTTCAAATGCAAGCCCTGCATTAGGGTCGTTTAAAAAATCAATTGGGTTGCCTGTCAAATATCGTAATATTCTTTCACGTGTGTCCCATTCTCCTAAATTGTAAGTTAAAGTTATTATTGAAAGAGCAAGATACGGGTCTTTTGCTTGCTCCATAACTGATTTCCAGCATACGGAGTTGTTCATCATTAACATATCAGAAAGAACATATTGAAATATTGACGAAATGAACATTGAGTTAAATAAGAGCGCATTTCTTTCCGCAGAAGAACCTGTAATCGGGTTGCGCATATAATGGTTCATAATTTCCATATCTCTTCCCGCATTGGCAATGGCGGTAACTGTGACTGAATTTCTGAGCATTGATTCGTATTTTGGGAAAAATTGCGGGTAACCCATCATTTTATCAAGTCCGGCATGCGCTTCAATTTGCCACCAACCATAAACGCCTACTTGAAATTCCCAAATTCTGCGACCCTCAGGGCTTTGCATTCTTGGTCCTCCTACACCGGTTTCTTTTGCGCCTATTGCGAATATCCATTGATTGTCTATCCTAAAAAGTTCTTGTATAGCACCGAGAGCCATATAAAAAAACGGTTCTTCGTGTCCTCTTACTACGCGCCCTTCATACCAACCACTTCCCGGTCTAAATTCATTAGGAATAACAAAATGTAATTGCGTTTCACCTAAATATGTATCCATAAACCCGCCTGCTCCCGGCAAGCCGTTTACTCCGAGGGAATCGTAATAGCGAACTTCAAAAGCAGTACCTCTGTTTTTTGTTAAACGATAATTTGGATTGTAAAAGTCAAGGTCTCTATAAATAAGTTCGCGCAAATCATCAATAGTAATAGGTGGTTCTCCGTCTGGGTCTTTGAAATCTCCGGGGTTACTTGTGCGAAGCAAAACTTGGAGCGATTCTTCATTTATGTTTTGTGTGCCTCCGGTGGGTCCTGCTCCCCAATTCCAGCCGGGCGCAAGAGATACAACCTGTGTCCTTTGCCCCATTTGAAGATTCGTGGCAGACACTGCTTCTGTTGATTGTCTGCGTGCATCGTAATGTGGTTCGGGAAAATGCCTGTTAGCACTTCTACGAACAACAGTATTGTTTTCCGTAATTTGATAGCCATTGTTTGTAAAACGCACGCCACCCATAGACCATACTCTACTCGTGTTGTTTCTGAGATGAAGCTGTCCTGCATGACTACTGAAATTCCCGGCATCTGCGTTTGTGCGCTCCGCAGTAACACCGGCAAACACCGCATTTGCCCATACCAGCAAACAAACACCTAATTTAATCAAATCCGCACTGAAATTTTTCTTTTTCATAATATAAGCCCTTCAAAATAGATTAATGGAACTTCTTGTTTATATTCGTGATAAGTATAACAAAAAAAAATGAGTTTTGCAGGAAAAAATCGAAAGTTAGGGAATTTATTGCAATTTTATTTTCGCTTTGCAGAAATTATAGATTTTTTCTGCTCTTTTGATAACAATTTCGGTAATTTCGTCGTATAATTCGAGATTGTTGGGGTATTTCGCTTCTGTTCCGTAAGGGTCAACAAATGCGCATAATTCTTGTATTTCTTCAAAGGATTTGTCTTTTTCGATACATAAATTGCATAATTTGTTCAAATCGTGGATTTTTACCAACTCCCAACCTAAACTTAATAAAACCGCTTTAAGCATTTTTTCGGCGCATTGTTGACTATGATAACAAGAAATGTATAATTGTTTTGGATTTACTTCATAAAAAAGGTGTTTTGCTACAAATAAATCATTAGATGCGAAATTTATCCATTCAGTAATAAAATCTTTATCTTGCATATAAAAGAACTCCGTCATTTTTAATTTTTCTTTCCATTGTCGGGAAAACACTTCTTTCCTCAAAATGTCGATTTCTCTCTGCAACAACATCTATCGGCATACTGAATTTTGCTTTTGCCATATTTAACGATATTTTTTCTAAAATCGGGTATTTGTTTTCGACATCGTCTTTAAGCACCACAAAAAAATCATAATCGCTGTCTTTGTGCGGAGTTCCATAAGCGTGAGAGCCGAACAAATATATTTTTTCGCATTCGGTTGTTTTTAGAATTGTGTTCTTTGCCCGCAACATTTCAGCGTTTATTTTCATAAATCACCTCCGACTTTGACACAAAAATACAATAAAACAATCGCAGTTTGCAGGAAAAAATGGAAAGTTAGGGAAATTTGTTTTAGGTTTATTCGATTTCATCGTCATCAAAATCGCTTTTTGCGAGCAAATGTCCGACAATTAAGCCGTCAATGTATTCTTGCGGTAAAATTTCTTTTTCTTTTTTGTAATATATTGCAACAAGCAAAACGAGTTTGTCTTCCAATATAACGGCATAAATAACACGATAGCCGTTTGACTTCCCGCTTTTGGTGTCTTCGTTCGGCAAGCGGAGTTTGTATTCGACATATTTTATCGGACTTGTTGCTTCTTTAATAAGGTCGCCGTCAAATTTTCCTTGCGATAATTCTTTACTTAATTCTTCAATTTGTTTTGGTAATTTGCGGAATTTTTTCTTTCTTATAAATCGTTCTACTTCTTTGTCAAAATCCTTTGTTGTATCAATTTCAAACAATGCAAGTTTGCTCATTGCTCTTCCTCCGCCCATTCTTGCCAAAGTTTAAGTTTTTCTCTAAAACTTACTTTTGAACGCTGTAATTTTATCTTTCCGGAAACGATGTCTTGAAAATTGCAATATGCGCGAGAAACGCTTAAAACCGTTCTTACAGCATCTTCACGCTCTTGCACGGAAAGAGATTCTAAATCCCTTACCGGCTGGTTATCATTAATTTCCAACCATTCTCTTATACCTCTTCTATAAGCAGGAATTTGGGCAGTTTTCATAAATCACCTCCGACTTTACACCAAAATACATCAAAACAATCGCTATTAGCAAGAAAAAAAACTCACAAAGCGCAAATTTCTCGGACGGCGTTTTCTATCGGAACTACCATTTCTTCTCCTGTTGCCATGATTTTAATTTTGCAATTGCCTGATTTTTCTTCCTCGCCGCCGGCGAAAAGCACGCATTTTGCGCCTACGTTGTCTGCCTGCTTCATCATTTTTCCGAAGTTGCCGAGTTTTAGAGGATACTGCACGCTCAAATTTTTATTGCGGAATTTTTGCGCCGTTGTCAGCACTTTTGAGTAATCTTTATCGAAAGGCACAATAAATAAATCGCAGGTTTGACGGATTTCCGGCATTTTGCCGAGTTCTTTCAGCAAATCGCTCAAAACTACGTCGCCGACAGCAAAACCTACTGCCGGAGTTGGCTGTCCGCCGTAAAGTTCCACTAATTTGTCGTAGCGTCCGCCGCCTGCAATTGCCCGCATTGTTTTGTTTTTATCGAAAATTTCAAAGACAATTCCCGTGTAATACGCAAGTCCCCGCACAACCGAA
>Ga0209737_10003400_pt1 | contig 11116 bp, 10 predicted proteins | sample TergutCu122P3_FD_187284 | JGI IMG/M metagenome (GOLD analysis project Ga0209737, IMG submission 187284) | Cubitermes ugandensis P3 segment gut microbial communities from Kakamega Forest, Kenya - Cu122 P3 (SPAdes) (version 2) | ecosystem: Host-associated > Arthropoda: Insects > Digestive system...
TCGCCGAAGCCTCGAAGCCGGCCCAGGTCGATCCGGTGCTGCTGCGCCCCGTCGATGATCTCGAACTGACCGTTCGTTCCGCGAACTGTCTGAAAGCCGAGAACATCTACTACATCGGCGATCTGATCCAGCGCACCGAAAACGAATTGCTGAAAACCCCGAATCTCGGCCGCAAGTCGCTGAACGAGATCAAGGAAGTCTTGGCTGCCCGCGGCCTGACGCTCGGCATGAAACTGGAAAATTGGCCGCCCGCCGGCTTGGAGAAGGTCTAAAGAAAGCAGGGGTTAGCGGCTAAAAACCGCTAACCCCCAGTCTCTAGCCTCTGGTTAATCAACCCACAAATAATCAACCGGCCACTTGCATTGCGCGGAGGCCGCATAAAAGAAGGAAACTGAAATGCGTCACCGCAACGGACTTCGCAAACTGAACCGCACCAGCAGTCATCGCCTGGCGATGCTGCGCAACATGACCGTCTCGCTTCTCAAGCACGAGGCCATCCGGACCACGCTGCCCAAGGCCAAGGAATTGCGCCGCGTCGTCGAGCCGATGATCACCCTCGGCAAGACCCCCACGCTCGCCAACAAGCGCCTGGCCTTCGACCGTCTGCGCGACCGCGACATGGTGGTCAAGCTGTTCGCCGAACTGGGACCGCGCTACGCCACCCGTCCGGGCGGCTACCTGCGCATCCTGAAGTGCGGCTTCCGCGTCGGCGACAACGCTCCGATGGCCTACGTCGAGCTGGTCGATCGTCCGGAGCCCGCCGAGGCTGTGGAAGTTGAGGAAGCGGCTGGCGAGTAAGCGCCGCTCAGTTTGCTGCAAGGCGGCGAATGAAAAAGGCCGGGTTGATCCCGGCCTTTTTCTTTTTTGTAAGTGAAACGGACTGCTGCGCGAATACGAACCCTGGTCGATGCGGCTGGCGTTTTCATTTTGGAGCAGGGAGCGTATCAGGTAACAGATTGATAAAATCAGCGCCCAGCCAACGGGACAAGGACAGGCAATGCAGAAAGGCGTAATAACCGAAGCAGATACCTGTCGTGAGTTCGTCACGCCCAGGTTGGTCGAGGCGGGTTGGGGCAGCGAGCCTTACGCCATCGGCGAGCAACGCAGTTTCACCAATGGGCGCATTATCGTTGCGGGCGGCAAGGTGCGACGCGGCCAGCAAAAACGAGCCGACTACCTGCTGTTTTACCGCCGCGATTTTCCGCTGGCCGTGGTCGAAGCCAAGGAAGCGGGCCTGCCAGCCGAAACCGGCGTGCAGCAGGCACGCGAATACGCTGAAATCCTCGGTCTCAAGTTCGCCTACGCCACCAACGGGCAGCGCATCATCGAAATCGACTACACCACCGGCACTGAGCGTGAGGTGAATCGCTACGCCACGCCGGATGAACTGTTTGCCCGCCTTGCCACGCACCTGCCGCAGACAGCCATGCAGCACCTGCTGGAACCGTTCAATCTGGTATCCGGCAAAGTGCCGCGCTACTATCAGCGGATTGCCATCCAGCGCGTGATCGAAGCTATCCTGCTTGGACAGAAGCGCATTCTCGCTACGCTGGCTACCGGCACGGGCAAGACCAATGTGGCGTTCCAAATTTGCTGGAAGCTCTGGAACAGCCGCTGGAACCGTACTGGCGAATACCGCCGCCCCAAAATCCTGTTCCTCGCTGACCGCAACATTCTGGTCGATGACCCCATGGCCAAGATGTTCGCGCCCTTCGCCGATGCCCGGCACAAGATCACCAGCGATGACACGAGTCAGGGCAGGGACATGTACTTCGGCATCTATCAGGCGCTGACGACCGCTACTGCCGACGTGTTCCGCCAATACCGCCCGGACTTCTTTGACCTCATCATCATCGACGAATGCCACCGTGGCTCCAGCCGGGATGAGAGCGCATGGCGCGTGGTGCTCGACTACTTCGCGCCCGCCGTGCAGTTCGGCATGACGGCTACGCCGCTGCGCGAAGAATCGCGCGACAGCTACGAATACTTCGGCAACCCCGTCTACACCTACAGCCTGCGGCAGGGCATCGAGGACGGCTTCCTCGCGCCGTACCGCGTGCACCGCGTCATCACCACGGTGGACGCGGCAGGCTGGCGGCCCAGCAAGGACGAGCTTGACCGCTATGGACGTGAAGTGCCCGACGACGAATATCAGACAAAGGACTTCGAGCGCGTCGTCGCGTTGCGCGCCCGTACCAGGGCCATGGCACGGCACCTGACCGATTTGCTGAAAGGCACCGACCGCTTCGCCAAGACGCTGGTGTTCTGCGTCGACCAGGAACACGCCGCCGAAATGCGGCAGGAACTCATCAACCTCAACAGCGATTTGGTCAAACAATATCCAAATTACGTCTGCCGTGTCACCGCCGACGAGGGCGATATTGGCCTTGCGCATCTTTCTGACTTTCAGGACGTGGACAAAACCACGCCCGTCATCCTGACCACCTCACAATTGCTGACCACTGGCGTTGATGCCGAAATGGTCAAAAACGTGGTGCTGGCTCGCGTGGTCGGTTCGCGCTCCGAATTCAAGCAGATCATCGGGCGCGGCACCCGGCTCAACGTGGACTACGGCAAGGAATACTTCAACATCATCGACTTCACCGGCACCGCCACGCAGCACTTCGCCGACCCGGATTTCGACGGCGACCCGGCGCGCATCGAAGTCGTGACGGTTGATGAATCGGGCGAGCAGATCGACACCACCATCACTAAGCCAGAGCAAGAGTACCCGTTGCAAGAGGAGCAGATGACCCCAGGCGAGGGGCGCTTGCTGGGTGAACCATCATTTGAGCCGCGCAAGTTCTACATCGACGGCGGAGAGGTCGAAGTCATCGGCCATCTGGTTTACGACCTCGACACCGACGGCAAAAAACTCCAGGTCGTCAAATACACCGAGTATTCAGGCCGGGCGCTCCGTACGCTGTACCCCACGCGCGAGGCGTTTCAATCCAAATGGGCCAGCCCGGACACACGCGCCGAGGTACTACGAGAACTGACCGAGCGCGGCATCAGCTTCGAGGAGTTGGCCTCCAGCAGCGAACAGCCCGACGCCGACCCCTTCGACCTGCTCTGTCATCTGGCGTGGAATGCGCCGCTCTGCACGCGCCGTCAGCGTGCAGAACAGGCCAAACGCCAAGCCCAAAGCCTGTTCGCCCAATACGGCGATACCGCCCGTGAAATCCTCTCGCTGCTGCTCGACCGTTACATCGAGCGCGGCATCATCCAGTTCAACGCGCTGTCTGAATTGATGAAGGTGCAACCTTTCGACCGCTACGGTTCCCCTGCCGAAATTGCGAACCGCCACTTCGGCGGCGTGCAAGGCATGAAGGAAGCCGTATCCCGGCTCCAGGCAGCGATCTACCAATAAACCGATCCAATGGCAAAAACCAATACCCCACCCAAAACCCCGCTTACCACCCGCGAAAACCTTTCCGCGCTGATCGGCAGCGCGCGTAAGATATTGCGCAAGGACAAGGGACTCAACGGCGACGTGGATCGCCTGCCATTGCTCACCTGGGTGATGTTCCTCAAGTTTCTGGACGACCTTGAAGTTACCCACGAGCAGGAAGCCGAACTCGACGGCAAACCCTACCAACCCATCATCGCAGCCCCTTACCGCTGGCGCGACTGGGCCGCACGCGAGGACGGCATCAGCGGCGACGAATTGCTGGCTTTCATCGGGCAGGAACATGCGTACCGCGCGGATGGCAGCAAAGGGCGCGGCCTGTTTGCCTATCTGCGCAATCTGGCCGGGGAGGGTGAAAAAGGCAGCCAGCGCGAAGTCATCGCCAACGTATTCAAGGGCGTACAGAACCGCATGGTCAGCGGCTACCTGCTGCGGGACATCCTCAACAAAATCAACGCCATTCATTTCAGCGCCAGCGAAGAGATTCACACCCTCTCGCACCTTTACGAGTCCATGCTGCGCGAAATGCGCGATGCGGCGGGCGATTCAGGCGAGTTCTACACCCCGCGCCCCGTGGTGCGCTTCATGGTGCAGGCCACTGCCCCCCTGCTGAATGAGACCGTACTCGACCCGGCGTGCGGCACCGGCGGCTTTCTGGTCGAGGCATACGACCACATCGCGCCACAGGTCAAGACCACGGAGCAACGCCGCAGCCTGCAAAACGACACGCTCTATGGGCAGGAAGCCAAGCCCTTGCCCTACATGCTGGCGCAGATGAACCTGTTGCTGCACGGATTGGAATCGCCGCAAATCGCCTACGGCAACACACTGGAGCGGCGCATCACCGAAATCGGCCACGCCGAGCGCGTAGACGTCATCCTCACCAACCCGCCTTTCGGCGGCGAGGAGGAGGCGGGCATCAAAGCCAACTTCCCGCCCAACATGCAGACCTCCGAGACTGCGCTGCTGTTTCTGCAATACATCATGCGCAAACTCCGCGTGGCAGGTGCGCCCGTTCCGGGAAAGAAAGCAGCGGAACGCGGCGGACGGGCGGCGGTGGTCGTGCCCAACGGCACTTTATTTGGCGATGGCGTGGCTGCAACCATTCGGGCCGTGCTGCTCAAGGAATTCAACCTGCACACCATCGTGCGCCTGCCGCAAGGCGTGTTTGCGCCCTACACGGACATTCCGGCCAACCTGCTGTTCTTCGAGCGTGGCGGCCCCACGCAGACGATCTGGTATTACGAACTGCCGCTACCCGAAGGCCGCAAGAAATACAGCAAAACCGCGCCCTTGCAGTTCGAGGAATTTGCACCCGCGCTGGCGTGGTGGAATGTCCGCGAGGAAGGCGCACAGGCATGGAAAGTCAGCGCCGAAGACGTAGCCGCCAACGGTTACAACCTTGACCTCAAAAACCCGAACGCCAAAACGGGGCTGGAACATGCCGACCCGAAGGAATTGATTGCCTCCATGCGTAGCCATGAAAACGAAGTGATGCGGCTGTTGGGGGAGATCGAGGCGTTGGTGGCGGAGGTGGAGGGATGACGAAATCCATGCTTCAGTGCTTCCCGAATTGGAACGCAGCGCGTTCCGAATTGAGTGGCGTAGGCTGGGTTGAAGCGCAGCGAAAACCCAGCACTCGGCTGCTGGGATTCCACTTCGTTCCATCCCAGCCTACAGCCTTGGCTGCTGCCTTGCTGTTGGAAATTCTCGCACCACTGGTGCGAGAAATCAGTTGGCGGTATAGCCAGATTTGGCAGACAGTGTCTGCGAAACCCGAATCACTGATTCGGAAATTGCCCACAGGAGAGTTGAGGCGCGGTCGTGTGGGGGGTAGCGAATGAAGGCATGGCCGAAGCGGAAAATTGGCGAATTACTCACCCGCATTAAGGATGATATTCGAATAGATGATTTCACAACCTACAGCCGAATTACGATTCGGATGGCTGGTAAAGGCATTACCCTTCGCGATCGCGTCATCGGCAGTGAGATCGGAACGAAACGCCAATTCATTGCACGCTCAGAACAGTTTGTTTTATCCAAAATTGATGCTCGAAACGGGGCATTTGGAGTTTTACCAAATGAGTGCGATAACGCCATTGTTACCGGGAATTTTTGGGTCTTTGATGTTAATCGTAGCCAGCTTGATGGTCGGTTCTTCGAGTATTTGTGCAAGTCACCGGAGTTTGTCGCAGCATGTGTTGTAGCCAGCGATGGAACAACGAACAGACGTTACCTGCAAGAAGACGCATTCTTGGAAATGATGATTCCGGCTCCAAATTTGGGCGAACAACAAGCCCTCGTCGCCCACCTCGACGCACTGGCAGAGAAAGCCCGGCAGGTTGAAGCGCATTTGGATGCGGCAGAGCGAGACGCCGAGCGTTTGCTGGCTTTGCGTTTCCGCGACGCCATCGCCAACGCGCCATTGCGTCCGATGGCCGAAGTCGCGCCATTGGTACGGCGTGTGCAATTCATCGCACTCGATGGCAGTTACCCGGAGTTGGGTGTCCGTTCCTTCGGCAAAGGCACTTTCCACAAGCCGCCCCTGTCTGGCGCTGAAGTTGGCACCAAACGGCTGTACCGAATCGAACCCGGCGACCTGTTGTTCTCGAACGTGTTCGCATGGGAAGGCGCAATCGCCATCGCGCAACCGGAAGACAGAGGGCGTTTCGGCTCCCACCGTTTCATCACCTGCCGCGCTGATCCCGCACAAACTTCCGCCGAATTCCTGCGCTACTACTTCCTGACCGACGATGGCCTGCTGAAAATCGGCGAAGCCTCACCCGGCGGCGCGGGCCGCAACCGCACGCTCGGTCTGGAAAAGTTGATGGCTATCGCAGTTCCCATGCCGTCGCTGGCTGCCCAACAATCCTTCGACCGCCTGCAAGCTGAAGTCGCCGTACTCAAAGCCAAGCATGCTACCATTCGCGCCGCCAACGCCGCCTTGCTACCCGCAACATTGGAGCGAGTCTTTTCATGACTGATCGGGACACAGAAACGACAGATGCAGACATTCGACGCGCACTGCACACTAAGCGTCTGCGGCACTTAAGGGTTCGCCCTGATACTCTTGTCATTGATGAGCTAGGGCTCGCTCATGCAAAAAGCCGCATTGATGTGGCGGTCATTAATGGCTGTATTCACGGTTATGAGATTAAGAGCGGAAAAGATACTCTTAATCGACTGGTGACCCAAATCGGCATTTACAGGCAGACGCTTCAAAAGCTCACTTTCGTTGCAGCACCAAAGCACGTCGAGGGCATCATGGCCCATGCCCCTGAATGGTGCGGTGTGATCGCGGCCGAGCAGGGATCAAGAAGGGGTATAAGTTTTCATGTGGTCCGCGATGCAGCTGCCAATCCCGATATTGATCCGGTCATGATGGCTCACCTTCTTTGGCGCGATGAGGTCATCGGTCTGCTTAGTCGGGCCGGATATGCGGCGAAGGACCTTCGGCGGCCGAGAAAGCAGCTTTACGAGTTGCTTTGTGAGGCGATGACTGTGCGCGAAATCATCAGTGCCATTCGATCAATTATGGTGCAGCGCCAAATGTGGCGAGATTGTCCAGTACATGCGTAATGTGGTGGTTGATTGCCACTTCTTTCCACCGCGTTGGAGTACTCGGACCTTCCCTGTATGCTGCGCACTCGGCGATGTACTTGTCGCCACTTGAATAGCTAGCACCATAGAACTTTCCCGACGCTACGATTGATGCGCAGTGATCGTGCATCTGCGCGCGATTGTCATTAAAGGCCCCGCCTTTTCGTACCTCCCAGACCGCTGGTGTCGTGTAGACGAGTTTGCCTGCGGCCTTGATCTTGCGCATATCCACCGGAGAGAATTCTGGATGTACTATCGTGTAGTCTCCATAATTTGGCTGTCGCATACTGACAGGCATTTTGCCAACTAATGCCTGATAGAAGAGCCAATCATGGCGCATCAACTGGCCTGCACCCTTGGAAACGTCTTTGAAAGTCTTGGGAATAGCCGTGCCGATGATGGCTAAATTTCGGAAAGCATGCAGGTCGCCAAGCCTATGCATTGCCGCAATTAGCGCCCCTGCAAAGGCATCATAGGGCTCGAAATTTGGCGCGCCCAGATCAATGACCAGATCGACCTCGTCTAGCGGAAGGTCGAGTGTCGCAGCAAGGGTGTCGACAAGCTTGCGCGCATTCGGTTTCATCAGATCCTCCAGACGGACCGCAATAGCCACTCCCAGTCCATCGGCCGCAAGGATCGCCTGGACGGATGCGAGCATGGCAATAGATGCGTCAAGCGGAACAGCCGGTATCACGTTCGCTTGGCCTGCGCGTAGCGCCGCAAAGACGTACGTGAAGATGTCCCGTCCATCGTCCATCAACTGGTCCGAAATCTTATGATGCACGCCAATCCATGCAGATCGCCCGCCCCATTTGTCATTAAAGCGCTTGCTAAACGGATGGATATGTTTCTGAATGGTTTTTTTCGGTTGCCGCAACTCAAAATCGAACTCGATCTCTGGGATGGTGATGTAAGGCACGATGCGGTCCTTGGCTTCTGTGGCAAGGTGAAAAAGCGCCTGGTATTCACCCAGACGCCAACGCAACGCCGGAACATACATATCTCTAGTCAAGATCATCGCTTATCTCCTCAAGCTGCGAGCGCACTTGGCCTTGACCAATTAAGTCATTCAGGATGGAGTAGTTGCCGCGCTCTTTTCGGATACGACCTGCAATGATGCTGGGGTCGATTTTTATTGCTTCTGCATCAAGTTTCACTGCCTCTTCGGACAAAGCGAAACGAGAGAGGCACTGGTTCCACAAGTTTTCTGGTATCAACGCATCAAGAGCAAACCTGTCGGCTTCCGCCTCGATCGCATCGCTGTCGCCTGCGCCTTCCTCATCGAAGAAGTCAAAACGGATTCCGTTGGAAAGGTGTAGGAAAATATGGCCGAGTTCGTGCATCAGTACGAACCAGAAATTATCTAACCTGTCGTAGCGTAACGTGAGGCCGATGACTGGCGTATCGCTGTCAGCAAGCATTGCCGCACCGTCCAAGTAAGATCCCGGCAAATGTGGCTCAACAATAAGGACAATACCTTTTTCAGCCAATAGCTTTCGGGCACGTACTGGCCCGTCATTCCTTCGAGTCAGGCGGGCTAGATCCGGAAGCCACATGTCATCAGGCTTGAATGTGCCGATTTCATTGGCATTTATCTTCGCATTTGCTCGCTCCAGAATGCGTGTCTGCCAAGCAAGCAGTGCGTACTCGTTCGGCACATTACCGCTGTGCATTTTCTTGCGATGCAGCGCCGTCGCAAATTGCGGTCCAGCCGCATGTAGAAAATACTCTTTAACCTTCTCGATCGGGTTTGCGTTACGCGGAAGATCGAACCATTTGCGTTTTAGCATCTCTTTGCGGGGAAGCTGACCCCAAACGACATCATCAACATCTCCCCATGCAAAGACAGAGCTATTGGCTTGTTTCGGGCCCTCGAAGCTTCCCGATGCTTTGACTCCAAGTGCACGTGAAACTTCAATCAGTCGCGAGAGGCTTGCACCCATGTAGTCAGTTGCTTCGTAACGCTGCACTTGCTGCGGTTTCAAGCCGAGTTTTTCAGCGAGGTCCGTTTGACTCATGCCGGTTGCGATTCGCGCCTGCACCAACACGCGCGGTAATTCCTCAAGAGCGTACGTCTTTGAGAAGGAAACCTGGCCGGATTTCAACATGGCATATTCTGTAAGCTCGGCCTCAATATCAGCAATCTGACTTTTGAGCGCATCTATCTCGGCCTGCTTGAGCCACGGCTGATCCGAAGAGCGTTCGCTCGCAGCAACAAGCGCTTCCTGCAATTTCGAAAGCTGAGTACTTGATACACTGAGTTGTTTGTCGCTGTAGATCATGGCTGGCCCCTCCCCAATAGAAGCGGATCGGATAAAAGCGGAATGGAGATGATTCCCTTCTGTTCTCCCGAAAAGCGGTCTTGTTGAAAAAACTCGACGAATGTCCGTCCAACGTCTGCGCATATCATTGAAGACGGAAAAAACTCGCCCTTGAACGCGGCCTTTTGCGCCGCTCGCCCATTTCGGAACTCCAAGAACACAGGATCAAGCTTTGATAGGTCGACTCCAGTGGGATCCCAGCAGGCATCGAAGTCGCCGGGCTTCGGTTTTCCAGACACGTAGCTTCCGTCCAGATAAACCCTCAGACAGCCGGCACGCAGAAGTCTGCCCGACGCATCAAGCAGCCCTTCAAAGAGACTACGTCTCCAAGGGTTGGTCGCGAATGCGGTTGCGACCTCATCTAGGCTCGACTGATGAATGCCAGGCGGCAAGAGCGGCCAAGGCGAACCTGTAACATGGGTTAGATGTGGAATCATATTTACAACTATACTGTTGTAACACTGAGGGTGCAAGCAACGAAGCCGGGTGGGGGTGCGCAGTTGTAAAACTATAATGTTTCTCAAGCTCGCACTCCTGCCCACCATGATGAACGCCACCCAAACCAAAGCCGCCGCCCGCAAAGCCCTGATGGCAGCAGACTCCCTCTACTACTCTTGGCCCACCGACCAGCAGGAACGCTTCCGAGCTGCCATGGACGAAGCGGCTGCCGCCAGGGTGAGAGCCGTGCTGCTGAACGAGATTCTGGGTATTGCCTGCACCGCCGAAAAGGCCAGTGAGATTTGGCGTGATCTGCCCGTATCGCAACTCAATGACCTCAACTGGGCAAAGCTGCTCACCACGGGCGTCGGCGAAGACATGTTTTATCTCAACGCGAACATGGCCGAAAACACCAGTCTGCTCGATTTCGATACGCTTTATGACTATGACTTCGATAGTCACCTGTTCCAGGAACGAGCCAGCAAGGAGGAGTTCAAGGACTATCCGGGCCGGGACTACTACGCGCTGCGCTTTTCGTGCTGGGCGCGTCTGATGATTGATGAGCATTTTCATTACACCACGCTCTATTCGCTGGCGAACTATTTGGTCGTTTCTCTCGAAGAACCGGGATCGGAAATGATCCAGACGCTGATCCCGCACGAATACGTCGACGGCAAAAACCACGGCAAGAGAGAGAAAGGCGGTTTTCTTTGGGATATAAAACACGATGCTGCCGGACATGAAGGGCAACTGGAAGAATTGCAAAGCCGCTGGTACGACTACCTTGAGCAACGTTGGCTGGAACTCAGCCGGTCATTCGTTGGCGATGCTCCTGCAGTGTTCATGGTTGACGAGAATCAGGACGGTGAGTTGCATCGCAATTTCATCTTCAACAATGAAGCCGCATTGAAACGCATCCGCTGGCGACACTTCCTGGCGGATTGCGCACACATCAGCGCCGATTTCTCAGCAGTGCTCGATCACAAAGAGAAGGAGTTTGAAAAAGCGCGGCACTGGCTACAGGAAGCACATCAAGACATTGTGCGCAACTTCGATCCACGTATCGCCAAACTGAAGAAAAAACGTAAGATCGTCGTTGCGCCGGGCGCATTCGATGGGTTGATTGACTAGCACGGTTTCGGCTTGGGCGATGCGCTGTATGCCGTACTCTGCGGCGCAGGCCACAAGGGCGCATGATCCTCAGGAGGCTTCGGCTTCCTCTTGCTGTTGCAACCGCCACATGCGCGCGTAAGCGCCGTCGGCGGCGAGTAGTTCGGCGTGTTTGCCGCGCTCGATGATGCCGCCCTCGTGCATGACCAGGATCTGGTCGGCGTTCATTACCGTCGAT
>Ga0209737_10003402_pt1 | contig 11115 bp, 7 predicted proteins | sample TergutCu122P3_FD_187284 | JGI IMG/M metagenome (GOLD analysis project Ga0209737, IMG submission 187284) | Cubitermes ugandensis P3 segment gut microbial communities from Kakamega Forest, Kenya - Cu122 P3 (SPAdes) (version 2) | ecosystem: Host-associated > Arthropoda: Insects > Digestive system >...
TCGGGCGTGTATCGCTCTTGCGATACGAGCGGGTTTGCCGGCAACTGATCTGAAGCTTATCACCGCGCTGCTTCTCCTGGGAATTCTCGTTATCAGCTGGGAGAGGACGAAGAAGGTGAAATCCCATGCTTGATCTGATCGGTATCGATAAGTATTACGGACAGGGTACCCCTGATGAGATGGCGCTATTCAAAGATTTCAACCTTAACGTTCCTGATGGCGAATTTCTCTGCGTTATCGGCAGCAACGGGTCGGGAAAGACAACGCTACTCAATACCATCTGCGGAGATATCCCCATCGACAGCGGCGAGGTTCTGCTGGATGGCAAGGATATCACCAAAGAGAAGAACTTTGAACGGTACAGGACGATCGGGCGCGTATTCCAAGATCCGAAATCCGGTACGTGTCCGTCGATGACGATCCTTGAGAACCTCTCGATTGCAGAGAACAAGGGAAAGCTATTCGGCCTGGGAAGGGGCGTGAGCCAGTCGCGGGTCGGGCACTATCGCTCATTGCTTGAGCCGCTAGGGCTTGGCCTCGAGAACAAGATGAACGTTCTGGTCGATAGTCTTTCAGGTGGTCAACGTCAAGCGCTTGCGTTGCTGGTCGCGACGATGGTGCCACTCAAGCTTCTGATTCTTGACGAGCATACCGCAGCGCTCGATCCTAAGACGCAGGCAATCACCATGAATCTGACGGGGCAGCTGGTTGCTGAAAAAGACTTGACCGCGATTATGGTGACACACAATCTACGCCATGCGCTCGAATATGGCACGCGGCTTATCATGCTTCATGAAGGCGGCATAATCCTTGATAAGTCCGGTGCGGAAAAAGAGGCGCTGGTGCTTGAGGATGTGGTGAATATATTCAACGAAATCAGTATCGAATACGGGAATTAGACACAGTTAGTGCTTGATCTATCAGCTTTAAACTCCGCGCAGCACGAAGCGGTTCTTACAACGGAAGGTCCACTTCTGGTTCTTGCTGGGGCTGGTAGCGGAAAGACGCGCGTGCTTACATATCGCATTGCTCACTTGGTGCATGACAAAGATGTGGCGCCCCATCAGATTCTGGCGATTACCTTCACTAACAAAGCGGCTGCCGAGATGCGCGAGCGTCTCTCGACGCTGGTGCGCGCGATGGGTTCGGGCATGTGGGTTGCGACGTTTCACGCGATGTGCGTACGTATTCTGCGCGCCCATGCCGATCAGTTGGGCTACACCTCAAGCTTTACCATCTACGACGATGACGACAGCAAGCGACTGGTCAAAGAAATCATGCGTGAGCTGAACATCGACGACGCGTACTACCCGCTAGCAGGAATCAGGGGGCGGATCAGCGATGCGAAGAACAATCTGGTAAACGAAGCGGATTACGCTGCTTCCGCGAGCAACCCATTCATGAAAACTATCGCGAAAGTGTATTCCAGGCTTCAGGAAAGACTTCTGCAAAACAATGCGATGGACTTCGATGATCTGCTTGTCAATGTGGTCGAACTCTTTCGCAAGAACCCCGCAACACTCGCTACCTATCAGGAGCGCTTCCGCTATATCCATGTCGATGAATACCAAGACACCAACAAGGCTCAATATGAGATCGTGCGTCTTCTTGCGCACGAGCATCGCAATCTGATGGTGGTCGGCGACGACGATCAGTCCATCTACAGCTGGCGCGGCGCCGATATCCGCAACATCTTGGAATTCGAGAAGGATTACCCTGAAGCGCGTACCGTCAAGCTAGAGGAGAACTACCGTAGCACCGGACGCATTCTAGCCGCTGCCAACGCGGTTATCGCACACAATGAGACGCGCAAGCCGAAGGTACTGTTCACCTCGTCCGGTGAGGGCGAGAAGATTGGCGTCTATCTTGCCACCAATGAGCATGACGAAGCGCGCTATATCGCCGCACGTATCGAGCGACTCGCACGCGAAAGACGATCATCGATGAGCGATTTCGCGGTGTTTTACCGGACCAACGCGCAGAGTCGTGTGCTGGAAGACGCGTTTCTCAAAACCGGTCTGCCGTATCGGATTGTGGGCGGAACCCGGTACTTTGATCGTGCGGAGATTCGCGATCTGATGGCGTATCTTAAAGTAATCGCCAATCCTATGGATGACATATCACTCAAACGCATTATCAATACGCCACGTCGCGGTATCGGAAGTACTACCATCGAACGTATCGAGCGTACCGCCCATAGCGAGGACGTGACGTTCGAGACCGCGATGGGTATAGTTGCGCGATCCGATGAGGTGCGTGCAGGCGTTGCGCAGGCGCTGACCTCATTTATCGAGACGCTTGCGACGATGCGCTCGATGGAGGGTGAACTCAAAGACGTAATTGCGCTTATTATCGAGCTTTCGTCGCTGTTGACCGCCTACGAGAAAGAGCAAAACGCTGAGGCACAGGCACGTGCTGAGAATATCAAGGAGTTCGTCAATGTCGCCGCCGAGTTCGCACAGACCCACACGAACAGTGACCTCTTCACATTCATGGAGTGGCTTGCCCTGCGCACCGATCTCGATTCGTTTGCCACCGCAAATGATTCGGTGACGTTGATGACCGTACACACGGCAAAGGGGCTTGAGTATCCGGTCGTATTCGTCGCGGGTATGGAGGAGTCGATATTTCCTCATATGATGTCAATGACCGATTCGCACACCGGGGTCGAGGAGGAACGACGTCTCGCGTATGTAGCGATAACGCGTGCGCGGGAACGGTTGTTTCTGACGTACGCCTCATCACGCCGCTCATTCGGTGACGCCACCTCCAATCCGCCCAGTCGCTTCATAGGCGAAATCCCCGACGAGTTGATAGAGCTGGCGGGGGTAGGCTCTATCGGCTATGAAGGATTTGGATGGGAGAAGCGTGGGGACCGAAGCGGTGTGTCCGGACATGGCACCAGCTACGGCGGTCGCGGTCATGAGGATGGACGCGTCTTCGGTGGCGGTGGTGACGAGCCACTCTATGGTGCTGCGGTTCGCACGAACGCTGCGAGCACCCCTGTGCAGTTCGAGGTAGGGGACCGCGTCATCCACAAGACGTTCGGAAAAGGCGAGGTTATCCTCGTGGACGGCGATTCGCTCAGGATAGAGTTTGAGGGGAGCGCGGGAACGAAAAACCTGCTAGCCGACTATACTCCTATCGTGAAAATACAGTAAAGTCAAACTTCTCAATCCACGACATCTCGCACGACATCCGCAAAAGTTGCAATTTGCATGTAGGCGTGGTGCATACGCTCAGTAACGCTATAATGAAACGTTACACATCCAATGTGAATGAAATGAAGAATAGTGACCCGACGAGAGGATTATTTGTGAGTAGCGCGACAAGCAAGAAACTAGATGACGGCAGGATTCAGATGACCGCGACCATTCCTGTAGAGACGGTCGATGCGGCTATCAATAAAGTATATAAAGACGCGGCAAAAAAATATAAGTTTCCCGGTTTTCGTCCGGGCAAAGCCCCTCGCTCGATGGTTGAAACTCTTATCGGCGACGAATACGCGCGTGCGGTCGCAACCGACGAGGTGGTCAACTCCACCTTCGCCCAGCTGGTAGACGGCGAGGGCTATCGTGTGTTGGGTCAACCTGATTTCGACGAGGAGCTTCTGGTCGTTGAGGGCGAGGAGTTCTCCTACGTCGTCACGTTCGAGGTTCGTCCTCAGCTGACACTTAAGGATACGAAGGTCTCGATCAAGATGCCTCCGCGCGAGGTGACCGACACAGAGATCAATAAGCAGATTGATGCAATTCGCGAGCGTTTTTCTCAGCTCGTCAAGGCGAAAAGTCGCACGATTCGTGAAGACGACCATGTCCTCATTTCGTTCACCTCGACCGTTGGCGGTGAGGAGTACGAGGGCAACACCGTCGATAAGTACCAGTACCATCTGGGTCAAGGCATGATGCCGGCTGAGTTTGAAAAGGCGATCGTCGGCGCAAAGCCCGGCGAGAATGTCGAGGCGGAGTTCGTCATCGAAGAGGGCGAGGATAACTCCGAGTTCGCCGGTAAAACGATGCACTTCAACATTGAAATCCATGAGATTCAAGAGCGCGATCTTCCCGAGGTCAACGATGATCTGGCGGTCATGTCAGGTTTCGAGAGCGCTGAAGAGATGCGTAGTGAGATCAGCGCGAACATCGAGAGCAGCAAGATGAACTCGTATGACAACGTGCAGAACCAGCGCTTGGCAGCGGCGCTTGCCGAAAAGCTTGAGGGCGACGTGCCCGATGAGCTTGTCGAGGAGCGCGCGGAGTACCTCAAGCACGACTTTGCTCAGATGCTCGCTCAAAATGATATGACGATGGAGCAGTACTTCATCATGGCCCAAGTCACCCCCGATACCTTCTTCGGTGATCTCAAGAACCAGGCGTTGATGGCGATCTCTGAAGAGTTGGCGCTTGAGGCGTTGGCACGCGATGAGCAGCTTGAGCCGACCGACGATGAGTTCGAGTACGAGATGGAGATCATCGCCGAGACCTCAGGGGTCAAGCTCGATGCTGTCAAAGAGCAGTGGAAGAAAGCCGCGTTAGTAACGACGTTGCGCGATGAGCTCTCGCGTCGCAAGGCACTTAAGTGGCTGACGGAGAACAGTGAGATAGAGATTGACGAGGAGGCGTTTTAATCGTGAGCGCACACAAGCACGCAACATACAATCAGCTCATTCCGATGGTCATCGAACAGACCAATCGCGGTGAGCGCAGTTTTGATATCTACAGTCGCCTGCTCAACGAGCGGGTCATCTTTTTGAGCGGAGAGGTAAACGAGATCACCGCAAACCTCATCATCGCGCAGCTGTTGCATCTTGAGAGCATGGATCCCGATAAGGATATCGCGCTCTACATCAACAGTCCCGGTGGTTCGGTCGTCGATGGTCTTGCCATTTATGACACGATGCAGTTCGTCAAACCGGATGTTGCGACGTACTGCGTGGGTCAATGCGCAAGCATGGGCGCGGTCCTGCTGGCCGCCGGTGCGAAGGGCAAGCGTTTCGCGTTGCCGCACAGTCGCGTGCTGATTCATCAGCCGTGGGGCGGCGCTCAAGGACAAGCCTCCGACATCGAGATTCAGGCACAGGAGATCTTGCGCCTACGCGAAGAACTCAACAAGATTCTTGCTCATCATACGGGCAAAACGATTAAGCAGGTACACAAAGACACCGATCGCGACAACATCATGAAGGCCGAGACCGCCATGGAGTACGGCTTGGTCGATGAGGTGCTTACGACGCGACACACGGAAAAGGGTAAATAAGCGCTATGGATTACATTGATGACCGGGGTTTTCGACCGCCGCTGATATGCTCGTTTTGTGGCGAGGTAGCCACCGGCCAGGTATTTTGCGGGCAGGACAACGTGTGTATGTGCGAATCGTGTGCGGAAAACCTCATGCAGGTACTTAACTCTCTGGAGTACTCGACCCAGCTGAAGGATCCTTCCGTTCGCAATGCCTTGGCGGATACGAAACACGTCGCCTCCGAGGTCTTACCCGATATCCTTCCGACCCCCAAAGAGATTCATGAAGAGTTGAATCAGTATGTCGTGGGCCAAGAAGAGGCGAAGAAGTATCTGTCCGTTGCGGTACACAACCACTACAAGCGCATCTTGCGCGGTCAAAGTATTGGCGACGAGGTCGAGCTTGCGAAAAGCAACATCTTGCTGTTGGGACCGACCGGTACCGGCAAGACGCTTCTTGCTCAAACACTCGCGCGGATTCTCAACGTTCCGTTCGCGATCGCGGACGCAACGTCTCTGACTGAGGCGGGCTATGTAGGAGAAGATGTTGAGAACATCCTCCTCAAGCTCATGGCTGCCGCAGAGTTCGATGTGGCACGTGCGCAAGTGGGCATCATCTACATCGACGAGATCGACAAGATCGCGCGTAAGGCTGAAAACCTTTCTATTACCCGTGATGTATCGGGCGAAGGCGTTCAGCAAGCCCTCCTCAAAATCGTCGAAGGCACGATAGCAAGCGTTCCTCCTAAGGGTGGACGCAAGCATCCGCACGAAGAACTCATCAATATAGACACGACGAATATCCTCTTTATCCTAGGTGGTGCGTTCGTTGGCCTTGACCAGATCATCGCAAACCGCATCGGCAAGAAGGGCGTGGGTTTTTCCGCTGATTTGACCGGTCACGAAAAGCACGAGAGCAGCGAGTATTTCAAACAGGTACTCCCTGAGGATCTCAACGCGTATGGGCTTATTCCCGAGTTCGTCGGTCGTGTTCCCGTTGTTACCAGCACCGAAGAGCTCACCACTGAAGATCTGATTCGTATTTTGACCGAGCCGAAGAACTCGCTGGTCAAGCAGTACCAGACCCTGTTTGAGCTTGAGGATGTGAAGCTGACGTTTGAGCCTGACGCGCTCGACGCGATTGCGAAACTCGCGCAAGAGCGGGGAACGGGCGCGCGGTCGCTACGTGCGATCTGCGAGGCGATGCTTCTCGACCTCATGTATGAGATTCCCACCGACACCGATGTCGCCGAAGTGATCATTACGGCAGAGGCGGCGCGCGGCGAGGGTCAACCGCTCGTGATGAGACATTCCGGAAACGAAGAGCCTGGATCTGCCACAACGACCGCCGATTCCTCGTCCTCGAAGAAAGCGAAGGCATCATAAGTATGAATGAGAGCATGCGCCAGATGAATGCCCAATACGATCCCCATGCAATCGAGAAATCACTTCTTGAGGATTGGTTGCAGGGCGGGTATTTCGAGCAGTCAGCAACGTCAGGCAAGGAGAGTGGCAAGGATCCCTACGTCGTCGCGATACCGCCTCCTAATGTGACCGGCTCGCTTCATATGGGCCATGCGCTCAATAACACGATTCAAGACGCGCTTATCCGCTACCACCGGATGACGGGCACGCCGACACGCTGGATAGTCGGCACCGATCATGCCGGCATCGCTACGCAGAACAAGGTCGAGCAAAAGCTTGCCGACGAAGGTCTGACCCGTCAAGATGTCGGGCGCGACACGTTCATCGATCTGTGCTGGGAGTGGCGCGACGAGCATGGCTCGACGATTATCGAGCAGCTCAAGGCGATGGGATGCAGCTGCGATTACAGCGATGAATGGTTCACGATGGACGAATCGTATCAGCGCGCCGTTCGCGAGACGTTTGTCGACTGGTTCGAGCGCGGACTCATCTATCGTGGCAACCGCATCATCAATTGGTGCCCACGTTGCACGACCGCGCTTTCCGATATTGAGGTCGAGCATGAGGAGAAGAATGGTCACCTCTACCGTATCCGCTATCCGCTTGATCAACCGGTGACGCTGCCCGATGGCACCACCATGACGTACGCGGTCGTGGCGACGACGCGTCCGGAGACGATGCTTGCCGATACCGCAGTAGCGGTAAGCCCCACCGATGAGCGTTATGCGGCGTTGATTGGCAGGAAAGTGACGCTCCCACTGGTTGGGCGTATGCTTCCCATCATCGGTGACGAGTATGTCGATCCCGCGTTCGGCACCGGTATGCTCAAGGTTACCCCGGCTCACGACCCCAACGATTTCGAGATTAGCGAACGCCACAATCTGCCACGCATCAACGTCTTTACCGATACCGCTACTATCGTCGAAGACGATGTGCAGTATGAGGCGTACGCAGGCATGGATCGCCTTGAAGCGCGCACCGCTATCCTGCGCGATTTGGAAGACGGCGGATATCTCGAAGGCATCGAGGATTATACCAATTCGGTGGGGCAGTGCTATCGCTGTGCGACCACCATCGAGCCGTACTTGAGCGAGCAGTGGTTCGTGGACATGAAGCCGCTCGCCAAGCCTGCAATCGAGGCGGTGCGCGACGGACGCGTCACGTTCTATCCGAAGCGGTGGGAGAACGTGTACTACCACTGGATGGAGAACATCCACGATTGGTGCATCAGCCGCCAACTGTGGTGGGGACACCGCATCCCGGTCTTTTATTGCGATCAGTGCAGTGAGATGTTCGTGAGCAAGGTCGATCTGACCGAGTGCGCAAAGTGCGGCGCACAGCTTCGTCAGGACGAGGACGTGCTCGATACGTGGTTCTCTTCGCAACTATGGCCGTTCGCCACGCTTGGTTGGCCAGAAAAAACGGCCGAGCTTGAGTATTTCTATCCCACCTCAACGCTTTCAACCGCGCGCGACATCCTGTTTTTGTGGGTAGCGCGTATGATTATGAGCGGCATGGATTTCTTAGATGGCGAGATTCCGTATCACGATGTCATCATCCACCCGACCGTCTTCAACAAAGAGGGCAAGAGGATGAGCAAGTCTCTGGGAACGGGCGTCGATCCGCTCGATCTGATGAAGGATTACGGAGCGGACGGTATGAGATTCGGTCTCATGCTGCAGGTCACCGGTGTCCAGGACCTCAAATTCGATGACGAAAAGCTTCTGTCCAGCCGCAACTTTGCGAACAAGATCTGGAACGCCTCGCGCTTCGTGTTGATGAACGTCGAGGGGTATGAGTCTTCGCCTGAGGTTCCGCAGCCCACGAACGTTGCTGACAAATGGATTCTTGCTCGTCTTGCTCAGCTGTCTGAAAACGTCACACGCGGTCTTGACACGTATCAATTTGGTGAGGTTGCCCGTGATCTCTACGAGTTCTTCTGGTCACAGTACTGCGACTGGTACATCGAGTTTTCAAAGAGTCGTCTTCAGAGCGACGACGCGGCCGATCGCCGTATGGCACAACACGTGTTGGTGTACGTGCTTGACAACGCACTACGCCTGCTCCACCCGTTCATGCCGTTTATCACCGATGAGATATGGCGGATGCTTCCGCTTGATCACACCGACGCGGCCGCGTCGATCATGGTCGCACAGTGGCCTGATCTTGCGGAGCTGAAAGAGTACGCGCAGGCTTCAGAGATTCGCACGATCGAACTCATCCAACTGGTGATTAAGGCGGCGCGTGATGCTCGTGCGCACTATCGTCTCAGTCCTCGCCAGGAACTGGACGTTACGCTGGTGGTGAAGAACCCGGATGATGCGCACATTCTGACGCGCGATGAGAATACCGCGATGATGCGTGCACTGGGATACATTCGTGCCTTCGAGATTCGTGCCGATACGGATTCTTTGATGCACACCCGCACCACCGTGAGCGGTGACGTTGCGGTCCATGTGCACTTAGAGGATCTCATCGACTTCGATGCCGAGCGCGCGAAGCTTCAAAAAGAGCGTCAGAAAACGGTGGCCGACCTTGAGAAATATGAGCGCAAGCTTTCCAATGAGAACTTCTTGGCGAAAGCGGCGCCAGAGATTATCGCAAAAGACCGTGCGGCGGCATCAGGACTTGCCCAGGCACTTGAGCAGATCGATGCAAAACTCGCCGAACTGGGATAGAGCAATCAATCCATCGCTGGATATCACTCGTGCACTGTGTGCGGGACTCGATGATCCACAAACCAGATATGCGTCCGTGCATGTCGTTGGCTCCAATGGTAAGACCTCTACGTCGCGTCTGATTGAGGCATTGCTACGCCAGGAGGGACTGCGGACCGGCCTGACCACGAGTCCGGCGCTCGTTGAGGAGCGCGAGCGGATACGTATCGACGGACAACCGCTTCCAGCCAGTGAGTGGGAGGACGCGCGCCACGCTGTTGAAGCGGTGGCCCAGCGCGTGCGGACTCAGAACCCAAACCTCCCTGACCCCTCCTACTTTGAGATCATCACCGCCATGGCGCTCGATACGTTTGCGCGCCAAGAGATCGATGTGGCGATCGTTGAGGCGGGTATTGGGGGTACGTGGGACAGTACCTGTGTCCTGAGCCCTGCCGTTGTCGTCATTACCAGCGTGTCGTTGGAGCACACGGAACTGTTGGGAGATACGATTGAGGCGATCGCGACGGATAAGGCGGGTGCCGTCAAGAGTGGATCGACGTTGGTGCTCAGTGACGGGGTCACCGATCCAGTCGCACGGCGTATCTTTGAGAAGAAGGCGACCAGAGTCGGCGCACACGTCCTTACCGCTTCGCTTGCGGAGTACGATTACGAGATTCCTGGTCACGTTCCCGCCTATCAGATCCCCAACATCAAATCCGCAATTATTGCGACCGAGGCGATTCTCGGACGCTTGCTTTCACCCGATACGGTGCGTCACGTGCTTGCAACATTTACCTTTCCTGGCAGGTTCGAGGTGTTGGCGCATGATCGAGAGGGCAACCCGCTCGTTATTTTTGATGGGGCGCATAATCCGGAAGCTGCGTATCGTCTGGCCGACGCGATTCGAGATACGATCGAGGAGGGGCTGCTTGTGCAAAAACCCGTTGTTGCTTTGGGCGTTTTCGACGACAAAGATGTCGAGAGCATGATTGAGGCACTCGACTCCCATGTGGCAGGATACGTCTCGCTTCAGCCACCCGATGAGACACGAGCGCTCGCAAAAGAGGAGCTCTCCCAACTTATCGGTCGTATTTCCCAAAAGCCTATTCTTGACCGGTGGGATAGCGTGCATCCCCTGCTTGTCACCGGGAGTTTGTCGCTATACGGCACAGCACAAGAGCTTGCCCGCAGTGCCTGCACATAACGATTGTTCTGCCAGAGCCTTCGCGTCGCCCTTTCGGCGAACAGGTTCTCAGGTCACACACTCGACACATGCGCAACATAAAGGCGACATAATCACGGGTTCGCCCTCTACTTTGGTACAATCAAACCGCGTGTAAGATATTGATTCGTAGTGTCGTAATGGAGGACAATATGGGCGAAAGAATTGCATTCAACCTCGAGTCAAACGGCTATGCCCCGGCAGAGGTCAATGCATACGTTGAACTGCTACTTGAAAACTACGAAGAACTCCTTGGCCACTACGAGACGCGTGTAGCAGAGATTCAGGCTCTCTCTAAAGAGGTCGAGTGCTTGAAACTCATCGCTTCACAAGCGAGTGCACCACCACCACCACCACCACCGGTAAGCACTCCTAAGATAATGCCTGACTACAACCTTGAAGCACTCGAACTGCTCAACGAAACAACCACAGTGGTCGCGCAGGCACGTGCGAAGGCGAAGACCCAAATTACTGCAATGGTCGATCAAACCGCAATTCATATCCATAGACTTGAGGGCGCACTCGAAACGATGAAGGGCGACCTCGAGAAGATGCATGCCGTTATCGGCAAGCAGCT
>Ga0209737_10003404_pt1 | contig 11111 bp, 2 predicted proteins | sample TergutCu122P3_FD_187284 | JGI IMG/M metagenome (GOLD analysis project Ga0209737, IMG submission 187284) | Cubitermes ugandensis P3 segment gut microbial communities from Kakamega Forest, Kenya - Cu122 P3 (SPAdes) (version 2) | ecosystem: Host-associated > Arthropoda: Insects > Digestive system >...
GTCACATGACTATCAATGATTATTAATATTGGTTTACACCTGTTTGGACAACTCCAGAAGTAGGTTAGAAATATATATTTAACCGGAAAGACGAGTAATACGTTAAATTTTTCTATGCTCTAAACCTGTTTCGTGCAGAGCGACTAACTTTAACTTCGAATATTTATTGACAGGCCCATTAATCCCTTTTTCCCTCCAAGAGTGTTTCTCAACTTCGCAGATCCAATAAATGTACCACCGTCTGCGTGTTCCCCTTGCTCTTTTTTTTTATTTGCTTATTTGCTTTCACTTTTGTTTCTACTGTCCATTTGCATATTACAGGATACCATGTAGTTTCATTATCAAATACATGTAGTAGTAATGTCAGAATCCCGCAACTGTCACGCTTGTGATACTCAAAGGTTACCATGTTCAAAAGTAGTAGCCAAATATTGAAGAGAATCCAACATTAATTATAGAAAGTCAAACACATTTTCCTTAAAATGTTGTCACTGATTTAGATTATGTAATTCTTTTCATAGCCTTAGATCCTGACAGGTGATACTGCTGTAATACAGTCCGATCAGCTATATTCTTAATGCTATCAGTTAAATAAGTAACATTTCGAAATTCTTTGTATTCTTCTTGTATAAATTAGCATTGATTGATTTTGTTTCATATTACGTTGATGAAGCCAAAAGCGGTGGACCCCGGGGGGCAAAAGGAGGCAAAACACTAGACACAGGTTAGAACCCCCCAAAAATAAGCATATTACAGAAAAAGAATAAATATCTATGACAGAAAATATATATTATATAAATATCCGTTCTAGTATAAAAATTGCCCTATTTATACAGGTAAAGAAAAAGTAAAGGTAAAATTCACCCTGTAACAGGCCACGAAGGCCCAGAGATGCAGTAGAGGTATAGCGCTGATCTTTCCTTAACCTCGGCACTAGATGGGGTTGGGTGGTCAACGCCGCGCCTCGGCCGCTTTACCCCCGGGATAGACCCGTTACCCGTTATTTAGGAGGCTGCGTGAGCCCCAGACCTATTTATTTAGGCCTATATCATTTATTAAGAATAAAAATAAGATTAAAAAATGAAGTACAGGTACAAGCGAGCATGACGGATATTATATCATATGGCTGCGTCTAGTGAAAAAGGATATCTGGCAGGTTTTTTAAATTGCAATTAGGGTGGCGGTTTTCCCGAAACTCTAATGAATATAGATATGAAGACTTCAAACTACTGCAACATGACGCCACATGGATGAGTAAATGGCTACCAGCGTTACGAAGGGCCTTACTGCCCCCATCGTCAGAGCCTCGGCAGCTCAGAAGAGTAAATGGAGGCAGCAGGCTTCCCCGTAACGCCACAACTATTTACCGACAGCCATGGCCTCCGATCTCAGATGGTTTGAATCTTCATCAACAAAGCTGTGAGTGCCTCAAGTCTCACAAATGCCGACTTCCCACCCTACGGTAACACATGACCTTATCTCCCACCCCACCCTCCTTAGGACCTGACAATTCCGCCGTCAACAGTTAAAGCAAGGGACATCTACATGAACAACTTACAAGATTATTTACATTTTATTGTTTTCTTAAATATTCCTCGTTTTCTTTGCCAGCTTTCACTAAATAGATATCACATTAATAGATCAACAATACAGAATAAAATACATCTGTATAGGTTCATTGTAGTTATTGTGTACCCCACGATAAATTATTATAATTAACTGTACATTGTTTACTCCCGCACATGATCTCAAATACTTTTGAAAAATATAGCATTCTTGAAGTAATAAGCGAGTGAAAGCGAATAGTTAAATGACTCATTATTTAACAAAAAAGTCGATGTAGAAGTCGAATTAGAAAACGCGGGTAAATTTTTATAAGTGCTGTACAAAACTAATTCATGGTAGCTTTTGTCTTCGTAACGCTTACGTGGACGAGAACAACAGAAAGACAATGTGAAGGTAAAGGACAAACAAAAGCTAGCCGCTGGGACCTCGACCAGAACACATTCAGTTGTCACAGAGAGAAATGTCGTAGCTTCTTTGCACTTTCCATTTCGGCTGTGTCATTCTGTATCAGCAGATTATTTTCATAATACAGCATTACTTCGCACCAATATTTTACACAGCAGTAAACGATTCTTGCGGACTGAAGGGAGAAAGAAGCAGTATGGCGTCACACGGCCTATTGTTAGACGCTTTGTGCGTTCGGCGTGTCTTCTTATATTTTATTCAATATAGGCCTAGCTTTCATGTTGTTATTTAACTTCCCTTCCCACATAAAAAAAATTCCGGGGTCAGTCTGTCTTTGACTGTTGTGCCTTGAATATCAGAAGCCATTTGTCGAACACAAAGTGTTTCTTAGAAACTTACAGTCGATCAGCCGGTCGATCAAATCCACGCTTTATGGAAACCCATTCTTCAACACCTTGTGCAAAAAGCACCCGTCATTAGTTCTTGCCCTGTGTTAGATGAATCCAGTCAACAACCGCCCATACTACATCTTGAATATCCATTGTAACAGTATCTCCCACCTCCGCCATTTCTACATAAGTACTTCCAAACGTCTTTTCCTTTCAGACTATCGAATTAAAATCCGGTAGGCATTTCTTTCTTTGAAGTGTATATATATATATATATATATATATATATATATATATATGTGTATTTATTTACGTCTATAACAACAATATTCCACAACAGTGAGTAACTACAACTTTTATTTAGTGCGTAGCGACATGTTTCGGCTGCTCATGCAGCCATCTTCAGGACAGCTTAAAGTAGAACAAGAACTTTAATGCGCGCACAATATGGGATCCCACATTGTTTACATATGAAGTACATGTGAACTAAAAACATCTAATAAAAACATATATATTATCCCGATTCGTGGTCTAGACTAATACATCACCCCATCTCATTCTCCTTTCTTAGGTCCCACTAATAATATGTGTAAATAATTGAAAATATGAAGCTTCTGTCGACGCAGTTTTCACAAGCCTTCTGTCACTTTCTCTCGCTTAGTTCCAAATATTCTGAGCACCACGAATCTGTTTTCCGCTTCGCGTGCTCTACACATTACACCCGTAATACACGAGATGCAATAATTTTTTTCCTACCTTTTATTTCCTTTTTTTAAAGGAAGCATGAAGGTAATATTTTCAGCATTAGCAAGTATTTCCGGAAACTAACTTGACAGGTGCCTTTTGAATGTAATTTGTCTTCATTCTTCACTTCCCGATACTTCGTGTGCCCTCTGTATAAACTACAGAGGCTAATTTGAAAATACGCAATTTTTGGACCATCCTCCCGCTTGTAGAAATACACAGGCTAAATTTAACACAAAGTTCCAGAAAATGATTTCCTTCGCTTCGCCTTATTAAAAGGCTGGGGTTTTCTGATAAGTCGAGCCCCTTTTACAGTTGCTTGAATTCCAAAAATTGAGTGATTTAAAATAGGGGTATGAATTTGGTACAGAGACGGTGTGAAGTTTCGTTGATACACACAAAATTACGTGCCAGAAGGGTTGCCGTCCCATCTTGACCCTATCAAATAGACGTAAGTTTTAGAGACTGGGGGTGGGGTGTTGAAAACAAGGTTCTGAATACAATATTGTATGGAGCCGACAGAGAGGAGAAAATGGAAATGGAAGAAAACTGCATAATGGAATCTTCTAAAGTGGCACTCCACTAAATATTACTTGGGTAATAAAATTAAGGAATACGGTATGTGTGGAACATGCAGCACGCTTGGGAGGGACAAAAGCAAATACAAAATTATGGTCGTGAGACTGGACTGAAGACCTTATAGTGGGTGCTGGAAGGAATATTGAAATATATCTTAGAGTTCGGGGATTCATCTGGCTGAGGAAAGGGTCCAGTCATTGGCTCATGTGAACTTGATAATCAACCTCGGGTTGTCGTAATGGGCTGTGAATTTCTTCACTAACTGAGTGACTCTTATTTTCTCAACAAATATTGTGTCACGTGGAGGGTATTTATGAAATAACAAGGACACCATTTTCAAGATGAGATTGGACAACAGAAAGTAGGAAGGGAACAAAGAAAGGAAAGAAATGAGGAAGTGACATACGCACATGTACTATAGCAAACATAAAGAATGTGAAAAGTTGACAAGGCACCATGAAGGTGATCAACACGTGCACAGAATCCCAATGAAATTGACACCTGCTGCACCCTGGATCATGCATCTAAGCTCGTAACAGAAAGCTGCATTAGAAAGCCGCGGCCATTTTCTGTCCACTTCCGCAACCCTCGCAGCAAATGGCTTGTTAACCCGAACAAAGAGATCATATCGCCACACACACACACGCACACACACACAGAGTAACATTGTTAGTGCTTCTATTAACATACCTTTACACAAGGAAGGGGACCGGGATACCGCAGACGAGGTATTCACGACCTACAAATACGTTGTTTAAACATCGCTGATTCAACCATCAAACAGTTCTCTTCAGTATTTACTTTATTCTGGCTATTTAAAGAAACTCATAAATTCCTAAAATATGCAGAAAATGTAATATTAGAGAAATCAAAATCTTACGAAATGTGATACCGTACACAAAAAAGGGATTGTGTTGCCACTTATTTAAATTATGTTGGTAAAACTGGCTGAAATTTTTCACGGTGTTCGAGTATATTGAATTCAGGGTGGAAGAGGTACAGAAGACTTTGTGAAGAAATATGTAACGTTCTACTACCTTTCCTTTATCTGCCCCTCTTTGTACACTCCTTTCATGGCGCCCTGAGTAACTCCATTTCGTGTTTAAATTTCATAGCAGGGTCATCAAGGTTAAGGATTGTCTTTCCTGAGTATTCCTTCTCCACGTACATTTTATTCACACTAGGTCCTTTCCACCTTTACGAGGAAGCGTCACGAAGATTTATGCAAGAATTTTCGTACTCGATGGAGTACTCGACTTCTACGATTCCCTTAATTTTGTCTTCATTTTTCCGATAAAATGATATGTCAGTTCATTCACACTATAATGGCGTCCGACGGCAGCAACTCGCATTTCACTCTCTATCTTATCCAACATCACTTTCTCTAACATCTTCACTTTCCCCTTCTTGTTATTCTTAGGCTCTTCATCAGCACATGCATCACACATACCAGAAAAAGAACAACCCGGAATTCTGAAAACTGTGGGAAGCATAGCTGAATTACATTCAATATCTTGTGATATGTAGTTAGCATCTGAGTGATGGAGGAGCTGGGATAGGTTAGGTAATGCACAGTCGCCTCTTGTACATACCATTCGACTATCCATATAGGGACATGATCAGCAATAGATGTTTGTACAAACAAAATAATACTGCCACGACAAATCAAGAAAGTAGAATTCTAACAAAATTTTACATTTTTACTTGTTTTATAATAACGGTCAAAATAATACGATGTACAAATAATACTGCTGTAATGTATTACAGACTATGTATGTACCACTCGGCCAATTGAACTTTACTGCCAAATATTAAAAATGCAAATATTACCAATGTAATCTATTATATTTTACCTAGTTTTAAATCTTGGTTTAAGAAATCCCTAAAGTTGGCACAGAAGTGCCAAAATATGTTTAAGTGATAAAAATCTATGCTGTAGTGTATGTTATATATGCACTTAGTTGGTTTAGTAAAAGAAAATAATTTGTTAGGTAAGTAAAATTGCATTCTTTTAATGTTGCGTAGAAATTACTCTAGAATCATAAACCATTTTTACCTCCTCTTAAAGTCTTTATTTTAAAGAACGCGCCTGATATTCCTACAGGTGTTTTTTAAACGTTGAGGATCTATCTACAGCATCTTACGCTTGAGAAATATATGCTGAACTTTTTAATTCGTTCATGTCTACAATTTTAACTGTTAGACCGGTTGACATCATGAAAATATGAAAAGACATTATGCTTTTACAAACACATATAATCCAGTTCCTATTGTACTGCAACTAATTTACCACCTGCGTAATCTTTAGGTGGGCCATCCCCGTTGTGTGTTCAGTTACAAGTAATAAATAAATAGTCGAACACAACTAGAGTATTATTTATTATTTATTTGTAAAATAACTTTGTTGAAACGACTACATGTTTCGGCCTTTGTTTTCTTATACTTCATCAGGTCGTCAGTAACCTTTATCAAGGAAACTGTACAATGTAGATAGTGTTTTATCTATAGGGTTAAACCATATTTGTAAAAGAGATCTCGTTTTGTCAATAAAACTTATGTACCTGAGTATTTCATTGACATATAAAAAGTATATAACAGATTGTATAAATTATAAGATCTTAAAATGAGTTTATATAGCACAGTTCATAAAGGTAGAATTGCTGTCGTGCTAAACTGTAAGAAAATGTAGGTGCATTTGGTATAGAAGCGTTTTATTATGTGGTGTTTATTTTCTTCTCTGAGATGGAAAGGCTTCTCCCAGTAGATCATAAGGTAGGGTGTAGATAGTTCTGTGTGGAATTGGTAATTTTCTCTTCGATATTAGAGAAGCTTGTTGTATTCAGGTTGGAGAAGTATTTGATTTTCTAGTAGAACTCAGTGGTGAAAATATTCTAGTTGTGTTCGACTAATTTATTTATTACTTGTGCCGCCTGCGTAGTTAATTTTTTATAACCTTTATTCTGTACATCCAGCTGTGATAATATGTAAAATATATTACAATAAATCGTCAACAACTAAAATCTTTAGCCGTGACTGACGTTTTATTGTAATATAGGTATACAAATTTTGTATTCTTCAAGAATATGTTTTGAATAATTGAGCTCTGTCTTCCGAAACCAAAAGAAACTTCATAAATTTTTAAAGTTACTTTAAAAACTCAATACAATTATGAAAACCAAATACAGCTTATAAAATTTGCTTTTGTACAATATTAAGTGGTGTAAATTTCTACAAAAATGTTATGAGAAAACAGAGGTGGCAATTATAGAGCCCGGGTATTGAGATAGGAAACAAATTTATTTTTAAAAAGTTAGTGTTTACTCCACGCCAGTGAATTTTGTTACGAACAAACATGGGTATATATGTCAACATAAGCATGACAGGTTAAAACTTAGAAGCGAGAGAGGAACTCCAGTATTTTGACCCCTTGCAGCAGTGATTTGCTGAGTAGAAGAAATCGCGTGCTTTCATAAAGCTAGAAGCAATTTTCTTATAATTTGAATTCTTACAGCTGGATGCACAAAGTTATGTAGGTATACAGTAATCCATCCTCAACAGTATTCCTGACGAACTTCATAACTAGTACAACCACGGCATTATTGGAGATCGTGGGTTAGGGGAGCCGCGGTGGCTGTTAAGAAACACTAAAACGTAACTTCCCTCTTCCTTCTTGCAACACGAAAAATACTAAATACATACGTCAGTTATATTACACAAAATATACAAATGTGTAAATAAATAAATGTGTGACCATCCTAAAGCTGTAATACTGTTTGTTTTTCCGTCACATCGCTGCACTCAGCCAATACAAATTTTTTTATACGGACACCACAAATTTCTTATATGTGTAAAACTGACAAAGTTGTAATTGTATATATGGTGTACACTGAAAGTGAGACTTACTCGAAATGAATTATAGATAATATTCTTAAATCAGTGTTCTTAATGCATTTAAATAAAAGCTAAGATTTTTATTTGTATATTGTGCTTGTTCGAACAAGCTCAATTCACATAAAGGTTGAAGATTATAGTCTTTTGGGACATTGCGCCTTGTCATTGGAGAAATATTTCCTATCTTTCCAAGGATAGTAATGCTTCATTTTTCAGGGTGAGTCTTTCCAAGAAAAAATATGTTTGAAGCTTCGGGCTCTACAACCCCAACACAAAGTTTAACCCTCATCCTGCTAACGTGGAGAATATGGTGAGCTCCTAATAATGCCAGGAAATGGCAGATGGGATTTAACTCGGCGTTTAAAGGGTTAACAGCCCAGAAAATTTGAGTCTACAGAATGCAATACCGCCATCAGTGCATGATATCAAGCGTGATATTAAAGCTAATCACCTTGTTAATTTTATCCTTCCAGTCGTACTCTGGTATGAAGGTAACATAAAATAAATTAGATTTCAACGTATTACAGACTCAGCTAAATGATCTCGTTTATACACGCAGCATGATGACGTCTGATTAAGAGCACTCTTGATTGTTCTCTATTCTACAAGTCCGGAAATTTGTTCTTTCATTATCTCGAATACCGTAAGAACTGTTGAAAGATTTGTTGGTACTCACACAAAATGTGTGTATCTTATCCAACAGTTGCGTTCTAAAAAGTTTTAACCCGAAAAACATTTAGAGAGTTACGACTGTAATGCCCACAAAAACACATGTAGGTCTTCAAGTAAAATGTAAAGCTCCCATATTCAATTTAAAAAACAGAATTAATTTGACAAATTTTTGCATAATTTTCCAACATCAAATTTTATTAAAATCCATTCACCGTTTATCCATTTATTACAGTCAAACAAGTATGCCACAAAGTAAAAGACTAATCATATTAAAAAGTTATTGCTAACATTTTTACAGTTTAAAGTAAAATTTTCAGAGTCGTTCCCTTCGGAAACAATCCACCCACTTCTGTAGGCATTGCTGGAAGTTCTCTTCTATAGATTCCTTCAGTGCTTCGGTTACGGATGTCTGGAAGTTGTCCATGGTCTCGAAATTATGCCCTTGTAGGCGGGTGTAAAGAGAAGTTTAAACTGGTTATCCAAAGGTATCGAAACGCTTCTCAACTGAAGATACATAAAAACCAATGCCGCGATTGGCAAAACTGGAAATAAATTGAAATTCATGAAAGCATGAAACACGCTATTGAGAGGGTCTGCCATAATCTGCCCACAAGGAGGAAGGAATACTGACAGGCGTCATAGAGTGCATGTCGAATATTTTAGCATCCCTTCAACAGAGCAGATTACGTGTCATTCCAATGGTAGCTTGATAGTGAATTACGAATTGGAAATAGCGTAGAAGGAAACCTAAATTGCCTGATACGAGGTAATGGCATGGAGGGGCGGAAGAAAACAATGATAATCCAAAAACAGGACTGCCGGTCTGTAACCCAAAATTTAAACTCGAAACTCCCAGATTAATTGCCATGAGTAGTATCCACTAGAACGTGGTAACGCGTCTGAAAGACTTTTCTCTAGTGATACGCAACAAAGCGATGGGACAAATGTTACAAAGCTGTTAGCAAATGTTCCAGTGTAATAATGTAAGTGTAAAACATTTTCTATTTAGACGAAAACGATTAAATTCTAGTAGTAACTCTATGTATCATATGCTTTCTCCTTAAATCTCCGTATTTTTCTCAGAGGGTGTACTGTTAGGTTTCTTATGATTCTCAAGATAAATATTAGCTACTTCCTTAAATATTACCCGACTGGTGTTCATTTAATGGACATGATGTGTAATCTCTGCGAGGTAGTGCCTCTAGTTTCATGCGCAATTTAGACTAATGCCACTCTTTAAAGGCTGACACGTTTTGGATATTCGACACCGTCCGGAGAGACATTGGCCCTCTTTTGAATCATTTTAGTTAAATTTACACTCTCTAAACCGTCCCCTTACCAACCATCATTAAAAGTACACATTAGCCTTCAAAGTACTTTGTATAGCATTTTTGTACCACAAAATCCAGTGTCCGTATGCGTATTGAACACACCGTCATGCAACGCCATTAGCAGTTCACAATGGTTACCAGTTTCGGGCTTCTACTCAGGTCACCATCATACCATGCATCAGTCAGAGTTAAAGGAACACCACAAAATCATCTCAATGTAAAAACGGAAAGATATCTATTTCCCTTTACATAAGTCTGATAAAAGAGTTAAAATATATTAAGGTAGGTGAAACAAACTTAGTGTATAAAAACAGAAATATTATCCCTAAACAAAAAGGGTACACAGCTTAAAAGTTTTCACGTTTATTGCACACCGCATCTTCCTTGTACAAGTTCCGAAACTGGTAGTATACATCCAGGCGATCCTATGTCCTGGATGCAAACTACAAGTTTCGGAACTTGTACAAAGAAGTTGCAATGTGCAATATACACAAACTTTTCAAGCTGCATACCTCTTTATTTAATAATAATATTTCTGTTTTTAATGTACAAGGTTTGTTTCACACCGGCCTTAAAATTTTTAACAGTTTTATCAAATTCATGTCAAACAGATCTCTTCCCATTTTGACATTAAGAAGATTGTGCGGTTTTTCTTTAATTCTAAATGCTGCTGGGTCTGATGATGGGCTGAATAGAAGGCCGAAACTAGTAAGCATTGAGTGCTGCTGGCGGTGTTGTTGCATGACGATGTGTTGAATAAATATATAGATTGACTTACTCAACGGAAACGTATCACTTGAAAATTATCTGGGGGGGGGGAATCTCTTCTTTTTTCCAAGCGATATGCCGGAGCACTGAAACCGGCTTACAACTGAATGCTGCATATATTTTTCCCTTGTATGTTTGTGTTTACCAAAATATAAATATTGCATAATACATTGCTACCGTGTTTACGATTCTGACCAACCTCACATACCAGAAAACAGTGGAACTAATACCACCGTGGGAATCTAAAATTTCGTCATTTTTTTATATTTTTATTTTTTGAATCAGCCATCAGAGTACAAGGTATTCTATAAGCTGATGTCTTGGTTGGCTGGGAGTCTAACTTGTAGACTCCCAAACGTGATGAGGTCCCCTCCAGCGAGGAGATCTCGTAAGTTCAATCACAATTGTTTGATGTTTGGCTCCTCATAGATGAGGCTTCTATATCACACACCACGACGCGCCACAGTAGGTAGGACTTCTCTGGACGAGTGATCAGCTCGTCGCAGAGACCTCTACCTGACAACACACAACACTCACAACAGACAGACATCCATGTCCCCGGTTGGATTCGAACCCACGATCTCAGCAGGAGAGCGGCCGTAGACCTACACCTTAGACCGTGCGGCGACTTTTTTTCGTATTTTTTTTATGTACTGATTTATTACACAACTGGTTGTTACCATACAGCGTTCCTCTGTTTTTTTACCATAAAATATATTATATTTACAGTATAATTAAGCTTAATCTTTTGCAATAACTGTCTAAT
>Ga0209737_10003405_pt1 | contig 11108 bp, 8 predicted proteins | sample TergutCu122P3_FD_187284 | JGI IMG/M metagenome (GOLD analysis project Ga0209737, IMG submission 187284) | Cubitermes ugandensis P3 segment gut microbial communities from Kakamega Forest, Kenya - Cu122 P3 (SPAdes) (version 2) | ecosystem: Host-associated > Arthropoda: Insects > Digestive system >...
AAGCCATACATGATAACATGCCCGATGACGGGTTTTGTATCATGCTGGTAAAATAATCAATCATCATGCTAAAACATTATTTTAAAATCGCTCTTCGTAACTTTGCGAAAGACAAGGGTTATTCATCTATCAACCTCGTTGGTTTAGCGCTTGCTGTTGCCTGCAGTTTTCTGTTTCTGCTGTGGGTACAGTACGAAAACAATTACGAAAGTACGCATATTCATCGCAAGGATATTTATCGCGTACTGACTGCCGAAAATACCAGCGGTGAACGGGTAAAACGCGCTACCACGCCCGCTCCGCTGGGACAGGAATTAGTAAAGGAATTTCCGGTTGTGGTAAATGCTACCTATCTGAATGTGTTACGTTTTCCGGATGTGATGGTGTACAACGAGCGGCCGTATGCGACGGTCAGGGGCGAAACCAACCGTCATTTTTTTGAGGTCTTCACGTTCGAATTCCTGCATGGTTCGCCCGGAACGGCATTTGAAGGGGAGCGTCCCATTGTGATATCCGAAGAATATGCCAAAAACCTTTTCGGTACGGATAACAATATCGTCGGGCAACCGATATATGACCGTACCAGGCTTTGGGAAAATTTTCAGGGCAGACCTCCCTTCATCGTTACTGCTGTGGTTCGTATTCCCAAAAACACTCATATACAATTCGATGTTTTGGTTGATTCTGAAAAAACATCGCAACATGGAAACGCGAGCCGTACATGGCGAGGACGGGAATATTACACTACTTTCGTACAAATGGCGCCCAATGCTAAATTCAATGACGCCATCCGCGAGCAAATGGCCAACTACCTCACCAAACACCTGCCCGACGACAAGCGCAAATTAGTATTTCAACCGCTGACCGATATCCACCTGAATCTGGATGTGGTGGATACCAACCTTTCGGGTGAGTTTGGCGAGCCGCGCTATATTTTTATCTTCCTCACCATGGCGCTGTTTGTGCTGGCGATTGCCGTCATCAACTATCTGAACCTTTCTATTGCCCGCAGCGCCAACCGTTCGCGCGAAGTGGGCGTTCGCAAGGTGGCGGGAGCCTTCAGGCGCGAGTTGGTTTTGCAGTTTCTTATTGAGTCGATGCTCTGGTCGGTTGCGGCGATGATTCTGGCATTGTTGCTTGCCGGGATAATTATTCCGTGGTTTTCGGGTGTTGTAGGCGCCCATTTGACCATTGAGTATGGATTCCGCACATTCCTCACAGCGTTAGTGTTATGTCTTTTCGTGGGATTGCTCACCGGCAGTTATTCGGCTTTTTACCTGACTTCATTCCAGCCGGTAATCATTCTGAAAGGAGGTACGTCCACCGGCTCGAAATCGAATTTGCGCAAAACGCTGCTGGCTGTACAGTTGGCCATATCCATCTTTATCATGCTGTGTACCGGCGTCGTTTACCGTCAACTCCACTACATCCAGACCAAAGATATTGGTTTCGACCGCTATAATGTCATTGGCGTCAACACCGGTTTATGGTATGACATAGGCAATTTCAAGAATGAAGTATTGAGAAACGCCAATGTGGAAGCGGTGAGTATTGCCTGTTATTCACCCATTGACATGAACTGGGGCGGAAAATTGACATGGGAAGGTAAAACGAGCGAAACTGATGAGAGTTGCAACATTATTTGGGCTGATTGGGATTATGCCAAAGTATTTCGTCTGCAAATGGTACAGGGCAGTTTTCTACCCGAAAACTTGGGGTGGGGTGAAAGGGGCGATATAGCGCTTAACGAAACGGCGGCAAAAATAGTGGGCGAAAAGGATATTATCGGAAAGAAAGTCAACCACGGCAAGGTGGTAGGTGTAATGAAGGACTTCAACTTCCGGTCATTCCACGAGAAAATAACGCCATTGCTGATTCATCAAGACCCGGAAAATTCAGGAAAAGTTTTTATCCGCATCAGTCCGCACAACCAGAAAGCAACGCTGGATTACATCAGAGGAGTGTTTGAAAAGTTCAAGAAGGACAATCCTTTCGAATATTTCTTTGTGGAAGACGAATACATGAACATGTATCAAAAGGAATTTCGTTTGGGGCGTATCTTTTTATATTTTTCGTTGTTGAGTATTTTCATTTCGTGCATGGGCGTGTTCAGTCTGGTAGCCTTCATGGTGAAACAGCGCTCGAAAGAAATAGCCATCCGTAAAATCAACGGCGCAACTGCGATAGACATCCTGATGCTGTTTGCCCGCGAGTTTACGATACTCACAGTCGTTGCATTTGTGGTTGCATCGCCATTCGCGTGGCTGGCCATGAGCCGATGGTTGGAAAGTTATCAGTACCGCATCAGCATCGGCTGGTGGATATTTATTGCCGTGCTGGCGTTTGTATGGCTGCTCACCATGCTTACCCTGCTGGCGCAGGTGTACAAGGCAGCGCGGAAAAATCCTGTGGAATCGTTGAAGTATGAATAGGCCTTCTAATCAACGTTTGCAATTTTGTAGAATACAATTTTAATGTACATTTGCAGAAAAAATATGTACAAACTTTTTATCTTTAGTTTATCGCTCCTGTCGCTCGTTTCCTGCGTCAACTGCAATCCCAACCTTTCAGAAAAGCAGTTGCTGGCGTTAGTAAACGACTCAACTCGAAAAGCGGCAGAAACTCTGCCCTTCGTTTTTCCTGATACAGGTTATGTACCGCCTGTTGGCGCAAAATATCCCGAAATCCGATCGGTTGATCCTGCTCATCCTCCGATAACGCTGAAAGTCAGCACTTCAGCAGGCGCAAAGCAACCGCTCAAATTGAGCATGATTGGTTCGTCGGTGAAGTATGTTACTCTCCAATTGCCTGATGAAAACGATTTTTTCCGGACTTCAACCCGAACCCGCAACTATTTCGTCGATGGATGGATTCGTTCAAGCATGAAAGTAAACATGTTTGGCGACCATTTTGTCACCTCTGATGCGTTAGGAGTACGTTTGTTTGAACCTTCGGGTAAATTTGTACAAAATCTATTGATGTCAGAATCTGAAGACGATCAAAATTTTATTAACAAAAGGGCAGTTTTGGTAGATTTTTCAGATACTCGCTGTATCCTTACCTACATTGATTTTGAAGGAAATTTCAGAAATGTGCATGATTTGCTTATTAAGGGACATAGTAATGCAAAATTTTGGGCAGGCGAATTTGACCTTGCCAACCGGCCTTTGTATACCGCGCAAACTGAAATACCCACATCTGGAGTAGATATGGTTCCTGTACGAAACCTGCCTTCCGGAATGTACGTGAATGATAACATGCGATTTCTTTTCCAGAGAATAAGAAATCCGATTGGCATTACATTTAACAACATGGGCGATACTTTGTGCAAGTTTACCAACTATATTCGAGAATCAGGCGGGGCATACAATTCAGACGTGTCGTTTTTCTATCGTGCTGATGGTGAATTGTACTTCAGACATGAATTTTCTGATACGATTTTCCGCGTACAATCGGCAAATCGAATTGTTCCGGCATACCGTTTTGATTTCGGCGGTCTGTTAGTAACCCCGTCTGAAGGCGCTACAAACAAAACGCAGGGCAAACTGATACCATGGAATTGGTTGGTCTTTAAAAACTCAATGTTGCTGATTTTTACCGAAGGACGTGACTGTCCTGCCTGCCGCACCGCCGGTGAACTAAGCTTTCATTGCCTGCTGTACGACAAACAAACCGGTCGTCACACTGCCATAGACATGAAAAGCCGGTATCCCGAAAACGCCCTGATTGAAAACGACATTGACGGCGGCTTGCCCATACCGCTAAATTCTTTCCATACCCAGGATGACGCAATTATTGCAACCTTCACCAAAATCCAAATCGAAGAAATCCTGAAACAAAACATCCCGGCAGAAACGGCGTCAAAACTGAAATCACTGGCAGACGTGCTGAAACAGAATGAAATGCTGGTGATGGTTGTACGGTAAAAAAAATGAGTCGAATTGCAATAAATCAGTTTTGATGATGTATTTTTATAATGATTTTGTTAGCGCGTAAATAAAGAAATATGACAAAAGAAGAATTAAATAAACAGTTGGAATGGACGGACATGTTTTGCACACAGAGCCTGTACTGTCCATGCCTGAAGGTTATGTGCCGGAGGCAGGCGTCAAATACCGGCAGGAACGAGATTTGAGCGCTCCACCTGTACATATTGACGTTTTGAAAAGCATTGATGATGTCCGTAATGTTACATTGAGCCAAATCGCCAAGGATATTGCATATGAATAAAACATTACTGTCTTCAAAAAAAAACTCTGGATTTTTTTCGAGTAAAATTTCCAAATCAATCTCTCAATAATCATTCGCAAAATTCCTTTCCTTAAATTGGGCTAATTTTCTATCTTTGTCTATTGTGAATAATTTCATGATTACTTCTTTTATAAAACTGTGATGAGGAAACTTTTTTCACCAAAATAGTTCGTCCATTCATAATTATGATTATTTTTGTATTGACAAATATGTTTAGCCTATGCACTTCCCAATAGAAAACCCTGTCATTGTACTTGCAGTATGTTTGTTTATCATGCTGATGGCTCCGCCTGTCTGCAGGCGAATCGGGATGCCTGCGATTTTCGGGTTAATTCTGTCGGGTATTTTGATTGGACCGAAGGGATTTCACCTTATTGGCGAAAAGTCGGGGTTGGAATTGTTGTCCACTGCGGGTTTACTGTACCTGATGTTTCTAATGACGCTCGAAATAGACATGTTCAGTTTCCGCAAAAACAGGTTTAAGAGTGTGTGGTTTGGATTTTTCACGTTCATTATTCCGTTTGTGCTTGGATTTCTGCTTATTTACTATGTTTTCAATTTCAACATTACTGCGTCGCTGCTGCTGGCCTGCATGTTTTCCACCCATACGCTGGTATCGTACCCCATTGCTAACCGCCTGAACATCACAAAAGCCGAACCGGTAGTAATCAGCATTGGAGGAACCATCATTACCGATATGGCCGTACTGTTGTTGCTTACAGTCATCACCACTTCGTATGAGGGGTCGCTGAACGCATTTTTCTGGATGAAAACCATCGCATTATTGGGCATATTTATGTTTGTGATGTTTTTAATCTTTCCGAGATTATGCCGCTGGTATTTCACATTTTTTCGAAGCGACGATACAGCACAGTATATTTTTGTCCTGACGTCTTTATTTTCATCAGGTTTTCTGGCATTTTTGACAGGCGTCGAACCCATTGTGGGAGCGTTTGTCTGCGGGCTTGTTCTCAACCGCATTATTCCGCATCAGTCTACCTTGATGAACAGAACGGTATTTATAGGTAATTCCATTTTTATCCCGTTTTTCCTCATCAACATAGGGATGCTGGTGGATGTACGGGCATTCTTTACCGGTTTTGACACGCTGATTCTTGCTGCGGCAATGATTTTCGTGGCGCTTTTGAGCAAATACCTTGCATCCTACGCTACAAAACTGCTTTATCGCTACACTAAAGCCGAACAACTGCTGCTTTTCGGATTGAGCAGTTCACATGCAGCAGCCACAATTGCGGTCGTTATCGTGGGATATCGCATGGGGGTTTTCAACGAACACATTATCAACGGTGTTGTGTTGATTATACTGTTTACCTGTTTGGCCAGTACGTATATTACCGATTATGCAGGACGAAAGGTTGCTTTGCAGAAAGGAGGGCAGACCGTGCAGGAATACAAGTCCGACCATATTCTCGTACCTATGTCCAACCCCGATACAGCCATATCGCTTTTCAATTTTGCAGTTCTAATTCATCAAACAAGAAATGATTCCAAAATATCGCCGCTGACAATAGCAACAACTCCAAAACAATTAGAATGTTCCCTTCTTCATGACCCATCGCTGAAAAGCCAGTTTATCCAGCAGGCCAACGCAGCCAGTGTTCATTATTTGCCTGCGATGCGTATTGACAGCAATATTTCCGAAGGAATTTTCCGCGCCGCCATGGAAATACAGGCAACGCATATTGTGTTGGGCTGGAGCGGTCAATCGAGCACAGCCCAGTATTTTTTCGGAACGATTATTGAAAAACTGATTGAAAATTGCCCGCAAACGCTCATGGTAGTAAATCTTAAATCCAGAAATGTCATTTTCCGAAAAATTTTTGTACTTATGCCGCGCCATGCCGACCATGAAATGGGTTTTAAAACATGGATGTACCTGCTGCTCACCATACAACGCAATACATCAGGCGAAATTTTCTTTTTCACCGATAAGGATACCATGAAAGGGGTCATACGCATGAAAGAAACATTGCCTTTTCCTTCAACTGGCATCTATTATTCAGATATTCCCAATATGAATTCCCTTGCCGGCGATTTGGACGAAAACGACTTGTTGGTGGTTATATCCGCCCGTCTTAATTCTGTTTCCTACAGTCGAAAATTAGCAGTGATGCCACGTGTGGTATCCCGTTATTTCAAACACACCAACAACATGATACTGTACCCGGAACAAAAAGAAATTACCAATTTTGTGCAAAATGAGAATGAAAAAATTTGATTTCAAGAAATTTAAAATATTTTTCATATTCGGTATTCATTTTTTTAGTACTTTTGCAGAGACAAAAATCATTTTATGCGACAAAGAATTTATATAGACACTTCGGTAATAGGCGGATATTTTGATGCTCCTCTCCAAGAATCGACACGGCAACTTTTTGAATGTATTCAGAATGGCGAGTTTACCGTATTGCTTTCAACCGTTACGCAGGACGAATTGGAAAATGCTCCAACACATGTGCAGGAGTTGGTAAAAAACATTAAAAATGATTTTGTTGAGATTTTATTAATCTCTGACGAAGCAATTGATTTGGCTAACGAATATATTGAGAAAAAAGTTGTAGGACAGACTAATTTTACAGACTGTTTACACATTGCCCTTGCCACGATTCACAGAGCCGACTTTTTGATAAGTTGGAATTTCAGGCATATTGTTAATGTGCGACGAATCATGGGGTACAATTCAATCAATATAAAAAGTGGATATAAACAATTGGAAATACGTTCACCACGAGACTTTGAAAAATATGACGACAATGAATAATACTTTGGAAACATTTGATGCCGTGCATTTCATGCGACAACAGCGTAGCAGATTGAGCGAATTATTATCGAAAATGACAAAGGAGGAAATTGTTGAATACTTTCGCATAAAAGCGTTGAAAACAGCAATAAGACCATATAGTTAGGTTTGTTTGTCAGGTGTTGAGTATCTTTGCATTTTTAATCACAAAAACAAATAATCACATGAGAACATTTAATTTATTGTGGATAGTAATTTTATTATCCTGTTGTCAATCAAAAACATCAAAAAAACAGATGAATCCTCCAATTGCACCAAAAATTCCGGTAACCCTTACCACCGCCGGACATGAGCGCGTCGATAACTATTTTTGGCTGAACGAACGCGAAAATCCGCAAGTGATTGCCTATCTTGAAGCCGAAAATGCTTATACAAAATCTGTAATGAGCGACACAGAAGAGTTTCAAAAACAGTTGTTTACTGAAATCACTTCCCGCATCAGGCAAGATGACCAGTCAGTACCGTATTTCAAAAACGGATATTTTTACTATACGCGGTACGAACAGGGCGGCGAATATCCAATCTATTGCCGGCGCATGGGAAACATGGAAGCCCCCGAAGAAGTAATGCTCAACGGCAACACGATGGCGCAGGGACATGCGTATTTTCATGTCGGCGGTCAAGAGGTTAGCCCCGATAACAGTACACTGGCATATAGTGTGGATACGGTTGGCCGGCGTATTTACCACACCATGTTAAAAGATTTAAAAACCGGAGCATCAACCGGCGACATCATCAGCGGTACCACCGGTTACCTGGCTTGGGCGGATGACAACAAATCGCTGTTCTATACATTAAAAAATAGTGAAACATTACGTTCGGAAATACTTATGCTGCACACACTGAACAGCAATCAACCCGACAGGCAGGTATTTCACGAGGAAGACGAGGCTTATGAACTGTATGTATACCGTTCGAAATCAGAAAAAATGGTTATCATGGCAGCGTACAGCAATACTTCCACAGAATACCGTTTTCTCGATTCGGCCAATCCAACGGGAACATTTCGTATGGTTCAGCCGCGCGAAAAGGGTTTGGAATATCAGTTGGCACATTACCGCGACAAATTTTATATCGTAACCAATTATCTGGCAAAAAATTTCCGCCTCGTTGAAACGTCTGTAGACCGTCCTTCAAAAGAGAACTGGAAAGAAGTGATTCCGCATCGCGATGATGTGCTTCTCGAAGATATAGAGGTATTCAAGGATTTCATGGTGGTTGCCGAACGTAAAAACGGTTTGATGCAGTTGCGCATCCGCCCGTTGAATGGCGGCAAGGAGCATTATCTGGATTTTGGTGAAGAAGTATACACTGCCCGAATTGCCTTCAATCCATCGTTTGACACCGAACAGTTGCGTTTTTCGTACAGTTCGCTTACCACGCCCAATTCTACTTTCGATTACAATATGCGTTCCCGCGAAAAAGCGCTTCTCAAACAGCAGGAAATAGTGGGTGGTTTCAATCCTGATGAATACATTGCCAAACGGCTGTATGCCACAGCACAGGATGGAAAGAAAATACCCATTTCACTGGTATACCGGAAAGACACAAAATTAGACGGACAAACGCCTCTATTGCTGTATGGCTACGGTTCGTATGGATACACTATTGACCCAACCTTTAGCGTGGCGCGCATCTCATTACTCGACCGCGGGTTCGTGTATGCCATTGCCCACATCCGCGGCGGACAGGCTCTTGGACGGGAATGGTACGAAGATGGTAAACTGTTGAACAAGAAAAACACATTTACCGATTTCATCGCTTCGGCAGAATACCTTATTGCCGAAAAATATACCGACACAGAACATCTTTGTGCAATAGGTGGAAGCGCCGGCGGTTTGCTGATGGGCGCCGTGGTGAACATGCGTCCCGGCCTGTTCAAAGCCGTGATTGCGCAAGTGCCTTTTGTGGACGTTATCACCACCATGAGCGACAAGAGCATACCGCTTACCACAGGCGAATACGATGAATGGGGCAACCCCGACGAAGAAACCTATTATCAATACATGATGTCGTATTCACCTTATGACAATGTAACTGCGCAAACATATCCAAACATGCTGGTGACAACAGGTTTGCACGATTCGCAGGTACAATACTGGGAACCGGCAAAATGGGTGGCCAAATTACGCGAATTAAAAACCGGCGACAATATCCTGCTGCTGTACACCAACATGGATGCGGGTCACGGCGGCGCTTCGGGACGTTTTGAACAATTCCGCGAAACAGCGCTTGAATATGCTTTTTTGTTAAAAATGCTCGGGAAATGAATGGAAAATATTACTTTTTTTCGGCCTATTAATCATCAACTATCAGGAACTGAATATACTACACCGCGTCAAATTGTGGCTCATTTTGGAATAATGCAGGCGCAGGATTTCAATTCCGCCAAATGGGCTATCGGTGCACGGCTTGATGGATGTACTGAAAAACAGATACTCGAAGCATTTGATACAGGCGAAATTCTTCGCACTCATGTTTTGCGGCCAACATGGCATTTTGTTACTCCCGAAAACATCAGGTGGATGTTGCAATTGTCAGGGAAACGAATCATGCAGTCAATGAAATCGAGAGACAATGAACTCGGCCTTACTGATGAAATCTATTCTAAATGTTATCGCATTATTGAGAAGGCTTTTGAAAAAGAGGACAATATAACGCGGGAAGGATTAACTAAAATCCTGCATGAAGCGGGAATGAAAGTTGGTTCTTCGCAATTTTATCATGTAGTTACAGGAGCGGAAGCCAACGGAATAATTTGCAGCGGCGCTTTATGCGGGAAAGACCAGACGTATGCCTTGCTGGAAAAACGGGTTCCTGCCGTAAAGCCTTTGACTAAAGAAGAATCATTAGCGAAACTTGCCCGGATTTATTTTACAGGACACGGCCCTGCAGCACTTCCGGATTTTGTGTGGTGGTCGGGATTATCGGTTGGCGAAGCGCGGCAGGGAATGGAATCGTTAAAAGCGGATTTTGTTTCAGAAACGATTGATGGACAAAATTATTGGATGCCCAACATAAATTTACGGCAAAACATCGAAAATACAAATCCCGCCGGACACAGAAACAGTTCACTGCATTTACTGCCTGCTTTCGACGAGTATATTGTGGGTTATAAAGACCGCACCGCCGTAATCACTTCCGAAAATCATCGAAAAGCAGTATCAAGCAACGGTGTTTTCCGTCCTGTGGTGATTAAGGATGGACGGGTGATTGGTTTGTGGAAAAAAGCAACTTCGGGGAAAAAACCAATCATGCTAACCCCTTTCGAGCCAATCAACCATGCGACACAGCAACTTATCGACGCGGCAGCAAAAATGATGTCGATATATGCCGCGGGGTAGTGGCGTAGAAATTTTCTGCTGAAAAAAAGAAAAGAACTTAATGGGCGTTTCTCAAAAGTTCTTTTTTTTAATTACTTTTCCAACGAAGTTACGGTCTTTCCCAGAGCGGTTCTGTATGCCAGTTTGGCGGAAATCCCATTGCACGAATATCTATTGTGGGATAATCCGCCAGTAGCGATATTAACTTTTGCGTAAACGTATTGTTGGGCGATACGGTAAAAAGCAGATACTTTATCATGCAGATACGGTAGTAAATGCGTTTCATGTCGGTAGTCGAACTGTCTATCCACGGAAAAGCAGGCGATTTCAGCGGCGCAGGAATAAGCGGGTTTTCTCTGTTTCATGTTCGGTTATGGTGTCCGCACAGGTTTCGTAAACTAACCAATACGACCATCCACGAAGAAAAAACCGGAACCGAAAGCCCGAAACAATTCGCTACTTTTTTTTTTATTGATTTGTATTTCAAATTATTGAACGTACTGCACAAAACGCCGAACGGTGCGATTTCCGCAATCATCCACGCCGGAGGATAAGGATTGGAATATTTGTTTTTGAAATGAACGATAAATTCCTCGCCCGTTTTGTCTAATTCCGACCGGATAATGGAAAGTCGTTTGGCAAAAATATCAGAATTGTTAAAGTTCTGTGCATCTGTCATCCAGAAAACGTCGTTCAATCCGTCGCTAGTCCAA
>Ga0209737_10003406_pt1 | contig 11105 bp, 12 predicted proteins | sample TergutCu122P3_FD_187284 | JGI IMG/M metagenome (GOLD analysis project Ga0209737, IMG submission 187284) | Cubitermes ugandensis P3 segment gut microbial communities from Kakamega Forest, Kenya - Cu122 P3 (SPAdes) (version 2) | ecosystem: Host-associated > Arthropoda: Insects > Digestive system...
TGTAATTTCTCAGAAGTGAAAGGTAAAAAGGGACACAGGGCGGTTTTCAAAGCAGATATAATCGTTATGGCCACATACAAAGAAAGAGCAGCGCTTTGCCTATCTTCCTTTATCGCCTTCCACGGAGCTCGCTCATCAAGATAACGATTGCCTTCCTGAGCTAGCACCATGGCATAGCGCAATGCCTCTCTGAAGTGACATTTTTCTATTTGTTTGCCAATCTCTTCAATGGCAGTATGAGCTTTGTTAATCAGTTCCTGACTAACGCTGTCGATTGCTCCTGGACTAGGAACCATAGCGTCAAATTTTGAATGGGTGAAAGTTAACACGCGTTGCACCAAATTACCAAATGTGGCTACTAGTTCATCATTATTACGCCTGACAAACTCACTCCATGAAAAATCGGTATCAGAAGACTCAGGCATTGTGGCCGACAGAAAATAGCGCAGAGGATCTGCTTGATAACGCTCAAAATAATCCGACACCCATACCGCGATTCTTCTGCTTTTGGAGAACTTTTGCGATTCGATAGTTAAGAATTCATTTGCCGGAACATCAAAAGGCAAGCTCAAACCCCCATATCCCATCAGCATAGCCGGCCAAATAATGGTATGAAAGGGAATGTTATCCTTGCCAATGAAATAGTATCCTTTAGCGCTTCCGTCCCAGTATTTTCGCCAGGCGTCGCTGTCACCGGTACTTTTTGCCCATTCCATACTCGCCGATAAATAGCCGACAACAGCCTCAAACCAAACATAAAGACACTTGCCGGCGTAACCGGGAATAGGTAACGGTACTCCCCATTCAATGTCACGCGTTATGGCGCGATCGTTCAGTCCTTCTTCCAAAAAGCGAGCAGTAAAATTGTGGACATTGGGTCTCCAGTGCGACTGAGCCTTAACCCATTGCAACAAAGGCTTCTCAAAAGCCGACAGTTTTAAAAAGAAGTGCTCCGATTCTTTCTCGAAAGGAGGGGTGCCACATATTCTGCATCGAGAGTCAATAAGCTCAGCAGCATTAACCGGCTTTCCGCATTTTTCGCATTGGTCACCACGCGCACCGGCAGACTTGCAATTGGGGCAAATGCCTTCCACATAGCGGTCAGGAAGAAAGCGATTGCACTTGTCACACCAAGGCTGAAAAGTAGCTTTTTTGTATATGTAGCCTTTCTCCACGAGTGAGCTAAACATATCCTGAGCGACTTTCTTGTGATTATCAGTTCGTGTAGAGGTAAATAAGTCCCAAGATATACCCAGCCTTTTGAAATCTTCTAAGAATAACCTATGGTACTTATCAGCAATCTCAGCGGGTGTTTTTCCTTCCGCTTCGGCGCTTAAAGTCACCGGGGTTCCATGTTGATCGGAACCGGAAATCATAATAACGTTGTTACCTTTACACCTATGATATCTGGCAAAAATATCCGCGGGTAAATAAGCACCCGCTACATGTCCCAAATGTAGCGAGCTATTGGCGTAAGGCCAAGCAACGGCAACAAGTATGTTTTCAGTCATTTCACTCAAACGGTATCAGTAGTAAAAAATTCAGTAAATACTACATCAGGCTTGAAACAGCCAATCCCGCATATAACTCAATCAATAAATTGTGCTAGTTCGGCTCAACCGGCAACTCATCACTCTCCTTAAGGAAAGTAAGAGTCATCTCTCCCTTAATCTCCTTATAATGAGCGTAGCCCTTCTTCAAGGCGCAGTCGACACAATAGCGAACACTCTTCCCACCGGTAATTACCTCAGCGCCACTCTCATCCTCATCAACCACAACATAGCGCTCAGGAGCAGCAATATGACAATTACAAATATCACAGTATACGGAACCCACAGATAAACAACCTCTTCGCATCTTTCTCTCCCTTGATAAGCACTTAATTTTCAAGCCAGGCGCGGTATAAATCTCGTCGCTTTTTTCCGGTTTCTTTGGACATAATCAGCATAGCCTCTTTAACCGATGTCCCTTTCTTCTTGAGGCATGCAATACGATGGGCAACATCTTCCACACTACATTCTTCAGACTCCAAGCACCCCTCAATGATTATAGTGAATTCTCCTCGCGGCTGCTCGAAATAAGATATCGCTTCGCTCACTGTACCGCGAAACACTTCCTCATACATTTTAGTGAGCTCGCGGCATACCGAGATTCGCCTGTCTCCCAATACTTGCAGTATATCATGTAATGCGCTGATTAAGCGATGTGGGGCTTCATATGCCGCAATACTAACTTTTTCCGATGCCACAGAAAGTAACAAGCGTTTTCTTTCGCATCTTTTCCTGGGAAGAAACCCTAGGTAGTGGCAAGCATCAGTCGGCAAACCCGAGACCGCCAGAGCAGTAATAAAAGCTGACGCTCCGGGCAAAGCAATAACTCGTATACCACGCCTGCACGCCTCCACTACCAGTTCATATCCAGGGTCTGATACTCCCGGCATACCGGCTTCAGAAACAAGAGCGACATCACAGTTTTCAAGCTTTTCCAATAAAACCCCTGTTTTTACCATTTTGTTGTGTTCGAAATAGCTTGTAAGAGGGGTGTTTATTGAATAGTGCTTAAACAAACGCTTTGTTGTTCTGGTATCCTCTGAAGCAACAATGGCCACTTCCTTAAGAACCCTCAGCGCTCTTAGGGTTATGTCTTCCATATTTCCGATTGGGGTGGCAATAATGTACAGAGTTTTCATTGCTTGCGATTATACCATGATTATGTCGCCTCGACACACCGAGACAATCTAACAGCACCAGAACACTTTGAACATTAAGCACGTGGCAAAGACAAGGAGTCAGAGATTTACCATTATCAAGTTGTTTGTCACACTTGCTCGGTTGCTTGACGAAAAATCTCGCTTTTGATATAGTCTTCCGCTAAGGAGGACTCCCTCAAATGCAAAAACCCCATTACAGAGAGTTGCGCAACACATATGGATTCGACGAAGTCGCCATTGTCCCCGGTGACACCACCATCAACCCCGAGCAAACGGATATAAGTTTCTCAGTCGGCAATCTTAAGTTTGATATCCCAATCATTGCCTCCGCCATGGATGGAGTTACGGACGTGCCCTTTGCCATTAGAATGAGTAAGCTTGGGGGTCTGGCGGTTTTAAATCTTGAAGGGGTACAAACACGTTATGAAAATCCTCAAGAAATCCTCCAAAAAATTGCTAATGCTCCTGAAAGCGAAGTAACCTCACTGATGCAAAAAGCCTACTCTGAGCCAATCCGCGAAGACTTAATAACCGAACGAATAAAGCAAATCAAATCCGGAGGAGGAGTATGCGCCGTTTCAGTGGCCCCGGCGAACACCAAGAGATTCGTAAAAACAATTGTTGATGCCGGAGCGGACATTCTTGTGGTTGCCTCCACTGTTACCAGCGCCAAGCATATTTCAAAAAGTGCGCACGGTCTGGTTTTTGAAGAGCTTGTAAAACAAGTTCCAATCCCGATAATAGTGGGAAACTGCGTCAGCTACAACGCTTGTATATCGTTAATGAGAACCGGAGTCGCCGCTATCCTTGTTGGCGTAGGTCCCGGCGCGGCATGCACTTCACGTGAAGTACTGGGTATAGGAGTACCACAGATTACGGCTACAATGGACTGCGCCTTAGCCAGAAGTGACTTTTTCAACGAATCAGGAAGATATGTCCCCGTTATCACTGACGGTGGTTTTAGAAAAGGCGGCGACGTTTGTAAGGCCATTGCCGCCGGCGCCGATGCTGTTATGCTTGGCTCCATATTTGCTCAGGCAGAAGGCGCTCCGGGATTCGGATGCCACTGGGGCATGGCAAACCCGCATGCGTCACTGCCTCGTGGAACACGCATAAAAGTCGGCATAACGGGCACACTGGAACAAATCCTATTCGGACCGACATCGCTTACTCACGGAAGCCAAAACTTCGTCGGCGCATTACGCAATTGTATGGGGGTTTGCGGAGCGGCAAACATCTCAGCTTTCCATCAAACTGAAATGGTAATAGCCCCATCAATTGTGACTGAAGGAAAGTTCTATCAGATGACTCGCCCCACAATTTAGTGGGAAGAACACCGGGGAAGCATCTTCCTTTGAGCAATACTTTCGCTCTTAGGCGGAGTCGCATGCGTCATCGCAACCATCGTCGTCATCGCAGCATGCTTCGTCTCTCTCTTGCTTGACAAGTGGAACCAAAGCATGTGGCTTTAAGCGCTTTCGTTTGGGCTGAAGACACATACCATCCAAAGTTGTGCGCAATTTGGCGAAACCATTTTCCCCATTCAGACCTGGCTGAACCACAATAGCATCAACACCTGCAGTCCACAACAAAGCCAGTTCGCTTTCGGCTATGTTAACAGGAACTTTCAAAAGGATTGGTTTGGAAATGTTGCTACTCAGCCTCTTCATAAACATCAATGTTTCCAGATTCAAGCTTTTCCCCATCTCTATGTCAATGAATACCGACTCAATTGGCATATCGCCAACCGTCCGCGCAAGACTGTCAGGAAAGTCCAAAGGAATGGAAAGCACATAACCACACTCGGATACGTTGCATTCTGCAAGAAGAAGGTCAGCCGGGGATATCACTAGGAAGTCAAACAAAGCCTTGACATCCCTCTGGTTTCTATTTGACACAACTAGTCCCATGGGAATATTAGATGTCATTGCTTCTATGGCTTTTATTGATTTGCGAGTTACCGCTTTATTGCAAGACAAAAGTAAGGCATCCGCTTTCTTAACAAGATCTACTTGCGCAGCTATATCCTCATCTGTTGACTGCAACACCAGCAACATGCGAGGTTTACTCGCTGTCACAGAACTGCGACAGAATCCCAAAGAAAGAGGCTCTACGTTTATTGCATCAATTAGTTTTTCGGCAAACTTACCCATTTCCAACTTCCAAAGCCAATAGGCATAGTAAAACCGGCGCGGAGACACAGAAGCGTCATCAAGAGGGATACTTCTCCTCCTTGCGTTTACATTAACTTGAAATGAAATTTATGAAAGCCACCATAAACTCACTGGAGAGCCTACTTATGGCGATTACTGTTCTCCTTAGGAAATCAGTTATAAAGTTAAACATACGTACCTTAGCTACGTGGAGAATACAAGCCTTTGGATTCTAGGTACATCTTGTAGTGTATTTTGTAAGCCGCCACGGCACCTTCTCTGCAAAGCTTATCTATATCATCTATCAAGTCTTCATCCACACCCTTTTCATCGAGCACAGCTTTGGCTTTCGTAATAAAGCTACTAGCAAACAAGGCAAACTTCTCCCCAGCATCTTCTCCTTTTTCACACAGTACAGCAATTTTTAGCTCGTCCATAGATTATCCCTCTTCAATTTATTTCGCCGACAGGAAAACAACGCCAAGTACAATCAGTCCAACGATGACAATGACCGCGATTGCAAGGATAATCAGCAACCGCTTCCTCTTTTTTAACTTGTAAACCATCTTAGCAAGTTTAAGTTTTGTTTTAGTATTCATTCTTTTTTCTCCTATTTCCACCAAACAAAATAGCAAATGACAAGCGCAACGGCAGTAATAAACACAACAAGAAAGGTAAAGACATTTGTAGCGCAGCCAAAAAACTTAAAACGTGCGCCGAGAAGACGGGTAAGACGAGACCAGAAGCCTCTCTTGTCGTGGGTGTACTTAGTTGTCTCGACAGAGGTATACCCTTTGCGCTTTTGTACCTTTTTCCTCTGTGAAGTTGTTTTCTTTGACATCACTACCTCTCTATATTGTATTCTCTCTCAGAGTAGACAACAAGAATGTATTCAATTCGTAATTTGCAACCAAGCCGTTTATGAGCTTTATGGAGCCAGCGTGGAGATTCGAACTCCAGACCTGCTGTTTACGAAACAGCTGCTCTACCGGCTGAGCTACGCTGGCATTTTTCCCATATGAGAATTCCCTCTTCTTCGAAGTGATAGTGCCCTTTCTCACGAATAAGGATACTATGACGTGGCATATACGTCAAAACACATAGCTAAGCGAATCTTATCATTTGAGTTTCTTGTTATTTGTGATATAGTAGTGTTCCATCCGGATGGGGGGATCGCATAGTGGCCTAGTGCGGGCGCCTGCTAAGCGCTTGCCTTACGTGAGTGGGGTCGTGGGTTCGAATCCCACTCCCCCCGCCATCTCCTGTGGTAACTGCTGATTGTAAGATTCCCGAACCGCCGATTTTGGAATTCAACCCGAATATCGGTTAGGCGCACAATATACAGCTAATGCGTATAGCAAGTGATGATGAGTGCCGTTTTTATGAATTAGAGATTGTCAATAACACAATAAACTTTCATTAAAAGTCTGCGCACGCCGAAGAAATATCCTTTAGAAACCCATGAGCCTTGAATCTATGCAATGACTACAAAAAACGCTTTTAGCAAACCACTAACACAGAAGCCTCTAATGTCTTCGTCTGCGCTTCTCCATCTATCGTAACGGTAGCAATAACCCCTAGCTGTATGTCACCAGGAGCAAATAATTCCCAAGCATTAAAACCCCCTGTTGTGCGAAAGCGATAGTAATATTTAGATGTGAATTCGCTGTAAAAACGATCATTAATCTCAAGAGCAATAGACAACTCGTTCCCAGATGGAGCTGTCATTACCGCAGATAAACCTATTGGGAATCCGATAGATTGCGTTGAAGTCATCTCTGCAACAAGATATACGTTAGACCCTAACTTTTCAAGTTAAGTAATATGGACATCCAGCTCATCCAAAAGATCAATGGTTTTCTTGGAAATCTCAGTGGTAATCCAATTACCATTTACTTTCGTTTTGAATATGTATCTCAGATGACTGATTAGATCCAATACTGAGTATTTCTTCAGCTTCTTTTTCACTCGTAGCAGATTGTAAATCTTGTAGTTGAGCAATAATGCAAGGTGATTGATAAACGTCCATGCTTCAAAGCTTTGAGGATTCTGCATGTAGCTCTTATCTTGTTCCATAAGGTTTTTTAGAAAATCAAATGATTGCTCTATTTCTCCACGTTCTTTGTATAACCCATGAATCTCTTCCGCCGTTTTCGATAGGTTAGTCTTAATGATTATGGTTCCAAAATCATACTGTCTATCCAGAAACCCCTCTTTGGAATATCCTTCAAGTTTCTTCTCGATTCTGTTTAAGTAGTCGCTTTCCTCTGACGCTTTTAGCATTTCATCTACATAAGTGATAATACTCTTGCCATCTGTATTTCTTTGGTAATACCAAATTGGGCGCCTTTGCCACATAAAGTATCCATCATACTTACTCTTATCACCGCTACTGATAACACTCTTATCAAACAAAGTACTGTTTCGTTTAAGCGGAACTATATAGTTCAACCCGGCATCGTCAAGCATGTCAAAATTGGCATTGGAGCTGAAGCCTTTGTCAGCTACGATAATTACATCTCTCAATTGTGACTCTTCCACCGTTAGCTTCAACGCCGTCACGTCTTTAATGTTACCCGGAAGAATACGATAGTAAACCGGCATCCTATTCTCTAGCGCAAACGCATACAACAAATTAACCTGTGGATTGAACCCTGTTTGTCGCTTGTACCCGATGCGATTAATCTCCATTTTCTCTGACTTCGAAATGATATTTGTTGCATCAAAGATAAGATGCCTATTGCCTTCAATGAAGTAGCTTAAGAATCGGGAGATTTTTTCCCTATTAGCACCAATTTTGCGAAGAAAAGCTGTCAGCGCCGAGCCGGATAGATTTATGTTTCCAAAATCTTCCGACATGTAAGACTGTTCGTAAAATAATTCCATTCGCTTGAAAGGGCAGTGATGAATCGCTCTTAACACAGCCATTGCATACAACTGTTCAGCTTGCGACGGAAAAACCTTTCTTAGGTTTTCTAGTACATCTCCGCTAACCGCCTTGAAAAAAGCACTACTTCCATACTCTTTGACTGTTATAGAAGTAAGAGGTTTAGACAATCTTCTGGCGGGAGGAATAAGCCCCTCTTCTGTTATCCTGCCGAGGTATTGACCGGTAATTTTTTTAGCGCGACGTTTTTCTTTGTCCCAAACAGAAGAGACAGAATAGAGGTAATACTTACCGCGAATAAAAGAGATGTTAGTACCTGGAGATCTGTGATTAAGAACCCAATCCGGATAACTCAAAGCGCCCTCCTTATTATTACGTACCAAGTAATATCATTGTAACAAAAAGAACAAATGAAAGTCAAGCGATTTAAAGCTAAAACGAAGAAAAATATTGAGTAACCGGAAAGTATATTACTTATTTGTCAAAAGATAGGGGTTAGAACTACCTCCTTTGTAACTGCCCCCTGTATCATTAACTATAACTACTGGCATCTGGTTCCAAATGATAGTAAAGCTTAGATCTAAGTCATATTTGTCAAAAAGGTCCGATAGCTTCGGCTCTTCGTCTGCGAAGTGATTATTCTTTTTGCCTATTGCATTAATCTCGATAACACCACCAGCAATACTGGCTAGAACCAAGAATCCTACCGTAACGATTACAATTGTTTTTTTGTTTATAGTTTTTCTCGTCGCATTCCTCTTTTTTCGGTCTCAGTAAATAAGACGAGTTCTGGCATGGTTTTATTGGTTGTGGGAATAACCTCAAATTACCCACAAATTATAGTCAGGTCTTAGGGCTCAAGTCGATCGAGTCGTTATTTCAGATGCCTTGAAGATCAGGCTAGTAACCAATTCGTTTCAATATAGCAGTTGCGATAGCCTCGCATTTCTCCTCTAAGCACATGGTCTTGGTATTTTTCTGGCATATACCACTGAGATGCAAGCAATCTAAGGACAGTGGTCAACTCGGAAATATCTTGCCGCACTTGATTATGCGCTTTACGTCAAGTTTCGTTTTAGTAGTGTGTTTTATCGTGAGCATCGCTAATCATCCAGCATAGACCGCGTAGCTTCTTCCGCAGACGAATATGGGCCATACAAGTTGCGCCCCAATCTAACATCCTCCATTGCATCAAGTAGCCCAGAGTTTGGTTTTCTACTTTTAGTACGCTTAACCGCAAAGGGCAGTCCTTCATTTTCAATAGCCGCGGTTATAAACATCCTAACTGCTGTTGAAGTATCAAGACCAAGCGAAGAAAAGAGAGAATCCGCATTTGCTTTTACACTATCATCAATACGAACTTGTATTGTTGCCATACCATTAAACTCCTGCAATGTTTTGTATTACAATTCCATCGCAATTCATTGTCTTTGTCAAGCATCTGCAACAATTAATAATGCGTCATCAGAAATTGTGATTCTGCAAACGGTAGGCTGACTGTCAGGCAACTTCTAAACATGTCCCTAATGCAAATACCCCTCTCCCCCGCGCCATCATACTAAGACCCACTTTGTTTTTTATAGCTGACAAAAATTAGTTTAAACCTATTCAGCTTTCGAATACCCCTGCCTAGCTACTACATGGCCTCGTTTCAATCAAAAGATGGCAACAAATAGAAATCATTACGCTTTGTGCTTCTTTTGAACTGTAATCATTACTCGCATAAGATAGTTGGTACCATCTGGAATGCTTATCTCGTTCATAGGGTACTCCTCGTAAGTGTCCCCACATATCTCGAATCCATGCACATCTATATACTTCACAAGCTTCTTGTACAATTCATCAGTATGCCCATACCCTCCACGAGTGTAGCCTATGGCATACAGTGCAGATGGTCTTCGGTCATGACCTTCCGGATTATAAAAATAGTATCGATCAGGCCACACCCAATCTCCCATCTTAATTCTATCTTCAGAAAAGCGAGCCCAGACAGGATAGTTCATATCTAAATCGGGGTGCTCTCTTTTTATCTCTTCATAAAAAGTGCCAAGCGCGTCATAGTCATTTTTGCCGTTGCTATAATCATTTAGACCACCAAGGATAATAGCTTCAGCCGGCACATACTGTATGGTTATTTCTTTTTCCTTGATATTCAATACAGAGTGCAGAGATTTTTGGAGAGCAAACAACAGCTTTCTTGCGCGAACCCATTTGGCAACATTTTCATCTATTCTGCCAAGCTGGTATTCAAAAATCTCATACATAGACTGGGAGGATTTGCTATTTTTCAAGTCCTTGATTTCATCCAGTGACATGCCGAACGTTTGAAACGTACGTATCATGTTAACACCGGCTATTTGTCTTGCTTCGTAATATCGATATTTATTATCCCCACGAGAAATTGGAGATAACAATCCTATCCTATCGTAATGGCGCAGAGTATCCTGCGTTGTTCGCGAAAACCTAGCGAATTCGCTTATAGAAAAATGCCTTTTGGCTACCATTGCTTTCCCTCTCTATCTTTAGCTTAATTATATTGAAAAGAAATGAAGCAATTCAATTCCGCTTAACATTTGTGTAACACTAATGTATAATTAGACAACGTGAGGTGAATGCGAATGTACATAACACTTGAGGCAGACTATTCCGTTCGTATTGTTGATGCGATCGCCAGAAGCGGAGAACGCATGGTAGCCAAGGCTATTGCGAAACAGGCATGTATTTCTCAGAAGTTTGCGCTTCAAATTCTACACAAGCTTACAACCGAGGGAATTCTGCGATCGATTAGGGGTCCTCATGGCGGATATGAAATTGCAAAGCCGTTAGAGGTGCTATCGGTACACGACGTACTGCGCGCTATTGAAGGACCAATTGTTTTGAATCGTTGCTTGCTTGAGACAAATACCTGTACTCGAGTACCTGATAAAAACTGCCCCTACCATAGAGTATTTAAGGAATTATCTGAACTAGTGAGCAAAAAACTAGCTTCCATAAGCTTCGCTGACGTTTTAAACGCCGAAATTATAAATTCCGAAAAATAGACAATACGAAAGATTTCATACCACTTTATCTTGTTATCAATATATAGGAGCGCGCACTCCTACAAACACTATATGCGTGGACACGAATTCATGTCAGTATTTCACGTCAAACGGCAAGGCTGCGAATCAACACAGCAACTAAAGTAAGCAATACGTTCATGTAGTGTCTGGCTGAGCTCATTCACAGCGCATAGCATAAAGAAATCACTCTTAATCAGGTGACACAATGCTTGTATAGAGGGGCGTCGTGCTCACGCTGTATTTGGCGGCTCTTTTTCGGTGAAAATACTACCTTCATCCACACATCTTTAGCC
>Ga0209737_10003407_pt1 | contig 11102 bp, 11 predicted proteins | sample TergutCu122P3_FD_187284 | JGI IMG/M metagenome (GOLD analysis project Ga0209737, IMG submission 187284) | Cubitermes ugandensis P3 segment gut microbial communities from Kakamega Forest, Kenya - Cu122 P3 (SPAdes) (version 2) | ecosystem: Host-associated > Arthropoda: Insects > Digestive system...
TTGCATCATAAGAATTCCGAAAATAAAAACATTATTTTGCAACCCGGAATGACATTTACGATTGAACCGATGATAAATGCGGGTGACTACCGAATCACTACCGATAAAAAAGACGGTTGGACGGTCAGAACAAGAGACGGCTCGCTTTCTGCACAATTTGAACATACTGTTTTAATAACCGAATTCGGTGCGGAAGTGTTAACGCTAACGCCGAGCCAAAAAGAAAAAGGTTTAATTTTTGATATTCCGAAGGAGATAAAGTAATGGAAAATTTTTGGACTAAAATTGACGGAGAAATTGCAATTGTAGGAATTACCGAATATGCGCAGGGAATGCTTGGCGAAATAACATTCGTGGAACTTCCCGAAGTCGGAAAAATCGTAAAAACAGGCGAAGAAATAGGTTCTATTGAATCACTAAAAGCAATAAGTCCGTTGCTAACGCCTGTTGACGGAGAAATTGTTGAAGTTAATGCGAAATTGGAAAAAAAACCGGAACTTATAAATGATAAACCGCTAACCGACGGCTGGATTTGGAAAGTTAAAATCAAATGATTTATTTGGATTTTGCGGCAACAACTAAACCGAGCAGCGAAGTACTTGAAATTTTCAATGAAGTAAATGCAAAGTTTTGGGCAAATCCTGATTCTTTACATAATTTTGGAATAAAAGCAGAAGCAGTTTTGGAACATTCACGCAAAAATATTCTTGAATGTTTTAATGCTCAAAATGAATATAATTTAATTTTTACATCTTCGGCTACCGAAAGTAACAATACGATAATAAAAAGCGTTGCAAATCTTCGACAAAAACAAGGCAAGCACATCATAACTACAAATATCGAACATCCTTCTGTGCGGGAAGTGGTGTTAAATCTTCAAAAAAGCGGTTTTGATGTCGAATTTTTACCTGTTAATGAAAAAGGAGCGGTATTTGTCGAGCAAGTTAAAAATGCTGTTAAAAACGATACTATTTTAGTTTCAATTATGCATGTAAATAATGAAATCGGTTCGATAAACGAAATTTTTGATATTGCAAAAGCAATTAAGAAAATAAATAAAAATATTATGTTTCATGCCGACTGTTCTCAAAGTGTCGGAAAACTGCCTGTAAATCTGCAAAATTCGACTATAGACTTTATTTCGTTTTCAGGGCATAAAATTGAATGTGTAAAGGGAGTCGGAGCAATAATTTGCAAGAAAAATTTTAATATTCAACCACTTCTTCACGGCGGAAATCAGGAATTCGGACTTAGAGCAGGAACCACAAATCCCGCGACGGCAGCGGCATTGGCAAAATCAGTAAAAACAGCAGTGAAAAACCAAAAAGAAAATTTTGAAAAGGTAAAAAAAATACAAAAAATACTTTTGAACGAATTTAAAAAAAATCCTGAAATAATCATAAATTCACCTGAAAATAATTCTCCGTTTATTGTGAACTTTAGTGTTTTGAAGCATAAATCAGAAACAATTTTGCGAGCATTGAGCGAAAAAGAGATTTATATTTCAACAATTTCTGCTTGTTCTGCAAAAAAATCAGCGGAGAGTTATGTGATAAAAGCAATAACAGATGACGCTCAGCGTCCAAAATCAAGTTTGCGTGTAAGTTTATCAGCAGATTTGAATGAAAATGATATTTTTACTTTTGTTAATGAGTTGAAAAATATAATGTTATCTATATAAAGTAACAATAAACGCTAACAAAATAAGTAGCGGAGTCATCAATTTCAGCAGCAAAAACATACCTTGATAATAATGATTATCATGAATTAAATCGTTGTGAGAAACCGCTTTTTTAATTTTATAGTAAATATTATCGTCACCGAACGGGATTCGTAAAATATCATCGCTGTATTCCGCATATTTGTTTAATTTTTCTTTGGATTTTCCGTCGTCAATAATTAAAAAAGTCGGTGTTTTTCTTGCTATTGTAAAAGTAGTCAAAATTTCAACCGGAAAATCGGGAAGAAGTGTAACATCCGCAATAAAAAGTGACGGTTTGTAATAAACCATTTTCTCTTTTGCTCTGTCTAAATCCGCCGTAATATCAGGTGAATATCCGTGTGAAGATAAAATCATGCAAATATCATTTTCGACTTCCTTTTTTTCGGAAAGTATAAGAACTTTTCTTCTGTCTTTAACTTTTTGAAGCATTTTCCTCTTCCTTTCCGATTACAAAAATTCCTTCGCTGACTTCGCCGCTATACGAAATTTTATCAATGTTATGTATTAACATAGTAATGTCGCAAGGTTTTTCCATAAAATAAACATTCTTTTCTTTTTCAAGAATATATGAATGTGCCTGCAGATTTTTTGCACTCGAAATGAAAAATATTGCAGTATTAAAACTTCGGCGAATTTCATAGATTTTATCAATGTCTCGTTCAAGAAACGAATTTCTTTCGTTGTAAATAACAAAACTTATTATATTTTTCTTTTTATATTCATCAAAAATCGTTTCAAATTTTTCAATTAAATAATCTTCTTTTGTTGCGGCAATAATGCTCTCTTCAAAAAATTCGTTTGTGCTGTAAATAAATATATATTTTTCAATCAAACTTTTCTTTTCATGAACTTTCAAAAATCCTTTTGAATATCCCAAATAATCAATAATTCTGAGAATTACAAAAAGCGAATATAAAATAATAACAATTTTTATAAAGGAAGAATTTGTTAAAAGCAGCAAAAGTGCACACAAGGCAAACAAAATTGAGAGTGTTGTAAGGAAAAATAACACTTTTTCGTGACTATATCCTTTGGTTATAAGTCGGTGATGCATGTGGCGATTATCGGGCTGCATTGTCATTTTTATTCTTTCACGAAGCGATTTGTGCGCATCTCGTCCGTAAGCATATCTTCTGATAATAGAAATTAAAACTTCAGTAACCGGAAGTGCAACCACATAAAAAACCGAAAGCGTTTCAATTTTGCTCGTATCAAGCGTTCCGAGTTTTACCGATAAAATTGCAACAATAGCACCAAAAAACAAAGAGCCGCTATCGCCCGCAAAAACGGTTGCAGGAGAATAATTATACCGCAAAAATGCTAAAATCATAGCCATAACCGGAATCGTTATTATCATATATTCCTGATAAATTCCACCATCAAGAAAAACAAAAATAAGTGTTATAAATGCAATTGACACAAGCGACAAACTCCCCATAAGTCCGTCAATTCCATCAATAATATTAAACGCATTCATAACTCCGACTATCCAGAAAATAGTCAAAATTTGCCCAAAAATACCCAATTTATAAACATTTCCGAGAAAATCGAATTCCTTGATGTAAAGGTCAAATCCAAAAACAATGGCACTTGCAAGAATGAGTTGAACTATAAATTTTTTACCTGCACTGATTTCCAAAAATGTCGTATCATCAATAAAGCCAATAATAAAAATTACAACTGCAGAAAGAATTATAGATTTTCCGACATCTGTAGAAAGCCAAAATGAAAATGCACTGCTGCCGACAACAAACAGGATTAAAATTGTTAGAAAAAATCCTAAAAGAACACAAAATCCGCCGATTCTTGGAATAGTTATGCTGTTTACTTTTCGTTTATCGGGAACATCGGCAAAAAAACGTACTAAACCACTTGAGCCGATTAAATAAATTGATATGAAAGGAAAAAAGAAAAAGAAAAGCGCAACTGGAATTATTGTTGTAAAATCAATCATTTTTTTTCCTTTTGAATATTATTTTACTTAAAAATAATTTTGTTTATTTGTAAGTTGCGGACTTTTTGAGAATTTATGAGTTTTTTAATTTCTTCTTCTTTTAATTTCAATTCATTTTTCCAAACAACATTTTTTACTCTAAGTGTTAAAACACCTTTTTCACATTTTAAAACAGATGAAACGGAAGAAATTACTTCACCTACCGCTTTATTATAAATATCTGATATTTCAGAACTTTCGTTCCGTTTAATTTTCAAATATTTTTTAATTCCACTCGGCATTGCACGAGAAATTAAATTTGAAATATTATAATTATCAACTTTTTCTTTTCGTTTTATTTTTACTTGCGGCAACATTTCATTTTCCCTTTTGTAATTTCAAAATAATCTTGCAAATCATAATAATCTAACTCTTTTTTACTATGAATTGCAATAAAAATCTGTCCTTTTTTATTAAGAATATCAAAAAATTTGCGTTTCCGTGAAATATCCAAGTCTGAAAAAGCATCGTCAATGGCAATTATCGCCTTTTTATTTTCTTTTGATAAATATTCAACTGCCGCCATTTTAAAACTTATTGCCGCAGATTTACATTGTCCTTGTGAGCCGAAATTTGTAAGTTTTACACTTTCTGCTCGAAACTCAAAATTATCTCTGTGACAACCCGTTGTTGTAAATCCTATTTCTTTATCTTTTTCTAAGTTTTCATAAAAAACTGAAGGAATATATTGTAAGTTTAAACTTAAATCATAATTTGAAATTTCTTTATAAATTTTTTCGCAAATAGGAATCACTTCACTAAAAAATTTGTTGCGTTCTTCAATAATTTTTACGGAATTTTCTGAAATCTGCTTGTCATAAACAGAAAGTAAGTCTATATTAAAATTATTAGTTAAACAAAAATTTCTTTGTTTGATTAAATTTCTGTATTTTATTATGTTTTGCAAATATTCTTCATTCGTTTGACTTATTATGTAGTCTATAAATTGTCGTTTTTCAAGCGGATTTCCTCTGACAATTTTTATATCATCAACACCAAAATAAACAAATCCGTTTCTTCCGTAAAAACTGCTGAAATTTTTCTGTTTTACATCATTTATTTTGATAATTGTATCATTATTTTTTGAAAATCCAACAAATTGTGAGATTTCTTCATCATCCTGTAAAAAATTTGCTGAAACATTTGCTTCTTTTTCGCTAAGTTTTACAATTTCACGAAAATTTGCATCTTTGACTGATTTTCCTGTAGCCGCAATACCGATTGCTTCAAAGAAATTAGTTTTTCCACTTCCGTTTTCACCTAAAAATAAACAACCGGTTGTCGGAATTTCAACAGACAAACTCTCGAAAGAACGAAAACTTGTCAGTGAAATATCAGTTAAAATCATAAATATTAATCACTTATACGAAGCGGCATAAGTAAAAACAAAATATCTTTATTTTCTTCGTTTTCGGCAAAAATCGGGCGAATTAAAGCTCCGGTAGTATTATTTGTAAATTCAAATTTTACTTGTTCCGTATCAATTGACGAAAGAATTTCAATTAAAAATAAGGAATTAAAACCTATTACAAAATCTTCATTTTCATAATCAATTGCCAAATATTCATCACTTATGCTATTTGTTGCAATATCTTCGGAATGAAGACGCAATTCATTGTTTGTCAAATAAAATTTAGTTAAATTATTTGATTTATCAGCAACAGCCGCAGTAATTTTCAAAGCATTTATAATTTGTTGTCTGTCAATTGAAAATGTTTTCTGATATTCAAGAGGAATTACTTTTTTGTAATCCGGATAAGGTCCTTCAACAAGTTTTGTTATAAGTTCGAAATCATCAGAGAAAAATGAAATATTTTCATCTTGAAAAGCAAATTTTACATTTTCATATCCGAAGCTATCAACAATTTTAGCTACTTCATTAAGCGGTTTCGGAGGAATTATAACTGAAACATTTCCCATAAAACCAAGTTCTTCATTAAAAGATACAATACTTAACTTATTTGCATCGGTAGCAACCGAAGTTAAATTTTCTTTTGAACAATCAAAAAGAATACCTTCTAATGCTCCGCGACTTCTTCCATCTGTTTTTTGTGCGGCAAAATTACCTACTTTGCCTGAAATATATTTAAGTTTTTCTGCAGGAAATTTATATTCTTTAGTTTTCTCAATATTTGGAAACGGAGGATAATCATTTGCTTCAACACAAGCAAAATCGGATTTTGATTTTCCGCGAGTTAACGTAATATTGCTGTCACTCACAGAAATTAAAATACTTTGATTATCATCACCTACGGAAATTGCAGTCCAATCATATATTTTTTTAGCATTAACAAAAAATTTAGCTTCTTCATTGCTGTCAATATCAATTCTTGCAACAACAAAAGTATCCATATCAGTTGCAAAAACACTGAGCCTTCCATTCTTTGTCTCAAATTTTAAATTATATAAGAGATTGTAAGGTGTTCTGGCAGGAACTATTGAAATTACTTTTTGAAGTAAATTTTTAAACTCTTTAAGATTTACCGAAAATGACATAAAAACTCCTTATTTTTATTTTTTACTATACTAAAATAATATTTTTCTTTAAGTATATGTTTGATAAAATTGAAAATTATTTATTTGATGAAAGAAAGAAAATAAAAATAATTATTTATATAAAAAAATCTCTCTATTTTTATGGTTGTTGATAATTGTTAATAAGTTATAAAACCTATGTAAAATAAACATTTTAATGTTGAAAACAACAAATAAAAATAATTATTTTTTAATGTTTTGTTAAAATATAAAAAGTTTTCAAATATTTTTTAACATATCTATTAGAAAGTTTTGCATAACTCTTTTGAAAAATACTATATTTTATGTGAAAAGTTAAAAAACAAAAGGAGTTTTATTTATGGATATGCAGAATTTATCGGTTATTGTTGGCGTTTTTTTAGTTATTATATTGTTTATTTTTGTGGGTGCACCTTTTGCTTTATGGTTTCAAGCGTCCGTAAGTGGTGCAAAAGTTGGAATTATGAATATAGTCTTTATGAGATTTAGAAAAGTTCCTGCAAAACTTATTGTTGATGCGATGATAACTGCTACAAAAGCAAATTTGGAAGTAACAAGCGACCAGCTTGAAGCACATTATTTAGCCGGTGGAAACGTAATCAGAGTTATTCAAGCATTGGTTGCGGCAAGTAAAGCAAATATTCCGCTCACATTCGGAAGAGCGACCGCAATTGATTTGGCAGGACGAAATGTTTTGGAAGCGGTTCAAATGAGTGTTAATCCTAAAGTTATTCAATCACCCAAAATTAGCGGCGTTGCAAAAGACGGAATACAACTTATTGCTATAAGTAAAGTTACGGTTCGTGCAAATATTGACAGGCTTGTCGGTGGTGCGGGAGAAGAAACAATTTTGGCTAGAGTGGGTGAGGGAATTGTTACCACAATCGGTTCTGCTGAAAATCACAAAATGGTGCTTGAAGCTCCGGATATGATTTCAAAAAAAGTTCTCACAAAAGGACTTGATAGCGGAACTGCGTTTGAAATTTTGTCGATTGATATTGCCGATGTTGATGTGGGTAAAAACATTGGTGCGGAATTAGAAACAGACAGAGCTGAAGCGGATAAAAAAATAGCACAGGCAAAGGCAGAAGAAAAACGTGCAATGGCGTATGCAAAAGAACAGGAAATGTTAGCAAAAGTTCAGGAAATGCGTGCATTAGTTGTTGAAAAAGAAGCAGAAATTCCAATGGCGATTGCTGATGCGTTCAGAAAAGGCAATATTGGAATTATGGATTATAACCGCATTAAAAATATTGAAGCGGATACCGGAATGCGTTCGTCGATTGCAAAAGAAACTACGACGGAAAAGAAAGAAATAAAATAATGGAAGATTTGCTTTGGTTTCTGCTTTTTGCGTTTATTGTAGGTATAAATGTGCTTGCAAGAACAAAAAAGGCTACTGCTTCAAGTAGTAGCCCAAAGCCTATTCCGACTATTCACAGACAAGTCAGAAGCCAACAAAAAGCAATTCGGAAAAAAGATTTTTCTTATGTAGAAAAAAAAGAATACTTAGATGTTTTACCGCAGCAAAAACAACCTGTAAAACAGGTAATAAAACCGCAACAAATCAAAATAGTTCCGACTCAGTCGGTGCCTTTGAGAGATGCTATAATTTGGAAAGAAATTTTAGATTTACCGCTTGCTTTAAGATAAAGGAGAGAATTTGACGGAAGAAAACGAAAATGAGCAACACGACAACGAAATATTAAATAAATGGCTTCCTATTTTTGTGGTTGTCGCACTTCTTATTGTCTTTTATAAAACTATAGATAATATAGATGTTATTTCGGCATTTATTGGTCGTTTTATGAATATTATTTCGCCGTTTTTGTTTGCAATTTTAATCAGTTATCTGTTATATCAACCATGTCAAAAATTAGAAAATGTATATACAAAAGCTAAAGATATTAAATTAAAATTTATACCACAAGGATTTAAATCATTTTTTGCTGAACGGGCAAGATTTTTTAGTGTTGTTTCAATATATTTTACATTTATTTTAATAATAACTGTTCTTGCAATATTTATTACACCCATTTTAATTGTGAGTTTAACCGATTTGGCAAATAATACGCAGAATTATTATTCAAGAATTCTTACTTGGATTAATAATTTGCCTATTGAACAATTATCGGAATTTGATGTAAAAACACAATTAAACAATTTTGTAAGAGATATATTACCGGTATTGTTTGACCCAGCTAAAATACAACATATTATCAGCGTAATTATTGGTATTGCGAATGGTTTTTTAAGAGCATTGGTTAGTTTGATTATTTCTTTATATATTCTATTGGAACGAGAAAGAATTATTAGTTTTTTCAGTAAATTATTCAAGGAAAAAATTTTCCAGGAAAGAATTTTTGTCTGGTCTGAAAAAATGTTTGAAAAATTAAAAGATTTATTTAGAATCGAAAAAATTACAAACAAACAAAGCAAAAAAAATATAAAAACCGCAAGAGAATATTTGAAACAAATAGATGATGTTATTTTTTCTTTTACGATTGGAAAAAGTATTGATAGCCTAATAAATTTTGTTGTAGTAACAACAATATTGTTGTTACTAAATGTAAAATATGCAATTTTGTTGGGCTTTATTGCAGGTATAGCGAATTTTATTCCTTATTTGGGAACATTGATTGCCGTTTCGCTTATCAGCTTGTTGACAATTCTTACGGGCGGATTTAATTTAGCAATTAAAACTTTGATTTGTTTATATGTTTTTCAAGTATTGGATGCAAATTTTATAGAACCGAGAATTATGCGTACAAAATTGAAAATCAGTCCGATTTTGGTTATATTTTCGGTAATTTTCGGCGGCGCGTATTTTGGTATTTTGGGAATGTTTTTGGCAGTGCCGATTGCAGCAATATTGAAGCAAATGTTAAGCGAATATGTTGAGCCGTCCATAAAGCCCGAAGAGTCGAAGCCTGCGGAGTTGGATTATAATCCCGCTAACTCAAAATGAGAAATTTCGTAGTATTGTTCACCGAGTTTTCTTAGTAAATCGTCAATTACGGTAAAATCGCCTTCTACCGAAAGTGCGGCAAGTCCTCTGTTGGTTCTTTCGCCTAATTGCAAATCAATAATGTTTATTTTACGTGAAGCAAGCGCCGAAAGCAGAATCAGCAAAACACCGGGTTTATTTTTTATTACGGCTAAAATCATTTGTTTTGAAATCGGCATCGGAAGTTTTACTCCATCCATTTCCAAAAGGTAATATTTACTCTTTTTTGCAGCAGGAGCAATCAAATTTTTGCCGTATTCCAACGAGATAAAGTAATCTTTTCCTGTGCCTTTTGTAAATTCAATGGCATTTTGAATGCTTTTTTCATCACCTGAAACCGTCAAAAATATTTCTGCGGCTTTGTTTTTTTCCGCTTGAATCAAAAATGCTGTTTTTACATTTATACCTTCGCTTGCAAGCGTGTTAAATAAAATAGATAAAACGCCCGGTACATCGTGAAGCTTTGATGAAATACTAAAATCGTTGTTACCTAAATTGCCGTTTTCTTGTATAATTTTAGGCAGTTCCGAACTAATCATTATGCTTTTTTTATCACGGCGGATACGAATTGCAGATAAACTTCCCAAATTTGTTGCGCCGTCGTATTGCGCCGTAAATGACGAATAAATCCCTCCAAAAGAAAATCTGGGAATTCTTCCCGTATCGCCGACCGGAAATCGTCTGTTGAGCATTTCTATACTTAAATTAAGCGCACTATATTTTTCATCGTCGTCAATTTCGTGATTAAACGAACGAAGCTGCGGTATTCCTCGGGCAAAACTTACATACTGCGAGTAACCGGCTTTGCGTGCGAAATCAATGCCATTGCCGTAATATTCGCCATATTCGTCGATTTTGTGTGTATCTGTGCCTATTGCAATCGGGATTTTGAGTGTTTTTGCCCGTTTCAAAATCTGAAGATTCGGATAAATTCCGCAACCTTTTTTAAGTCCGGCTAGATTTAAGTCTAAAGCAATGTTATTTTCGGAAATTGTTTCCATTAACACTCGTAATCTATCGCAAACAATGTTGTCTTCATTATCTAAATCTGAAAATTCGGCTGGGAATTCCATATTAAGTTTCGGCAAGTCCAAATGTCCGACTACATGTATCATGTTTGCCGAATACGACACCATTTCAATCACTTCTTCAAAGTAAGATGCCCAATAGTTTTCAAGTGAGCCGCGAATTTTCAAAAGTTCTTGTGCTTCTTCAGTCGAGCCGTCATACGCAATTCCTTCACGGGAAAAGTGTACGGAACCTATAACAAAATCCGCATCGGGAACCTGTAAAACTTTGCTTCTGTTCCATTGCAAGCCAAGTTTGCTGCCTAACCATTCGAGTTCAATTCCATAGCGAATATTTATTTTTTTGCCATATTTTGCCCGCAAATCCGCAATTTTTTTTGCATAATTTTGATATGCTTCACTTCCCCGAATAAATTTTATGTTTGTATCTTCTTCACTTTGGTAACGAAATTTTGTAAGTCGTGGCGTATGGATTATGAATGTGATATTCGGATGTTTCATCGAAATTGCTTTTTCTACAATCGCTTCAATTTCGTCAATTCCGTGTTTAATGGGATCATTTCCCGTCCCGGTATGAACGCCGTGTGTTTCCCAAATAAATTGCTCTTTTTGCATTTTTTCGCTCCGTTTTTTAGAAAAATAATATTTGGCAAAATATCTTAAAACAAACTTACAACTTTATTTCCAATTTTTTCATAATTATATTTCTTCTTCAGTAAAAATTTCTTCGTTTTCTATCGTATCCTGCTCTGTTTTTATAATTTCGTCTGTTTGCGGTTTTGGTTTTCTGTTTCTATCCGTTTCGGAGTACTTGTTTTTGTTTTTTGTCTATCGCTG
>Ga0209737_10003409_pt1 | contig 11098 bp, 10 predicted proteins | sample TergutCu122P3_FD_187284 | JGI IMG/M metagenome (GOLD analysis project Ga0209737, IMG submission 187284) | Cubitermes ugandensis P3 segment gut microbial communities from Kakamega Forest, Kenya - Cu122 P3 (SPAdes) (version 2) | ecosystem: Host-associated > Arthropoda: Insects > Digestive system...
GAAATGGAAGCGGCAAGAGCACAATTGCACAAGCGGTTAAAACGCAATGCGAAGGTGATTATGACGTTCAAGTGTTTGACGGTTTTGAGGGGATAGTCGGCGAGAACTCTCGGCTGGATGCAGTGTCGCTGGGTATGGAGAATGCAGAGATACAATCTGCCATCGATATATTGGATGAAGAAATCATCGAAATTCGCCAAGCGATTGAAAAGCCAGAAGGCGATTCAGCAAATCTGTTTACTTCATTTGAGATCGCAGAAAAGGACTATCGAAAGCATAAAGATGCTATTGGTTCATTCTTCGTCGATGCAGCCAAGGTAATCAAAGAGAAGACGAAGCCCCAAATCGCAAAAACAAGTTACAACAGAAGAGACTTTGAAGCTGACATGCCTGTTGCGGCATCACTTTCAGAGGAGCAAATATCGGAGTATGAAAATGTAGTTTCAGAAGAAAAGAAGATTGATGTACCAAAAATTCACTTTCTGAGCCTCGAGTATGCCGGAATTAGGGACAAAGTAAACGGGATTCTCCAGTCATATGTTTCGCAGAACCGGGTAATTGAAGAATTGGAAAACGATACGGACAAACAAAACTTTGCAAAAGACGGTATTAGAATTCATAAAAGAGGAGAGCGATGCGCATTTTGCGACAATGAGATAAGTGATGAACGCTGGAAACTACTGGGTGAATACTTCAACGATCAAGTTAAAGCGTTTGAGGATAGAATCGATGAAGAGATCGAAACTATTTCCACCTATCTTGGTGAATTAGAAAAAGTACGCAGGCTTGACGAAGGCATCTATTACGCAAATTTGTCTGACCAAATCAGGGTGGTCAATCTACAGATAGACAGCATTGCCGAAGCCGGAAAAGTATACTTGATGAATCTTTCCGCGAAACTAAAAGATAAACATGACGAACTGTTCGCTGAGTCTACTCCATCACCCGATGATTTACCTGCCGACTTCACAGAAATTGTTCAAGAGGTTGAGCGATTTAGGATGTCCCATAATCGGCTTACAGAAAACCTTGAGCAAAAGCAAGCAGAGGCGAAACAGGCACTAAGATTGCATGAGGTGTCGGCTGCACTTAAGAATTTCTCATATGAAGAAAAAAATGGAAAAGCATCAGTTCTAAAGTCAGCAAGAGATGATGCAGAAAAGCGCATTTCGGATAAGAAGGCGGAGCTGATTGCAAAACAGGGTGAGAGGCAAGACTTAATCTCGCAAACTAAGAATGAGGAGCAGATCGCCAAACAAATATGTGACTGTCTTGAGAGTATCGGATCAACAGCTTTCACCCTCGAATTGATTGAAGAGGACGATGAGGAGCAAAAGGGGCAGTATAAAATTCGAGGTCATAACGGCGAGCTTAGACCAATAACAAATCTAAGTAAGGGGGAAAAGAATATTATCGGCATTCTTTTCTTCATTTTCTCTCTCAGCGCATCAAGAGATGATAGCAAGCCAAGAATAATTGTTCTTGACGACCCAATGACAAGTAATGACGATACGATGCAGTATTTGATGATTGGAGAAATCCAAAAGCTATATTCCAATATCGGTGATGGTGATTATTTCATACTGCTAACGCACAATTGCCATTTTTATCTCAATATCCGAAAGCCGAAGAAGAAATTCTATTCAGTATACGGAAATCATTTTTTGCTATCTGACGGAAAGCATACAACTATCCTATGCGTAGATGATGGCGACAAGGATTTTAAAACTAACTATGAAATGCTGTGGAAAGAGTTAAAGTTTTTATACGAGGCTAATAGACCAAATCTTATGCTTGGTAGTTGCCGACGTATTTGTGAGACATTTCAAAAGTTCAACAGCATCAGCCAATTCTATGATGGGAATAGTGCAGCAAAAAAACTCTTCAATGTAAATGTTCATTCCATTGATGATTTAGAATCAGAGCAAAACGCGAAAACAAGAGAAGAGATTCTGAGTACCCTGAAGGCGCTCTTTGAAAAGAATAAAGCCAATGAGCACTTTCATGCTCATTGGGGAGATTTAGAAGAAGCGCCAGTCGAAGAAGATAGTAGCGTACCCTCAACAACTCCCCAACCGTCAGCAGGAGACGAGAACGTGCTCGTTGTCTAGTTGATGCACATAACCGCAAGCATCATACAGTTCGTCGAGTGAGTCCACTGCAAATTCTTTGAGAGTGTCTTCGAGTGATTCATACTCTGTGAAATCGGATGCAATTTGAATGGCATCAAACTGTGACTGGCAAACAAAATAGGGCCATTTATGGCAAACAAAATTCCCCCACCTGAGGAGCCTCCTTAGATAATTGTCTGCTGACAATCAAGGAGGCAGACATAAGAAATGGTAAGGGAAGAAATGTATTACAAAATACAAGCGTGTAAGCAAATGGGTTATTCAATTAGAGGTACTGCCAGAGAAATTGATATTGACAGAAAGACCATCCAGAAATACTGGAACATGTCAGCAGCAGATTACTTGAAGTATCTATCAAAGAGTACTTCCAGAACCAAGATTTTAGACGCTTACTGCACAGATATCACGTCCAGGTTAGAAGAGTACCCTGAGATTACGTCAGCGATTATTTTTGACCAGCTTAGAGAAGAGCACTCAAATTTCAAACCCTCGTATCGCAGTGTACGTCTCTACGTGGCAAGGCTTAGAGAAGAACTCGGTATTCCTAACAAGGCAATGCTGCGGCAATACGGCGAAGTGGCAGAGCTACCCCCTGGCAAGCAGGCGCAGGTAGATATGGGCCAAAAGCAAATGATTAACGCCTTCGACAAGCGGGTCAAGGTCTATATTTTTGCTATGGTTTTGTCACATTCCAGAAAGAAGTTTGTTTACTTTCAAGACAGACCCTTTAATGCTGAGGACTTCATCATGGCCCATGATTTAGCTTTTTAGTATTACGGAGGCAGACCGAGCGAGATCGTCTATGACCAAGACCGCGTCATGACTGTCTCAGAAAACAGTGGTGACATCATTTTCACGGAAAGCTTCGGAGCATATAAACGTTACGTCGGTTTTGAGATACATCTTTGTCGTGGCTTTGACCCAGAAAGCAAGGGTAAGATTGAAAGTGTCGTCAAATACGTTAAGGGAAATTATCTAGCCTGTCGCATCTATCACGGGATATCTGAGCTTAACACCGGAGGAATTGCTTGGCTTGACCGTACAGCAAATGCCAAGGTACACGAAAGTACAAAACTTGTTCCAGATAAGGTGTTTGCAAGCGAGCGCAAGCACTTATGTCCTGCTCCCAGTATTAAGCGCCCTCCAGAGGCAAAAAGTGCTGTTGTCAGAAAGACTAACGTCATTCATTTCAAGCAAAATCGCTACGAGGTACCAAAGGGAACATACTTTCCGGGACGTATTGCCCGCATTGATGTCGATTACGCTGCCGGCACACTGACTCTTTCAGACGAAAAGAGTGCAGAGATACTTGCAAGACACAGCCTGGCCGAAGGCGTGGGTAGGCTTGTCAAGCTGACAGGTGAGTACGGAAGATCTAGCACTCAGCGCTTTGAAAAGACAAAAAGCGAGCTGCTGGAGTGCGTTGGAGACATTGAAGGGGCAGACATCTACATAGATAGTCTCATCAAGGCGTACCCTCGCTACGCTAGAGACCAGCTTAAGTTAATGCTTAAGTGCGCAAGAAGCCACAGTGAAAAGGACATGGCGGCTGCATTTACTTATTGCATAAGACGTGAGCTAATCAGCGCCAATGATTTTCGCGACAGTCTTGCCTATCTCGCCAGCCTTTCTGCGCCTGTCAAAAAGCAGACAGTACTTATTCCAGAAAAGTATCACTCAACCAAACCAAAAGTGCGGGACTTGGCAAAATATGAGATGGTCGCATGATGGGGGCAGACATATTAAATATGGCGAAGAGCTTAAGACTTACCGAGCTTGCACACGGTCGCTTTGCTCTTGACGAAGAAAATGAACACGAGCAATTTCTTCATCGGCTACTCACGTCAGAAATTGCCGCCAGAGAAAAGCGTGCCGAGATTGAGCGCATCAGGAAAGCATACCTTCCGGGATACAAGACCTTTGACGATTTTGATACTGACTTTCAAAAAGGTGTCAGCCCAGATCAACTCGAACTTCTTGCTGGACTTGACTGGATAGATGATCTCTACAATCTGGTTTTGATTGGACCTCCGGGAACTGGAAAGACTCACCTGGCACTTGCTTGTGCCAATAAAGCTGTACGGAGTGGGTACAAGGTCTTTTTCTCCGATATGGACGAGCTGATGCACCTGCTCAAAAGTCAGGAAATTTCACCCAGAAGCGCAGCAAGAATAAATTGGGCGCACAAATGCAATCTTGTGGTGATAGACGAAGTCGGATACTTGCCAGTAACTGCCGTAGAGGCAAACCTGTTCTTTGGACTCATTTCAAACCTGTATGAAAAATGTTCGGTAATCATCACATCGAACAAGGGCTTTACCGAGTGGGCAGACCTTCTGGGGGATTCAGTGCTTGCCACAGCTCTCTTGGACCGCCTCACTCACAAGTGCCAGGTACTTAACTTCGAAGATGAGAGCTGGAGGCTAGCTAATAGAACACAAATCTTTTAAACTAATGTAGTAGGAGGTGGGGGAATTTTGTTTGCCAAAATTGGCCCAATTGCATTTGCCAGTAACACTTGAGAGGCTTGGCTTCGTCAAGCTTCGATGAGTTCTTCCAAAGTGCTATGAACACGTCAGCGACTACCTCGTCACGGTCATTTTGAGAGATTGCGGAACCGGTCGCATTATAAATAACCGCTGCGACATACCCGCCATACCGGTGAAGAATCTCTTTCATGGCGAGATTATCATTGATTCTGATTTGCTTGATGAGCTCTTTATCCGTCACCTGAGATCCTTTTTGTCCTCCTATTAATAAAGTACACTTCCAGATGCTCTTTTGTTGCATTCATTTGAAAACAAGGTGAATGTCACAGTTGCTTTGGGCATCCGTAGGTAGTATAAGGACACTCATGCCAGAAAACACAAGGTCAGACCACAAAACGGGGTTATAGGACAAAAGATACATAAACTGTGATAATAAGAGCTGGCACAAATCGATTATCGAGAGCCAAGGAGTCCTTTATGAATGAATCACTCTTCAACGCCATCTTTCATCGCAAATCAGTACGCTCATTTACAGATGAGTCTCTTTCTAACGAGACTCTCGCTCAGGTTATTGATTATGCGCAAGGTGTTGCACCATTGTATCCCGATATCAAGATAGACTTTGCTATTGAAAATGACTTACCTATCGGCTTATTCGCCGTGAAGGCTCCCCATTATCTGTGTCTCTACACTGAGAAGGGCGAAGGGCCCGAGCATCTTGTCAATGCAGGATATGTTCTGCAGAATGTGGATTTGTATCTTCACACACGTGGACTGGGTAGTTGCTGGCTGGGGGTCGCCAAACCGAAGGTACGACGTATCGATTACAGGAAGTTCCTTATCATGTTGGCTTTTGGAAAGCCACAAGGTGCGCTGGGGCGATCAGACCTCGATGAATTCAAGCGTAAACCGCTGGATCAGATATCTTCAGGAGATGATCCGCGTCTTGAAGCGGCACGGCTTGCTCCTTCGGCCACTAATGCACAGAATTGGTTTTTTGAGGCTGTTGGCGACAATATCAATGTCTATGCGACCAAACTTACCGGGGCGAAAAAGAGGCTTTACGGGAATCTGACCATTATCGATGGCGGTATCGCGTTGTGCCATTTGATGCTTGCCAGCAAGCATTTCGATCTTCCTTTTAACTATCAGGTCTTGCCGGTTGGTGCTGTTCCCAAAAAGGAAGGCCATGAGTATCTTGCAACGATATAGTTTTCGTCTGCATATCATGCGAGAAGCTTAGTGAGGATAAGAGCTGCAACGGATTCTTGCACCGATTCGATAACCACGAGAAGACCAAAAAGGGAAGAGATAATACTCATACCGGCGCAAGGAGGGAACTGATGAAAGTGATGGTACGCATGGCACGTGTCGTAACGCTTGTGATCATGATGGGAGTGATTGTTATGGGGGTCGGGGGATGTAGTGCTGGTAGTGAGGAAGCCGAGCAGCCCTCAGGCACCTCTCCCGTCGAAGTCACATCAACTGACGTCGCAGCTCTCGAAGGTGTGACGTGGAAGTTGTTCTCATGGTTGGATGAGGACGGTATTGTTCGGACTCCGAATGAGGATGGCATAAGCGCGACGATCGAATTCGGCCCTGATGGGATGTATTTCGCGCAAGCTCCGGTGAATACGATGCGCGGATCATACATCGCTGAGAACAATGGTACGTTGGTAATCGAGGAAGGCGCGATGACACGGATCGCTGTTGATGAGGTATCAAGACCTGCTGAAAATGCGTTTATTGCAAATCTGATAAGCACGACCGGTTTCGAGATAGCGGATAATATGCTCAGACTTTTGGATAATACCGGAAGTCCCCTGATGGAATTTGAGAAATAACATGAGTCCTGATTTCGATAAGCGACTTGAAGCCTATGCGAACCTGATTGTGAAGCGTGGGGTTTCCCTTGAGCCGGGACAGATCGTCATCCTTGTGGCTCCCGTAGAAGCCTATGAATTCGCACGTCTCGTGCAGCAGGTCTGTTTCGAGCAAGGCGCTAAAGATGTCATCGTCAAGTGGGGTGATCATGATGGGGCGATGCTGCGATTGCGCCATGCTGACCTAGACGTACTTACCGATGTGCCGCAGTGGTTGGCTGATTCATATAATGAATACGCACGCGGGGACGTTGTGTTCATCGCGCTGGATACCGAGTTCCCTCCACCCGATGGTCTTGACGCGCACAAGGTGGCACAGTCACGTATCGCACGTATGAAAGCGACCGAGCCATTCACCCAAGCGCGCATGAAGGCGATCGTGCGCTGGAACATCTCCAGCGTGGCGACCGAGGCGTGGGCAAGCCTTGTCTATCCGGATCTGTCCCCTGAACAAGGGCTTACGGCATTGTGGCACGATGTGTTGGCATGCACGCGCTGTCTTGACGAGGATCCTATCAAGGCATGGGATGCACATGTAGCGCGTAACAATGCGTATCGCGATAAGCTCAACAGCGCGAATCTAGTCGAGCTGCATTTCGAGAACAGCCTGGGCACTGATATCTGTGTCGGACTGCCCGAAGGATACCAATTCAACTCGACCCAAGAGGTCGGACACGACGGCACCTTGTTCATCGCGAACATGCCCAGTGAGGAGATCTTTACCTCACCTGATCGCCTGAGGGTCGACGGAACCGTCGTTAGCTCGATGCCTCTTATGTACAACACGGTGAAAGTGGAGGGGTTGCGTTTCACGTTCAAAGACGGGAAGGCGGTCTCGTTCACAGCGGATACCGGTGAAGCGGCGATGAAGAACCTGCTGGCAACCGATGACGGCTCATCCTATCTAGGTGAAGTCGCACTCGTTCCCCATGATTCGCTTGTTTCGCGCAGGGGCAGACTTTTCTATACGACCCTTTATGACGAGAATGCCTCGTGCCATCTTGCGCTGGGTGATGCCTACCCCGATACCATCAAGGGCGGCGCGCAGATGACGCGTGATCAGTTGCTTGAAGCGGGACTGAACCATTCGTTGGAGCACGTGGATTTCATGTTCGGAACACCAGACTTGAAGGTCACCGGCACCACCCAATCAGGTGAAATGCTGCCGATATTCGTCGATGGAGATTGGGCGATCTAAGCAGGGGCGACATAGGTGGTTAACAGATACTGCGCGAATGCCGCAGGGTCGTTCAGATCGAATGCGAGCCTGTTCTGTCCTTGCCACCGATCAGCCAGCTCAGGGTCATCGGTGATGATCGCTTTTGATTCTGTGGGAGAGAGGCGGGGTCCCTCATCCCGCTCTTTTCGCGCAACGACGTAGCGGTCGACCGTATCATCCTCTCCGAAGCTCTCAGCCAGCAGCAAGTCATATCCTGACTGCGCTGCAAGAGAGGCGATATCGACAAGCGACGCCTGCTTGTTGCGGCGGTGGACCACAGAGAGTTGCGTTGGGGTCGAGATTATCGAACATCCTGCGCCTGCCTGACCATAGCGCCACGAGTCTTTTCCGCGCACATCGACATCCACATCATGCCGATGTTGTTTGGCTATCGCGATGTCGATATCTTTTTCTTGGAGATACCCGATGAGTTTTTCGATAAAGGTGGTCTTTCCTGAGTTCGATCGACCTACAAGTGATATGGTCGGAATGGAATACTCGGAAGTATAGATCTGTGCTTCCATGACCATCTCCTTACAAGTAATCTGTCCGGCGAATCTAAGTATAAGATAACATAAGGTATCGCGTGAATCGTCTCTATGGAAAGTGCTTGAACTGGTACTATCCGGTTTTTTTGAGGAACACGTGAGAGGGATCAAGAACCAGAAAGTCAAAAGAATGATAGTTGGTAACGTCTACTAAGGAGATGTGTCGTTGTATTGATGGCAGCAATGGGACTATGAATAACCCGTATCACTACCAGGACATAGACGAACTTTCTCAGGCATACGAGCCGCCTTTTGGTGACTATGACGTGCTTGTCGATGATATCGACTCGGAAGTACCATTCGACTCAGACGACTCTGAAAAATCCGTAGTTCACCATCGATCTGCCAGAACCTTTTCATTTCTCAAGATGTTTGCGGCATTGCTCGCGCTCATCTTTTTTGCCTATGCGATATCTCCCACTGTGATCAATCTGTATCAGAACCATGTGCAAGCTCAAAGAACGGAGATGCGGCAGGCTTACGAAGACATATATGAAGACTATGCGCGTCGGCTTGAAGATGTCGGCGAAACGTGGGCGCACAAACGTGAGAACACCGATCGATTCACCGACGAGATGAATGACATCTATCAAGAAGGCATCGATGCATTACGAGGACTTTTGATCGAGCGCATAGAAGCCGCGCGCGGTCGTGAGAATACCGAGCTTGAGATCATGCAATACGAAAGATATCGCAATCAGTTGACCGGTGAATATCTTCGTATCTTCAATGAATGGCTTGAACATGCCCAGCGTGAGATCCTTACGACGTGAGAAGCATCTGAGAATGAGATCGCACAAAGCGCAAAGGCTGATCCTGATTGTCATGCGAATGCTTCGCATGTTCGTCGTCACATGTGGCGTACTGGTTTTCATCCTTGCGGCAGGACTTGCGTTAAGCGATGCACTTCCTTTGTCCGAATCCGAAGTTGCCCAGTGGATGCCCACAACATTTCTCAAAACAACCCAATCAAAGAAATATGAGCAATCGCGTGTCGTTACCGTAGATGATTTTCTCACCGTAAGCGAGATCGAATCCCACTACGGTCTTCAGGTGATCGTTGCTGATGACGTATGGTCACAAGAGGAGATAGTCGAACTGTTCAATCAGACGCAAGTAACGCTTGGGCGTGATGTTCTTGGTCGACTTTTGTCGGAGTATCAGCTTGAAGGTTACTCTGTTTCTTTCGTATTCGATACGACAGACGACTGGGAGGATGCTCTTGTCACTGTCGATGATTCCGTAAGACTTGTCCACTACGACAAAGAGAGTCCGCATAAGACTCTTATGCATGAGATCGGTCACTTACTCGAATTCCTTCATGAGATGCGAGGCGATAATCTCTGTGTTTCATTTGCATCACATAACGGTGATCTCGGATATATAGGAAATGAATGGTTCAGCTTGAAAGGTGTGCCTGATGGGCATGATCGGATGTTTGTGTCAGCATATGCGATGAGCGAGGCATCCGAGGATTTTGCTGAGACGTTCAGCTTTGCGTTTCGTTATCCCGATCATCTTTATGATGGATATGAATATGATCCAAGGATAATCAGTGCATCGCAGGATCAAACGAGTCCTCTCGCCCAGAAAATCGAGTTCGTTCATGGTATTTCCCTATTCTAATAGGGCCGTTCGTATGCGATAATCGAGCCACTTCATCAGATGCAGGTGGTAGATCATGTCTGATGGTTCTGTCCGTGTCATCGATGTGCTGACGAGCGAGATTATCCAGCGCGACCTCAGGTCGTTCGAATAACGAGGAAGTCATGTGCTGTCTTCAAAGAAGGCAGTTTAGAGCAGGAGGCGTGAATGTATTGTAGGTCGTGTGGTCAGGGGGTCTCAGATGAGTCCATCTATTGTGAGGACTGTGGGACTGAACTTGAACCCTGGCCAGAAGACGGTGCACAATCCGATGGTGAATCACTCGACTGGATAGAACCTGCTTTTCCTGAAGATACGCCTTCGGAGTTCGTTTCTACAGAGCTACCGATAACGAATGTCGATTGGATCGATTCTTCTGCAATAAAACCGGTGGCAGAAGTAATGCCTTATGTCGAGCCTGAGGCACTGTCGCCGACGTCAGAGATTCCCCTGGTAGGTCGCTCCAAACCGGTCGAGGTGGCGACAGCTCAACTAACCAGTGGGACACCGATAGTCGTCCACCCGGAGCCAAACGAGATGACTGCCGTTCTCGTTATCTCAGGAGTACCGATCCCCGAGCAACGAGAGCCCCTTGACCTTGTCAACGCGCTGATAGAGGCAGACCCGACAAAGCAGGTTGTGTCTGTTCCTGCTGCAGGAAACGGAGCTTCCGATGCTCACCTCCCCTCACATGAGACGACCGTCAAATCCTCAGCCGATACGGGGGCCCCTATCGCCGAGTGGCCTGAACGAGAAATCGTTGTTCCGCAGGATACGGGAGAGTGGGAGGCGGTCACTACTAGTGGTGTCCCTCGTGCCCCTGGGCGTGAGTCGCAGATCATCCCGATCATCTCGGCGTTGGTCATCCTTGCCCTTGCGATTACCGGACTGATCTACTATCGTGCGCAGCGCGAGCCAGAGCCTCGTCCGCTGAGTGCACTTGCCTCTTCAGGGCAGTGGGCAACAGCAGACCCTGCACATGAAAAGCTCTACAAGAAAGTACTTGACCGGTATCGTGAGGCAGCTGCTGATGGTTTTGCTTCTGTGGATCTGAATGGAGAAAGCAGTCAGGTGCTTTCTTTCGAGATGGTTGCTGCGGCTCTCGACGGTAATCTGGGGACTGCCTGCTATGCATTCCATGACATCGACGGATGTGGTGCACCTGAGCTTTTAGTCGGTGCGA
>Ga0209737_10003410_pt1 | contig 11097 bp, 11 predicted proteins | sample TergutCu122P3_FD_187284 | JGI IMG/M metagenome (GOLD analysis project Ga0209737, IMG submission 187284) | Cubitermes ugandensis P3 segment gut microbial communities from Kakamega Forest, Kenya - Cu122 P3 (SPAdes) (version 2) | ecosystem: Host-associated > Arthropoda: Insects > Digestive system...
CCGCTGACCTCCAAGAGACCCTCGCGGCCCAGGTACCCACACGCGCTCGATAGTCCTCCAGGTACGAACCCATTTATATCCCTTAGCAGCTCTTAAAACACGTCCGTTCACTACTAGACAATTTTCGAGGCTATCAAACGTTATGTACCACAAAAAAATTCTGAGTAAAAATCCGGATCCTGGATAATATAATAAGGAAGTAAAACGGTTAAAGGTAAGAAAAATATACAATAAGAGAAAATTTGGGCAGTCTTACCAAGTGGAACAGAAACGTTTATACAAGGCATTACTGGTAGCCAAGAAAAAGGCTCAGGAAACATTTTTAGGTTCCGTCTTACAAAACGAAGGTAGATGCTGGACAGAGTTCTATAATTATGTTAAATTTGTAAAGAAAATATAGAAAAGATTCCAGCGATCAAGGCACATAATGGCAAGCTCGTTACAGATCCAATAGAAAAGGCCAAATCCTTAAACTCTTATTATACGTCTCTATTCAGTTGCGAGCGTAATAATCCGCAAATTCAATCAACAGAATCAAGTAAACCCTTCAACATTAGAATTAATTTTATAATGAAGTTAATATCATCAATGGGGAAAAAAATCCGTCGGGACAGACGTCATTCATGGGCAAATTTTAAAGTTTGGCGAGGTAGCCATGATTCCATACCTCGCGAGATTGCTGGATATTACGAAAAATAATAATCCTATCCCAGGTGACCGGAAAAAAGCTATAGTGTTTCCCGTTTACAAAGGGGGAGATCGATCGGTAGTTGGAAACTATAGACCGGTCAGCTTAAAGTCAGTGGTTTGCAAACAAACGGAACAAGATATAGCAGAGTGCCAAAGACACGTCTAGGATATGAGTGGGTGGTTATATGAGGGTCAGCATGGTTTTAGACCGGGGTACTCATACGAAACTCAGCTTGTTGCAGTTTGTCAGGATAGAGCGGATTCACTGGACGAGGGAGTCAGGACAGAAGCGATAATGCATTTTTCACAGGCTTTCGATTTATTTCCACATGACAGGCTGCTCACGAAAATCGATGCACTGGAGGGGATTTGAGGGTCGTTGTATGGGTAAAGGAAATTCTCTTAGGACGTTCGCAGAAAGTTAGAGTAGAACGGCAACTATCTGAGGAAGACAAGAGTAAACTCAGGAGTGCCGCAAGGGAGCGTATTAGGTCCTCTACTGTTTCTAGTTTATGTATATAATAATGCAGAAACAGTGAGTCTAATAAACGGCTGTTCGCTAAGGATTGTACAATATACAGGAAAATAATGTATAGCAGTGATATTGATAATTTACAGACAGAACTAAGCAGATTAGTGGAATGTGCGGAAGAAACTGAAATGAAGATAAATCCGGGCAAAGGTAGAGCAGTCAGCTTTACAAAAGCTAGGGTGAAGGAAAGAATAAGGTATTATTTTAGGGATCAATTAATCCTGGATGCAAGTAGCTTGAAATATTTAGGAATAACTCTACGCAGCGATCAGAACTGGGCAGATCACGTAAATTAAACACTACGAAATGCATGGAAGGTACTTCATTTCATAATGCGTGTACACAAAAAGGGAAATAACAATACGAAACGTTTAGTTTATATGGCACTAGTGAGACCGATACTTGAGTATGGAAAGGTGTGGTAGGACCCATACAGAGAAGGTCAGGTAAGCGCTTTAATTCGGGTGCAAACGAGAAGCGGCTAAATTTTGCAAATAATATAAATGAGTCGGGTTGGGAAAGTTTGGCACAGCGTACATTGACAGCCCGAATGTGCGACATTTTCAAGGCACACACCGGGGGACGGGCTTGGAAAGCGGTAGGTGACAGATTTATAAAGCAATTTTACCTGCGTAGGGAAGATCATAATCGGAAAATTAGGACTAAGAAACAAAGAAAATGTGTTGGTGAATATTCTTACGTAAATAGGACCATTAAACGTTGGAAACAATTACATGCAGGCTTACTAGCGTCTTTCCCCTGTAAACTAAACACTTTTAGATGGAGGGATAAGAATGTAGTTACAAGCAAGGGAATTTAAGTGGGGGTTGAGTGTAAATAGGTGAAGTTATGTGAAGTGCAGTGATGTGGAGTGAACTGACGTGATATATGCGAAGTGATTTTGTTTTGAAGTGAAGTGAAGTGAAGTGAAGTGAGTTACATTGAAATTCTTCGGGACAAAAGTATAATGCAAATTAGGGGAATTTATACTGAGGTTAATTGATAGAATTGTAACTATTTTATTTGGTGTGTATCTTGTACAGTGGTTGTTTTAACTTGTTTTTTAATGTGTGGTGTGTGTATTTGTTTGGTTTGTAATGTGTGGTGTGTGTATTTGTTTGGTTTGTAATGTGTGGGTGTATGTATGTGTGGGTTTTGTAATGTATGTGTGTTTGTATGTGTGGGTGTAATATGTGGGTGTTTTGGTAACATGTGTACTTGTAATTACTGTGTTTTTGTATTGTTTCGTTTATATATATATTTATTCTTTTATGCTTTTGTTTAATTTTGTAAGTTATGTATTTTATTGTTATGTTTATGTATTCTTATTTTTATGTGTGTTCTGTTGTGTATATTCTGTTTACATCCTGCGATCTGGCACTCTTCGGCTACCCTCAGTTGTAAGCCAAACGCCAGGGTATAACTCGCAAAGACGGAGTACGCCCCGCACCTTTCCCAAATTAATTGTGTTCTACTCTGTTTCTTTTTGTGTAAATGTGTACTGTACTACTGCCACCGGGTGTTAACCCAATTGCAGTTAACAAATACTTCTATATCTATTTATCTATGCCATGCTTTTCATTTACCTAGCATACCTCCTGCCCAACAAATAGTCTTTCAGCATTCATACAATGCAGAACACTCAAGAGCCGAAATCAGTAATCTGATCACCAAAATAAAACCTACGTACCTGTACAGTAATTCGAATACCTTATGTAAAAATTGATCAGTTTCAAACCAACAATCCTAAAGTTCCACGAGATCATTCAGTAAAACCAAAATATTTCCACATTCTGCATGAATGACATCAAATATACAAGAAAAATGACACGCATATATACTCGTATATACAAACCACATACCCACCAAAATGTAAGTACGGCAACTATATACAATACTACATATAAAGATAAACATCCCATACGCCAGAGTAAAAAATGAAAATTATCTACATAAATGCAGATCGCGTCGCAAATTTATCTATACGATTTCCTACTAAAATAATACTACACTTCTACTCAATACATTGAAGCTGCTCCACATACACCACAAAAGGAGACCAACGACAAAAATTCCCACCATCCGAGTGAAGTGGATCTTAAATAATATCGCAACATTTACAACTTCTACAAGACTGCCCAATACATAAGATTCCAATCAATATCAAAATTATATTTTATGTCCTAATCATTCTTATGCTATTGTACATTTTATATTCATCTTTTATAAATTATATTCTAATATATTAAATTACTAAAAAAAAGTAATGAGATCTCTTAAATTTTAGACGTTGTCAATTTTAAACTAAAACACTTTTAAGTTACAGACTGAAGGTGGCTTCATGAAACCCGAAACACTGTAGTTGATATGCTCTTTTAATTAATTATTTTTAAGTAATAAAGTTGTATTGGACTGTAAATATATGTATTTTCTTAACTACAGAAAGGTATGTGAATAAACAATGAAGCATGCTTCGACTGTTTCGAATTACATAAAAATAAGAGTGTGATACATAAATCAACAAACACCCAACTAATTGATATCAATTTATTTGGTATTGCAGTAACCACCCCAGATCTTGTGCGAATCCGGAAAATATTTAAACCAAACATTTCCAGCACTAACACTCCACGTTAAGAAATCTAAGCCTACTGCTACAGACACGTTACAGTTCCATACATGTCAGTGTAAATTTTACAAGATTTTCATATAGATTAACAACCAGAGCAGTAAATTGCTTCAATAAAAAATTTACCTGTACGTTACCAAAATTGCTGCAGATTTAGACACTGCTGTTCAGGTTGGAGTGATTTAAAATAAGACAAAATGTGAAACACACAGCTCTCGGTGACGGGCACAGCGCAGGCTATGAGGTTATTCTGATTTTATCGTTTGTTATCTGTCACGATTAGCAAGTCGGGGGTGGGGGTCAAAAGAGCGCATGAGTGTCAGAAAGACAAAGGCGGAGTAAGGCCGCTGCTACAATGGAGCCTGAACCCACACAACACAACAGTCTGAACAAACTCCAAACAAGGAAGTAGATATCAATCACATTACTGTTTATGTCAGCGGTGCACTGAAACCGATCCGACTTGAATGTTGTCTCCCAACCACGGCCGAAAGTCTGGCACCAACAAATAGGGTTTTTTCGAGCCGACAGTTTGGCCACACACCTGCTGCAGTTTGCATGGGATTCGAGTGTTGTTGCAATGGACAAAACGTATCTAATAGAACTTGTTAGAGATATGGGCCTCCTTTGTGACCAAAGATACAAAAATTACCATAAGATAGATCTCAAGACTAAGCTCTGGAATGAAATAGAAGAGACGTTAAACGTTGCAGGCAAGTACTGAAATAGTAACAGTAATGAAATAGGTTGCTGCTTATTTATATAATACAATATCTTTAATTTCGGTATATTTTACATCAGAATGTTAACTGTTATTACGAAAATCTAATTATCATACACTTTAACATAATCAAACATTCCATAATGTGGAGCTACAGTGAAAACATAGTCCAAATAAACCTACGGGTTCTGTAATAGTATAGCAGCAGTAGGGCAGTTAAAGTAAGATTCCAAAACATTTAATACATCTGTTGCTCCTTTTGAGGACCGACTGAATGATCGAACGCTGATATTTGTTGTGATTTGAGAGGATACATGAATTTGTGAATTTTCTTGTTGTTCCTTCAGGATCTATGATGATGTCATGCAGTAAACAGATACACCTCACTATTGTTTCGCTTTTTTACGTTCGTTTCTATTGCTTTGTTTAACAATCGCCATTTTACTCGCAGGATTCCAAACGCACACTCAACACATTTTTTGCTCGTGAAAGCCCGCAATTAAAAACACGTTCTTCACATGACAAATCCTTTCTCGCGAAATGCTTCATTAGGTACGTCTTTAGAGGATAGGCTTTATCCTCAAAGATAACGAAAGATATTTCCCTTCTCTTTCCCTCAAATCTTGCAGGCTTTGATAAGGCAGAATCAAAGTTTTCCAGGAAGTGTTATAAAGTAGAATCAGAAAAAGTACCACAAACAATTTGCTTGCGATTACCACCTACGTCTATAAAAATGAATCTGCTTTCAGAATCTGCGACACTTTTTAATACTGTAGAAGAAAATTGTTTGTAATTGTAAAACAGTGATCCATCTGTTGTAGGATATATAACGCGAATGTGCCTGCCATCTATTTAGCCGATAACATTAGAAAAATTCCATCAATCTGAAAACTTAACAGCTATGTATATAAACACTGTCATGATCCGGATCTGTTAAGTGTTTCAATGACAACTAGCTCCAAATAATATCACTAAATCGATTCACGGTTTTACCTATTATGTAATGATCCATCCGAAATGAGAAGGCACAGTTGAAAATACTCCCTATCAGTTCTTGATTCCCAAAAGTAATGCGTCCACCGTCTTCTTCTGTTCCCGTATTTCAAGCAAAAGTTTCAATCCATCAACAAAAATTCATCCCAGTCATCATCAGACGCGTACATCATGTACCGTTCACATTACTTAGAGTAAGCAGACTGAGAACGGGTAGTCCTTTCATACCTAGAAGTCTAGACAGACATGTCGGATTAAAAGTAGCCACACACATGTCTGACGATGTATGCCCAGACAAATGTTGGTTTGCTGTGTTTTGTCCGTTCTGTCTCCAATGTAGCCACGGCCTAAGAAGAAAGAATGCGGCATGCAAGGAGAAGTGACAGCAGATAAGCAAATGACGACAGCAGCAGTAGCCTAATTGTGTGCAATAAGCATGTCCGATTTGGACATCACGTGATATCAGGTCACATAACGGAAGCTAGCCGGCTGCTACGTTACGATTATTGTGTAGTTACCCTGTATCTGAAGAAGTTGTAATCAGTAGTTGGACATTTTGAATCTTGTGAAATTGCGTTGGAAAAGCACTGAACTTTTCACAACGCCTAATGATAGTGGGGCGAGCAATTCTGAGCCAGTTTAATGGGTTCGCACCTTCTCAATCGGCTTCTGAAGATCTATCTTATAATTCGCGCATTCCAATCGCAAAATAGCGCCATGTTCAATCAGTCAGTACTGCTGTATGTCTGCTCCACTTACTTGTCTTCATAGCGTGGACAAGAACAACCTTACGTTTTAAAGTTGCATTACAGTCTCTCAGTCCTTCAAATGATCCATTCAAAAAAATATTTCTTAAAAATTATGTACGCATTCCTTTTTTCCCCCGACAGGATCTTTTGCCTTATTCTTCCGTACCCTCGGCAATGAATTGTTGCAAATAATACGACAGTACTATGTTTGTCACACAAATGAACTGAAGGAGTCCTACCAAAACGTATCGTAATTAAAGATTTTGGTTACGATAGAACGACACTCAGAGAAGGATTACATGAAAGTTCTCCACGATTTTCCGCGCGCAGCGCTGTGGTAAATTGGGAATTTTTATCAGAGGACGTATGTAAGGAAGGAATACATTTCCCGTTTCCTTACTACTGCAACTCCCACACTAACAGCTGCAAGAATTAAAAACAATCCTAGTTATATGACACCGTGCATTACGAAATTAACATATGCGTTCCAAGTGGAAATATTTAACTTAGGATTTTGTTTCGAATAATGTAATTTATGGGGTCTGCTTTACAGGCCACATCAAACTTACAAAAAGGGACTATTACCTTCGTCAACTGTCTCTGTTCCTCCATGTGGAACAACTTGGATCTCACTGGAAGGAATTTAATGGATTTTGACCTGACAATTGATTGAAAATTCGAGTTAATGTAAGGAAAACAGGAAAAATCTAGTTACGAATTTAATATCATTATTGATATGGTCTGAATTTTACCTATGAAAACGTGAATAAGAAAGCAAAATTGAGATGAATCTTATACATACAGTACGTGAGGGGAATGTGAACTGGATTAACGTGGCTCAGAGTAGGATTAATTGGCACCGGTATGTCGAATTTTTATTCCACCTTCAATGTTCAAACAAGGTGCTCCTTGGTAGGTGAGAGAATTTCAGGTGTTCAGAAATAACTTTCACGTAAACTAATGTAGTTAATTTCGTAAATATCCAAATGGGAGACACACATAATGATATGCAACCTGCATATCTTGCATCAGCGGCTTATGAGAAGTGCTCATTCGTAATCAGAGTTGGTTCATAAAACGACAGAATAAAGTATAAATTGACCTTTGTGCGGACGACTCCAGTGTACTGTGATAGACGGATCTGTTGTGGGTGAGTGTCGGCTGAGGTTTCAAGGATCATAGCATTGTACCTCATGTGCTCAAGTTATTGCAGTCAATGTGGTGAGTGAAGGCACTAATCCCCATCAAATTGGCGAGGACTACACACACAGCTATAAGGAGTCACATCACAGAAGATCAGAATCTTCAGCACCACCACTGTCACAATATTACATGTCTCATATTTAGGTGCCTACGTTCCCACTCCTATAATCAGATGACTTACATGTGGTGTTATCTCTTGTTCACCCTGAGTTCAGTTTATATCAGCAGTCTTGTTTTTGTTGGCTGCGCTACAGAGCCATCTACATACCACAGTACTGCAGTTACTATCTAATAAGTTTCTAATTTGGATGCCTAACGCCTCTCCAGCAGTTTACTGTAACACACGACGTATCTTATCTGCATTTATCTTTATGAACTTTCGATATTCTCCGGTCTGTTCCATACGGCCAATAAATGTAGTTATCTATAATCTGCATTTGTATCGTTTGAAACTCACTAGCTGGTTTGAACTTTAAAGAAGATGTTTCGTAATTAACATTTACCTAAACATAAATCTTTAAAAAATAATGTTACAAGTCTCATTACAACTCTGTGACAATTATGTAACTTTAAAAAGACAATAAAAATCCGTCAACATAACATACAATCTTATGGCTAAAGTACTGCGGCTACACATGTAGCCTTCTTCTTGCTGAACAAAGAATTATGTGTAGATACACAACTGAGAAATAACTAACAAATCTCGAACAACTACCAATAATTCATGCACAAAATCAGTGCAAGTTTTGTAACGTAAAGTGAAGTGTATTATACCTCATCACAATGTCCAAATCCGTTTCCTTTTCATATGGCATTTTAATCATCTAGTATCTTCATATGCCCTTTCCTCACAGCCATGACGAGTGTCATTCCGTGGAATGTCCCATGTGAAAAGAATGCTTGATATACAGGTGATACTGATAATGAAATAGGGAAACTTTTGGTTCCTCATTATGTACCTAATTTAAGACAAGTGTTTAAGTCATAGCGATTCTGGTGCATTATCTTCCTTTTGAGTAACCATCCAAGAAACTGCAGTCCCTTACTTTTGTTTAATCATCTAACCTGTATATTTCAGGCATATAAAGGATGTAATATTGAAGTACATTTTAATGACATGGGATGTGAGAATGTGGACTGCATACGCCTGGTTTACGAAAGGGTTATTTCGCGGCCTGGTGTTCACAGAAATAGAACTTCGAATTAGCCTGCACAGAATACCAATACACGAAGTAGAAACAGAAGTATTATGTGGGTACCTCTTATAATACAGCTAGTAGAAACAGGAGTATTATGTGGGTACCTCTTATGACACAGTTAGTAGAAACAGGCGTATTATGTGGGTACTTCTTATGACACAGTTAGTAGAAACAGGGGTATTATTGGGTACCTCTTAGGACTTAGTTTTTAGAAACATGAGTGTTATATGGGTACTTCTTATGACACAGGTAGTAGAAACAGGAGTATTATGTGGGTACCTCTTATGAGACAGGTTGTGGAAAGAGTAGTAATATTTGGGTACCTCTTATGATACAGCTAGTAGATACAGGAGGATTATGTGGTTACCTCTTACAAAGCAGGTAGTAGAAACAGGAGTAATATGTAGGTACCTCTTATGATAGAGGAAGTAGAAACAGGAGCACTATGTGTGTACTTCTCGTAATATTGGTTCTAGAAACAGGAGTATTATGTGGGTACCTCTTATGATACAGCTAGTAGAAAGAGGAGTATTATGTGAGTACCTCTTATGATACACGTAGTAGAAACAGGAGTACTATATGGGTACTTTTCGTAATATTGGTGGTAGAAAAAGGAGTATTATTTGGGTACGTCTCGTAATATTGTTTGTAGGAAGAGGAATATAATATGGGTACCTCTCGTAACATTTGTGGTAGAAAGAGGAATATTATGTCGGTACCTCTAGTGATACAGGTAGCTGATACAGTAATGTTGTTGGTGTATATATCGTGATACAAGTTGTAGAAACAGTAAACATTTGGTAGGTAAATTTGATAGTTTAGGCAGCACAAACAATTTGCTTTCTGCTAAATTACTAACTCTAAAACAGTACGGAATATTCAAGACAGAGAACCTGAGGGAACGGAGATAAAATTCGTGTCTATTACGCGAAGTGTGAACAACATACACAACAAACGCAGACAGAAAATATGTAGAGTGACCACAGATGAAGAAGCATACCAAGTGGCAAAACCTTTGAAACACCCAATAAACTGCCAACACAAACAAATGATATCCATAGTGTAACCACTTCCGCCCAAAAAGACCCACATCAGGAAAGTGGAATTTATTAAACAAACGAATGAAACATTTTTAAGAAAAAAAAAACAGTTTTATAGAAACGCTGTAACAATTAGCACACTGGGTTCACAAATTAATAACAACGTTTATTTAAACCAAAGTTCAAATAATTAAACATTTTGTTACGGAAAATGAATCGTGACAAGAATTAAGAAAATTGTTCACAAGAAATCACACTGCACTGACTTATGAACTCAGTACTCCAGGTCCATAACCCCTATGTAAATTTTTTCACTTCTGTTTTCTCCTGTTGTTCACAGCACTGGTCACTTATTTCCTAATTCACGGCTGTCCACTGTTCACACTTCCTTAGTTCCTCTGACACACTTCTCTTCACACTTTTGCCTTTCGTAATAGGCACCAAAATTTTCCTTTATTAATTTCGAGCAGGAATGGATATTTGACAAATTGGTTAGACAGGAAATGGAGAGCTGCGCTCTCCTGGTTTATTACGCAGCGCATAGTGGCAATTACTTACAGACGTTTCGGATCAACCTATCTATATCACCTTCAAGACGGATCCGATATGTTGGCCCGAAACGTAGGGAAGTAATTACCACTATACTACAATAACTCAGAAGACTGCAGATCTCATCTTCTTCACTGCAGAAGCCTGAAATCACAAAGTCTTAAGCAGTAAACATTTTTATGATTGTCCCCCGTTTGTACACGGACGACGTGCGTAACTCCGCGCATTTAAATGTCATTTTTAATGAACCGGCGTTCCGTCAGTTAACCAAGGAACACTTCACATTTTATGGAACACACACGTCTAACATCCTGAAGACGATTAGAATCCCAGTTCACACATTCACACAGGTTTATTTAGGATTCAGTTTAATATTATCCTCTCATCTTTTCAAGATAGTGGGAATTAAGAACATATTAAAAAGGTAACACAACATTGTCAAGTATTTTCATTTCTTTCGTAATTATGATTGTAATTTTAAATTATGTCAGTTATATTTACTGTGCCAGTGTGCACAGGAAACTGGAAGCTCTAATAAATATTTAGGCGCTTTAAGCAAAATTGCCAAATAGCCTATTAGCTTCAAGTTTGTCTGTCCATCCACACGGAACAAATCGGCTCCCGCTGGACGGATGTTTCGAAAATCTGTCAAAAAATTCAAGTTTCATTAAAATCGGACAAGAATAAAAGGTACTGTACAGGGAGACCAATAAAAGGTACTGTACAGGGAGACCAATAAAAGGTACTGTACAGGGAGACCAATAAAAGGTACTGTACAGGGAGACCAATAAA
>Ga0209737_10003412_pt1 | contig 11094 bp, 6 predicted proteins | sample TergutCu122P3_FD_187284 | JGI IMG/M metagenome (GOLD analysis project Ga0209737, IMG submission 187284) | Cubitermes ugandensis P3 segment gut microbial communities from Kakamega Forest, Kenya - Cu122 P3 (SPAdes) (version 2) | ecosystem: Host-associated > Arthropoda: Insects > Digestive system >...
ATTGCATCCGCTGACTGCCGCACCACCGGATGCAATGCCGGATGGCTGTGCGACGCCACCACGGGCACGTGCATGCCGACGCAGCCGAATTGCACCCCCGGCGGCAACCCTGACGGGTGCAACGCCGACCTCAACGAGGTGTGCATTGCCGACTCTTATGGCGTTGGCCACTGCGCTTTAGCCATCGGCTGCACCCTCTCGGACACAAGCCTGAGCAACATTACCTATGGGAGCGCGGATTTGACCGTCACCTGCGATAAAGACGCCGTTGCTTATTGGATTGCGCTTCCGGCCCATGCGCCTGTGCCTACGGCCGATCAAATTGTCGCCGAGGCAGGAGCCAACACAGGCGCCATGACAGCCAACACGCCGTTTTTCGGGGCGCTGTCCGGGCTTTCTTCAGAAACGGACTATAGCCTTTATTTCGTTGCCTTAAGCAATGGCGCCTTCAGCGCCGTGTGGCTCGAAGCCTTCACCACCCTTACACGTCCTATTGAGGATGTACCCATCGGTGTGGACGGCAGAACGCTCACGCCGTCGCATACGGGTGACACCGTCAACTGGATAGAAATTGCCCGCAACGGCAACTACTCTTTGATTGTGCGTGCGGAATTCATCAACATCCAGCCCTATAAGATGGTGGGCAGCACTCTGATCTGGGGCGACCCGCAGCGGCAGATGAGCTCCTTCGGTTCGACAGCCCAATATATGACGGCCCAAAACTCTATACGGATGAAAATAAATGCCTGGTTCAACGGCACCGCACAGGGTGAGGCCGAAAAGCTGCCGGCCGACGCAAGGCTGCGAGAGTTTACCGTGCAGACCAACGTGAGCCAGCCCATTGCCATTGGCACCAGCACAACGCTTTTGTCGCTGAGCAGTGGGTTTACGAAGCCAAGCAACGTTTTTGTGGGCACAGGGAATGAGGTTGCCTTTGCGTTGAGCTACAGTGAGGCCGCGCATTTCGTGTCGCTTTCTCATTTTTTAAGAGGCGAGATCAGCAACTGGCCAAGCAGCGCCATTGCCAAGGCAAACTTTGCAAAAATAAACCTTCCGGCTATTGCCAAACCCACTCCCAGCACACCCTACACAGGGATGTGGCTGCGTTCTCCGGGAGATCTGGCAAATACGGCGGCATTTATCTCCACCGACGTTAACGGGAGCCCCCATGGACATGGGAGAGTTTTCCAGGAGTACATATCGGATTCGCGTGGGCTTCTCTACCCAGCCGTATGGGTAGATGAGGGCATCTTCTCTCTCTGAGAGCTGAAACCTAAGTTGCAACAGGGCGGCGCTCATTCCTTGAATGGGCGCCGCTTTCCTTTGCCCGATAGAGGGCGAAGCACCCGCAATGCGGGCCGCAAATTCGTTCTAGTAACCCAGCATGCTGCGCAGTTTCTGGCGATCAGCGGGCAGACCGGTGCCTTCAAAAGCATCTTTGATGTTGACGAATACCCAGGCGTTGTCCGCATCACAAATGGCGCGAAGCGCAGTACGTTGAATGTCCGTGAGGGCAGAGGCCTCTTCATAGGGTTTGCCGGCGAGGACGATGACGAGCAATGCGGCACACATGCTCACCGCGTTGATGGAGTTTGTTTTTGGCAGTGCGGCACAAATTTTGTCGACGGCTCGAGTGGCGACTTTAGGCGGCAGTTTGGTGAGCGCAACGGCGGCCGTTGTTGCTGCGTCGCCTTCTGCCATGTGGAAGGCACGACAGTCGGCAAACTCGCCCTTGTCGGCAAGCCCCATCACAAGCGTGTCCAAAGCTTCACCCGCTCGTTTGCCTGCTATACGGACCCAGGTGCGGGCCGCAGAGAAGCGAACGAGTGGCCGATCGTCAGCCAGATAGGGTGCAAGAAGCTCCAAGTCACCTGGCGCGCCATGCAGGCCCAAAAGGAACAGCAGCTCCGCCAACTCGAAAAAATCCCGCCCGGCCTGAATGGCTTTTTCATAGTCCGCCACCATGCCACGCAGCATCTGCTCGGCCTCTTTCCCCGGGGCCAGGGCAAGCAAGGCAAGTGCCTGTCGCCGCTGTGTCGGCTCCAACACCGGGTCAGCGATTATTTTCTGCCACGTCGCCAAGTTCTCTGCGATGGAGCGATATATCCGAACGTAGGGGTGGTCTTTCTTGCTGAGCTTAGGGAGTGGACGGTCCAAAGTCTTCGCCGTTTCTTTGCGCATCTTCTGGGCCCACCAGAAGGTCTGCCCGCTTGTGGCGCAATTGATGATGAAAGCCAACACGCTTTCGCGAAGCGCAAGGCTTCGAATATCGCCGGCTGCAAGCAGACGACACATATAGGCGACGACGCCGCCGGTGACAGTGCCGATCGAACCTTGGTGTTCACATTGGCAACCCAACTGACCCAGTGCTCCAAAAGCCAATTCCTCACCCGGCGAGGCGAGATCTTCCATGCATTGGATATACCTTTCGGGCGCAAGCCGTCCCATGGGCGAGTCCAATTTTTCCCATGGCACCTTGTCTATGCCCTCCAGGGCAGCCGGGCGAATGAAGTTCTTTCGTGCAGCCAGTTGGATGACAAGTTCACCGAGCTTCGCCGAACGGCGAGGTTTATCATGGCCAATGTCTATTTTTTCGCTGGGTTTTCCGCGAGCGTCAAAGAGCTGCCATGTTCCCAGCGCATAGCCATGGACCGGGCCTTCGGCAATCCTTTGCCCAGCGGCATTGAAGGCGCGCCAAATTTCAACGGGCTTGCCGCCCATCTTTTTTTTGCTGGGGCGAACTTCAGCGGCCAAGGTGCCATCTTCGTGCCACCATTTTTCAATGAGCAAAGAATCATCGCGCATGATCCTTTCGCTGTGGAGTTTGTCCTGATCATGAAACCTGCGGGTCGCAACGCTTCCATCCGAAAAATTCTCCGTCTCTTTTTCAATCTGACCGCCGTCATATTTTCGGTAGATCTGCGTGGAGCCATCCTCGGCATATACCCATTGCTTCCAGAGTCTCCCTCTCCCGGAGCGCTCGGTTTGAACGACCCGGCGTCCATGGTCAAACTCAATGTCCAGCCAGTTGAGGTATGAACTGTCCGCATCGGTATACCAGGCTGTCCACACACCTGTTGGCACCTGCTCGGTCAACTCAAAACGGAGCCAGCCATGGAGGTTGGGCACCCATACCGCATCCGCCGACACAACCTCCGGGCGTTGGGGTTCAACGCGTGCGTCCACAAATTCTGTCGGTGGAAAGTTTCCAGCCCGCAGCCGTTTCGCCAATGCCGGAAGGCACTCAAAGTCCGCGTGTTCAGCCACATGTGCACAGCTGCCCAGCCCATAGCCCAGGAGTTTTTCCACGGCATCCATGTCCTTGCTTTGAAAAGCCAGAATCAGCGGATCTCCCAGCCCAGGCTCGTCCCGATCATAACCGGCATAACGGCCAAGGCCATTGAAATAGCCGATTCTGAGCAATTCACCCTGGGCGTCCCATGCCCTCTCCACCCCGCGGGCTTGTCCGTTTTTTTGAGTGACATGGGAGTCAATCCATTGCTCGCTCTGCCCCTGCTTGCTCCAATTTGTCGTCCGCTTCCGCCATATCTGCCAGCCGGCAGAGGCGGGGACATTGGCCGGGCGGGTGGGAGGCCGGTATTCTTCAGCCAGTGTGCCGTCTTCGTTCCATGTCCTCTGGACTATCAACGCGTTATTTCTCATTATCCTTTCGCTGCGCATCCGCTGGCCCCCCGTGTCCTCGCGCAGGGCTTCAGGGGCCATTCGTTTTTCTGCCGCGGGGAAAAATTCTCGCTCAGCGACCGTTCCATCGGGCAAAATTTCTCGCTCAGAGTGAAGGACGCCGTCATAGCCATACTCGCGGGCGTTCTGCTCTGAGCCGTTCTCGGCATAGCGTGAGCGCGCCCACAACCCGCCATAATTAGATCGCATGCTGCGTGTTATTGGGCGTCCATCCTGAAACTCAATGTCCACCCACTTGGGTTGGTGATAAGGGCTCCAGCGTGCGGTCCACATGCCTGCGGGCTTCCCGTCGGCATATTGAAAATTCAACCAGCCTTCCATGGCCGGCACCCACACCGCATTGGGGGCTACGGGGGGATATTCTTTGTCAGCCGGCCTTTTGGGCTCAGCGGGCGGGGCAAGAAAGCTGGAGGCAGAAAACTCGCCAGCGCGCACGCGGTTGGCGAGCTCGTGAAATTTTGCATAGTCGGCCTGCCTGGTTGCTGAGCGCACACCCAGGGCGCAGCAGAAGTCAAGGTATTCAGCCATGTGTGGCCAGGATGCCAAGCCCAGTGCGAGCAACTGCTCGACGGCTTGAAGATCGTTCTGATCGGCAGCCACCGAGAGGGGATTGGGTTCACCCGCTCCCGTTTTGGGGAATAGGCCCAGCTGCCCGTTGGTGGAAGTCCCTGTGGGGGAGGAATATTGCAGGCTGATCCACTGGCCATCGGCATCCCATATGGCGCAGACGCCCACGGAATTGTGAATGCTGAAGTCAAAAGTCCACAACATCCACTGAGGCCTGCCGTCAGGGCCTCGGCAAGCCCAATAGGCAGCGTCGGGCAGATGGGCTGGCCGTTCCGGCTGCGGCACACCTTCAGAATTGACGAGCGTGCCATCGCGTGTCCTGGATTCCTGACGGATGGAACGACCATGCTCGTCATAGTGCTTGGCATGGGACCACACCGTGTCCGCGCACCAACTGGGGAAGACGTATGAACTGGGGTTCTCCGAGCGGGTTATTTGACCGAAGCGCTCAACGCCGTGCTCATAGTTCGATCGATAAAAGACGGTTCCATCGTCGTGGTAACAGACAGACGCACCGTGCAACTTGTCGTCAACAAAATGGCACTCCTTCAGCAGTCGGCCATCGGTGGCCACATAGCGCCAAGGCCCGGTTTTGCCCTTTGGGCCGGTTTCACCCCATTGCCACGCTTGCTCCTCCTTGGCCTCAGAGAAGGTATACGGGGCCAATGTGGCATGCTCCGGAACAGAACTTGGGCGTTGAGGTGCAGCGCTTTTTTTTGCAAAGTCACAAGGGCCAGAATTCATGGTCACCACTCCTTTATTTTTTATTTGCAAGTCCATTGCAGTTGATAGCCACTCACAGCGGGAGAGCTCTGGAAGTCCGCGGAAGCCTCCAAAACAAACTCCAACTGGATCAGCGTGCTGGGGGGAATGCCACTCAAGTCAACCGGGGAAGCCTCAAAAGGGCCATGGCGAGGGGCTGTGAGCAAGCCCTCGCGCGTGTTGGCAACCTGCACATACAAACTCAGCCGCGTGCCTTCCGGAAGCTGTCTTCCCCAGGAAATGGACTTCCAGGAGGAGTCGCTGGGGCAGCCTTCAACAATCTGCTGATAGCTTCCTCTGGGGGGGAGGAAGCGCCGCTGATGATGGCCGGTGAAGTCCGAATAGGTGTAGTACTCGGGCTGATGGCCTGGGGCAGGCGTCGTTTTGAGAATCTCTCCTGTTGCCAAATTCACGCGGGCAGCTTGAGTGCCCATGGCAGCAACCGTCCAGGGGTTTCCCTGCAGATCAAAGCCGATGCCCAAAAGCCTGTTGCCAATGCCCAGTTTGACGGTGTGCTTCCCTGCGATGGGAACCACGCTGCAAGCGTCAGCAGCGTCATTCCATTTGAAGCGCATGATTGTCCCGTTGCTGTCGCTTGACAGATAGATGTTGTCCTCAGCGTCGATGGCGATTCCACGAGCCTTGTTGAAGTCTCCGGGATTGAGCCCACAGCGAAGCCATCGGGAGCCGCCGGCCGCATAATGATCGTATGCACAGGCAATTGCACTCGATTGGTTAATGGCTGCAAGCCACACGCGGTTGGCTTGGTCAACGGCCAGGCCATAAGCGCTGCAGCCATCGGGTTTCTCTGGTGCGGCGATGCCCTGAGCTTGTCCGGTGCTTGAATTTCTGGAAAGCACTTCGCCGGTTCTCGTGTTGACACCTTGGAGCACAGCGCTTGGGTACCCGCTCAGCCACACATTCTGCTTTCCATCGACAATGGCGCCATAGGGCTGTATTCCCAGCGCAATGGGGCCTCGTTTGATTCGACCGTTTTTGGAGTCGAGTTGATAGGCTGCCCCTGCAGAGACGGCTCCTGCTGGTTTCTCGTCATAACAACCGACCCACACATCGCCTGAACCGTCGATGGCCAAGGCGCGTGCTCCCTTGGTGCCTGTGCACACCGGCGTTGTGAAGAGCACGCATTCGTCCTCCCCCAAGGGCAACACTTCGTCGGGCTCAATGGCACCGCTGCCATCCAGATCTGTGCTTGTTTCAATGTGCCCGTTTCCGTTGCGGTCCACACAAAACCTTTCGTCTCCCGCAATTTTCGTCACGGAGCTGAGCCCGCCAAAACCACGGTTGGCCACCCATGCATTGCCATCCCCGTCAATGGCCGTTCGGCTGGGGTGGTGGCGCACACTTCCGATCGTGAAAGGAGTGCAGTTTTTGTCTTCAGGCCTCTGGTTGTCTTTGCAGCTGAGGGGGACAACCGAGTGATAGCGCGCCACCTCTCTTCCCGTCTTCATGTCAAATTTCGAAACCATGTCGTCTTTCGAAACCGTGTTGACGTCTGGGGAATCTGCCAACCACATATGGTTTGAAAGACGCATCTTTTGAGCGAGCACCAGTTTGCCTCCTTCAGCCACATGCAGACTGGCTGCGGCGACATTGGACGTTGTGCTGTCTCCGTTTCCGTCCAAGCCCCAGTCCGGCAGGTTCTCTTTCGTGTGGAAACTGTTCGAAACAGCTTGGCAAGTGCCGTCGATACACACGGTGTCGGGTTCCGTGCAGTCGCTGTGAACGAGGCATGCAGCGGAGAGCCATTCGTCAGGCTCAACTTCAAATGGCTTGCTTTTGACTTCATTGCAATTGCATGCCAGGGACACGGCCAGGAATGCACACAGGCTCCATGGTCTCCATGCCTTCATTGCGCTCATTGTGTTCTCCCTGAGGATTTTGTGTGGGTTTTCTGACAGTGTGTTCTTATATCATCCATTGCCTGGTCGCACAATTGCCTCAACCCATGACTTCAAATAGACCTGGTCTAGGTTTTTTGTAGATACTGGTGCCGCGTTCCTCGGTGAGCTCCAGCTCTTTTCTTTCACCGTCCATGGCTGTCCCTTGGCATCTCGCATTCCGGCGGGGCGGGTTCTTCCAGTGGCGTGAATTGGCCATAGGGGATAGTGTCTTCAAGGCACCACCACGGCCACGAGGGCGGCGGGGGCTCAGGCTCTGTTGTTTGGCTTTCAGCAGACACGCCGGCCTCGTCCAACATTTCAACGAGCGCTGCCAAATTCTGCTCTATGCATGCACGCTCCTTCATGCGGATGGCATCCGTCAACACCGTAAAAATATCCATCAGATAGCCAAGTCCCCCAGGCGAGGCCGTGAGGACCAAGACGCGCCGGCGCACAATGGCAGCATCCGAGAAATGCGCTTCCTCCAGGCAATCCAGCAGCTTGTAGATGGCATAGAGCATCAAACATTCGCCTTGAGTGAGCCCACTTCCTTCATTTGGTTTTTCTTCGTGCATGTCCAGCCCTCCAAAGCTGCAGGAGGCCAGGCTTTTCATTTGAGCCAAGAATGGCGGCCCAAATGAGCTGAGAAATCCGGCGAATCAAACGAAAACCGGCGAATCTTGCGATTCCTCACCTGGACCGCCAAAGGTGGGTTCCGCAGAACGGAGAGATAAGATTCGCCGGTGGCTCTCTCCGTTTGTTTGATTCAATAATTGGGTTTCTCAGGCCCAGCTACAAAACTCTTGCAGCGGGGGGAGACATAGCATTCTTCGGAGGTGTTGTGGAAGTGTTTTTTGGCGGGGGGAGTTTTCGTCACTCCATTCCGTTGGAGTGCCCCCCAAAAGCAACCAGAAGCGAGGAGTACGGGACTTGAACCCGTGACCTCCGGCGTGACAGGCCGGCGTTCTAACCAACTGAACTAACTCCCCAAAACCTTCAAAAAAACCACTTCACTTCATGGGCGGAACAGGGATTGAACCTGTGACATTCGCCTTGTAAGGGCGACGCTCTACCGCTGAGCTATCCGCCCTGCTGCCCAACGAAGCCGTTTCTCTAAAAGCCTTGTCTCTCGAAGTCAAGTCCTTTTCAACGGTGCTTGGACAGGCGCTTCAAAATCCAATCGGCAGCCTTTTGGCGCAGGCTGGGTTTGTTGATGTTGACCAGTTGCCAGAGGAGCTCCTCCATAAACTCGGAGGTGCTGGCTTGTTGATAGAGCTCCCTCAAGGTGGCTTTCCTGACGGAAATATATGTTTGGGGCAAAGGAGAGCGCGGCGTCCACCGCGGGAGGGCGGTGTTGGCCAACACAGAGGGGTGGGCATTGGCCAAATAGAAAGTGTGCTCCTCGGTTTTGGCAGGCGCATTCACATGCCACGCATGGCGGTGGGCGACATGGGCGAGCAACTCCAGACTTCGTTTTATTTCCTCGTCCGAATGCGTGGCCTTCGGGCAAAAAATGAAGTGGGAATTTTTTCCCTGCAAACGCTCTCTTAACCAAAGGCCGGACTTCCGCAAAGCCTCCCGCAAAGTTTCAAGCCGCATTTCATTGCCCACCCACAGAGGAATGACGGGCGTCGTCGAAGGCCCCAAGTCAAACCCGAGTTTGCGAAGCGCCTGGTGCACATGCTGAGCAATTTCCCAAAGGCGCTCTTTGCGCCACGGCTCCGCCTCCAACAGCTGAAGGGCGCGAAGGGCCGCAGCAAGGCTGGGGGCTTGTCCCCAACTGTGCTGCCTTCCCAGGGGGTGGCTGCGCAAATAACTCACCACCGGGCGGGGGCCTCCAAAAATGAAGCCCTGCGCGCCGAGGGTTTGTCCCAAGTCACACAGCTTCCAAGTTTCCGTGGGGGGCAAGTGAAAGTGCTCATCCACGCCTTTGCCGTTGCTCCCCAGAAGGCCGAGGCTTAAGCTTTCGTCCACGCAGAGGCTGCCCTTGAAAGCCTGCAGCTTCTGGAGGAGTTGAGGTACAGGAGAAAGGTGCCCCCGGAAGGGGGAGATGCCGCATACCAGCACCAGGGAAGGCAAAGGAGAGGGCAGGGGGGATTCTAAAAACTCGAGGAAGGTACCCTGTTGGCTTTGGGGGAAGGAGAGGAAAGGCCAGGCCTCCGCTTCTGTTGTCCAGACGTTTTTGGCCAACTCCACCAGGGAATTAAAAACAGGCGAGGGCAAAGCGCTATAAAAAGCGTCCTCCGTCCCCCAGAAGGCGGCCATGCGCTGCTCCAACTCCGTCTGCAAACGCAGTCCGGCTGTGGGTTGAAGGCCCAGGCGTTTGAGCGCGGCGCCTGCGGCCTCCCGCACGCGAATGTCGCTTGCAAGGCCCAGCAAGTCAAAGCTGCATAAGTCCACCAGCTGCCGCCCGGCCATTTCCACATGGCCGCGCGCGACAGAGGCGGAAATGTCCAAAGGCTTCATATCCGCTTGCAGCTGGTCGAGATTCCAGGCTTTGGTTTTTTCCAGAAGGGAAGACATGCGGCGAAGACTAACATTTGTCGCCTTCAACGCAGGTTTTCTTTTGCCCGCACCCAGCTGACGACAAACAAAGCTTGTCATTCCAACAAAACCCTGCTAGGGGCCCGGCCCTGAGCAAAGCCCGGCGGAATAAGCCGCCCGCACCTCCAGCCAAAGGCTGTGTGCGTTTGAAGAAGGCTTCAAGCCTTCAAAGGAAGAGAATATGAAGGGCCTCGTGGCAAAGAAAGTGGGAATGACGCAGGTGTTTGACGCCAACGGCACACGCATTCCCGTAACGGTTTTGGATGTCAGCAGCTGCATGGTTGTCGGCAAGCGCACCCTCGAGAAAGACGGCTACAGCGCTGTCATTCTCGGCTTCGGGGAAATACGCGAGAAGCTGCTGAGTGGGCCGCGCAAGGGCCTGTTTAAGAAGGCCGGTGTGGAGCCTCGACGAAGCTTGCGCGAGTTTCGCCTAAGTCCCGAAGAGGCAGCCGGCATGGAAATAGGCAAAAGCGTGCCCGTCGACATGTTTGCCGCCAATGACTGGGTGGATGTCTCCGGCGTCAGCAAAGGCCGCGGCATGCAGGGCGTCATGCGGCGCTGGCATTTTGCGGGCTTCTGCCAAACGCACGGCACGCATGAATACCGCCGCCACCCCGGCTCCATCGGCCAACGCAAGACGCCAGGCCGTGTGCACCCCAACAAAAAGCAGCCCGGCCACATGGGTGCCGCCAACGTGACGACGCAAAACCTCAAGGTTGTCGAAGTCATTCCAGAGCGCAACCTCCTGCTGATTAAAGGCGCTGTCCCCGGCCACAACAACGGCCTTGTTATTGTGCGCCCCTCTGTGAAGCTTGCGCAGAAAAAAGCAAGAACCTAATTAAGCGTTGCAACCAGGGCTTCTGCCAGCGAACCCAAAAAAGAAGCATCCCCACAAGAGAGGGGAGCGCCTCTTGGAGGAAGCGGTAGCAAAGGCTCCAGGCCGGGGTTGGGCAGACACCCCCTCCCCCAGCGGGCGCCGCAGAGGGCCGCCGTCAAAGCCCCCTGAGAAGCGGGGCTTCCCCCCCGGCATACCACGTCCTCAATGGCGCGCCCCGGGCCGTCTGAAGCAGAAGGCTCCGGCGCGTGAAACAACTCCCAGAGGGCCAGGCGGAAGCTGAGGCGCAGCTGCCCTGCATGCAGGCGAAAATTCAGCGCAGGCGCATAGAGGTTGGGGCTGCTGCGTTGGGCATATTCCACTTCCGCATTCACTTGAGCGAGGGCCTGCTGAATGACGGCAGGGCTGAGTCCTCTGTGCATGAGGGCAGGGGCAGCCTGGGCCATGTCGCGCTGTATGGCCTCCAGAAGCCCCAGGGTGGGCGCATAGGCCTGGGGGGAGAGGATGGACTCCGAAAGCAAGGCCGCCAAAGCAACGCTTGCCAAAGCCCCCAAAGGTCCCGTTTGCGTGGCCAGCGCTTCTTCCATGACACTGCCTATTCTCGCGGGAGCATCCGCATAAAAGAAGCAAGCCACAGGTACGCTTCGAAGCAGCACGCCGTCAAAAACAGGGGGGGCGACGGCATTGCGAAGGTGGACTTCCAGGAAGCCCTGGGGGGAGTGAAAGAGGGGGAAGGTTTCCAGAGTTTTGGCCAAAGCCGGCTCCAGGGAGGGGAGGGGGGGC
>Ga0209737_10003413_pt1 | contig 11093 bp, 9 predicted proteins | sample TergutCu122P3_FD_187284 | JGI IMG/M metagenome (GOLD analysis project Ga0209737, IMG submission 187284) | Cubitermes ugandensis P3 segment gut microbial communities from Kakamega Forest, Kenya - Cu122 P3 (SPAdes) (version 2) | ecosystem: Host-associated > Arthropoda: Insects > Digestive system >...
CTTCTCTGTTTTTCAGTGTCCCGATTCTTCATTTTCAACCTCCTGTTTTACTGGGTATTTCGACGTGTTTATACTCGCGTAAAAAAGAGGGAGAAAAAATGCCCAAAGTGGTGCATTTTCCTGATAAACCATATAATCCAAATCGGATTATATGGGCCTGAGCTGCAGATTTAACAAACCGAACTGTGTCTGGGAAAAGCAAGGCCAAAGCAAGGCCGAAGCAAGGCCCCTAAAAAGTGTGCAGAGCAAGATGATTCTTGGCGGTGTTACAATATCAGACATGCAGAGCCCATCTGCTTAATGCGCCATACAGAGATTGAGGAACCATGTCTGCACATATACTCATCGTTGAGGATGACGAAAACATCGCCCATATGATCGAGGCAACACTCACCATCGGCGGCTACACCAGCAAGGTCTGTGCAGACGGTGCCTGCGCGCTGGCTGAGATACAGAGCGGTGCCTATGACCTTGTGCTTCTCGACATCATGCTGCCCAAACTCGACGGCTTTCAGGTCTTTGAAGGCAAGGGCGAAAACACCACTCCTGTCATCTTCCTCACTGCAATGGCTGATGTGCCAAGCAAGGTAAAGGGGTTGCGAATGGGAGCCGAGGACTACATCGTCAAACCCTTTGAGGCTGTCGAGTTGCTTGCGCGCATCGAGGTTGTCCTGCGAAGAACATTTCAGGCAGATATAACCCTCGCCTACCAGAACATAGTAGTAGAAGTCGAAAAACACGAGGTCACCCTCAACGGAAAGCCTGTAATCCTTACTCCCAAGGAATTTGATCTACTTGTCTTCTTCATCAAGAATGTCGACATAGCCCTCACACGTGAACGCTTGCTCTCAGCGGTATGGGGTTACAGTTTTATTGGAGAAACCCGAACTGTTGACACCCACGTGCAGCAGATTCGCAAAAAACTGAACCTCTACGACTCACTCTTGACCATACCTCGCCTCGGGTACCGACTAGAGAGCCAAAAGATCTTTTGAAACTCTGGCAAAAGATATTTTTGCTCACACTTGCCCTCATCATCGTTGTGGTCAATGTCTCATCGCTTGCCCTGATAAACAATTATCACAGGGTAGCTATTGAGCGCGAGCAGATTAACGCCTTATCGCGTCACGAGCAGATAGTCGGCGAGTTGCAGAACCTTATTATTTTTACGCAACTCAACGAAGGTGTTATTACTCTTTCAGACGAAGACACCCTGTCAGTTGCATATGAAATGATAAAAAGGAAGGATCATGCCGACGCCACATTGCGTCCTTCTCTCTTCAGAGATGGAGCTCTAGTCTTTTCGGGTCTCTTGAATCTTCTGGAGGAGGAATCCGAATTGCTGGGCATGCCCGACTATTCATCGGTGATCATTCATGACGACGGAAAGACCTACCTGCTTATCGTCTCATCAACCATCCTCAATGAGCGGCTTTATCAACTGGTAAGCTCCACAGATATCAGCTCATCGTATGCGCTTTTTCAGGAGGGGTTTAACCAGGTTCGGATAATCGGTGTTGTCGCAGCCCTTATTGTTGCCGGATTGCTCCAGATGCTGATGCGGGGGGTTCTTATTCCGCTCCGCGATCTGAGCGACAAAACCCGCATGATCGCAGGAGGAAACCTTAATACACGCGTTACTGTCGCTGGACATGACGAGGTTGCAGAGGTCGCCCGCAATTTCAACACCATGGCCGATGCAATTGAGCATAACGTTTTAGAGCTGGAAAAGCTCGCAGAGTCACGAAGGGTCTTCATCGGCAATCTGGCTCACGAAATGAAGACCCCACTCACTTCGATTCTTGGTTTTGCAGATATTCTGAGGATAAAGCGCGAGGTCTCGGATGACGACAGGATTAATTATGCGAATGTCATTGTTAACGAAACCAAGAGGCTTCAGGGCCTTTCAGGAAAACTGATGGAGCTGCTCACACTGGGCAACCTCAGTATCGTGCCGGTAAAAACCGAGGTTTACACATTTTTCGATGAGCTCATCACCACATTGCAGCCCATCATGAAAAACCACAAGATGGAGCTTATGGTCAGACTTCCCAGTAAAACAGCCTACATCAACATCGATCGTGAACTGATCAAGTCGCTCATTTTCAATCTCATAGACAACAGTATCAAAGCATCCAGCCCATACAGCATGATCCATCTCAATGTCATTGCTGAGAATGACCGGGTTACCATCATGGTCATCGATGAAGGCCTTGGTATCCCCGAAGACCAGATACCCATGCTCACAGAGCCATTCTTCTCGCTGGACAAGGCACGCACCCGTAAGCATGGTGGCGCAGGGCTTGGCCTTGCGCTCTGCTCGGAGATAGCCGCAGTACATGACTCACAACTGCAGATAACCAGCAAGCTCGGTGAGGGCACCTGCATCAGCATTGTTTTAGATGAGGTGAAAGATCATGGCTGATGCAACAAGAAAGCCAAGCCGCTGGGGCAAACCACCGGATCGCACCAAGGCCGACCGCCGAGAACGTCGCTTTGGCATTCTCGGAAACATCGTCACCCTTTTACTGACCTGCGCCATCATCGTAGGTGGCTTCATGCTGCCAACCCTGTTATATCCCTATCTGGATCTTTACAATTACGAGCTTGTCCAGCTTTCAGACCCACCTTCCACAACCTACATCTATCCAGAGCCAGTGGTGCTTTATCCCTGGAACCTCTACGATGAACAGCATCTGCATCCTTTGTCCTCATCACAGCGAGATTTTCTGCTGAACAGAGGTTGCCCCCAGCTTCTTGTGTCGTATATGAGAGACCACGGCATGGAGATAACAGCCGCCGAATCCCTGTACTATTCACGAATTGTCAATGCTTTTTATTTTCTGGAGCCTCTGGCTGATAACGCGCCTGGTTGTTATGTGTTGGTTAATATGGATTTGAACGAGGATGGCATTCTTGACTTTAACTGCGCGGTAGATCAGCAGGGCGCACTTATCTCATTTATTCTTCTTTCAGACATGTGGGACAACATCACCATTGAGTCGCCTATTGGGATGCCTCTTCCTCCGCAAGAAAATGAAAACAAGGACGAGACTACTGCCATTGGCGCAGAAGTCCCTGACGCTGAAGCAGCGAATCAGAATGCAGGAACTGATTTTTCTGCTCAGGGAACTGGTCAGGACGAGGCTCTAAATAACGACCAGAATGGAACTGTTGTCGCAAATGCCACTGTTGTGAATGATCCAAACAGCTCTTCTGAAAACGCAGTCGTTCCAAAGCCCGCCATAGAGCATCCTCCTACCCCGGAAGATGTAAACATCTGGTCCTTCGCCTACGTGATCTCGCGCGAAGCGCTGCTCATCGATCAGAGAGCCCTCTTTTACGCCTTCAGACAGATTGAGCTCATCTACGAGTCTCGTTACAGCTACTCTTTTACAATGCTGCTGCCAGTTCAGTTAGTGGAGAAAGAACAGCTGCCCGAGGTTGACTATGTACCTCTCAACCCAATACTATTCAGATCTGATCAGTACCTCCTCTATATTTATAATCTGCCCACAGGTGAAAGACTTGTCCTGTATCTCAATCCTAAAAACCTGGTATGTATGGGCTTTAGCCTCCTGCGCGACACTGCGGGCCGAGTTGTGTAGTTTTCAGATTACTTTTATCTTTAGTGCGTTACCACGGGTCGAGATGGGTGATTCACATGGCTTGGGTATTCCCAAAACGATGACCCTCAGTCTGTTTTTGCAGTTTTCTTACATCTGTCTGACTGCATGCGGATACCTGAGGCGTAGTATGGTGTCTGTGGGAAGGAAAAACACTTTACTCCTTACACAAGAAGTCGGGATGGAAAGTAGCATGTCCCCTGGGCTGGTTCTTCCTCCTTGTGATTCATCCCTTGTCCTTTTTCCTGCTTTCCGCCCCGGCTTCACGACTTCCCAAAGTGACCCAAGACTTGAAGTCTTCCTTCAGACTAGGCGTTGCGACTCGGCGAAAGACTCGGCATTACTCGAAGTGGCTTCGTGCTCACCTCCCTTCCAGGTGGTAACGGAGCCGCTTCGTTTTGCTGTGTTTCACAAAGAAGAAGGACGCAAGTTATTGTTGATTGCCAACACTGCCATTCGAAGTGCAAACTGACAGAGAAATCACACATTTTCAGCGGACACAAGCTATAAGACAAAACGAGTTAGTTACTTTTCTTCTTTTTACACGTTTTCAGCAAAATTGCAACTAATCCGCGCTTTTGTCTACTAAAACGCTCCATTCTCAGCATTTTCATAGACTAAAGCGTGGATTAGTCTCGTTTTCGTGAAAAGTACTCCCAGCTTCCAAACCCACGATCCAAGTCGTTCAGCGCAACTCCATCGGGCAGGTTTTTACTCCTTGCCAGTAGTTTGAAATCAGAGAGAGTTGCGGGAATCTTGTAATCACCGAACCAGTGCAGGTAAGTGTTACTCTGAGCAGCCATGCCGTCAGGTGCTCATCGCTGGTTTGACGGGCTTGACGGGCTTGACTGGTTTGATGAATCTGCAGGGTCTGCCGGGCTTGACGGGCTTGACTGGTTTGACGAGTTTGTCTGGTCTGTCGAGCCTATCACATTGAAGCTTTCTTCAGCACCGAATGGTCAGTTGAAACTTGCTTATGCGCCGAAGGGTCTGTCGAAGCGCTTCTCAAAGGCGTTGTTCTGTTTGAGCATACGGTTCCAGAATATATCAGTTAGGCCGAGTTTTCGAAAAAGCATGTTGAGCCGAATCTGTGACGAGCTGTACGTGCGCATCTTCTCGAAGCCTCTGGCGGTCTCGTCGTCAAAACTCCCTGCTCGCTCAAACCTTACACCCGCTGCTTTGAGGCGCTCGAACAGCTTCTTGTTTGCACTTGCAGGCATATAGCGCACGCCTGCATTACCGCCGGATACAACAATGCCCAGGTTTTGATACCCCATCCTTACCATGAAGTTCTCGAGCAGCCTGACGAGATAATCCGACTGAGCTCCCTCTTCAAATCCATATTGGACGAAGAAGCCCACCTTCTTCTCTCCATCGGGCTGCATGTGCTCGAACAGTCGTTTCACAATGCCCGGCATGGCATTCACGTACATCGGAAAGAAGAACAGCCAGCTATCGTATTCGTTCATTCGAGTGGCCAGCTCGACTGGGTTTTCATCGGCAATGTAGTGAATATCAGGCGCTCCCGAGAAGCCTTCGATGAATCGACGGATGAAGATCTCCGTGTTCCCCTTTTTCCCATTGGGAGAGCCGTTCAGGATTAAGGGGGGTTTACAATTGCTCATAAATCATCCTTCAGAATAACGCTGCACTGAGATGCGTGGAGCAGACATCATCGATAGCGTACGTTTCCAGTAGGCAACAAAAGCGTCTTCCTCGCCGGGCAAAAACTCCCCCTGGTAGAATACGTCAACCTCTGGATAGTGGGTGTAGCGAAGCTCATGAAGCGACTCACCAGTTGCCCATGAGATGTAGGGCAGCACAAAGGGAATCATCCTGTCGATGAGTGCCTTCATGTTTGAAGTTACAAATCCCTGAGAGACAAGCAGGTAAAACGTCACCCTGTCGGCTGACAGGTACCCTTTATAGAATTCGTTGAGGTCCTTGAAAACACAGCACCCCGGAGTCTTAAACCAGCACGTCCAGCATCCAATACACTGGTGCAGGTTTTTGTTGGAAAGATCGAATACGCCCTCAGACGCATCTCCGGAGCGTGAGACAGAGGGCGGAAGGGCGAGCTCTGTGACGATGAATTCTTTCATAGACTATAGGTGCCTGGTTTCACTCTGAGGAAGCATCGAAGCATTCGTTGTGTGTCAACTTGTCGTACAAGCAATATTTCGACACTTCCTGGCTATTCTTTGTTATCCACATTGCCTACACTACGGTTATTCTTCCGTCTATCTTTGTGCGATTAATCATATGCCCTGAGAAGAACTCGATTATCACGTCCTGCTCGTTGGTTGCGATGATTGCTTCCGCGCCGTTGGCCAAAACCTCTGAGCGTGTGATGCCCAATGAGGGTTCCATATTATCACGATGGAAGCTCTGCAGACCAACGAGGAAGGTGCGCTCATCAAGAACTGGCTTACCGTCGAACTCAAAGAGCTCGAAGTCCTGCTTAGCTCTCGACCAGGTCATACGCAGACGCTTCGAAACCTGGAAGAACTCGGTGTGGTCGCTGGTAAAAGCCTCCTCGCGCAGGATATGACGCCAGACTTTCTTGAGCTGTGCACCGGTAAACACAAGTTGATGCAGCTTACCCTTGAATGGTACCGTCTGAAGTATCTCACCAAGAGTAACCAGAGGTTTCATGGTCTCGGTGCGAATCGAGCCGGATCCATAAAGCATTACGTCAACGCCGGTCATCTCGGCAAAGGCATCGGAAAAGAGGTTTCCGAGCTCGGTCTCCCGATAGCGGCTCGGGTGGGTGTATGTGCGACGTAGACGGCTGATGGGATGCCCGTATTTCTGATCCGTCTTTTCCTTGTAGGAAGCAAGCAATAGTTCCATTGCCTCATCTACCGGACAGTTCTTTTCGTTTATCGGCAGAAGTTGCCAAGTATAAGAATGCAAGTCGTTGGTGTCGGTGTTGATAATAATGTCAAAGCGCCCGATGTTTTTGGTGCCCACGCCCGCCTGTGCAATGAGTATGCCGTTGACCATGTCTGGCTGCTCGAGGATGGTGTGTGTATGCCCGCCAATAATGAGGTCTACACCCCATTGAGGGTCGAGGAGCGCTGCAAGTTTTTTGTCCTCCTCGTGTCCAATATGGGTCAGTAGCACCGTGAAGTCCACGTCGGTATCTCGATAAGCATTGCAAATACGGCCAACCTCGGCTGCTGCATCGTATATGTCGATGAGGCTACTGATAAGATCGTCTGACCTGATGCTTGCCATGACGTCGGCAGTAATGAGACCGATGAACATGATGTTCATGCCGTCTATCTCGATGAAATGATAGGGAGTAAAAAGGCGTGTGAGTGGGTTTTTGATGAAGATATTCGCATTAACAATGGGAAAGCGAGCACACCTTTCAAGGAATAGCAGGTGGGTGAGACCATAGTCGGTCTCATGATTGCCCAGGGCTACCACATCGGGCGCCAGGATATTCATAATCTCAATGGTGGAAATACCCCGGTACTCGGAGTCTATCAGTGAGCCCTGGAGCATATCTCCTGCAATGCAGTAGATGGGGTTGGGGGCATCTTTTCGTTGCTGTTGTATGTAGCCGCTGAGACGGGTAATACCGCCTGTAAGGTCTTTGTCAACCTGTTTGGCCAGAAAATCTCCGTGCAGGTCGTTAGAATGCAGGATGGTTAATGGCTTGAGATTCATCATGGTGTTGCCCTCCGTTTTTGTGACTTGATATCATTGTGCGCTACCTCAACTTAAAACCATAACTTCGTTTTGCTGTTTCGCAATGGAAATTCACCGTATCGTTTTCCGCTGCAAAGCCTCATAATTCATAATGACAAAGGATAGCACGAATGGCAGCATTTCAATTAACGCATTGCTTGGCATTTACCCGAATAGACATAAGAATAGGCTAAAGAACAGACAGAGTTGGCAGCAGATGATCATCGACTTTCATACCCATGTTTTTCCTGACCAGCTGGCTGCCAGGGCACTTGCAGCCCTTACTGGCACGGGCACAAACCCCTACATACCTGTGCATGACTGCACTGTTGCAGGCTTGCTTGAGACGATGGATAACTGGAGTATTGATGCTTCGGTGGTGTTGCCCGTGGTAACCAAGGCCACCCAGGTGACAAAGACCAACGAGTGGGCAGCAAGTATCTGCTCGGACAGGATAGTCTCCTTCGGCGGGATCTACCCAAATTCTGACGACTACAAAAAAGACATCGACCATGCAGTGGAATTGGGGCTGAAGGGCCTGAAGTTCCACGCCGAGTACCAGGATTTCCTTGTAGATGACGACAGGATGCTCAAGGTTTACGATTACGCACTCAGTAAGGGTCTGATCCTGCTGCACCATGCGGGCTTTGACCCCGATTTTCTCCCACCGTTCAACAGCTCGCCCAAGCAGTTTGCGCGCGTCGTTAAGCTGTTAGGTTTAGGCTGCAGAAGCGGTAGCGGGGGTAGCGGGGGTAGCGGAAGTGGGGGAAGGGGTAGCGGGAGCGACAGTGGTGGTTGTGGGAGCGAGGGCGGTAACGGCACCGAGAGCGGAAGCTGGAGCGTGGACGAAAGTGGTGGTGGGAGCGGGAGCTGGAGCAAGGGTGTTATCATCGCCGCACACCTGGGAGGACACGACCAGTGGGACGACGTGGAGGAATACCTCGTGGGCACGAGCATCTACCTCGACACTTCAATGGGCTTTGAGTATTACCCCACCGAACAGTTTTTGCGGATAGTAAAAAACCACGGTGCAGACAAGATACTTTTTGCCACCGACTCTCCCTGGAGCAACGCTGGTGCTGAAATTGAGTGCCTGAAGAACCTGCCGCTTTCAGATGCCGAAAAGGCACTGATCCTGGGCGAGAATGCCAAACGGCTCCTCGGAATTCAGTAGATGATTCAATGCCAGGAGACTCTGTTGCCTCTGTCATTCTGAACGAAGTGAAGAATCTTACAGCGGCTTCCCTGTCATTCTGAACGAAGTGAAGAATCTTACAGAGCGTTTACATTAAGATTCTTCGTTTCGTTGCTCTCAACTCAGAATGACAGAGAAACACTCAAAAGGATAAAGCCTTTTTAGGATGGCAGGCTTATTGCGACCCTGGGGGCTGATTGTGCTGTGCTGGCTGCGTGGGCTGCACGGGCTGTGCTGGCTGCGTGGGCTGCACGGGCTGTGCTGCCCGTACGGGCTGTGCTGGCTGCACGGGCTGCGTGGGCTGCACGGGCTGTGCTGCCCGCACGGGCTGCGTGGGCTGCACGGGCTGCGTGGGCTGCGTGGGCTGCACGGGCCGCACGGGCTGCACGGGCTGGTCGGCATAAAAGCGCTTGACCGCAAAGTTGTAGAGCGCACTGATGCCGAAGCAGATGATGCCGCCTCCAATGAAGGCCACGACCCGCATCACGGTGTTGAGGCCGCCCAGGTCGAAAAGCACCAGCTTGAGAACGCAGAGTATAACGATGACAAGCCCATAGAGGCGAAGCGACCTGATGCGCGACCAGAAGCCGAGGGCGATGATGGCAAGGGCGATTATCATGCTGGAAAGACTGAGGGCATAAGGCTGATCGAGCCAACCGGTCAGGCCATGCAGAGTGCCCAGAAACAGACAGTGAAAAGCCAGGGCGCTCAGGGCTTCGATATCGGTATTCTGGAGACGAGCCCCTGGGGTGCGGGAAGCCAGCGACTGCGACAGCGCTGCCAGACGGATGCGATCCAAGATGAGGACAAGGGCACAGATGACCGCAAGGACATGGATGACTTTCGTGACTGGCCCACTCCATGAATAATCAAAGGCAAATTCGAAACTGAGGAAAAAGTAGAGAAGGTACTCGTTGGTTCTGAAGAAGGCCAGGGGAGAATCCAGTTTGCAAAAATGAAGGGCAAGCAATGCGCCAATGCAAAGAAGCTCCATGAGTGCGAATGAATAGTTTTGATAATCCGAGAGCAGAATGGTTACAACAGAAATTTCAAAAACGATTGTTGATATAACGATGAAGGCTTTTTGCAGGCGATCACGAATGCTTTTATCAAGCAAGCGATAAGCGGCAAAGGCTAAGCCCAGTAGAACAACCAAATAGGCACCAGATAACGCTATGGTGCCAAACCAAGCGAGCTCCCCATAACCAAATGAGCACATGAGCACTGCATCAACAGCAAGTATTCCCAGGGCGGCGTAACTGTAGACACGCGAGTCGCTCAACAATCGGGTGCCGATTGCAAGCAGCGCCGGTATGAGTAATAAGGCTATACTTGGACCATCGGCCCCAGCAATGGAATGCAGGAACCAATTGTAGAGCAGCAAAAAACATGAGACTACGATCAGAAACAGGACTGTTGTCTTCTCAAGTGCAACATCAAACTTAAGAGATTTGCGGAGGAAAATGATCAGGATAGCAACCACATACATGAGCAATGTCATCAAGGCCAAGGCCGGAGGAAAGCTTTGATAATAATTATCCAAACCCTGCCCGGATGTCACCAGGGAAATCTCAACAAGCCTGACAACAAGCGCCCCGATGTTGATGAAAAGAGAAACCTGCCAGAGTATGAGGTTCGGTATCTGAAGAAGAACCTTGCCTGTCGTGTCTTTCACCCTGACGATGGAGACGAACAGGAGGTACGCCAGAAAGCTGCTGCCGATGAACTGGATGATGAAGGCAGCGCTGATGAGCGGTATGGGCAGGCTCGAGTTGAAGCCAACGATGAAACCACCGCTTCCTTTTGTAAAGAATATCCACATGACCGAGCTCGCATAGACGGTCAGCGCCAGGCTCGCGAACAAGCCAAAGCGATAGAGCTTTCTGCAGCACAGCATGTTGCCGGCAACGATGAGTACCGTGGAGACAAGCTGATAGCCCATAAGCAGTAACACCTTGTCATCTGACAGTCCGATGAGATAACCGGCGCAGACCGAAAAGATCATGCCGACATGCGCGATGATGCCTACCAGCAGAGACTCGGATTGCCGTGCGATGAAAAGCGATGCTGCAATCCACACCAGCAGAAGCAGGAAGGCGATGATGTCGTTTATAGCGTTGAAGTAGAGGTGTGTCATCTGTATCGAAATAAAGAAGGTTCCGCAGCCAGTGCCGAGCAATGCCTTGGTAAAGTTATTGGAGTAGCGCCTGTTGAAGAGGTAGCCGCAAACGGATATTGCAGCGCTTAAAGTGAACATGAGGACGATTTTGACTGCGTCGTTGAGCAGAGGCACCACGAGAAATCCGAGGAATATCAGGCCGATAAATACCAGGATTGAGGCAACCAACCCTAAGATGTTCTTTCCAAACAGTGCCTCGTAGTAGTGCTTCGGGGCAGTTGGTGCGAAATCGCCCGGAGTGGAGCCATCTGGTGCTTTGGCTTGTGCGGGCAGGGGGTACGATGGCAGGGGGTATGTGGACAGGGGGTGTGGTGGCGGAAAGGATGGTGGTTGTTGAAGCTGATTCTGCATGGGTGGTGGAAACTGGGGAGCATACTGCTGCTGGCACTGCTGT
>Ga0209737_10003415_pt1 | contig 11089 bp, 2 predicted proteins | sample TergutCu122P3_FD_187284 | JGI IMG/M metagenome (GOLD analysis project Ga0209737, IMG submission 187284) | Cubitermes ugandensis P3 segment gut microbial communities from Kakamega Forest, Kenya - Cu122 P3 (SPAdes) (version 2) | ecosystem: Host-associated > Arthropoda: Insects > Digestive system >...
GATTCCCCACTTGGGCTCTGACTGTCTAATGTCTCGCCGTAGGTGTATAAATACGTTCCGCTCTGGGTAAATGTCGGATCGGCTTTGGCTATCGATATTGCTAAATCAAACTCTACCGTATTGTAGTTGGTTGTATCATTCGGCGTAAAAACTACCTTAACACTCGTCGTGCCCGCGTCAGGCTTTGAACTTGGGAACTTAAATGCAAAACTTCCCGCAACGCTCGCCGATTCCCCGCTTAAGCTCTGACTGTCTAATGTCTCGCCGTAAGTGTATGAATACGTACCGCTTTGGGTAAACATCGGATCGGCTTTAGCTATTGATATCGTTAAATCAAATTCTACAATGTTGTAATTTGTGGTGTCCGTAGGTGTGAATACGACTACGACCGTCGTCGTGCCCGCATCCGGTGTTGAATTCGGATTCTTAAACGCAAAGCTTCCTTCAACGCTCGCCGATTCCCCGCTTAAGCTCTGACTGTCTAATGTCTCGCCGTAGGTGTAGGAATATGTTCCACTTTGGGTGAACGTCGGGTTGGTCTTACATACCGATATGGTTAAATTAAATTCTACAATGTTGTAATTTATGGTGTCCGTAGGTGTGAATACAACTACGGCCGTCGTTGTGCCAAATGACGGAACATTACTCGGATTCTTAAACGCAAAGCTGCCTTCAACGTTTGCCGATTCCCCGCTCAAGCTCCGACTGTCTAATGTCTCGCCGTAGGTGTATGAGTACGTACCGACTTGGGTAAACATCGGGTCGGCTTTGGCTATTGATATTGTTAAATCAAATTCTATCGTATTGTAGTTGGTTGTATCATTCGGCGTAAAGACTACCTTAACGTTCGCCGTGCCCGCGTCAGGTTTTGAACTCGGGTTCTTGAAAGCAAAGCTTCCCGCAACGTTCGCCGATTCCCCGCTTAAGCTCTGACTGTCAAGAGTCTCGCCGTAAGTGTAGGAATACGTACCGCTTTGGGTAAATGTCGGGTAGGCTTTTAACACTTCTACCGTTACATCTACATTTGTCGGCGCGGTGTGATTGGTTGTAGAACCTATATAGTTTACATAGAATGTGTTGTTACCTACATTACCGACGGATGTGCCGCTTGAGACTGTCCACTGCCAATCAGATGTGTTTAGGCCAACTACATTAGCTAATGTTTGACCGTAAACCGCCGTTAAACCAGTCGGAGTTGTGGGCGTCGCTTTGTTAACAATGACTGTTATCTCAACGTTTGTCGGAGCGGTATAGTTAGTTGTATCGCCGATGTAATTTACATAGAAGGTCTGATTGCCGGCGCCGCCGACAGAAGTCGTTCCGGTTACCGTCCATGTCCAGTCCGAAGACAAACCGACTACGTTAGCCAATGTCTCTCCGTATACTGCCGTTAATCCGGTCGGAGTTGTGGGCGTCGCTTTGTTTACTAATATTGTTACAACTACGTTAGCTTTGTCGTTGTAATTGCCTGTTGTGTCCACATAGCTCGCTAAGAATGTTTTGTTGTTGTCTAATACCGATATTGTAGTTAAAGGCGTATTCCATGTCCAGCCCGCAGGCAAAACGATATCCGCGAGTGTTAATGTCGGCGTGTATGTCACAGCCGAAGGAGCCGGAGTTACCGGATTAGCCTTGTTTATTTTGAAGTCGCAACTTATTTCAAACGCACCGTAAGAAGCGTTGCCGTCAAAATATACTGTCATTGTATATTCCCCGGCTTTTGTCGGTACTGTCGTTGTTTCTGTATAGTTAGTCGGTTCTATTCCGACATATTTTATTGTCCATGACGGGTTGGTAGAAGAACTAACGCTTGGTGTTGAGGGCGCGCCGCCATATGTCCAGTCAAGTACACTTGTCGATCCGCTACCTTCAGTAAGCCCAATACTGAAATTTATTGTAACGACAAACCCAAGGTGGTTAACTCCATCCGGAAATGTTGCTCGTAAAACATAGTTCCCAACAGCCGTCGGATAATTACTTGTTGCCACGTCAAATAAAGCATACGTTAAATCGCTTGTTCCCGCCACCTTATATTCATAAGCAGGCGCCGGATTTGTCGTATTTGTTGTTGTCGGATCATTTGGTGTTCCGTTATATTCCCAGTTCTCTAAATATACGCTTCCGCTGCCCTGCGCTTTATTGACATTAACTGTAATAATTACTCCGCTCACACTGTTGTAATTACTGTTCCCCGCAAAGTTTGCGGAAAAAGTTTGGCCGCTTCCGGCAAATAATGAGGTTCCGGGATTAGCCCATGTCCAGCCCGTGCCTAAATCAATGCCGCTATTTCCTAGCGTTAAGCCGGTAGAATATGTAATATTAAACGATCCGGGAACAGGCGGATTAATTTTATCTACGTTCATAGTAATGTATACATAATTAACCGCATTATAGTTTGTGTCGCCCGCAAATGAGGCGGTAAATGTTTTGGTTCCCGCGCTGCCGACAGATGTCGTTTCGGGCAAGTCCCAAGTCCAGCCGTTAGGAAGCCCCACAGCCGCTAATGTATCCCCGAGCGCAGCAACCAACGGGCCGGGAATAGGCGGATTTGCCTTGTTTACATTAACTACAATTACTACTTCGCTTGCGCTGTTGTAATTGGAATCGCCTGCAAAGTTTGCAAGGAATGTTTCTCCAATACCGGCGTTTAATGGAGTTGTCGGGCTATCCCATGTCCAGCCTATACCTAAGTTAATACCGCTATTAGCAAGTGTTAAGCCCGGAATATATGTGACGTTAAACGGTCCGGGAGTAGGCGGGTTAACCCTGCCCACATTTAGCGTTATAACCACATTTTGCGCCGCATTGTAATTTGTGTCGCCCGCAAACGAAGCGGTAAATGTTTTGGTTCCCGCGCCGCCTACCGATGTCGTTCCGGGTAGATCCCATGTCCAACCGTTAGGAAGGCCAACAGCCGATAATGTATCTAAAAGCGCCGCAAATACCGGACCGGGGTTAGGCGGGTTATCCGCTTTATTTATATTAACTATAACAACCACATCGGTTTCGGCGTTATAAGTTTCGTCCCCTTCAAAGTTTGCCAAAAAAGTTTGTCCTAAACCTGCATTAAGAGCGGTTGCGGAATTATCCCATGTCCAGCCATCACCTAAATTAATGCCGCTGTTAAAAAGCGTTAAGCCGGCAGAATATGTGATGGTAAACGGACCGGGGCTGGGCGGATTAATTTTGCCCACGTTAATAGTAACGTTTACATAGTTTACCGGATAATAATTTGTATCGCCTTCAAACGAGGCGGTAAATACTTGTGTACCCGCGCTGCCGACAGGAGTTGAACTTTGGTCATCCCAAGTCCAGCCGTTTGGAAGCCCGACATCCCCTAACGTGTCTAAAAGCGCCGCAACCAGCGGACCCGGATTAGGCGGATTGTTTGCCCTTTCTATGTTTACTGTAACGATTACTTCGGCCGCGCTGTTGTAGTTTGCAGTGCCTTCAAAGTTTGCTAAAAAAGTTTGTCCCCAACCCGCGCTAAGAGCGGTTGCGGAATTATCCCATGTCCAGCCTGTACCTAAATCAATACCGCTGTTTCCTAGCGTTAAATCGGGAGCATATGTGATGGTAAATGGGCCGGGGGCAGGCGGATTTGCCTTGCCCACTTTAATTGTAATATTTACATTTGGCGTCGCATTATAGTTTGCGTCGCCCGAAAACGAAGCGGTAAATGTTTTGGTTCCCGCGCCGCCAACGGAAGTTGAACTCACAGAATCCCATATCCAACCGTAAGGGAGGGCTACATCCGCTAATGTGTCTCCAAAAACCGCAAACATCGGACCGGGGTTGGGCGGATTATTTGCCTTATTTATATTAACTGTAATAATAACTCTGTTTGCGCTGTTGTAATCGGAATCGCCCGCAAAGTTTGCTAAGAATGTTGCACCAATGCCGGCGCTAAGGACAGTCATAGAATTATCCCATGTCCAGCCTTCACCCAAATAAATGCCGCTGTTAGAAAGCGTTAAGCCGGGAGCATATGTGATGGTAAATGGGCCGGGAGTAGGCGGATTTGCTTTACCCACCTCAATTGTTATTTCTACATTTTGCACTGCGCTATAGTATGTGCTGCCTATAAATGAGGCGGTAAACATTTTGGTTCCCGCGCCGCCGACAGAAGTTGAACTTGTGTCATCCCAGGTCCAACCGTTGGGAAGACCTATATCCCCCAGTTTACTTCCGGGAGCTGCAACCAGCGGACCGGGGTTGGGCGGAGGGCCTGCCTTGTCGATAGTTATAGTAAACTGTTGGTCAAAAAATGCGCCGGTCGCGACGTTGGTTGCGCGAATTATAAAGGTAAACAAATTTGCTACCGTCGGCGTGCCGGAAATTGTGTCTCCGCTAAAGGATAATCCCGGCGGAAGCCTGCCGGATTGAAGAGTATATACAATGGTTCCGGCATCCGCGCATGTGGCGGATACCGACTCGGAATATGCGGTGTCGTATATGCCGTTTGGCAATGTGGTTGGGCTAAAGACAGGGTTGATGTTCCATTTTGCATAAAGGTCCATATTAGCCATAATTGAAGCGGAAAAGTTCCATTGGCTGCCCCAATTTCCGCCCGTGCCATCCAAAGTATACCAACCGGCAAAGGTATAACCGGGCCTTTGCGGTGAAGCGGGCATAAAAGCTATGTCTCCGTCCGATACCGATTGAGTGGTATGCTTAGAGGCAGTTCCGTCGTTAAGATAAAAATCTACAGTAAAAATACTGTTTGATGTCGAAATAGAAATAGTTGTCGGCCCGGTAACAGTAAAACTGTAATTAAATGTACCAAGCGCGGGGTTAGATGTAAAAAGATAAGAAAGAGTTACACCCGCAGCCCTAACAAGCGGCTCGTTTCCTAAATAACCCGCATCCAATTGAACGGTAAAATTATATGTTGCACCATGACTGAAAACAGTGCCTGCTTGGCCTGCGGAGGCCGTAAAGCCTGCGCCGCTTGCCGGCAATGTGACAGGATAGGTGTTTAAAGTCATATTTGATATATTTATAGTAACGTCGGCTTGAATATTTGTAATTTCGTAAACATATACGCCTGTGGTTTGGTCACTACCTTGTATAGGCAGCAGCGTCTGCGGAGTAGGATTTCCCGCCCACATTATAGTTACAACAGGCGCGCGCCAAGCTCCCGAATAACCATAGTAGTTCTCAGCCGCATTAACAGTAAAAATGTAATTTCCTCCCGCTAAAACCGCGTTAGGGTCGTTAGATTGGGATACCCAACCCGTTCCGGATGCCGGCCTTGTAATTCTATAGCCGCCGGCAACTATCATGTCAATAGTTATGGCGCAGTTTTCGGTTGCGGTATAATTAAAATCATATGTCGGGCCGGAACCTCCGCTTGAGGAAAGGGTGTTATTCCCCGCCTTGACGAACGGTTCATACGCGCTGTATGCCGTGTCAACCGTAATGGTAAAATTCATCACTGTTCCATGCTGCACGTTTTGTGTCTGTGAAATTCCGCTTAAAGAAAAGATGTCAGGATCCACACCAAATGCCGGTCCCGCTGTTATTGTATAAGTATTTAGTACGGGAGTCACCGTGATTGCAATATTTTCTTCCAGGCTTTCAACCGTATAAGTATATACATTGCCGTTTTGCTGGGCTGTTACGCCCGCTTGTGTATCCGGGCTTTCGTATAAACTCCACAATACGTTGTTTATTTTTACTGTGGGCGCTGTTTGGTTGTGCGAAGCCGCCAATGTAATAGAAAACGAATAAGGCATATCTGCGTAAGCATATCTTAAGCGCGTTGCATAAAAAGCATAGCCATCCGTAGGTAACGGCGCCGGCGGTGCAATGCGCCAAACATTATAACCATAAAACATGATCATAATAATTTCAATATATTCTTCAATATCCGTTTCAGCTACTAAGCCATCATTTGTCGAACCCGGTGAATTAGTAGCGCTGTTTGGATAATTGCTCATCGCCAAAGAACTGGTAGCGGTATAATAACACTCGGTTAAGCTGATTGTGCCGGTCGCGGAACTTGGCAAAATGGCCGAAATTACGGCGCTGCCTCCGCCTGTCAGGTTACCCCTAAAAATAACATTTTTTAATGTGGCAGAAGTGCCGGAAAACTGCCCTATAATTCCGCCCGTGCATCCTTGTCCGCTGCCTTTCCACAAAACTTGGGACGAACAATAAAAATTTGTTATTGTTAAGATAACACCGGTACAATCTGCGACTAATCCTCCGACTCGCGATGTTGTGTTTGCATCGCCGTCTATAACGTCGCCCGAGACAAAATTGTTTTTTACAATCAATGTACAATTTAATGCCCTGCCAAAAAAACCGCCTGCATAGTTGGCTTTCTTTATTTTTGATTGAACCGACGCAGTGCTGTAACAATTTGTAACCGTTAAAACGCAAGTGGAAGCATTGCCGGCAGCAGCCGCGCCCTGAACCGTTCCTACAAGGCCGCCGTAATATGTTCCTCCGTTTACAATACCGCTTATAACATAAACATGCTGCAGCGTTACATTATAAGCGCTGCCGTTGTTGTAGACAGTGCCCGCGACAACGCCAAAATTTTGCATTGCCTCACTTGTAACACTTCCGCCGATACTGACGTTAGAAAACGAAACATTTTTTACCGTACCCAAAAGATTGGCAAAAAAGCCTTGGTTTCCAGTTGTGGCTGTTATTTTTAAATTATCAATTGTAAAGCCGTCACCGTCAAAAACAGTGTCTGCGGCAAGCGCAGGAATAGGCGTCCAGTTTGTCGTGACATCTGCTATATTAATGTTATCAATCAGTTTAATGTAGCGGTTTGCTGTGCCGAACATTGTTCTTGCCGTCGAACCGTTCAGTGTTGCGGCAGTTCCGATTAAGTATGGGTCCTGATCCGATGTTCCGGAACCTGTGCCGTCTTGTGCAGCGGCAAGCGTTATGTCGCCGGAATTACCGGGACTTAAAAGGAATCCTGTAATGCCAAGCATTAACAAAAAACATAATATTACCACTATTAATTTCTTACTTTGCATATTAATCACCTTTGATAATTAAATCAATTAAAAATCAAAATATTTAAAACAAAAAAAATCATACTAAAACTAAACTATATGAATTTGTTATTAACACTTTTTCATTAAAAAATCCTGCTTTTTATAGCCTGTGCAATTTTACTAAAACAAAAACAAATTTTAAGCCGCTTTGAAAAATTACGCTCGTTTTATAAGGTTCCTTGCCATGGGGTGGCAAAACGGAATAACGCAATTTACGTTATCCCTTTTTGGTTCTATCTTAGTTTAATATTTTAGATAAATTTTATAGATGGACCAAAAATATACCATAGGTTGATATATTTGTCAATATGTGAATTCAAATTAAGCATTAAAAATGGTTAAATATTAATTACACTGTAAAAAACAACTAAATTAGACTTTGATTGCCGTTTAATGTAAAGAAGTTAATCAGTTAAACTAATAGGCAATCTGCTTAATTAATGAACCGGTATTGACAAGCAAAGTTTTCTATGATATCATAAAAAAGCCGAATGATTACTTTTAGTTGGCAATTCAAAACATTTACATAATGAGCCTATTAAGCTTTTGCATAAATACCAAATAAAAAGTCAGGTTAAGGCGTTTATATATGTGAATTAAATAACTTTTTTTAAAAGTATCACTACATCAAGTACTCGTTTAAACCGGATTTAAATAGCAACTTTTAAAAAGTTGCTATTTTTTCTAAACTGAAGACAAAATGGGAGAAAAAATGAAACTGCTAAAGAAAACAAGCCTGCTTTTAGCTGTGCTAATATGCGCTACCACGCTGTTAGTTACGCTTTTTGCATGCAATAATAAAACACTTACTGGTATATCTGTAACAATCCCTCCGTCCAAAACTAATTACTACGAAAGCGAATTTTTTGACGCAACGGATATGGTTGTTACCGCTACATACAGTGACAATACTTCCGAAACAGTGACGGACTTTGCAATAGGTAATACAAATGCTCTTACTGAAAGCGACTCTTTTGTAACTGTATCCTTCACAAATGACAAAGTTACTAAAACGGCATCAATTAACATTACGGTAGTTTCGGTAAATACTGCAGTTGAGAGTTTGCTTAACAGTATGCTTATTCATATTAGCTCAAACGCTCCGGGCTATTTAGCAGCAGTTTTCGACGCTGCCGCCGGGACTTTTTTGACTTCAATTAGCGCCGCTGGCATTAGTACCTGCGAACTTGTTAAACTGGTCCGTCTATACGAGAAAATTATAAAAAGCGAACTTAATTTTAGTAATACTTCGGTTTACGGCAATATCCTTGAGTTTGTTGAAAACTTTTACGATACAGGAATAACAAACACAAAAATCAGCGCTTTTCTTTGGGAAACCATTATAACATTTTACGATGTTACAAATAATGTAATTAAAGGGATGGAAATTTCAGATGAGGATATTCCCAAAAAAGCATATGAATTACTTGATATTTACCAGGATATTCTAGCTCTTGGCAAAACACAATTTGTAAAAGTTTTTACGGCTTTTTTCGATTTAGGCAAACTAGCATCTTCTAACAAACTTCTTAATCTTGTTTTTGACAAAGACAGTCAAACCGGGCGCGTTACAAAAGGTGAATTTAGAGATTTAGTTTTAGCAGCTAAAACGGATATGCTAAAATCTCTCGATATTCTTAATGTGCAAGAAATAACTTTAATCGCAGGCTTTTTAAAAACATTTCTCCCCTATGTTGTGTCCGCAAAATACGGCGGCGGCGATTCGGATGTGAATATACAAAATGCCGTTATAAGCATAATAGAAGAAATGACCGCGGATTACTCTTTGGTAAGAGCATCTTTAATTGATTCTCTCAATATTGTTGACACAAGCATGATAAACGCGCTGTATGACGCAATAGCGTTGTCAAACAAAAATAAAGCTGCTATTGTGTTCGGAAAAATCATTTATGCGGGTATAACCGCTCAAAACGGTATTAACAACGAAAACGCAAAAATTGCAGTCGTTAAATATATCGAATTAATTAATGTTATTTTAGGACCGGATGCAGAAATGGAATATCCCGACGGAATTGACGACATAATAGACACAGTTAAAACCGACGCGGCAAGTCTTGCTTCAAAAGATTATTCGGCAAAACTTGTCGGCTTTGAGGAAAATTTAATAGTTTTGTGGGTCAACGGTTTGTTCGCTTAAAACCAAAAAAATGCTAGTCGCATTGACTAGCATTTTTAAACAAAAGAGGTAAAAATGATATTATCTTGTAAAAACATCAGTAAAACGTATATAGGACAAGCAAAATCTGTAATCACCGATATCTCGGTAGACCTTCCTAAGAGTTGTTTTGTTTCCATTATGGGCCGCAGCGGCAGCGGCAAATCCACGCTTTTAAAACTTTGGTGCGGCTTGCTTAAAGCTGATGCCGGAGAAATCAGCGTTTCAGGATATAGCATGGAAAACATGACCGAGAAACAGCAGTCATTTTTTCGCTCACAGGTTATAGGAATTGTTTTTCAGGACAGTAAATTAATATCCGATTTTAATGTTGAAGATAATATTTTGGCGCCGATTCATATAGCGCGCAAAAAAGTTGATAGGGACTATTACGAATATTTATTAAGGCTAACCGAATTAGAAGAACATGTCAAAAAAATGCCCTCTCAGCTTAGCGGCGGACAGCGGCAAAGAGCCGCAATCGCGCGCGCCTGCATCGCCCGTCCGAAAATAATTTTTGCCGACGAGCCGACGGGAAACCTTGACAGTAAAAGCGAAAGTCAAGTAATGCAATTATTTTCTTCAATAAATAAAGAACTTAAAATTTCCATTGTTCAGGTAACACACTCAGAGACTTGCGCAAAAATAAGTAACCAAATAATCAGAATTGACGACGGAAGGATTGTAACATAATGGCGCTGAAATATTTTTTCGCAAGATTAAAACGAAATTTCGGCCTGACCGTTATGGGAAGCCTAGCCCTGTTTCTGGTCTGCATTACGCTGATTATCGCAACAGCCATGCCCGCCATGTTAAACGATTCGTTGTTGGATTATAACAGGCAGTTGTGCGGCAATGCGGATTTAATGCTCTCTAATTCCAATGACACCAAAGACAGATTTTTCGGGCTGACGGCGTTAAGATCCGACAGCGATTTAACCAAAAACGCCGAATACATAAACGGTTATTTTATGGCGTTTGCCGAACTGAAAATTAACAGCCCGCAAGGCGACTTTTGTACTTTGTTTGCGGCCGATTACCAAAAACAAAATGATTATAACCCTATTTTATCGGATGACCTTCCAGAAAATATTACCGACAGCGACATAATTATCGGCAAAAATTACGCTGTTACTTTTGGTATTATTACAGGAGATATAGTAAAAATTTCTTTTGTCGGAAAAGACATTCCGTTTCGCGTAGTTTGTATTGCAGAAAACAAAGGATTGTTTAATTCCGCCAATGCGGTTTTTATATCTTCAAAAGCGCTGTCCCGCTTCATTCCGTTCCTCGGCTCTGAAATTGTAACTCACTGCTTTATTAAGGCAAAAGACAACGCGTCGCTCTCAATAATCAGCGCTCATTTAAAAGCCGAATACGATTACTTAAGCGTTAAGCCGGCCATTCAAATAGACGAGGTGCGTAACACTACAATTCCTCTTGTTTTCGTTTCGGTTTTAATAGTTATATTTTGCGCTATAAGCTTAGCGGTTTTATTGCGTCTTATTTTTAACAGGGACAAAGCCAACTTTGAATTGTTCCGAGCCCTCGGAATGCCCAAAAAACGCATTAAATTTATAAGCATCCTATCAAGCCTTACTATGTGCCTCTTTGCGTTTATAGCCGCGGTAGGAGTCGCGCTTTTTGTCGAAAGCTACATACGCGCAAAATCAACACTTTTTAGCGCGCTTTCAATAGGAGCATTGCCCTATATTGTCGGCATTCCGGGCGGCTTATTAATAAGCATAATCTGTACTTTACTCAGTACACGCGAGGCCGGAGCCGGCACCAATTACAAAAAAGCCAAACCAAAAAAAATATTCTCTATTGACTCATGGTTAATTTTTCTTGGATTTACAATACTCACCGCTTTATCTTATTTTGTAATTGA
>Ga0209737_10003416_pt1 | contig 11087 bp, 9 predicted proteins | sample TergutCu122P3_FD_187284 | JGI IMG/M metagenome (GOLD analysis project Ga0209737, IMG submission 187284) | Cubitermes ugandensis P3 segment gut microbial communities from Kakamega Forest, Kenya - Cu122 P3 (SPAdes) (version 2) | ecosystem: Host-associated > Arthropoda: Insects > Digestive system >...
TATTAAAAGACTGCGGAGCTGAGTACGATGCCGGGCAAATTGTTGTAGCCAGCGGAGCAAAGCATAATATATATGTCGCTTTAAAGGTATTGCTCAACCCCGGTGATGAGGTTATTTTACCTGCACCTTATTGGGTGACCTATGAAGAGGCAATACGGATGGCAGGCGGAGTTCCTGTAATCATACAAACCCCGGAAACAAACGGATTCAAAATCACGCCACTTCAATTAAAAGTAGCGATCACGGGGAAAACAAAACTGTTTATTATAAACAATCCATGTAATCCTACGGGAACATTATACAATGAAGATGAGATTCGCGCATTGGCTGAAATCTGCGCGAAGAGCGATTTGTATATCTTATCCGATGAAATTTATTATCAGCTTGTCTACGGAGGGAAGAAATTCACCAGTTTCGCAACATTGGGGGATGATATAAAAGAGCGGACGATCCTTGTTAACGGAGTATCAAAAACATATGCAATGACCGGGTGGCGTATCGGTTATACCGCCAGTAACACCCAATTAGCAAAAATTATGGGGAATTATCTCAGTCATTCAACCAGTTCACCGAGCACTATATCACAAATAGCGGCAGTGGAAGCACTAAAAGGCTCACAGGAAAGTGTCATTGCCATGCGGGATGTTTTTGAGCAGCGTCGTGATTTTGTTGTTGATAGAATAAACTCCATTGATGGTCTGAGCTGTATTAAACCCGATGGCGCATTTTACGTTATGCTAAATATCGAAAAGCAAATCGGTAAGACATTGGGAGGGAAACAAATAAATAATAGCGACGATTTCTCTCTTGCGCTTTTGGAGAGTAATCTCGTCGCTGCTGTTTCATGTACAGGCTTCGGATGCGACAATTTCCTGAGAATTACATATGCCGCATCTATGGATTCAATTAAAAAGGGACTTGACCGTATCGAAAGCTTTGTTTCCGTATAATGACTATGTTGTTTACTGTGGTTCGGAAGGTTGAACAGGTGGTTTATGTCGTGGATAAGTCCTGACCAGATCTGCAGCATGTGACATTATGACGGTGAAGTCAATTCTGACTTGCGGGTCAAAATCATCCATCTGAGCAAATAACGCGCCTTGTTCTGTTACGACATATTTCGGTGGTAGCTGATTAAGCATCAATGCCATTACGTCAAGTCGACAGTCATCGCAATGACAGCAATTAGCTTCATGAAACCATCTGTTCATGAAAAAAGTAACAGCTTCCTCGGTATAGTTTTTTAAAGCTTTCATGGGAATCCTCCTGTAATAATAGTTTACTTATTGGCTGCTTTAATAACATTGGAAACAAGCACAGATGTGGTAACCGTGCCTACACCACCCGGAACGGGCGTGATCGCAGCAACGATTGGCTCGACACTTTCAAACATCACATCACCACAAAGCTTGCCCTTAGTGTCATTCCAGTTGATACCAACATCAATAACAACCTGCCCGGGACTGAAGTAATCCTTTGTTAAACCCTCAGGTTGACCTGTTGCTACTATAATAATCTCAGCGGATTTTGTTATACCGGATAAATCAACTGTCCTGGTATGACAGACCGTTACCGTAGCGTTACGTGAGAGCAGCATTATTGCAACGGGTTTCCCTACCACCAGACTACGCCCGACAACAACGATGTTTTTACCGGTACAATCAATGTTGTAAAAATCCAGTATCTCCAGTACAGCCCCCGCGGTACATGGTTTGAGTCCGTCGTTACTTCCGGTAAACACATTTGCCAGAGAATGCAAAGTGATTGAGTCAATATCCTTGGAAGGGCTAAGCGTTTCACATATCACACGCTCATCCAAATGTTTGGGGAGTGGACGGAATAGTAAAATGCCGTGAACAGAGTTGTCGGAATTTAAACTCTTAATATTTTTAATAAGCTCATCCTGTGATACATCCACAGGTAAAGCAATACATTTGACATCGACACCAACTGATCCGCACCGCCTCAATGCTGTACGTTCATATGAGATATCATCAGGGTTCTCGCCCACCCGCACAATTGCAAGAGTAGGGGAGATGCCCGTTGATTTTAAGTGTTCGATATCGATTTTTGCTTTTTCACTCAAGGCGTCCACAACCGGAGCGCCTTTTAATATTTCCGCCATTGGGTCTCCTAATGCTTGGGACGAGCAAGGGCACCCGTCCCTACAGACTCAAATTCTTTATTTCTTCTTCCATCTTGGCAATGCGCTCAAGAGATTCGGTAATTGCATCGCAACTATCCTTTAAATTCTTGCTGGGTTTGTGTTTGTTCATCTCGTAATACTTGGTACCGATCTCAATATGCTTGCGTCTAATGATCGTCCGTTCTTTAGTGATGTTTGCAGTGAGCTTTGCACGTCTGGCAAGAGCTTTTGCTTTTTCCTCGACAGTTTTGTAGGTTTCCTGCGAAAAGTCCGCAATGTTTTCAATCGTTTCTTTGGCTTTCCCTTTTAGTTCATCAAAATTAGACATGTTCTACCTCCATAAAACTTTTTTTATATTATGTTCATTTTCCCTACTGCTCTTTTGTTACGTTTGATTTCTGCTATTCTTTTTGTTTTTAGTGCGTTTTTAGTATCTTCAATTTGTTTTTCTTTTGCAACTCTTCGACCTTTGGCTATGTTAATTGCTCTTAATCTTTTTATTAGTTTAAAATCATACGTCTCAGTGTCGCACGGGGGTTGCTCATAATCCGGACCGCTATGCTCAAGGATCAGATTTTCAACATTAAGATCGGGACTGCGGTATTTGAGCTGATAAAATATCAGAAGACCAAGTGCTATTATACATGAAACCGCTGCCAAAACCTGTGAAACGGGCACATCGGTATCGTGTATCAACAATGCGTCCGGACCTCTGATCCCCTCGATAAAGAAACGTCCGAATCCATACCATGCAAAATAGATCAGAACAAGTTGACCGGGAAAACCTGATTTGCGCTTTTTTGAATAAACATGTAAGAAAATAAAACCCAAAACATTCCACAAGGATTCATAAAGAAATATGGGGTGGACATACTGGATACCCTGACGCGTCATAATACCCATTCGCCACGGAAGATCGGTTTCAATACCATATGCTTCACGATTTATGAAATTACCCCAACGACCGACGATTTGTCCGATAAACAAACCAAATGCAGAGGCATCCAAAATCCTGCCTATGGATAGCTTCTTTCTGTAAGCGTAAACTATGATGGACAAAGCAGCGCCGATAATTCCACCGTAAATAGCGAGCCCGCCGGAACGAAGTTGTATGATATTGCCCCAGTTACCTTCTCCGAAATACAGTGAAGGATTAAATATGATGTAGTATATTCTTGCTCCGATTATACCAAATACGACAGCTCTGATAATTATATCCAGAACATTGTCCATTGTTAATCCAAACGCGTCACGTCTTACATACATATATATGCCGGCAAGAATAAAGCCAAGCATTATAAATATTGCGTAAAAATGTATTGAGAATCCGAAAATAGAAAAAGATGCAGGTGGGTCGATGTAAAAGTCTTTGCCAAAAATAGGAATATAAATTGGATTAGTGCTCAAACTGCTACCCCCTTGGTAATATTATTGAGATTGCCATATTGTCCGGTGATAAATTATTTTTATAGAACGACATTATATCACTGTCTGTTATTGCTGACAATACATCTAATGCCTCAAATGCATCATAACCTCTAAAATAACCATCAATGATGTTGGAACAACTGGCTTCAAATGAATTCAGAGAACGTGTATAGCTGCCCAGAGCAGCTTTTTTTACGCGATTAAAGTATGAAGTGTTTGGTCCGTGTTTTGATATATTTATTATTTCTTCTTTGATGCTGTCAAATACACGGTCGGGATCTCTTGTTTCTCCGCCAAAGAATGAATATGCAATATCAGTGGTGAAATCAAAAGAAACGGAAAAATCGGAATTGACAAGTCCTTCATTGTATAGCTTAAAGTAAAGCGGGGACGAGTGGCCGGCAAGTATGTCAAGAGCGATTGCGCCGATAAGCCCATAACTCAAGCTTTCCCTGCCATATGCCGGAGGTGGTGATTTTGAGCCCGCGAAAAAAATCGGCAGACTGACATCCATTTCTTTTGAAAAGTTATATCTTACGGGAGTTAGTTTTTCAGGTATTCCGGGGTCACGTTGCGGCAAACTCCCGGTGGTTCCGGGCAGGATGCTTTTTGCCAGGTTTATTATTTCCGAAGGGTCTACATCACCTGCAACACATAATACCATATTTGAGGGATGATAAAAAACATTAAAACAATTCAGAATAGTATCAGCCGTGATTTGTGCTATGCTTTCAATGGTACCTGCTATCGGGATTCGTAATGCATTATGCTCAAATAATGATTCCATCAGACCGTAATACAGGCAGTGATCCGGGTCGTCTTTTCCCATGAGAATTTCCTGCTCGATAATACCGCGTTCTGTTTCGACATTTTCCTCCGTAAAGTAGGGGACTGAAACAAATTCCAGTAATATTTTGAGATTATCAGAAAATTTATCAACACATTCAAAATAATAAGCCGTATTATTTGTTGAGGTATATGCGTTTGCTGAAGCCCCGTTTGTGGATAGTTTTGTCAGTGCATTACCTTCCTTGGTATTAAACATCAGGTGTTCCAGAAAATGGGCTACACCGCTGGGTGTATCGATCCAATCTCCGTTTAGCTTATAACGTCTGTCTGTGCTCCCGTAGTTTGTGGCAAATATAGCGAAGGTTTTGTGGAAGCCCCGCTTTGGAACAATGTAAACAGTCAAGCCGTTTGGCAGCTTTTCATTATAAACCTGCTCATGTATTTTTGGATATTCTTTCAGGTTAATATCAATCCCACCTTTTGTTATGTTTAAGGTTGTAGGGACGACCGTACCCGGTCGTCCGAATCAGTTGCTTGTGTCAAAAAATGAACAGCATCAAGAGAGATATCCGAAGATGCCTCGATCACACGTTCCGGCGTAACTGATTCTATCAATGCGCATAACTCTGCCGGGTCATATTTGTATGAAGCAACAAGATTATTAAAATAGAGGTCCTCCAGTCCACCGGGTCTGTCCATTGCCGCCTTTATTGAAGTAGTGACAGCACGCTTAGCTGATAATAGTTCCCATTCCTCTATTTGACCGTTTTTAATACAATCAAGTTGAGCAAGTATTTCATTCAAAGTAGCGTCAAAACTCGCAAAATCAACACCGGATGTAACTATCATAACGCCTTTCTCCCTGTCTATCATAGAGCTTGCGTAATAACATAAAGATAGCTTTTCCCGGACATTAAGAAATAATTTTGAAGTCGCTGAACCGCCATATAATGAGTTGAACACAAACAGTGCAGGAAAATCCGGCACAGGTTTACCGGCACTTGTTTCCATAAACTTACCAAGACGAAAACCAATGGATATTTTTCCCTGAGATATATCAAGTGCTTCCGAGAATCGGCGCGGAGGAGATACTTCTGGATAGAGAATTACTTTAGTTTTTGGAATAGATATATCCGTTCGCTTTGGCATTTTTTGTAGGGCTTTACATAATGCGGATTCGATCCTGTCTGTTTCAGCGGCACCGCAATACAGTATCTCTATCCGGGAGCTTGATAATAAATTTTTATGGTGTTTCGTGAGCATTTCAGGAGTGATGGACTCTACATCCTCTTCTTCACCAAGCCGGCTTAAACCAAATGCCTCATTACAACACATTTCCTTAAGTAAGCGGTTTACGGAATATGTTCTTTTATCATTTATCGCGGCATTGATATCATCAATGAGGTTGCTTTTCTCACTTTCTGTATAATCAGGACATAAATTACCCTCATGCATATAGGGTGAGAGTAGTACATCACCAAGAAGTGTAAAGGTTTTTTCCAGGAGGTCGTCGCTATCGGGCAAGATAATGCTGTCGGGAAAATCCGCATAAAATCCAACAGAATGCAACTCGCCTTTCTTTTTCACCAGAGGCTCCACACGCGCGCCATAAAGCTCATCCAATGCTGCAGATAAGCTTTCCATATCAGGATGATTACTTGTACCGCGACGCAAAACTCTGGTCAGCAGTACAGACAGTGCAGCCGTTTCACGTTTTAAGGCACTTATAATATTTACCGAAATACAACCTGTTCTGAATTTATCAGTTCTTACGCATGTCAGCGTAATCCCGGATGTTATGCTTCTGGTTTCAACTGTATGCAAATTTTTACTCCTCAGTTTAACGGACAATCGAGGGCGATTGTCCCTGCATAATTAATCTTCATTATATCACGAAACAGGGAATATTGAAACATAATTCTTGAGAAATAGTGTGTTGCATGATAATATACCTAAAAAAAGCTATGAGGAGCTCTATGAAAATAGTCGGAACAAGTCAACCTATCCATGATGCGTGGGAAAAAGCCACCGGAAAAGCTGTTTACGCCGGCGATATGATTTTGCCGAAAATGCGTTATATATCTATGCTGCTGAGTCCAGTTCCTCATGCATTTGTCAAGGCAATAAATACTGAGAAAGCCGAAACCCTTCCGGGAGTGGCTGCGGTTTTGCATTGCTTTAACACAACGGCGAAAAAGTTTAACAGATTCCGTAACCTGATATGGCAGGAGTGTCCCCGGGACGAGCGCGTATTTACAGACCATGTCCGTTTTATCGGCGACAGGGTGGCGTGTGTTGTGGCGGATACTCCCGAAATCGCCACGGAAGCCGTTAAGCTGATTGAGGTCGAGTACGAAAAACTGCCATTTACAACAGATATGGATGAAGCACTGACAGGAAAAATTGAAAACATACATGAGACAGGTGCGCTGCAAGGGGAATTCGAGTTTGATATAGGGGAGAATCCTAAGACAGAGCAGGGTGAGGTGGAAACGGTCACGTATTCCACACTCTCGCGTATATACCATGTAACAATGGAAACCCATGCCTGTATCGCTGATTACAACCCTGCTTCAAAAAAGCTGACTATTTACAGCCCGAACCAGAGCGTTCATGGTGTTCGCTCTGTAATCGGGGAATTGTTTGATATACCATATCACCGGTTGAGAGTTGTTAAAACAACTATGGGCGGGTCTTTCGGCTCAAAGCAGGAATGGATAGTTGAGCCTGTAGCGGTGGCAGCGGCACTGGCTGTGGGAGGTCCGGTCAAGCTGGTGTATTCACGTACAGAGTCGATGCTGTCAACTGTTTCACGTTGTCCTTTGGAAAGTAGAATAAAATCACGTGTGAGTAAAGACGGCAGGATTTTGAGCTTTGACGCGGATGTTTCTGTCAATGCCGGTGCATATATCGGCAACAGCATCAATTACGGCATGGTGATCGGCAAAAAATTCTTCCGCTGTTATACCTATCCTTATCTTCACTACAAATCAAGAGCTGTCCATACAAATACACCCGTATCGGGTGCCTACAGAAGCTGGGGTTCGGCGGAGTTGCAAATCATACTGGAGCACAATCTTAACATAGCTGCACGTAATATCGGTATGGATCCCCTTGAACTCAGGATTAAAAATGCCGCTGCCCCCGGCATGATCGACCCGGTTATTGCAGAGCCCCTTGGGGAGATACGTTTCAAAGAATGTATGGAAAGAGGACGTGCCCTGTTCGGGTGGGACAAAAAGAGACTAAGCGATGCTGAGTTTAATAAGGAAAGTAAACGCTACCGGCGCGGAACAGGTGTTGGCTGCGGCGGGCATATAAATGGGTATTTCCCGCGGGTACAGGACTTTGCGCAAGCAGAGATGCGTATGACCGAGGATGGTGGTGTTATTGCCTCACTTACAGTCCATGACCACGGCTGCGGCAGCGTCATGGCTATCCGGATGATAATAGCACAAGCTCTCGACATGCCCTGTGAATCTGTTACGCTCGGCGAGGGTGATACTGAAAACACACCGTTTGATCTGGGCTGTCTGGCAAGCAGGTCGGTGTATGTCCTGGGAAGGACTGCTAAAGATTGTGCCGATAAGTTATTAAAACAGCTTCTAGATGGTGTTGCGGAACTTCATGGTATAGGTATAAAAACCCTTAAAACCGCAAATGGACGTGTATCCTCAGATGATGGAGTGATCGATTATTCCTACGGCGAGGCATGTACCGCAATCATGAAAACTCTGCAAAATGAGCTTTGGGCGACACATAGATATATAAATAAAAGCAATCCAGCCGTAAATGGCGCGCATTTCGCCCACATTGAGGTTGACATGTATACCGGCATGGTAGATATCCTTGATTATGTCGCGGTGCATGATGTCGGCAAGGCAATCAACCGGGAGATGTGTGTGGCGCAGATTCAAGGTGCTGTGCAAATGGGATGTGGCGCGGCACTCTGTGAGTGTATGCCGGTAAATGCTAAAACCGGGCAAACGGGCGCATCATTAAAGGATTACCATATATATAATGCTCCGGCAGCTCCGGTTGTCCGTGTTGAGCTGATTGAAGATGGCGGAACTGACGGCCCGTTCGGAGCAAAGGGTCTTGGGGAAGCAGCCTATGTTCCGGTGGCACCGGCGATAACCGGAGCGATAAATGAGGCTTTGGGAAGCGACTTATGTGTGCTCCCCCTGAATCCTGATGCTATAACTGCGGAGCTATTTTCACGGGGGTTTGAAGTAGGGGTGGTTAAATGATTTTGAGTTTTACAGTAAACGGCAAAGTATACGAGCTTGAAACAGACGCGTCCAGGCGGCTTTTGGATATATTACGTGAGGACATGGGGCATATGGGTACCAAGGAGGGCTGCGGTGAGGGAGAATGCGGTGCTTGCACTGTGCTTATAAACGGAAGCGCGAAGCTTGCTTGTCTGACTGTTGCAGCCCAGCTTCAGGGTTCGGAAATTATCACCATCGAGGGACTCAGCAGTGGTAATGAACCGGACACAATTCAAACCGCTTTTGTGGAAGAATTAGCTATTCAATGCGGTTATTGTACTCCGGGCATGATTATGACGGCAAAAGCTCTGCTCATGGAAAACCCAAATCCCACAGAGGAAGAAATTCGTTTGGCGATTGCCGGGAATATCTGTCGCTGCTCCGGCTACACACAGATAATACGCGCTGTACAGCGTGCTGCAAAGGAATCCGGAAAGGACTTACCATGAGTTGTACATATTACGCACCTAAAACTTTATATGAACTAGCGGATATTTTAGAGAAGCTGACTCTTGAGAGTAAAATCATTAGCGGTGGCACTGATCTGACCATTGGGCTGCGCCGCTGTCCGGGTATAGATGCCCTTTTGTTTCCGGGTAAAGTCAAAGGTATCCGGGATATTTCTCAGATACCTGATGGAATCAGAATCGGCGCGATGGCTACGATGTCCGAATTAGCCGAAAGCGAGCTGTTGACCCCTCCATACGCCGCAATAAAGCACGCCACTGCAGAGGTTGGATCGGTTCAAATCCGCAATAGCGCTACTATTGGCGGAAACATCGCAAACGCATCCCCTGCAGCCGACCTCGCTCCGGTGCTGTATCTTCTGGATGCACAGGTCGATGTGATGGAGCCGGGTGGGAATATCAGCCGCGTCCCGATAGATAAATTGATCACAGGTGCAGGGGAGACATCCCTAAAGTTTAATGAGATTATAATCGGGGTTATAATTCCAAAAGTTAAAGACGAAACAGCAAAGAGCGCATTTTGCAAGCTGGGGTACCGAAAATGCGTTACTGTTTCACGAATAGGACTTGCTATGTCAACTATTCTTGACAGGGAAAGCAGGATTGCTCATGCAGACGTTGTCGTAGGTGCCATCACTCCTGTACCGGTTCATGTAGAAAAAGCGGAACAATACTTGATCGGGAAAAGCTTAAACATCGTGCTTAGTAAAAAAATCGGAGCCTTTTTATCGGAACTGATCATGGAAATCACACCAAAAGAATTTGACCGCGATTACAAGGCAAAAGCCGCCTATGGTATCGCGGAAGATTTAATAAGCAAAATAATGGGAGTGTAAGAGTATGAGGACAGATTTTAACAGAAATTTAGGCTATAGTATGATATCACCGGAGCAGTTTGATAAGATACACTGTGCTACTTTGGACATTCTTGAGCGAATCGGTGTTAACGTATTCAATAAAGAAGCTATTGAACTACTGGAAAATGCCGGAGCTCAAATCCGGGATGACAGGGTGTTTATACCCCCGGTACTGGTGAAACAGGCACTTACGACTGCACCAAACACAATCAACGTCTTGAACAGGGACGGGGCAAAAGCCATGATTTTGGAAAATGGGCGGAGCTATTACGGCACAGGTTCCGATACACCCAATGTTATTGACATTAATACGGGAGAACATCGAAAAGCAGTTAAGCAGGATGTAGCTAATGCGGCAAGAGTATGTGACGCTCTGAAAAATGTTGATTTTGTCATGTGTATGGGGCTTGCCTCCGACGTGCCCGCAGACAGGTCCTATGTGCACCAGTTTGAGGCTATGGTTTTGAATACGGAAAAGCCCATCCTTTATACGGCGGGCAATCTGCGTGATATAAAAGATATTTATAAGATGGCCTCCGTTGCTACCGGTGGCGAAGACAAGCTTGGGGAGCGGAAATTCATCATCCTTTACAATGAACCCAACTCTCCGCTTTACCATACGAAAGAAGCATTAGATAAGCTTTTATTCTGTGCGGAGAAACAGATTCCTGTAATACATGCACCTGCTGTGATAATGGGTGCGACCGGACCCGTCACCCTCGCCGGTGCCATCGCGCAAGCCAATGCAGAGATATTATCCGGGCTTGTTATTCATCAGCTAAAATACAAAGGAGCACCCTTTGTTGCAGGAGGCGGTGCTCCACCTATGGATATGCGCACGACCGTCTGCTCGTATGGGGCTCCCGAACGGGATATGACCTGCACAGCTCTTGTGGCACTGGCGCGTTACTACGATTTGCCCGTCTTTACTACAGCAGGTTGCTCTGATGCCCACAGCTTCGACCAGCAGGCGGGGCTTGAGATGGGCTTTAATTTGCTGATTTCCGGGCTTGCGGGCGGAAATCTCATCCATGATATCGGGTATCTCGGTATCGGTATGATAGCATCTCTGGAAGCGATATTACTATGCAACGAGGGTATAGGCATGGTACGCCGGCTGTTGCGCGGA
>Ga0209737_10003417_pt1 | contig 11086 bp, 6 predicted proteins | sample TergutCu122P3_FD_187284 | JGI IMG/M metagenome (GOLD analysis project Ga0209737, IMG submission 187284) | Cubitermes ugandensis P3 segment gut microbial communities from Kakamega Forest, Kenya - Cu122 P3 (SPAdes) (version 2) | ecosystem: Host-associated > Arthropoda: Insects > Digestive system >...
GACCTCATGGTTAGTAGTCAGGAGCTCTGACCACCAAGCCACGAGGCTGGTCACCTCAGAATGTAATACTACGTTAAAATTGAGCCACCATAATCCTATATCTAGCATGTACAGTAGGGTCTCATCTTGCGATGGTTCGTTTGATGACGATTCACTTTTATGACTCATCGAGTCGGACCGAGCACTGACTTGTGGTGCCTCGCTGTCGCAACTCAAGCATCCTTTCTCTACTTAGTGTGCTTCTAACACTTTTCCAGTGTGCATGTGTTTCTGCTTTTGTTATTTTAGTGCAGTTCTTTTAAGTCGATTGTGATTTTTCCACCTATGACATCAGTCAAAAAGAGAGAAAAGAAGAAAAAACCAAAACAGTTGACGTTACATTCTTTCTTGATGTCTTCTGAACCATAGCCTGGGCCTTCTTCAACAAAATAAAAAGTGACGTGATAGATAGTTTTTGCAATTATGTGTGCAGTTTTCTATATAGCTAATTCATGAAATTAAAACTGTATGTCATAATGTTAATGTAACTTATAAAATGATTTGACTAATTTGTTTGGTTCATGAACCTATCTCAATTTAAACCATTTAAATAGTACTCATTTTATGATGATTTGATTTACAACCAAATATTCGAGAACGTAACCCCCTTGTAAAATGAGACCCTATTGTATTAATATACAGGAGCCATACTTTATCTGAAAACTCATTTTTCACTTCTTGTCATGGGGGCAGTCAGCTGAGTGGCCTATGATAATATGATAAAGGAGCCAACAGACAGCAGCAACTGATAGATGTCAGATAAAATAATGACCCTATAACATGTAATAGGATATTTCTCTATATACATGATGTGAATAAGCAATGACATTCTTATTAACACAGGAGTTAAATAAGTGTCGCTGCAGTCCTACCGTATTTGTTATAATGCATATGCCTGTGTCTCCTGGTGTGCAGGTTACCGTGTGCTGTGCAATCTCCCGCTGGATGTGCTCCAGGACTCGCCACAGCTGATGGTGCGGTCTGTCTGGCGGAGTCTTGTACAAAATGAACACCGTGTTGTTACCGCTCAACATTTTTATTTCGTGTCTGTTCATGGCATTATTGAGCCATGGCAGTGTAAGCAGTGTTACAAATACTTTGGTAAAGCACATATTGCTAAACTTCAGTTCATGTTCATTAATCAGTGAGCACCTCTGCACTACACAGGAATTTTAGTTCCTGTGAAATTTATATGGATCTGTACAAAACAGAATGTTAAACACAACACTTAAAATCGTTATGCTGTAACCATATGAATGAACTTTGGACATCTTAAATAATTCCATATTATACCTAAGTCAATACTGTTTAACATCACATGCTGAGATTTTGTATACAGCGTTTCACAGTGGGAACTTGTGAATTAAGATAATGGATGGAGTAGTCTCATATTTGAACAATGACTCGCCCGTTTTTGATACATATATGTACACAATGATAAAATGAAAGGACTTAGTGTTTGGTAGCTGAACCTGTATGCTTTATCACGTAAAATGGTCTTTTCACATAAAGTTATGCACACGTGCAGGCACGCGCATACTACACACACACACACAGACACAGAGTTTGTTTTGTATTTAAAATAGAACAAGTGACAAGATTGAGCTCCATCTGTTCTGCAGGTGGAAATAAATTTATGATTTTTATTAAAATTTACCATTAAAATACAATGCTCACAAACTCACCATTTTGTTCCCCTCCCCCCAGTGTGTTTCAATCATAATGATAATTATCCAATGCAACATATGCACAATGTCAGCTACTGCAAGCTGAAAAAATAGGACTCAAGTCCCAGATGTATGCAAAAAAATTTTAATACTTGAGTTTTTTTTTTTTTTAATATTGTGTCCTCTTCAACAAAACTATGTGAACCTTGAATTACTTTTGGTTTATGTTCACAAACCTGCACATAAATCTGGTTTCACTAGCCACTAATATTTTCAGATTCTACATCACATTGTATTTAATATTGCCTTTGACAAGAATCTTTATAGTTGAAACATAACGAACTTTAATAGAACATTTATTGTACAAGTTACATACTATGATGGTCATTATTATATTAAATAAATATAGTACATTGGTATGATGCAAAACCTGCAAGCATATCAGTCTTCATTTTCTTTCCACAACTCAGATGTATTTATGGCCAAGCCAACCATCCTGTTGTGAACTTTCATAACAGTGTAACCTTTAAATGACCTGTTTGTATATGCAAATGTGTTTTAAATAAGCACCCCTAGAAATTCATTTCAAACACTCAGGCAACAAGGAAATTTATTGCATTTTAAGTCATGCTGCATAATTTCTTTTATTTTCCAAAAAATGCCATTCATGTCATAATTTTATTTTTTCTATTCAAGTACTACATTTTTCATAGACCATGTTCTAAAATTTAATTACCAACCCGGTCATTCAAAGGTTAACTGAAGTTGATTTTTGTGTGCTAGTAACACTGCTGGCTAAGACAAAATCTTTGTTCTTTGGTGGAGTTGTGTATAACATGAGGAGCAGCACTATATTCACACTGGCTGTTGGTCCTTCTGTAACTTTTCAGACTTCTGTTGGTGTTCCATCTCCTTCTGTTTCACTCTGGCATAAGCTGCACTGCCACCTAGCACTACCCAGTTGGACAACCACCACAGTAGTGACTTTGTTTCATTGAACCAGTAAGTTGCTAACACTGTCTGTGCACATGCCTTAGCTGTACCAGAAATATTGTGTGTCAATGGAGAAGTCACCTGCATAAAAAAGCATAAAATATATTCAGGTAAAATGATTCCAAAAAAGAAAGAAGAGGGATTTTATATAGGTACTGCAGTGTAGAATAGGGACAGGTGATGGGCTCTTGTGGATGCAGTAATGAACCTGCAGGTTCCATAAAATGTGGGGAGTTTCTTGGCTAGCTGAGGAACTGTTAGCTTCGCAGGAAGAACTATGCTCCATGCAGTGAGTGAGTGAGTTAGTTAGTTAGTGTAGCTGTCTGTTTCTGGAAGAGTGGTTCGTAGAATGCTGTCTGCATAATTATCATTCTGGTAGTACAACCCAAAGGTTCAGCATCACTGCTAAAAGAATCTGCTACTGGATACAATTGTAATAATTTGTCCACTTCCCATCCACTCAGTCAATCAATCAGTCTCTCTATTAGCCACCTTTATGTTACCCTTGAACCTCCTTTTCAGTTTTGCAAGTGGCCATATGCCAAGAGGTTTCACCACCAAAATTTTATGTCTTTCTCATTTTCTCCATCCAAGCTACACACCAAATTATACTAATTTTCACTTATTTATTTTAACAACACCAGATGACCCGTATAAATCACAGAGTTTCTCATCATGTAATGTCCCAAACTGTAAACTTGCTTCATCCATGTTTCTTTGATACTCCCACAATATTTTATTTTCTGGCTTCTGAATAATGTTTCATATTATATCTTGGACGTTGGAATTTAAACTGTATACACCTGAGAGTCACAAATCACTATGCTCCTCATACAGAGATAAGCATTCAAGTAAACAAAATACTGTTATAACACAGTTCAAACAAATAACAGGCGCAGTTACCATAAAAACACTAGCGAAGCTAACAACTGTAAAATGTGAAACTGTACCTGAATTTGTAGAGCAGTGACATAGCCAATGGCAAAACCACAGAGACCTCCCACAGTCATGAGTGACCAGAATTTGAAATCTGCAAGTTTCTCGTAGTTCAGTATGACAGGTACTTCCTTGTTTATGACAATCAGGGGCACAAATAAGAGACAGCTATATACATTATTGTAGTACGACAGTAACAATATGTGTTGGTTAACATACGGCAGTACGTGTTTCGTATAGATAGAGTACATGGAGAGGGCAAGTGACCCCAGAACTCCAAAAATTGTACCTATTATGGACAGAGAACCTGAAACAGAACAAGCACATAGTACAAAGTAACAACACAGATTTACGTGATTTCACACTTCTGCTGTAATGTGCGTGAGATCTTGGCTGTCCTGGCATGTTATGCATTGTATATTGGTAGATAGTTACTGACATTTTGGGACAAAATCTACCTTGCCTAACATCCCAGAAGAGCAGAGATCTTGAGGCATATTTGTTTAGTGTCATGCATCATTTCATGGAGCAAATTTGATGCATAGTGAAACCAAATTAATTCTAGAGTAGGAATTGAATGAACAGAACAGAAATGGAAGTCTGATGCTAAATAATATCCAGACATTACACAGTAATGACTTGTTTCCATTACAGTCCATCTCATATAAACCGTAAACAGCAGTTTAATTATTATACCACCTGTTTATTTACTACTGTATGGCAGTTTATATGGAAAGTGTTCATGGCCTAATTTAAGGCACTGTCCTGGCATGTGCCTGCAGGGACTGGGGAAAACCACAAGAAACCTGTGAGGACAGCCACTGTCCAAGCCGAGATATGTATTGTAGTGCCCCGCGCGTTCGTTGCTAGCCTAACTCTGTCTAACTGCGAAGGCACTAATGAGTTGGATGAGCGACGTGAAAATCTAGGTAGCTGCCACCAACCAATCTCTTATCTTTTCCTGATAAGGAGATTGATAAACAATTAATAGTTAAGGAATCACACAACCTTGTTGGGCACTCAAGGATAACGTAACCGTCAGGTCATACAAATTTCTTTTCACTCAAATAAATTATAAAATATGTTAAAGGAAAAGTATTATGTATGAACTATTATTATGTGTGAACTTTTTTTTATCATAATTATTACTTGTTTTAACAAGTAATAATTATGATAAAAAAAAAGTTCACACGTTGGAACAGCAAGCAAATCTATAAGTCTAATAACTAAACCTATATCAGCTTTGCTTTATAAAAGATTTAGAAAATGTTAATTTAGAAAATTGTTCTCTAATTTTGCAGTAGCCAAAATTGCTCGACTCGTAACAAAGTTTTAAAATTTTCAATCACGTTCAGTAAGTACGGCGACCTGGTAGGTTGTCGCACTGGAAAGAAAAAGTCTGCGGTGGTGCTTAGGCGTACATAACTTGCAGTGTAATGAACTGCTGAGCGAGTGTTCTCTAAACAGGATGTAAGAACTTGCTACTTCCAAATGTAAGTGTTCAAACTTAAAAATTAATTTTCTGTATGCAAGAGTCATTCATTAAAGTATCATGCACCTCCTGAGTACACGTAAAATATGCTACTGCTTCATCCAACCATCTATATCGTGTATTTTCTGAAAGACATTTTTTTTCACTTATGGAATATTGTGGTTGCCCCCACACACCCAATGTGCTCAGCATATTATACATACCTCATTTAATGGCACTGATAATACTATGTGAAACCATTAAAACATGAACTGGAGTGCCAAGGTCATTACCTGCAACATTTTCTTGGTCAACTCCAAGCCAGAATCCTCCAACAATCACAGCACAGCACGTAATTGTTTGGCTGGAAGTCTTCTGGCCTACAAATGATGAAAAAGAAATTAAATTACATGAGCCACAGAGTGGTTCTACCATTTGAAGTGGCATAGATGAGAGATAATTTGCAATCAGTGACTGGGGGAGTGTCATCTTTGAAAGATATGCATATGTTGTGTTATTTTTCAGGCCTATTCTACTTACCAGACTCATCAGTATACAGACAAACTCAGAATATAATGAAAGGGACTGAATAATGTGTCGTTATGAACAAGTGTTGTTCTGAGGTGTATCATGGTATGGTTAACAGTGCGGAAGTTACTGGTGCTGCAGAATGACAGTATAGGCGGGGTGTTGCATAAAGCGATGTCATAACTGGGTTTGACTCTGTGTGTGTGTGTGTGTGTGTGTGTGCGCGCGCGCGTGCGTGGTGTGCACATACATACGTACATACATACATACTGTCAGATGTAAATAATGTAGCCAGTGTATTTGCTATCAAGTAGGTGTGTATGGAATTCCTTAGTGAGCACTTCAGGTGAAGGATATGTGGACAGCTACCACTCCCACTTTTAATTAGAAAATTTGAAATCATCCCACATATATTAAGTAAATTTAAAATCATTCCACACATCTACAAAATACCACTGTGTGTGTCTGAGACCAACACAGTTACTGCACTTCATTATATCTTATCAAGAAATAAATTTATTTTTTAATCACACACACACATCTCATACCCCAGTACATTGACTTATGTGTAAAACACTCACCTAATATTAAATACGTTAATATCACATTAAAAACTGTTGTTAAGGAGCGCCCTATGTAGTAGAATGCAACATCTACATATTTTAGAGACAGGTTGTTGAATGCAATGGTGCCAGTGAACAGGATCGACAGGGGAAGCACCTGAAATTACAGTTTTGTATACATGTACTTTCTGTAGTACAAAAAGTAGATAAATTGATACAGAGTAAGCCACTACAAACCTTTGCTGCCACTTCAAAATCAAGGGGTGAACCTTCTGGAAATGTAAAAGTATGAGGAAATAACTTTGTCAGCATGCTTAGTGAAAAGCATATTGTTGCGGACACGACACACTGGTACCAAGTCACAAACAAAGGAGCATCAAGATTGACAGTCTGACTGCTTAGAAGTGCCTTGTTTACAAACACGGTCAGTATGGATATGATCCTGTAGAGAATAATCACATGTTAGCTCAGTTCAAAAATATTTTTCTTTTTCCAAGAACAACATTCGGCTAGGCAGCATAACACCATATTTCATTAACTAATATACCCAAATACTTTCCATACACCCCCAATATAAATTGGTGTAACCCTTCCTTTTGTGAAGAATTCTTTCTTATTCTCAATATGAAGTATGAATCTATGCATCTCAGAAAGCAACATTTGTGAACCTAGTTGGATCAGATTTTCCAGAATCTGAATGTAATCTGACAGTTATGTACTTTGTGTTTTCAGTATGAATTTAAATATTACTAATGGCAAAGTTTGCTATAATATTAATATAACTTAATTCAGTTAGAATTTCTTCACGCTCGATAGATCTTTTACAGAACTAAGCCAAGCACGTAGGACATGTCACTTATGCTTAATACATATAAATGGGGGGCATGATAGCTTAGTTGTGCAGTGACCAGGCTACCAAGTGGATGACTGGGTCAGCAAGGTTTGATTCCCAGCATGGGCAAGGAATTTTTTCTCCTTTTCAAAGCATCCAGACAAGCTCTAAATCCCAAAAGTGCAATTAGTACCAACAGTGCTTGTCCGGGAGACAAAGCAGCCAATGCATGAAAAGCACCATCAAGATATAGTGCCAAGATTAAGAATGCACAGAGTCATTCCTCTGATCCACCATATGCCTTCATGGCTGGGTGCTTAACTAAGCATGGAGACTTTACCTTATACACATAATACACAGTACCATTTACACACATTTTTTTAAATATACAATACAGGACAAAATAACTGAGCAAAAGAAATATAGGTAGGTTTCACCCTTTCACAGGCCACGCAAAGGCCCTTAGGGAGAGTAGAGGTATAGCTCTACTCTATTTTAGACCTCTGCACTAGAAGGGGGTGAGGGGTCGTCACGCCCCGGCAGCACCTTATCCCCGGGAAAGACCCCGTACCCACTGTACAGGAGGCTGGGTGGGCCTCAGGGCTGATCTGGACTGGTGCGGAAAATCTCGCCCCACCGGGATTCGATCCCCGGACCATCCAGCCCGTAGGTAGTCGCTATACCGACTACGCTACCCGGCCCACAGCAAAAGAAATATTACACTCATAAATATTTTAAACACCTTCAGAATTCTGAAGAAACAAATTCTACAGAATATATAAGTGAGATGGAGAAACAATCTTTTAACATCATGGTTTCAGCTTTGAATGGTAGACGAAATACTGTTAAATGATTTGATTCCTGTATAGTACAGGGGTGCTGATAAGTCCTTAGCCCAACCTACTTCCTGATGTGTTTTGTTTGATGCTAGTCTTGTTATATACATAAATAGTACCAATATTCCTCAAATTATGATTATAAATAGGATACATGATACTCAAAATCTTCTGTCATTGTAGCTTGTTTCCTTCCTGCTCAGGCTAAGGATTTATCAGCACCCCTGTACATGCCTTTCTGAAATGGTGGGAGTTGAGAATTTTGTCACATGTGTCCCATGTTTGTGTGTACTGTAAGTGCATTTGTCTGAAACTCTCTCATGTTCACAATAATGGTAGTATTTGAGATTAACAATTTGGTAACAAGAAGAAATATATTACATTTTTTAATAATGCTCAGTAAGCAGGATTATATTTAATGCCTACTGTTATTCTGGTTATTTTGTTTTGGGTGCCAAGTACCTTTCTGCTGTTGAATTCTCCACATGATTACTCCATGATATAACAATAGAACTCCTAAAAACCTTGAGGTTAATAAAAATTAATTAAAATGTGGTGATATATTACAATGTATATCAAATGGTGCTAGTGCAAAATGTGTGTATCCTGAACAGACTGAAAGGTGGATGACTTAATCAACCTTCTTGGTTTATCTATGTCAGTAATCGCTGTTCCCTAGTAATAAAATGTTATAATGAGAATCTTGTATTCCAGCAACACTCAGTATAATCCTTGAGAAGTTAACAGGTGCTTGGCTAGTCTAGAAACTGTGCTGAACCTACATATTCAGAACAACACACCACTTGTCCCTGTCTTATATGTTCTGCCCATCCCAACCTCCTCATTTTATCACTAATAATATTTATGGAGAGATACAAATACTGTATTTTCCAGTCCACCATAAATAAAATGGTAAGTGGGTTTATATTGTGCAAATGTTTCAAGGTACGAGTTTTTAACGGCGGACAATTCGTGGACAGGCAGCATTTGGGTTGTGATTTGTACTCATTAAATTAATGTGCCAGACCGCACGGCACCGCATTCTGTATACTTAAAAAATAACCTATACACATACCAATACGCAGCTACAACTGCTGCTATATGAATATATTTCGCTAAAAGACCCTCATGCGACATTTTTATGTGATTCGCACAGACAACACATTTACATATGATTAATTTACGCCGTTAAACCGTTATCTTCACTTCGCTGCTACGTGTAAACAATTAATGTTGGCACATCAAATCATCACCACCTTCGCAGGAAATTACGTAAACTTCCCGTTGGTAAGGGTGTAGACACAGATCACAGATTATATCATCATCTTGGTGTAGATGTTAACGGCTGCAGCTGTTATAATTCATTGTCGTGACGGCAGATGCCGTGATGAATCAGACATGATGCAGTCTCCGACTGCATTTCAGGGTAATTGGGATCACCGATTACACATTTCAAGCACATCGTTCGCACTCTGATACACAATCGCACCATGGATTATCCTTTGGTTTCGGACCTTCGAATTGGCATGTCATTCGTAATTGCGAAGTCCCCGTGCGATACTACCGCCGTTCAATGTTCAGATTTACTAATCTGTGGTTCTGTTATAGCTGCGTTAAAAGTGGTTGGCAGCTGGAGTGATGACAGTATAAGTTTTTGCTTGTTACGTATTGTAATTGTACACAGTTTTTTCACTGTGCTTGTGACCCTTGCTATGAATGGCCAGTCACTGTGTATTCTGTCAGAACTGTGTTCTTGGTATAGACAAACACTGCCACTTGTTTCTTTTGAACCGACATTTGGTAACAACCGTAACTTGATTTTGAAATGGGTAAATGACAGGTGGAAGTGAATTCGAGCAGTTTTGATGGAATTTGGGGTAATGTAATATTAAGGTGCACGTAACTTTAATTTGACATTTATTTTCTGATATGTTGGATTTTGTATTCAGCTTGTCTTCGTTTAATGTGTACCGTGCCGTGAATGTGATTTAATTTAATTTAATTTAATTTAATTTAATTTAATTTAATTCTGCGTATCAATTGCAGTAGATCATGTGGGTCAAGTGCTAAGAGGTAGTGACCCAGATTTAGTAAACTGGTTTCATTATTCGTTGTTAATGACCATCCATGAACGGTTGGGCGATTTTGGAAATTAATGCTGTGTGATTTAATTTTTTTAGCTGGAAGTTGGAAAATATTTGTGGTAATATATGTGTATTACCAAAAAGGCTCAGTTTGATTGAAGAATGAAGCTTCTACCCCTTCCTGAAACAGCATGACAAATATTTGGCAGCTAAAAATTGTATTACTTCTTTTACTTGTTATATGTACTACAAGCATGATATTCTTCATAGGTAATTTATCACACCTGGAAAATGTTACAGGTATGAATTCTTACTTGAATTTATTTACATATGTTTATTGTAAAAATTCACTATTTATTTGTGTATACATATATCATTATGTAGTGTATTATGTATTTACTGTATTGTAATTATAAAGACTGAGTATTACCTTACATACATAAATAACACTTCATTTCATCAATCCCTATAAGCCATTAGGCTTCGGATATGAAACACGTCTTAAAAATCTGACAAACATTACAGATACACACAAAACAAACATATACACATACATTTAAAATATTAAAAATCAAATATTACGGTATACATAGATTCATAATTTCATGAATTACATAGTCTAAAAAAAAAATACCTAAGAATGGCAGCTGTCACAGAAGCATTCTGGTGTGGAAAGCGTGAACATGCTGGGACTGAACCTTTTTTTTTTTTTAACATCATTTTGTATGGAATGATCTTTAGTATATTCCTCATTAGCCATGATCCAACTCTTTGTGATGGTGTGCAGTATCAGCACCTTCTTCCTGTGAGGGAGTAAAGTTGTGCAAAAATGTGTGTAGAATAATCTGTTTTGCTTTGTGAATACTGCCACTTCTATTTTCTCTTTCCTCTTTCTCCAAAGCAGTGCATACCTTCCCACTAATGATAAAGACTTATTTTTTAAGAAAGTATTTGTATTCTAGTTTTTTTCCCCCCCAAATGCTAATTATACTTCTCTGTCTCATGTGCAGTGTTTATCATACTGGCATTTTGTACTGTTTTCTTGAGTGCATCCAGATATAAGGAAACTAATATTTAACATCTGTATTCAACATGTATGTGTGTGTGTGTGTGTGTGTGTGTGTACTACACTCAGCA
>Ga0209737_10003418_pt1 | contig 11085 bp, 8 predicted proteins | sample TergutCu122P3_FD_187284 | JGI IMG/M metagenome (GOLD analysis project Ga0209737, IMG submission 187284) | Cubitermes ugandensis P3 segment gut microbial communities from Kakamega Forest, Kenya - Cu122 P3 (SPAdes) (version 2) | ecosystem: Host-associated > Arthropoda: Insects > Digestive system >...
GGGGGGGAGAAGGCAAAAAGCAACGGCGGTATCCAAACCCGCCGTTGCCTTTCTGTGGCTTTTTTGTGAAGCCATCAGGCTTAGAGATTATACCAAGACCAGGGGAAATGTGCGGCAGGGCTGGGCACAGCCTCCTTAAAAGTGGTGTCTCCCCAAGCATAAGTTAATAGACGCATTCTGCCTTCTTCTCCGTCCTTCCACAGGACAACAAAATTGTCTCTTGGCTTATTATTCACTTTCGTTTTGGCAATAAAGAAGGCGGCGGGCCACATAACCATGTTATGGTGGCGTACGCTGGAAAAGTTCACTCCTGAATTATAAGTGCCGTCTGCGTTTGCCGTGTAGACAAGAAGCTGGCGTCTGCCGCCGCTCGCCCAATGTACAATCATATCCGCTCTGCCGTCACCATTGACGTCGCCGATAAATACAGGATCGTCTTCGACATAAGCATTCCCACTGGAAAGTGCATAGATTCCGTCGGCAAAAGTGCCGTTTTTTTGGCCTAAATAGACCAGGTTGTTGCGATTCCCCGTGTCTTCGGCACGCCAATGAACAATAAAATCAGCTCTGCCGTCCCCGTTGACGTCAGCAACGAAGAATTTGCATGGCCAGCGGCCAGAATCATGGCGGTTGGCGCTGTCAAGGTTCACCCCTTCATTGAAAGAGCCGTCCCCTTTTGCTGTGTAGACAAGAAGCTGGCGTCTGCCACCGCTCGCCCAATGTACAATCATATCTGCTCTGCCGTCTCCATTGACATCGCCGACAAACACCGGGTCTGCTTCGACATAATTGCGCGTCTTCATGTCGGGAGAATACACCCCTTTTGCAAAGGTGCCGTCTGCTTGGCCTAAATAGACCAGCATTTTGCGTTTCCTGGGGGTGTCTCCGCTGCCATAATGAACAATGAAATCCGCTCTGCCGTCCCCGTTGACGTCGGCAACGAAGAATTTGCAGGGATATAAATTAACATTGTGGGTGTTGTCGGTCTCTAAAGTCTTTCCGGTTTTGTCGAAAGTGCCATCCGCGTTTGCCGTCAAGACAAGGAGCCGGCGCTTCTCGTTGGCAGACCAGTGCACAATCATATCCGCGCGGCCGTCTCCATTGACGTCACCGACAAACACAGGGTCCGTGTCGAAAAAGTTGCGCGTCGTTGTTGTTTCTGTGACAGTGTTGCTGAAAGTTCCGTCGGCCTGGCCCAGAAAAACGGAGAAAACACGTTTTCCATTTTCAGCTCTGGAAACAATCATATCATCCAGGCCGTCTCCATTGACATCTGCGACAAATGTCTGCTTTTGCAGATTGAGCGGGCCAGCAGCACGAAGGACAGCTGCACGTGCATCAAGCCTGCCTCCCGTTGAGACTTGTCGCTCCAAAGCCTCTACTTTTTTAACAGTATTCAAGAGGATGCGTTTGACCAGCTGTGTATTGTTGATGTAGGTGCTGTTTGCCAGGCCTGCAATGAGGCTGGCGACGCCGGTAACGTAGGGGGCCGCCATGGATGTACCGGACTTCCAGCCATATGACTCATTGGGGCCACGTGTTACATAATCCACTGGTGGGTCCTCGAGATCATCGGGTAATGTGCTAAAAATCCCTGTGCCCGGTGCAGCCAAATCTACAGAAGTTGCACCATGGTTAGATCTGGAAGGAGGAGATGTAAACATTGTCGGAAGCGTGTCATTTGAGGTGGTATTGGCAACAGAAATAATTCTGGGATTATCATAGGATGATGGATAAAAGGGTTCTGCATCGTTATCTCTGAAAAAATTGCCAGCAGCAAAAACCATTAAACCTGGATACTGATTGATGGCATTGCGTTCATTCTCATTGGTGCCATATCTACCAAAACTGCCATTAATTATGGGAATTCCATTTGACTTGGCATAATCCATCGCTTGTGCACTCCATTCAAGAGAGATGTTGTCTTCCTTGCCAATAATCCTCAAAGAAACCAGCTCTACATTCCAATTGACTCCGGCGATGCCTCTTGAGTTGTTTCCTACAGCTCCGATGATTCCGGCCACATGCGTCCCATGTCCCAATGGGTCTTGCAAATAAGTGGATGTATCGTTCACCGAGCTTATTCCCCATGTCCTGCTTACCCGGTCTCCAAAATCGCGATGGGTAGCTTCAATCCCAGAATCCATAACGCCGACACATATCCTTTTCGTGTCCGTGGTTAACTCCCATGCCTCCGGGAGGCCTATATGGTCTATCGCCCATTGCCTTCCGTCCGTGTATTCCGGATCATCTGGCTTAAGTGCAGCAGTCATTGATACATACCCACTGGGCTGGGCACTGAGGATGTCATCCCGCTTCTCCAACTCGCGGATGGCCTCCAAAACATTTGCTTTGCTTGGGTTTTTTAGCTTCAGGCTCAAACTTGTCCTGTGCTTTGCAGGGTCCAACAGCCACAAACCCTTCCTGTTGCAATCCAAAAGAGCATCCGGCAAGGTTCCTTTTATCTCTTCCCACCGTATAGAATCCCGTGACATTTTAATCAGTTCGAGCTCGCTGACTTTTGCTCCGTTGATTCTTAAGGCGTCCATTGCAGCCTGCTGCCGCTCCAGTCGCTGGCGGGTTCCACTGCTCAAGTGGATGACTTCGGCCAAATCCACCTCCGGAAAATCATTCACCCCAAAGTCGGATTGCGACCAGGTTTTTGCTTTGGTGAGCACCACCAACACCGTGTCGTCTGCAAAATCATCATCCAATGTCATCTTGTTGTAGATTTTTTCTTCCGTAAACATGTCTTTGTCTGTGAAGATGTTGCTGTCCACCATCGGCTCTCTGGGGTCTTCGCCACCGCCACCGCCACCACCTCCTCCTCCGCTGCTGAAAATCTCCGACTTCACCCACAGGGCTGGATAAATCAACCCTCGCCCGGTTAAGTATTCCTGGAAAACCCTCCCGGGAACCACCTGGCTGAAGCTGTTGCTCAAAAAACCCACCGTATTGGGCAAGTCGCCCGGGGAGCGAAGCCACATTCCATAATAAGCATAAGAGGTTGGAATGCTGATTTTCGCATAGTTGGCCACGGCAACGGCGCTGCCGGGTTGGTTGGCGATGTACACCCCTCTCAAAAAATGCAGCAGAGACACGAAGTTGGCAGCCTCCCCATAACTCAACGCAAAGGCAACATCGTCCCCTGTCGGAGCAGAGACTGTGCCAGGCGTGCTCAGCCCGTTCGTGAGGGCAGTCGTGGTGGTGGAGGTGCCAAGCGTCGTGCCCGCATTGTTGTATACGGTGTAGTCGCGCAACGTGGCATTCAAGGGCAGCTTGTCGGCGGCACCCGGCGCCGCACCATTGAACCATTCGTTGATTTTGTTGCGGATAAGGGAGGTGCCATAGGCCGTTGTCGTGCCGAAAGGGGTGTGTTGCCACGCCGGATCGCCATAAATCCGCTTGCCGGACATGACTTCATTCGGGTGAAGGTTGATGTAATTGGCACGCACAATGAGCGAATAGCCCCCATATTGCGCAATTTCCACCCAGTCGGAAACGTCCCCAGCCCGGGCCGCCGTCAGAATCCGCCCGTCCACTCCTACAAGCGTGCTGACTGTGGTGCTGGATGCGGCAGAGCTTATAGGGGTGCTTAGAGAGAGGGGGGGGGTGGCTTGGGTTTGGGCTTGTGCCTCTGCCGCTGCTTCAACCCCCGCACCTTCCGGTTTCAAAACCTCCTCCTCCCCTCCCCCTGCCACGGAAACCTCGGAAATGCCTATGCCCGTCAAACTGCCCTCGCTGCAGCTTGATAAAAAAAGCAGCGCACAACTGTAAAATAAGCCTAATGTCCAATTTCTATAATTAAAACTTCTCATTTGAAACTCCCCTCATTTTCAAAAATACGCTGGAATGTCTCCTGTATGAACGGCCCTCTTTGCTCTTTTCTCTTTCTCCCACTCGGGCTCCCCCTTGTTTTGCTCCTCTGCCCCCTGCTTACCCGCTGCTTACCCCCTGCTTACCCCCTGCTTACCCACTTCTTACACACTGCTTACCCCCTGCTTGCACGCTGTCGAACTACGAATTGCCTATGGCTTCCCCATTCACCCCCCCCCCTTGCTTTCCCCCCTCTTCATATAAAAGGGCACTTTTTTGAAGTACGCCTTTTCATTACATTGTCGGTCTTTCGCCTACAAAGTTGCTGAGGCAGCGAGAAAAATGTGGTGGGGCATCTGCAACGCGCTGCGGAACTCAACCGGTTGCATTGCAAAAGTTGAAGTCGTCGATTTCTTGTTTGGAAAAGCGGAAAAAACTCACACTCTAAGTCGCATAGGCCTCACATGAAAAAAGCGCAAAACAAATGCAATACAAATATTTAGAGAAAAACTCAAGAAAAACAGTCGTTTTTGGAAACTTTCGCGCGCCGAGTTAGATAATTCTACACAGAAACGCTTCAAGAAAGGGATTCTCCATGACAACCATCAGCGCTACGTCTGGAAACAGCCTTCCGGTTGTTTCGAATGCTTCTGCAAACACTTCGGCACCCGCCAGCACTTCGACACCTGCCAGCACTTCGACACCTGCCAGCACTCCGGAAGCAGCCAGCACTCCGGCGGCGAAGCCGGCCAGGCCAGCACAAACCCAAGTCTGCGACGCATTTGAAGGCTCCGTGGACCCGAAGAAGCCCGCGGGCTATCACTTGCAGTTTCATTGTCCCGTCAATGCGCCGATAAAGAATGATTCAAGCAACCGCTCAGCCGAAAAATATACCGAAGTGATTGCTCAATTCGACGTTAAGCACAATCAGCGCTATAACAAAGACCATCAACCCTTCGGCACTACTTATTGCAGCACTTTTGTCTGGGATGTGACGAAAGCGATGGGCGCTGAAATTCCCTATTGGACAGACCAAAATGGCAAACCTGCTGAAATCCCTGCCAATGCAAATATTATTCAACTGGCAAAGAAAGAGAAGCTTTCTATAAACAATGCGAACAGCATGATTGAGTGGCTGGAAAAGCACGGCCAGGCAAACGGTTGGACAAAGGTGGTAGCCCAGGAGGGGAAGACGGTGGAAGCATTGGCGCAGGCGGCGGCCAACGAGGGAAAACCGACAGTGGCAGTCTGGAAGAGCTCGAACAAGGACGAGTCCGGCCACGTCGGAATCGTTCGACCGGGCATAGCCGACAAACACAAAGGACCCGCACTCGCGCATGCCGGCAACAGGAATTTCGATAACGAGTACCGCAATGACGGTTTCTTGAAAAGCCAACTCCCCACCATCGCCTACTGGGTCCACAATCCACCACCTGCGGCTGCGGCTGCGGCTACGGCTGTGGATGCGGCCAAAGAGTGAGGCGGAGCGGCACTCACTCCAAGGTTATTTTCCGGATGCGGCCCTTGGTTTCCAGCACATAGAGGTTGCCTTTTGCATCTATGGTAATGTCAGAAGGCCCATAAAACAGTGCAGCACTTCCCGGGCCGTCGGCATAGCCCCAACTGTTCCAGGCAGCGCCACCGGCAAATAGGCTGACTTCTCCCTCCGGCGTCACTTTGCGGATGTGGTGGTTGTCTATGACATAGAGGTTGCCCGCCACGTCCATGGTTATGCCGCGAGCTACCCTAAACTGCGCAGCGATTCCTTTGCCGTCCGCAATGCCTTGCTCACCACTTCCAGCAAAGGTGCTGACTTCCCCTTCCGGCGTCACTTTGCGTATGCGGTGATTGTAGCTGTCCACCACATAGAGGTTGCCCGCTGTGTCCAGAACCATGTTGGTAGGCATATGAAACAACGCAGCGCTGCCCTTGCCGTCAGCAAAACCTTCATTGTTCTCTTCATTGCTGCCGGCAAGGGTGCTCACCTCTCCTTTCGGCGTCACCTTGCGAATGCGGTTGTAGCCATCTGCCACATAGAGGTTGCCCTTCGCGTCCAGGGCGACACCGGAAGGCCAAGGAATCTCTGCAGTGCTTCCTTGGCCGTCCGCCATACCATGCTCCCCATTTCCGGCAAAGGTGCTGACTTCGCCTTTTGGTGTCACCTTGCGGATTCGGTTGTTGAAGTAATCCGCCACATAAAGGTTGCCTTTTGCGTCTATGGCAATGTCAGAAGGCCCAGCAAACAGTGCATCACTTCCTGGGCCGTCGGCAAAACTTTCGTTGTTTTTTTTGTAGGTGCTTCCGGCAAGGATGCTGATTTTTCCTTCCGGCGTCACTTTGCAGATGCGGTTGTTGTCGGTATCCGCCACATAGAGGTTGCCCGCCTTGTCTATCGTCATGCCTCTGGGTTGTTTAAACTGCACGGTGTTTCCTTTGCTATCGTCATAACTATCGACAAAGGTGCTGACTGTCACCGTCGGCACATGGTTAAGCGACGAGGAGGGGCTTTTGGGGCAAGCGACAAGCAAAAGCCAAAAGGTCAGCAGGAGGGGCAACCAGGTATTCGCGAGTTTATTCATATTGTCTGCGAAGAGATAGCACAACCCTTCAAACTTCACCAAAACAAAAAAAACCTCGCAACCTCGCGAGGACAGCGTGTCCATTTAAATTGAAAATACTCAAGAAACACGCCAAGTTATCATCGATTCTGCCGAATGGACGGTGAAGGCGGCAGTGTTTTCCAAAAGGATTCGAATTGCAAAAGTTGAAGTCGCAGCAAAAGCTCACACTCTAAGTTTCATAGGCTTCACACAAAAAAATCGCAAAACAAATGCAATACAAATATTTAGAAAAAAGCAAAAGAAAAACAGTGATTTTCGGAAACTTTCGCGCGTCGCATCAGATAATCCTACAAATAAACACCTCAAGAAAGGGATTATCCTATGACAACCATCAGCGCTACGTCTGGGAACAGCCTTCCGGTTGTTTCGAATACTTCTGCAAACACTTCGGCACCCGCCAGCACTCCGGAAGCAGCCAGCACTCCGGCGGCGAAACCGGCCAGGCCAGCACAAACCAAAGTCTGCGATGTATTTGAAGGCTCCGTGGACCCCAAGAAACCCGCGGGAAATCACCTGCAGTTTCATTGTCCCGTTGATGCACCGACAAAAAATGATTCAAGCAATCGCTCAGCCGAAAAGTATACCGAAGTGATTGCTCAATTCGAAGTTAAGAACAATCATCGCTATAACGAAGACCATCAACACACCGGCTCTACTTATTGCAGCACCTTTGTCTGGGATGTGACAAAAGCGATGGGGGCTGAAATTCCCTATTGGACAGACCAAAATGGCAAGCCTGCTGAAATCCCTGCCGGTGCAAATATTCTTCAAATGGCAGACGAAGGGAAGATTGTTGCGAACAATTCAAACAGCATGATTAAGTGGCTAGAAGAGCACGGTCAGGAAAACGGTTGGACAAAGGTGGAAGCCCAGGATAAGAAGACGGTGGAAGCATTGGCGCAGGCGGCGGCCAACGAGGGAAAACCCGTTGTGGCCACCACCCCTGGTCATGTCGGTATGGTGCGACCGGGCGAAGTCCACAAGAGCAATGGGCCCGCACTCGCGCAGGCTGGCAGAACGAATTTTGAAGACAGGCATGTCAAAAACGGCTTCGGCGACTTGCCCGTCACCTACTGGGTCCACAATCCGCCACCTGCGACTGCGGAAGCAGCTACGGATGTGGCTGTGGATGCAGGTGCGGCAGTGGATGCGGCCAAAGAGTGAGGCTGAGCGGCACTCACTCCAAGGTTATTTTTCGGATGCGGCTGTTGCCCATATCCGCCACATAGAGGTTGCCTTTTGCGTCCAGGGTCAGTTGGCTAACCAAATCAAACAGGGCCGCGCTTCCCGGGCCGTCGGCAAAACCTTGGGTGCTGCCGGCAAGGGTGCTGACCTCCCCTTCCGGTGTCACCTTGCGGATGCGGCGGTAGTCATCCACCAGATAGAGGTTGCCTTGTGCGTCTGAGGCCATTCCACAAGGCCCCTCAAATTGCGCAGCGTTTCCTTTGCCGTCGGCAAAACCTTTGGTGCTGCCGGCAAGGGTGCTGACTTCGCCTTCCGGTGTCAGCTTGCGGATGCGGTGGTTATCCCTGTCCGTCACATAGAGGTTGCCTTTTGCATCCAGGGCAATTCCGCAAGGGCTGTGAAACTGCGCTGCGCTTCCCCTGCCGTCGGCAAAGCCTTGTGTGCTGCCGGCAAGGGTGCTGACTTCGCCTTTTGGTGTCAGCTTGTAGATACGGTGGTTTTTTATATCCGTCGCATAGAGGTTGCCCTTTGCGTCCAAGGTGATTCCTTTAGGCATGCCAATCTGGGCGTGGGTGCCCCAGGCGGGTGTGCTCTCTTTTCCTGTTGGGGTGAACTTGCCTATTCTGTCGCGATACACCACATAGAGGTTGTCCTCTGTGTCTGTGGCTATTCCAAACTGGTGTTCAGGCAAATCAGATTCATTGTCTTCCACAAGGGTGCTGACTTCGCCTTCCGGTGTCACTTTGCGGATGCGGCCACTCCAAAACTCCGCCACATAGAAGTTGCCTTTTGAATCCAAGGCGACTGCGCAAGGCAAGTGAAACTGCGCGGCGCTTCCCTTGCCGTCGGCAAAACCTTCTGTGCTGCCGACAAAGGTGCTGACCGTCACCGTCGGCACATGGTTAAGCGACGAGGAGGGGCTTTTGGGGCAAGCGACAAGCAAAAGCCAAAGGATGAATAAGAGGCGTTGAGAGGGCAACCCAATGTCCGAGAGTTTGTTCATAATTGTCTGCGAAGGGATAGCACAACCCTTCAAACTTCACCAAAACAAAAAAAACCTCGCAACCTCGCGATGACAGCGTGTCCATTTAAACTGAAAAGGCTCCATGAAAACGCTGATTTATCCACGTTTCCGTTGACTCGACGGTGAAGGCGGCAATGTTTTCCAAAAGGATTACATTGCAAAAGTTGAAGTCGTGGCAAAAGCTCACACTCTAAGTCACACAGGCTTTACATGAAAAAAGCGCAAAACAAATGCAATACAAACATTTATAAAAAAATCGAAGAAAACCAGCTATTTTCGGAAACTTTCGCGCATTGAGACAGATAATCTTACAAACAAACACTTCAAGAAAGGGATTATCTATGACAAGCATCAACGCTACATCTGGGAACAGCCTTCCGGTTGTTTCGAATACTTCTGCAAACACTTCGGCACCCGCCAGCACTCCGGAAGCAGCCAGCACTCCGGCGGCGAAGCCGGCCAGGCCAGAACGAACCCGTATCTGCGACGTATTTGAAGGTTCCGTGGACCCCGAGAAACCCGCGGGCTATCACTTGCAGTTTCATTGTCCTGTCAATGTGAAGAAACAGGATGATCCAAGCAAGAGTCCAGACCAAAAGTATGCCGAAGTGATTGCTCGATTTGACGTTGCGAACAATCCGCGCTATAAGCAAGACTATCAACCCATCGGCACTACTTATTGCAGCACCTTTGTCTGGGATGTGACGAAGGCGATGGGGGCTGAAATTCCCTATTGGACAGACAAAAATGGCAAACCTGCTGAAATCCCTGCCGGTGCAAATGTTGATAAACTGTCACACCAAAAGGAGATTTTTTCGAACAATGCGAACAGCATGATTGAGTGGCTGGAAAAGCACGGTCAGGAAAACGGTTGGACAAAGGTGGTAGCCCAGGAGGGGCAGACGGTGGAAGCATTGGCGCAGGCGGCGGCCAACGAGGGAAATCCGACGGTGGCGGCCTGGAAAAACCCGGTAGCGGGGAGGTCCGGCCACGTCGGAATCGTTCGACCGGGCACAGTCGACGAACGAAGAGGGCCCGCACTCGCGCAGGCCGGCACGACGAATTTCGCTGACGGATACCGCAATGACGGTTTCTCGCAAAGTCAACGCCCCGCCATCACCTACTGGGTCCACAATCCGCCACCTGCAACTGCGGAAGCAGCTACGGATGCGACTGCGGAAGCAGCTACGGATGTGGCTGTGGATACAGGTGCGGCAGTGGATGCGGCCCAAGAATAAGCCTGAGCGGCAATCACTCCAAGGTTATTTTTCGGATGCGGTTGTCGCCCATATCCGCCACATAGAGGTTGCCTTGTGCGTCTGAGGCCATTCCACAAGGCTCCTCAAATTGCGCAGCGTTTCCTTTGCCGTCGGCAAAACCTTTGGTGCTGCCGGCAAGGGTGCTGACTTCGCCTTTCGGTGTCGACACGGGAGGCGGGTCGCCGCCCGTGCAACATTCGAAAATACCTCCCACACCACATTTTTATTTCCTCGCACCAACAAAGGTGCTATGCTCTCACCTGAAGGAGCTGCGCGAAAAGAGTGCAGCTGGGTTTAGACACCCATACACATAAACTGAGCAAGAAGGCACTCTGAGTAACGCAGCCCCTTCTTGTTGAAAAGTTTGCCGACAACGGCGGCTCAAACGGGAACCGCAAGGTTACCGGGTTTTCAGTTTATGTCCCGGCTGTCTAACTCGTTTGGGCCGCCATGCCCCAAAACGAGAAAGCCCAGCTGCCTCACCATGCAAAGCCCAAAAGGTTTTAACGGCTGTACATTGGAGGGGCACACACATGCATGAAGAAATGGATGAAAACCAGAATGAAGTCGAAGTGTATGAAGTTTTTGAACCCCAGGGCGTCTATAACTTCCTGGACGGCCTCTTTGTCATCGACATAATTACCTTGTCTTTGCTGAAGTGGTTAAACAAAATTGGCATTAAACACTCGGACATGCTCTCCATACAACGGGAGTTAAACAGCATCCGCAAGCATGTGGCTGCGTTAAAAAAATATATACGCAACCTAACCATAGAGGTGCTGGGGGGCGCTCAAGTGCACAATGCCAAGCGGCGCCACTGCGTGCTTTGGAGGATTATAAGGCGGGTGCTGAAGGGAATGCAGGGTTTTAAGTAAAACCACCCTCACATACCCCCCAAAGCAGAAGAAGGGCCCTTCTTCAGAGAGTTCTCCCGAGGTGGTTGTCGGCGCTATAACCGTCATGCTGTCTGTGTTTTCCTCTTTGCTGCCAGGGTCTCTGTGGTTTTTGTGAAAACTCATACTCATAAACCTCTTCTGGGGGGTTGTCACTCTCCTCAGAAGGCCCACAACCACTCAACCCAATCGGGATAGGGGACGGCCGAAGCCGTTCCCCTCCCACACCACCTGGCATGCGGGTCCGCACCAGGCGGTTCGAAAAGTTGAGGTTAGGAGAGTCGGGG
>Ga0209737_10003419_pt1 | contig 11084 bp, 10 predicted proteins | sample TergutCu122P3_FD_187284 | JGI IMG/M metagenome (GOLD analysis project Ga0209737, IMG submission 187284) | Cubitermes ugandensis P3 segment gut microbial communities from Kakamega Forest, Kenya - Cu122 P3 (SPAdes) (version 2) | ecosystem: Host-associated > Arthropoda: Insects > Digestive system...
CAAATGACTAACAGGGCCAACAACTATGACCTACCTTGAGGCAATGGAATATATCCACGGTGTATATTGGCGCGGAAGCAAGCTTGGTTTACAGCGCATAACCGAGCTTCTTTCACTTATGGGCGACCCTCAGGACGGCCTCGAGTTTGTGCACGTCGCGGGGACGAACGGCAAAGGCTCGGTGTGCGCGATGCTGGCGTCGGTGCTCGGCGAACAGGGATACCGCACAGGGTTGTACACCTCGCCGTACATCGAGGTTTTTAACGAGCGCATACAGGTGAACGGGCGGCCGATATCGGACGAAAATTTAAGCGCGGTTACGGAATACGTCAGGGGCTTTGCCGAGAGCATGGCCGACCTGCCAACCGAGTTTGAGATAGTTTGCGCGATCGCGTTTGAGTATTTTAAGCGTGAGCGGTGCGACATAGTTGTGCTCGAGGTTGGGCTCGGCGGACTTCTCGACGCGACGAACGTCATAAAGAAACCGCTGGTATCGGTAATCACCGCGATAGACTTTGACCACATGGAGCATCTGGGCGCCACGATATCGGAGATTGCGGCACAAAAATGTGGTATAATCAAAAGTCAGACAGCGGTCGTCAGTTACGAGCAGACGCCCGAGGCTCGAAGCGTGATCGAGGCGAAATGCACCGAGACACAGTCGCCGCTGTTGTTTTGTGATTTTGGTACGTTGAAGTCTGTAAAAGACTCGCTCGATGGTCAGCGCTTCAGTTACCGGGATTTTGATGATCTGGGGCTGAAAATGCTCGGAAGCTATCAGCAAAAAAACGCCGCGCTCGTTGTCGACGTCTTGACGGCTTTGAACGGCAAAGGATTCGAGATTTCAGACAAAGCGCTGCGGTCGGGTCTGGAAAAAGCGGTGTGGCCGGCGAGATTTGAGGTGTTGTGCAGCGACCCGCTCTTTGTGCTCGACGGGGCGCACAACGTGCACGGCGCGTGCGCAGTCGTCGCGGCGGCACGGCGCTATTTCGGCGAAAAGAAAGCGGTCGTGTTAATAGGTGTGCTTCGGGACAAGGAGTACGACAAAATGCTCGAAGTTGTCGACGACATAGCCTCGGCGTATATCGCCGCGAGTCCCGACAGCCCGAGGGCGGTTCCCGCGAGAGAGCTTGCGGAATTTCTTGGGCGATTTGATAAGCCCATTGAAGTTGCAGACAATATCAGTGACGCGGTCGGCATGGCGTGCAAAAGAGCCAAAGCCGCCGCCGCGCCTGGGCTCGCGCTGGGGTCGCTCTACATGGCGGGCGAGATAAGAAAATATTTCAGAGACACGGAGAATACGAATTGAAGTACAGGATAAAGAGAATTGCGGTTTTGGGATTGCTCATCGCGCTCGAGATAGTTCTTTCGCGCGTTTTGCCGGCATTTACGATACCGCCGCTTATAAAGGCAAGTTTTGCATTTATACCGATCGTCGTTGCGGGATATTTGTACGGCCCGCTGTGGGCGGGTGCGGCCGCCGCGATCGCCGATATTATTGGAACATTTATGCTTCCGCTTTTGGGAGCCTATCAGCCCTGGTTTACCATCACCGCTTTTCTCGTGGGCGCGGCGTACGGCGCGTTTTTGCACGAACGCAAAGTTACGTGGCGCAACGCGGTTGTCAGCGCTGTGGTCGTGTGTGTTTTGTTGAGGATCGGGCTCAATTGTTGTTGGTTTTATATAATGTTTGGATGGCCGTATGTCGTTGGGTATCTTCCGGGACTCTTGGCGACCCATCTGTCGATGATCGTTGTGCAGACCGGGTTTATCATGTTTTTTGCCCGGGCGGGAAACAAGATAATCGATCAAACAGCGCACGAAAAGCTCGGGTTTTTAAGACAAAAGGCCCGAAATTATTTTAGAGGAAAGCCCGACCTGCGCGACGAGAAAAGCGCGAAAATCATCCAGAAGTGCCTTGATATGCCGGAATATTTACAGGCAAACACGGTGTTTTGTTTTGTCGGCACCGAGCTTGAGATAAATACGACAGCGATACTCGAGCGCGCGTTTTCCGACGTAAAAACGGTGTGCGTTCCAAAATGCGAGACCGACGGCACAATGACCGCGCGCCTCATAAAATCCTTCGACGACCTCACCGAAAAAGGAAAGTTTGGCATCCTCGAGCCCGGCAGTTCGGCGCAGATAATTGACAGGCATAATATAGATGTCGCGTTTATACCGTGCTCTGCTATCGACAGGAACCATAACAGGCTGGGCAAGGGCGGCAGGTATTACGACAACTATCTGAAAGACTCCGATATATACAAAGTCGGGCTGTGTCCGTCGGCGCTTGCAACTAAAAGGCTTACCGCGCGCGATCACGACGTACCGGTGGATGTGGCGGTAACCGAGAAAAAAGTATTTTAAAAAATAAAATTTCTAAAATTTTGTAAGGTTTTTATAATATATATTCGTTTTTATATACGAGGGGGGAATGTGCACAATGGCGATTAATGCTGCGCCGTCGCAAATGACGGCACCGAGTATCGAGGCTATCGTCGAAAAATATTGTAACGTATTGCTCAGGGTTGCATTCATGTACGTCAAAGATGCACAACTTGCCGAGGACGCGGTTCAGGAAACATACATAAAGATTTTTAGAAAATATCCGGGATTTGAAAACGAGCAGGCCGAAAAAGCGTGGATAATGCGCGTGGCGGTAAATACCTGTAAGGATATGCTTAGAAAATCGAAATCAAATATTTTCGACGACGACGCAGTTTTAGAGAACATACCCGCGCCCGATAACCCGAGCTACGACGCGACTGAAGACGAGGCTATCGTAGAGGTCATGAAGCTGCCCGAGAAGTACAAAGACGTGATACTGATGTTTTATTATCAGGACATGAAGATAACGGATATCGCAAAGTGTCTGGACATCACGGAAAACACAGTTTCGGTTAGACTAAACCGCGCACGAGAAATGCTAAAAACCAGAATGGAGGGATGGTATTTAAATGAAGACGTTTGAATTAGGCCGGATAGTAGATACCAGGCTTGAAAGCTTAAGCGCAAGCGACGAGCTCAAAGCCGCCCTCATAGCTTCCGGTAAAGAAATAAATAACCCCAACTTTGCCTGCGCCGATGATGCCGAAACCGCATCACCAGCAGAGGTCAAGTTAGAGTGTGCCGAGCAACCCGAAAGTGCATCCGTCGAAGAGTCCGAAAGTGCATCCGTCGAAGAGTCCGAAAGCGCGTCCGCCGAAGAGCCCGAAAGCGCATCTGTCGAAGAGCCCGAAAGCATATCTTTTGATGCGAAGGAAGGTATTACCGAAAAGGACGTAAAAATTATATTGGCTAAGGACACGGGCAATGCGGACGCCAATGATGCACGACCCGTGCCCGACGCAAGTTTCAATACAAGATCGTATAAAGAAATAAAATTGATGTCCGCCGAAGACAGCGAAGACGCTATAATCCTGATGGAAAAACGCAAAAAACAAGTTGGCTGGAGAAGAGCTGCTATCGGGACGATTGCCGCATGTCTTTGCCTGTTTATCGGCATATCGGTTTTGGGCGCCAATGTGCAGTCGGTAAACGATATGATATACGAGGTGAGCCCGAAATACGCAGAGTTTTTGTGGACCAACGAGACTCACATTGATCCGGTCGTTGAACTTTCGAATATTTACGACGGAATCGAGATCGAGGTTGAATCGGCAATCCGTAGCAATCAAGAATACTATATAATACTGAAAATACACGACCTTGAGCTCGAACGTATAGGCCCGTATGCGGCGGCGCTGGAAGTTGAAATAGATGGACACCGCTATGTAAGTGAAGCGCTACGCTATAACGACGACGAGCGCTGCGCGACTGCGCTTGTTACGGTGCCGTCAAGCATATTTGACGGCAGACGCGAAATCGATATAAAGGTGTCGTCGATATTCCTCGGCGTAAGCGAGCGGTCGGGCAGAGTTATTCCGATAGATTTCAGCTATGATGATTTCAAGCCAAAAACGGAATTTATCGGCAATGAGTATTTAGTCATCACTGAAATGTTTGTAGATTACGAAGAGGATAGTCGCCACGAAGATACGGAAGACTTTCTTGAGAGCGCTTTAAACGAGCACGATGAACAATATGAGCCCGAACCCGTCGAAACCGAGATATTAAAAATCGGAGAGGAAGATATTAAAAGCGGGATGGATTTCGCGTACATCTCAAATGTGGGGTATATCGACGGCAAGCTGCACGTACAGATATGTTATCCCCGCCGCGAAAAGAGCGACGATCCGTTTGGCTACGACGACGCGTATCTCAGCTTCGGTTACTATGATGAAGATACGGAATCAACTCTTTATTATCAGCCCGAATACAAAATTGAACTGCCGAAAACAAGGGGCCTTTACTACACCGAATACGTCTATAACATAACGCCCGATCAGTTTAAAAAGTGCGGCGTGATGCAGCCGACGCAGATAAGATATTCAAGCGGCACACTCGACGGCGAATGGCACGTCATATTCGAGACGAAGAGCGCGAAGGAGCTGTCGAAAATGACCAAGACGGTGGACTGCTCGTTGTATTTGGGCGACACGCATTTCGATGTCTGCACCGTCACTCCGCTGTCGCTGACTCTTGACGGCGTCGAGGTCCCGGATAACGAAACAGGTCATACTTTTGAGACGAATACCGAATTAGCCGACAAAGCCGCTTCACAATTCCATGTTATCGAAATCATCATGCACTCCGGCGAGGTTGTCAGATATGAGTGTATAGTTAAGAACGACGAGGTCACGCTCATTTACTGCGGACGCTATGAGCCGCAGGTGATTTCAAAGTCTCTGATAGTGAGAGACGACGAGACGGTGACATTGGAACTTGAACTGTGGCCTATCATTGACACCGACGACATAAGCTTTATCATCGTCGACGGCGAATTGATATTATTTTAAATATCGTTACATAAAAAAATCAGCGTCAACAACGCTGATTTTTTTATTCATTAATCAAGCCCGATCTTTCTGCGAACCTTCTTCATAACTCTATCGGAAATCGACTGCGCGTCCCGGGCGCCTTTTTCCAGTACCGAGTCGAGATGCGCTTTGTCGTCCAGTATGCGCTTGTATTCCGATTGGACCGGCCCAAGCGAATCCGCGACGCACTCGCCCACAGCGAGTTTGAAATCGCCGTAACCTTTGCCGTCAAATTCGCTTTCGATGTCCGCAAAACTCTTGCCCGACAGCGCGGAATAGATCGACATCAGGTTGGAAATTCCCGGCTTGTCGTCGGAATACCGGACTTCGTTGTCGGAATCGGTGACCGCGCGCTTGAACTTTCTGATGATGGCGTCGGGCTCGTCGGTAAGCATTATCTTCGCGTTGTCGTTTTCGTCGCTCTTGCTCATTTTCGCCGCCGGGTCCTGAAGCGACATAACCCTGCCGCCGATTTTCGGGAAATAGCTTTCGGGGATGACGAATACGTCGCCGTAAAGACCGTTGAACCTGAGCGCGATATCCCGGCAAATTTCGACGTGCTGTTTTTGGTCGTGCCCTATCGGTACAAGGTCGGCGTTATATAACAGGATATCCGCGGCCTGAAGAACGGGGTAGGTAAATAATCCGACGTTGATGTTTTCGGGATGCTTTTTGGATTTGTCCTTAAACTGAGTCATGCGCGACAACTCGCCGAACTGCGTGTAGCACGACAGTATCCACGCGAGTTCGGTGTGCGCGGGGACGTGACTTTGAACAAAGAGAACAGCGCGCGCGGGGTCGACGCCGCACGCGAGCAGCATCGCCGCGGATTCGCGAACCTTTTTGCGCAGCGCCGCGGGATCGTTGCGTATCGTAATGGCGTGCAGATCCACGATGCTGTACACACAGTCGCACTCGTCCTGAAGCTTGTCCCAGTTGCGGATAGCGCCGATAAAGTTTCCGAGCGTAAACCCGCCGGTGGGCTGTATCCCGCTTAACACGCGGGGCTTTTTATTTGATTCCATTGACACACCTCGTTTTTTCACTGTGACAATTATACACTATTGAGGTTATTTGTGAAAGTGTGGAGAGTGGAGTGTGACCTTTGACAAACAGCTGTACAGATAATAGAATAGTTGTATATAAAAAAATAAAAGGTGAAATTATGAAAACAGTGAGAACACGCTTTGCGCCGAGCCCAACAGGTTACATGCACGTCGGAAACCTGAGGACGGCGCTGTACGCTTATCTTATCGCAAAGAAGGACGGCGGAAGCTTTATTCTGCGTATCGAGGACACCGACCGCGAGCGCTATGTCGAGGGCGCGGTCGATATCATATACTCGACGCTTAAAGACGCGGGCCTGACGTGGGACGAGGGTCCCGATATCGGCGGGCAGTACGGCCCGTATATCCAAAGCGAGAGGATGGACGCGTATCTCGATTACGCAAAACAGCTTGTGGAAAAGGGCGGCGCGTACTACTGTTTTTGTTCGAAAGAGGAGCTCGAAAGTCGCTGCGTAACCGGAGAGGCCGAGGGCGTGGTGCGCTACGACGGGCATTGCGGCAGCCTTACAAAAGACGAGTGCGGCCGGCGCGTCAGTGCGGGCGAGAGCTATGTAATAAGGCAAAAAATGCCGCGCGAAGGCGTCACGATGTTCGACGACCTTGTCTACGGAACGATCGAGGTCGACAACTCCGAGCTCGAGGATCAGGTGTTGATCAAGTCGGACGGCATGCCGACCTACAACTTCGCGAACGTGGTCGATGACCATGCCATGGCGATAACCCACGTTGTACGGGGCAACGAATATCTGTCGAGCACGCCTAAGTACAACCTGCTCTACCAGGCTTTCGAATGGGACGTGCCGTGCTATATACACTGCGCGCCCGTGATGAAGGACGAGCATCAGAAGTTGAGCAAGCGCAACGGCGACGCGTCGTATCAGGATCTTGTCGCGAAAGGATATCTGCCCGAAGCGATAATAAACTACCTCGCGCTTCTTGGATGGTCGCCCAAAGGTGAGCACGAGATATTCTCGCTGTCCGAGCTGGTGGCGGCGTTTGACATAGACGGGATTAGCAAATCGCCGGCCATCTTTGACGGCGAAAAGCTGAAATACATAAATTCGGAATATATCAGGGCATTGTCGCTCGATGAATACAGACGGCACGCGTTGCCGTATATAAAGCAGGTGGTCAGAAGAGAGATAGACATCGACGTGCTGTGCGCCGCGATGCAGCCGCGCACCGAGACGTTTGCGGATATACCGGACAAGTTGATGTTTATCGACAACGTGCCCGAATACGGCAACGAGCTATATGAAAACAAAAAGATGAAGACGAATGCCGAGACAGCGAAACTCGCGCTCGAGGACATCTTGCCGGTTCTAGAGCAGCTCGAAGACTTCTCGTACAACGGCGTTCACGCGGCTCTGTTTAAACTGATCGAGGAGCGCGGCGTAAAGAACGGGTATATGCTGTGGCCGCTCCGTGTCGCGCTGTCGGGCGTGCCGGTGTCGCCGGGCGGAGGCGTGGAGCTCGCGGCTATGCTGGGCAAAATCGAGACGGTCAGCCGCCTGAAAAAAGCGCTCGGACAGCTTTGAATAATAAAAAAATCAGAGGTGATGAAAATGTATGTATACAGGATGAAGAGAGGGTTGATTGTAACATATTTCGTGTTGACATCTCTCGTGTTGATCCTTATAATTCTCAGATTGTGGTTGGCAGCAACATCTGGGATTGAATTTTCCACATGGGATAGGCTTGATTGGATGAATGCTTTTACTCAACCATTACTGGCGATCGCAATGATATTTAACGCTGTGACGTTTGTGACTACAAAATATGTATTGAATCCCGGTTCGGAATTTTTATACTATCGATATGGCAAGGTGAAAGACACGATCAGCCTGCAGGAAAAATTCCGGGTATTCCGCACGAAAAACGCCGCTGCAATTATATTAGAGCAGTTTAAAGACGGTGTGATGCACCAAATCGCAATTAGTAATGTCAAAGAAATAAATGAGATTCACAACCATTTGTCCGGTATCAGTGCACAGTTGGACAGGGATCTGGGTTACAACTTTTTTGTTTATAAAATGAACTATAATACAGCTCAAAAAAGCATGGTCTTAGGAATTGTTTTCGGGGCGCTGCTTCTTGTTTCGCTACCATTTATCAGCATCTTTTTGCTGCCGCTTTGGCTCCTTCCTGTATTATTTGTCCCCGCTTTTGCACTATTTATAATTTATATAAGAGATCGAAGCAACAAGATAAAGGATGACGCCTTGATTCTATATGAGAACGGAATGATAGATTACAGAAGAGGGAAACACAAGCTTGAACTGAACTTGAAAAACTGTGATTTGACAAAAAGTACATTTATTATTAAATCTAAAACGCGATATATTCTTGAACTCTTTGACGGCGAGACACATACGCTTAAACTCGATTATTTTTACGTCGAGCGCTTTGTTGAGAATTTACAGAGAATACACGCGGCGGTAAACAACATAGAAGAGCAGCAGGTGCAGATAGTAAACAAGTGACTTTAATATTTCGCGGCAAAAAGCGTCTCCGGTTTTAACCGGAGACGCTTTTTGCAAGGTTTTTATTTGTAAATTAGTTATTCACTATTAGTTATCACTTGCCCTTAGCTAGTTCTTTGTTTGTTATTTGTTCTTTGACAAGCCCCAGCCGCTCGTCGACAAGACCAAAGCGGTATCCCTTTGCTATAGCGTTGTCGAGGAAGTCGTCCATGATCGCCGCGTTTGTCGACGATACGGTGTGCAGCAGATATATCCCGCCGTCGTGCAGCGAGTTGGTGAGTTTGGCCAGCGCGCCCTCGTGTCCGGGCTGGGAACCGGTCAGCCAATCGACGTAAGCGAAAGACCAGAAGATACTCTTGTATCCGAGATCGTCGATGTATTTCAGCGAATACTCCGAGAACTCTCCCATCGGATAGCGGAAGAGCGTCATGTCGTAATCATAGTTGTCCTTTATATATTTATGCAGGTCCATGATCTCGATCGTGATTCTTTCGTCCGACAGCGCCGGCATCGAGGGGTGTTTGACGGTGTGGTTCGCGAGCGTGTGTCCGCTCGAAACGATGCGCTGCACGATGTGCGGCGCTTCGAGCGCATAGTCCATCGTTATGAAGAAAGTACCTTTGACGCCGCGTGCGTCGAGCGCGTCGAGTATCTTTTCGGTGTATCCGTTTTCATAGCCTAAATCAAAGGTAAGATAGGTTACGCCGGCGTCGTCGGGAAAAATGAATTGACCGCCGAGTGCGCCGTATTTGTTTTGCGCCGAGATAGCGTCGATGGGCTGATTTTTGTCGTTTCGGCTGGGACCAAGCCCCCAGCCGATCTTTGATTTGGACAGATGTGGTTTTTCAACGTCGGGGCTCGGCGCAGTCACGCCCCAATCCTTGGGCGGCGTGACGAATGGATTGTTTGCGGGCGGCGCCTCGTACACGCTGTTTTGCCGCGAAACCGCAAACACAACTGCGCATATTACAAGAAATATACACAGCACAACTATCGCCGCGATCCTTAAATTTTTCATAAAAAAAGCTCCTTTGGCTCTATTATTACTAATAGTTTGCCTAAAGGAGCTGTCGTATATTTTAGAAATATATGTAAAGTAAAGCTGTCTCTTGTTCTTCTGTGCCGCGAAGCGGCATTTCAAATCGCCGCGCCGTAAAGCGCGATGTGCTGATGCATGTGAGATTGACGTATGTCATTTTTATTCAAAGTGTGGTTAAGCTACCAATTTCCAAAAAAGCGGCGATTTAAGCAGATTTTATCTGTACGCTCACCTTCGCGGGCATGCATATAGCATATTCGTATTCTTCGCCGATAAGCCCAAACCCCTCGCACAGCTTGTCGGGACACTGCGGGTCGATAAAGCGTATACGGCCGTCTATAACCTCGAGCGTGACGGGCAAGTCGGCGTCGATGTGGTAAACCGCGTCTTTGCCGAGGTCTATCTCCATTATTACGCTGCCGTTATATGTCACGACCGCGACATTTCCTTTTTGTTTGGGCTGCAGTAAAAAAATGGCGGTTGTAGCAATAATTACAATCGCTAATATAATGAAAATATCCCTGGTTTTAAAGAGTTTCTCTCTCATATCTAGTATTATATCACAATAAAACGCGAATTTAGGGTTTTAATTTTTAACTTCTGTCAATTTAGGCGGCTGATTTTGTGTGATATAATAGCCAAAGTATAATGGACTCAGGGTATTGAACGGCTGTTCGCCGTTTCGCAATTATCGGTTAGATTTCTGTGTTTTTGTGTGAAACAGGGAGGAAAACATGAATAGAATGCTTTTGATTGTCGATATGCAAAACGACTTTATCGACGGGACGCTCGGTACAAAAGAAGCGGTGAATATATTGCCGGCAGCGCTTGACAAGATCAAAAATTTCGATGGCGAGATATTCTATACTAAGGATACCCACAAACAAAATTATATGTCCACTGCCGAGGGCAAAAATCTCCCGGTGCAGCACTGTCTAAAAGGCACCGACGGCTGGCGGCTCAACCCCGACGTCGAAAAGCTGTGTATTGACAAAAAAGCGACGGGTATAGAAAAGGAGACCTTCGGGTCGAGCATGCTGCCCGAGATAATAAACAAACGTTATCCCGGCGGGGTAGACGAGATAGAGATCATCGGCATCTGCACCGACATCTGCGTTATATCCAACGCGCTTTTATTAAAGGCATTTTTCCCGGAGGTAAACATAATAGTTGATTCATCCTGTTGCGCCGGTGTAACGCCTGAAAGCCACAATAATGCTCTTGAAGCTATGAAGATGTGCCAGATAACTGTTATTTGATCAAAGCGGACTTTGCGAAAATGCCAGCTTGTGCAAAGCACATCACAGGGACGTGCGAAGCACAAAACCGAAAAAAGGCCGGTCTTGCCTTTTTTCGGAGAGAAGGAGCGCCGGAGTGAATGAGAGGTAACTTTTACAAAAAGTTGCCGCGAATAATACGAAGACCGCGACGACGCGTGTCAGATAACTATTGTGTGATCAAACTGCTCTTTGCCGCACGCGTCCTGTCTCGTGCGGCATCCAAATCGGCTTGTCTCGTTGGAATTATATTTTTTGTTCACTATCACAAAACATGAAATATTTTGGAGATCGGA
>Ga0209737_10003420_pt1 | contig 11081 bp, 8 predicted proteins | sample TergutCu122P3_FD_187284 | JGI IMG/M metagenome (GOLD analysis project Ga0209737, IMG submission 187284) | Cubitermes ugandensis P3 segment gut microbial communities from Kakamega Forest, Kenya - Cu122 P3 (SPAdes) (version 2) | ecosystem: Host-associated > Arthropoda: Insects > Digestive system >...
CCTATTGAGCCCCTACCGCCGGTGATGAGCACTTTCTTACCGGTAAGATAAGCCCCTCCCCTGGAGGCGCTGAGTACAACTTCCTCACGGCTGAGCAGGTCGGTGAGGCTGACCTCACGCAGACGCACATCATCAAGCTCATCTATGCGCAGATCGCGAACGTTGGGCAATGTCAAAAGCTGGCAATCTGTCTTAAAGCAGATGTCGTAGATGCGCTTGCGATCGCTTGCACTGGCGCTGGGGATAGCAAGCACAATCTGTTCGATGCTGTAACGGTTTACGAGCTCGAGGATGTCTTTTGTCGTACCGACAACTTTTATCCCATGGATGCGATGACCCAGTTTATGGGGGTCATCATCCACTGCAACAACCGGGATGCCCTGCATGGCGTAATCTCCCTCGAGCATGCGGTTGATGGTGAGCGAACCCGTCTCGCCGGCGCCAATGATCAGAGTTCTACGTCTGGAGGCAAGAGGAGGACGTTTATCGATGATCTGCCTGTTGCGCTTGTAGTACCTGAAGGCAAAACGCGCCACTCCAGTAAAGAACAAAAGCAGAACCCAGGCGACAAAATACACCCTGATGGGAAAACGAAGCATGGGGTCGGCAATAAAATGTATGGATCCTCCAACAACAGTCGAGATAGCTGTGGCGTAAACCAATTGAAGAAGCTCGCTTATACCTGCATATTCCCAGAGATGGTTATACAAGCGAAAGGCGAAAAAAACCGCAAGATTGACGAGGGCGCTGATTCCAAAAAGAAACAGGAAATTATTTGTTGTTCCGAAGACATCTGCAGTTTGCTGGGTACCAAAAGCAGCCAGCGTGTAGGCTAGGCAGGTGACCAGAATATCCCAGAGGATAAGAAAAGCCATTCTTCCATTAAGCCTGATATTCATCAGCGAATATACCTCCTGTTCAGAGTGCTCATTGTATCACGATACGGTGTTATTCAGAAATAAAGGGCAGAGCTGACGGTACTTGATTGCAAGAGTCGGTTGCCAAAACGCAGGTTTACCGATGTAGGTTAGTCGCTGGTAGTGTAGTAGAATACCTGTTATGGAAAACGATCAGGTCATGCAAACAGATAATGCCAGTCAGACTTTTAACGCCGACAGCAATGGGGTTACCTCAGAAACTGAGAGAATCAGCAAAAGCCCTAAAGATCGCATTGCGCTCAATCCGGTTGTCCGTCTGCCAGTAAAAGCTTTCCAGCATTTAGTACAGCACGGTCTTAGGGCCACCTGGCAGAAAGTGAGGCTGCATCTGCGCGGCCTAGACTCGAACAAGTATCAGCCTGTTGTAATCTCTGAGCAAATCTGGCGAGAGCAAGCAGAAACAATCTTTAAAAATCCTGTCAAAATCAGCGTGTTAGTGCCACTGTACAACACCGAGCAGGCTTATCTGACAGCTATGATCGAATCTGTGCTGGGCCAGAGTTATGCAAACTGGGAGCTTTGTCTGGTGGATGCCAGTGACGAGAGTCATAAGTCTGTCGAAGCGGTGTGTTGTGAGTATGCAAGTCGTGACAAACGGATTATATATCGGCGACTACCAGAGAACGAGGGCATCTCAGGCAATACCAACCGGGCTGCTGACATGGCTAGCGGTGAGTACTTTGCGTTGCTCGACCACGATGATGTCTACACTCCCGATGCTCTGTTTGAAATTGTAAAAGCCATCAATGCGACAAGCGCGGAGATCATTTATACCGATGAGGACAAGCTAACGATTCATGGGAAAAGACAGCAGCCCTTTTTCAAACCGGATTTCTCAAGAGACTTACTCTATTCGCAGATGTACACCTGCCATATATTCGTTATCAGCTGCAGGCTCTTCTTTGAAGTCAATGGATTGGATGGCAGATTCGACGGCAGTCAAGACTATGACCTGATGCTACGCTTGTCAGAAATCACCGTCCACATTACCCATATTCCGAAAGTTCTATACTCCTGGAGAGAAGCACCTACCTCCACGGCAGCGGATTCGGATGCCAAACCATATGCACATATCAAAGGACTGCAGGCCCTGCAGAGCCATCTGAGCCGTGTCTATGGTGTTGACGCCTATGCCACAGAGACTGATTATCAGTTCGTCTATCAGGCCAGATTCAACACTTTGAGACACCAGCCGCTCGTCTCGATTATCATTCCTACAAAAGACCACATCGACCTGCTTGACAGTTGTACCCAAAGCATTATCGACAAAACGACTTATCGGAATTATGAGATTATCATTTTGGACAACAATTCTTCAGAAAGTGACAGCAAAGCTTGGTTTAAGAACATCCAGTCCAGACACCGCAATATCTCTGTGGTGGAGACTCCGATTGAGTTCAACTGGTCGAAGCTGAATAATTTAGGGATCCAATATGCCCAGGGGGAAGTATTTATTTTTCTCAACAACGACACATCGGTCATCAGTGGGAATTGGCTGGAGTTGCTGGCCGAGAATGCACTGCGCCATGATATTGGTGTTGTAGGAGCTCTGCTGCTGTACCCAGATGATACTATCCAGCACGCTGGTGTAGTAGTAGGAATGGGTGGTTGGGCTGACCATGTCTACAAGGGCTTGCCATTCACACACTTCTATCATTTCCATACGTCACCGGCAGTCAACCGCAATGTCCTGGCGGTAACCGGAGCATGCATGGCGATATCTCGCAAGAGCATTGAGGCCATCGGCGCATTTGATGAGAATTTCATCATCTGTGGTAGCGACGTCGAGATATGCTTGAGGGCTCACCTCAATGGGCTACGCAATCTGTACTGTAGTGGCGCACGCCTCTATCATTTAGAGGGTAAAAGCAGAGATTCTTACATTCCGGAGATAGACTTTGAGATGTCGAGGAAGCACTATGGTCTATTTTGGGAGCAGGGCGATCCATTCTATAATCCAAATTTGGATCTGAACCACACTACTCCGACTGTAAAGGGCTGAGAAAGGTAATAAATGTTTACTCAAGAGAGTGTGTCTGTCTTAATAAGAATCAAGCGCGTTCTGAAGAAATCGAAGCTGATTTGCAGGATTTATTCTTCGATTTATGGTCTGTTTCATGGGGAAGGATTTGAAAGTACAGTTTCAGAAGTAACGGCTCTGACTCCAAGGGCCTCCAATCATCAGGGAGTTCGTTTGAATATCCTGATACCTTCCGTTCAGACCGAGCATGTTTTTGGTGGAATAGCTACAGCATTGAAATTCTACGAGCAACTGGCTGATGAGATGGGGGTAAAACGGCGCATCATCACGTTGAACGCACCTGTTTATGAGGCGGATCTATTACGGTTTCCCAACTATCAGATAGTAAGCCCAGCCGATGACACTGACAGCGACCGGCAGATCATCAGTATTGTTGATGTTGAGCATATCCCATTTCCGGTCTGGAAAGGCGATATTTTTATCTCTACTATCTGGTGGTCTGAAATCATCCTCAAGGAAATTATCAAATGGCAGGCGAATGCGTATCATCAAGATGCGACCAGGCATCTCTTTTTCATCCAGGATTTTGAGCCATATTTTTATCCCTGGTCGACCCGTTATCTGATGGCAATCAGCGCGTATCACGAGGATTACCCAATGATTGCGGTGTTTAATTCGCAACAGCTGCAGGAATACTTCCACCTGAACGGGTTTTGCTTTTCAAACGAATTCTGTTTCGATCCTATTATCAACAGCCACCTTCGAAGCTTTCTTGACACGAGAACTTTGTACCAAAAGAAAAAGCAGATCATCATCTATGGCCGCCCGAATACTCCCCGCAATGCGATAGAGCTGATAATTGAGTCGTTAAAACTATGGACAGCACGAATGCCAGACAGTTCCAATTGGATCTTGCTTTCGATGGGTGAGAAACACCAGGACGTGCAGCTTGGCAATGGCTGCACGTTGCGCTCTCAGGGCAAACTGCCCCTCGAAGAATATGCCAGGTTGATGATGGAGTCTTACGCAGGTATTTCACTCATGGTGTCTCCTCATCCCAGTTATCCACCGCTGGAGATGTCTACCTTTGGAGTCAAGACCATCACTAATCGCTTTGCAAACAAGGATCTATCCAGTTTCAACGACAATATAATCTCACTGCAGCATTGCACGACTCAGAGCATCGCTTCAGAGTTGGTGTGCTTGTGTGAGACGTATGATGGGACAGGTGTTCCGGGAGTTAATTCGGTGTTCCTGCGGGATGTGGAGGATGAGTTTGCCGGAATCATCAACGAGGTCGGTTTGCTTCTGGTTACTGACAGGTCAGGCGGCAGTTCGTGATATACGAAAAGATAGCTGCTTGTTGGTCAGGCGGTAACCCGTGCTAGCGATCCTTCTGTCTGCATACAACGGAGAGCAGTTCATTGCGGATCAGATTGATTCGCTCCTGCAACAGAGCTTTCAGGATTTCCATATCTACGTGAGCGATGACTGCTCGACAGATTCGACTTATGAGATTATCCAAGACTACTGCGCAAGATATCCCGAGAAGATATCCGTAACGCGCAACACTTCTAACTCAGGTGGAGCCAAGCATAATGCCATCCAGTTGATGATCAAGCACCGTGAGGACTATCTGATGTTGTGCGATCAGGACGATGTGTGGTTGCCAAACAAGATAGCAATAACGCTTGCAAAACTAAAAGAGATGGAAGCTTGTTATGGTGTTAATGTCCCGCTGATGGTGCACACAGATCTCGAAGTGGTAGACGCCCAGCTCCTGACCATCCAGTCATCCTTCTGGGCTGCTATGAACTGCAATTCCCGCAAGAATAAGCTACACAACCTGATTATCCAGAACATCATCACTGGCTGCACGGTTATGTATAACAGGGCCTTGGCCGAGCTTATCTGGGCTGAACCCACATTTATGGTCATGCATGACTGGTGGCTGGGATTGGCGGCAGCTGCCTTTGGTTATATCGAACCGATGGAAATACAGACTATCAAATACCGCCAACATGCCCATAATGACATTGGCGCAAAGGACGTCCGCACACTGAGGTACAAGTTTAATCGGCTGATGAATTATGGCGATGTCAAGCAGGCTGTTAACATGACCTATCGGCAAGCAGAAAGCTTTTTAAAGATGTATCGGGAAAGATTGAATGCTGAGCAGATAAGGTTACTGGTTGAGTATAGCGGCATACCCAGTCATAACAAGGTCATGAAATGGGTCACAATCTGCCGATTGGGAACGTTTAAAAACGGGGTGGGGCGAAAGATCGCTCAGTTTTTATTTATTTGAATATCCTGTGAGCTAAGCCAGAAAAGAGACCTGCCAGCGTGCCAGCGCCGTAGCTCACATGTATGGCTGGGAAGAGCAGCGGCAGCGCCAGCATGGAAGCACGTGGCTTTTCTGCTGCTAATGCTGCCATTATGCTCAAGGCAAAATCAGCGAGCAGATACACTCCGCACAGGGTAAGCAGGGGCAGCCAGCTGATGGCTATTCCAAGCACAATTCCTTCAAACAGTGCAAGAACAAAGGCGCAGGGCACCAGGTGGAAGAGTGAGACAGCTTTAGGCTTTAGCCAGAGCGTGCGACCAATCCAATACCCGTTGAGTGTCTTTTGCTTGAGCAGGGCTTTGAGGCTGGGGCGCAGATATTGCTGCGAGCGGATGCGCGGATCCATCCAGATGCGAAAACCAGCAGCTCTGATGCGCTGGCTCATGTCGTTGTCTTCGGTGCGCAGCAAACGCTCGTCGTATCCGCCGACCGCATCAAAAACCCTTCTGCGATAGGCGCCGTGGAATACGGAGGTTACCTCAGCACCCTGCTGAGCTCGTCGATAACTGGCGGGGCTTGCACCAAACGCAGAAGTCTCTGCTGCAAGCAGTGCTTCTCTCCAGACACTCGGCTCCTTCACCACAACCGGGCGGAAGCCACCGCAGACATCATGACCTTCCTCCAGCACCTCAACACAGCGACGCACAAAGTCAGCTGGGATGCGGGCGTGCGCGTCAACGCGCAGGAAGACATCGCCCTCGTAAGCTGCCAGGGCGATGTTGCATCCGTGAGGCAGATAGCCTGCAGGGTTGTCGAGTATCACAACCCGCCTGAAGCCATGGTTACTTGCGGCAACCTCTTCCATCAAACGGCGTTGTGCTTGATTGCTGGCTGCATTGCTGTCAACCAGCAGCAGCTCAAGGGCAAAATGTGGATAGTCCTGAGCAAAGATGTCTGCAAGGATCAGCGGCAGACAGTGTTCCTCATTGTGGGCAACGACCACCAGAGAGACAAGCAGTGGAATTTTGTTTTTGTGGGAATGGCAGGAGGGATAAGATTCTTCGCTGGCGCTCAGAATGACAGAGGGAGGCACTGTAGGAATGACAGAGGGAGGCACTGTAGGAATGACAGAGGGAGGCACTGTAGGAATGACAGAGGGGGGTTCGAAGTTATTCATCTCCAGTCTCCCCATATACACCCTTGGCTGAGAAAACCACGGCGAATGTACGCAGAAAGATCCGCACATCTAACAGAAAACCAATCTTCTCCACATACTCGACATCCAGAGCAAGCCGCTCACGCCAGGATATGGCATTGCGCCCATAAACCTGTGCGTACCCGGAGACACCTGGGCGAACCTCAAGCTTACGACTTTCGTCGCCCTCATATAAGGCAGCCTCGTCTGGGAGATCGGGGCGAGGGCCTATGAAGCTCATTTCGCCGCGGATGATATTCAATACTTGGGGGAGTTCGTCCAGGCTGGTTTTCCGTAGCCGAGCTCCGATCCTGGTCATTCGAGGGTCATCGGGAGCACTGTACGCTGAGCCATCGGAGAACTTGATGTCTGGAGCGTTTACGTACATGGTACGAAACTTGTACATGGCAAAGGGCTTTCCAAACCTGCCCACACGAGGTGAGTTGTAGAAAACAGGCCCTTTATCCTCCCGTTTGATAAGAAAGCCAAAAACCAGGATGGCAATGCCAAGAAAAGGCAGGGCTACAATACCCAGCAGCAAGTCAAAAAAGCGCTTGATAAGCCTATTATACATAACCCATTATTTTACCCGAACAAAGACCTGTCATCCGGGCAAAGAGAGTCCACTTTTGACAACAGCTCTTCCGAACAATAGCACTCTTGTAGGTTCGATTTGCAAAAACACCGCGAAAAACGCATAGAATTTGCCAACTAGTGCATTCATATACAAAATTACTTTAATATTCTGAGAATACAATATAAAATCGAGTATAACATATTGACTATAATGCAGATAATGGTATGATGCACACTATTGTTTTCTCCACTAGAATTGGACGGAGTATACCTATGGGGCTGAAAAACATAGCAGTGATCGGTGGAGCAGGGTATACCGGCATCGAGTTGGTGCGGTTTATCCTTGGTCATCCCGGTTTCAGGTTGGTAGCGGTAACCTCTGATAACGACGCGGGTAAGCCGCTGGCGTCTTTGTATCCTTCACTCCTGGGCAAGACGGATCTCAAGTTCACAGAGCACGCATCCATTGAAACACTGACGGATATCGAGGGGGTTTTTCTGGCTGTTCCACATACAGTAGCCATGTCCATGGCTCCAAATCTGCTCGCCCGGGGGATCTGCGTGATTGACCTGAGCGCAGACTTTCGACTGAAAGATGCCGCAATATATGAGCAGTGGTATAGCGTTGAGCATACTGCTCCCAACCTGCTTGGCACTGCCATCTATGGTCTGCCGGAGATAAACCGTGTGCTGCTGCAGCAAAAGTGCTCAGAGCTGGCAATGAAGGGAGCCACCTCCGAAAATCCGATTCTCGTAGCCTGTCCGGGTTGTTACCCCACGGCAAGCACCCTGGCAATCGCGCCTGCACTGGTGATAGACGCAGCCATCGATGCGCCGGTCATCATCAACGCGCTTTCGGGCGTTTCAGGTGCCGGGCGGGTTGTCAAGCCAGAGTATCTCTTCTGCAAGGTTTACGAAAACGCAAACGCCTACGGCGTGGCGTCTCATCGGCACACTCCGGAGATTGTCCAGGTGTTTTCCTGGCAGGCCGGAAGACCGGTGCAGGTAGTGTTTACGCCGCATCTTATCCCGATGAAACGCGGGATGCTTTCAACGGTGACTCTTCAGGTAAAACCCGAGATCAAGGCAAATGTCCTTGAAGCCGTTTATCAGAAGGTCTACGGCAACGAGCCCTTTGTGAAGGTCTTGCCCTACGGAACCATGCCGCAGACGGCAAGCGTTGTGGGCACCAACAACGCCCATGTTGGCATCAAGCTCGACGAAAGTACCAACACGCTCATTGCCTGTTGCGCCATCGATAATCTGGGAAAGGGCGCCGCTTCGCAGGCAATACAATGCGCAAATATCATCTTCGGCTTTGACGAGACCGTCGGGCTGACCGCGATTCCCGGAGTTGTCTGATGTCTACGAAAGTCTCTGTTGCTGCGCAACCACACACAACAATCGGTAACGCAACCTTTATCGAAGGCGGCCTTGGAGCTGTCAAGGGCATCAGGTGTTCGGGAGTATATGCGGGCTTTCGGCGCAACCCCGAGCGCAAGGATCTGGCGCTTGTTGTTGTAGACTGTCCAGCGGTGGCATCTGCCGTCTTTACGAAGAATACCTTCTGTGCGGCTCCGGTCAGTGTATCGCGGAAGCATCTTGCATGCATGAGCATGGCAGATGTGAACAACCCCGGGGCAGGCAAGGGAGTCAGGGCAATTATTTTGAACTCCGGCAACGCCAATGCGGCCACTGGAGATCCCGGATATAAAACAGCGATACAGACGGCAGAGCTTGTGGCGCAGCACCTCAACTGCTTGCCGCATCAGGTGCTGGTTGCCTCCACAGGGGTCATCGGCGTTCCGCTCAGCCTGGCTCCTTTCGAAAAGGGAGTTCCACTGGCAATGGCTGTACTCGGCTTAAATGACGGAACGGCATTCGACAGTGGGCTTCATGCTGCCCAGGCAATAATGACCACCGACACCTATGCCAAGTATACGGCTGTGTGCTTTGCCACAGTTTGGGATGATGGCACAACAACTACCTACAACATTGGGGGCATGGTTAAAGGCTCCGGCATGATTTCGCCGGATATGGCCACGCTGCTTGGTGTTTTTGCAACCGATGCCCAGCTTACACAGGAAGCCGCAGACAAAGCCCTTAAAGAGGTCATTGACAAAACGCTTAACAAGGTGACCATAGACTCAGACACCTCCACCAACGACAGCATCTTCTTCGTGTCGACAGGTGCAGCTGCGGGCAAAACCATAACTCCAGGCAGCCCTCAGTACGAGGATTTCACTGCAGCATTCAGGGTGCTCAGCGAGGATCTCACGCGGCAGATCGCCCATGATGGGGAAGGAGCAACCAAGCTGGTCACTGTAAATGTAACAGGAGCACTCAACGACGCAGATGCGGATAAAGCCGGACGTGCGGTGGCAAACTCTCCCCTCGTAAAGACTGCTATCGCAGGCCACGATGCCAACTGGGGAAGAATCGCCATGGCCATCGGTAAAAGCGGTGCGACCTTTGCATCAGAGGAAGTCACCATTTCCATGATGGATATTCTGGTTTGCAAACAAGGCCTGCCGGTTCCCTTCGATGAGGCAGAGGCGCTCAAACGCTTTGATGAGTATCCCGAAATCGTCATAGATATCGAGCTGGGCACAGGGCCGGGAAAAGCAAAACTCTGGACCTGCGACTTTACCCATGGATATATAAGCATCAACGGAGACTACCGAAGCTGACCTTGTAGTATCCGTAAAAATACGAGCGCATGCAGCCACATCGAAAACACATATGATCAGGAAACACAACCAGAAAAACCAACTGCAAGATTCAGGAGAAAACTTTATGACACCACAGGAAGAAATAGCAAACGTCAGAGCAAAACAAGCTCAGGCCCTACAGCAGGCAGAAGTGCTGATCGAAGCGCTGCCCTGGATCAAGGCGGCAACTGGAAAGACCGTTGTTATCAAATACGGCGGTGCAGCCATGGTTGACGCAGAGCTGCGCGCAAAGGTGATGACCGACATCATTCTGCTGAAGATCATCGGGCTGAACCCGATCATTGTTCATGGAGGCGGCAAAGACGTCACGGCACTGTCAGAAAAACTCGGTTTGCCGGCAAATTTCAAGGACGGTAAAAGGATAACAACACCAGAGATTATGGATGTTGTCAAGATGGTGCTGATTGGCAGAGTGAACCAGGAACTTGTCGCACAGCTCAATCAACATGGCCACATCGCAGTTGGTCTCAATGGCGCAGACGGGCACATCATCAGGGCAAAACAGGCATCCGCAGAGTTGGGTATGGTGGGAGAAGTCACCAAGATCGACACAACACTGCTTCTGGATCTGATTAAAGCAGACTATATCCCCATCATTGCAACGGTTGCTGTTGGAACCGACGGGCTGTCTTACAATATCAACGCAGACGAGGCAGCTGGCGAGATAGCAGCGGCAATAGGGGCGCATAAGATCATCTTCCTTACAGACGTTGATGGTTTGTACGAAGACTTCTCCGATAAGTCTTCGTTGATATCACGGCTCAATTTGAGTGAGGCAAGAAAACTGCTTTCAAGCAATAAGCTTACCAAGGGGATGCTTCCCAAGCTGAATGCCTGCGTAAAGGCAGTGAAAGCCGGTGTTTCCAGAGCTCACATTCTCAACGGCACGATCTCACATGCTCTGCTGCTTGAGATTTTTACCAACGAAGGTGTTGGAACGATGATCACACCTGATAAGGGAAGTTTTAAACCGGATGAGTTTATCGCGGCACCTCTGGACAAACTGGCAAGCAAATTGCACGGGTAACAGCCGCGAGCTACCTGCAGACGACACGGAAAGGCGAAAGACATGTCACTCAAGCAACAGATTCAACTGGATGAGATCTATCTGATACAGGCGTACAAACGCAAGCCTGTTGAATTTGTACGTGGCGATGGCATCCGCCTGTATGATGATACCGGCAAGGAGTATCTCGACTTTTTCTCCGGAGCAGGTGCGGTGAGCGTTGGTCATTCTAACCCTGCAGTCACACAGGCTATCCAGCAGCAGGCAGCAAAGCTTTTGCATGTGAGCAACTACTACTACGTGGAAGGGCGCGGGGAGCTTGCAGAGAAGGTGAGCAAGCTTCTCAATGCGGGGCCTGGAGATGTG
>Ga0209737_10003421_pt1 | contig 11080 bp, 11 predicted proteins | sample TergutCu122P3_FD_187284 | JGI IMG/M metagenome (GOLD analysis project Ga0209737, IMG submission 187284) | Cubitermes ugandensis P3 segment gut microbial communities from Kakamega Forest, Kenya - Cu122 P3 (SPAdes) (version 2) | ecosystem: Host-associated > Arthropoda: Insects > Digestive system...
CGTGAAGAGAATATTTGGGGAGACAGTTCGGGCAATATCAAAGGAAGGGATGATACAAGAAGCAAAAATGAAATTTTATTATTATAATTTGATGATGTGCATGCAATGACTCAATACATTTATGTGAACATATAAAAAAATTAAATTTATATGTGATGTTTACGTGAAAATGAGTAGTAACAGTACCTCACTGAATTATGCAACACAGCAGAAGAAAAAGATTCATATTGAAATAAACACTATTATTGAAAATGGTAGAAAAGTCCCAACAAAAGTTGTACTTTCCAGTTATTCATCAGTATTGGATGGATTCTGGGCTCATGGGCTTTTATTCTCTCGCAAAAAAGATGCGTCGTAAATATCCAGAAATCAAACTCATAGATGATGATAAAGGAGTATACCTAGAAGGAACTGATGAACAGTTGGAGAAATTCCTCAATGATGTGTACCAAGCACTTCTTGATGAATACTATAACACATCAAGCCCAAAACAGATTGAGGAGAATGCTGGTTTTTACTATGACACAGAAAAAGATTCTTTCGTCCGTTTTCCAAAAGTAAAAACAACCGGAATTGCAGAGATTATTTTTAGCAAAGCACCAAGACCTACCGGATATTCTGATAAATATCGGAAAGAGAACGGAAAGAACTATCTTCCTGAAACATACGCACACCTTCAAGATCGCTTTGGTGTATTTTTGGAAGAAAACAAACTCAAAGCAGATGTAGCAACATTTCTGATAAATGGAAGGAATGCATATCAGCCAAAAGTAACACTTGCAGTCACCCCTAAAAAAGCAAATAAAACGTGCTACATGTGTGGGTGCCAAACACATTCAGCAGACGAAGTATCTAGCACAGTATTTCCACTTATAACAAGTTCAGCAGGGATAAAGTCATTCAATTCAGAATGCGAAAATCCATTTAAAGTATGCTGGAAATGTGAATATATAGCCAAATTTGTACCAGTAACTGGATATTACTCAAAAAGTGGTGATGATACATTCATATATTTTGTTTATTCTGATAGCTTCGAGAAGATGAACGATGTTTTTTCATCAAAATTTTCCGGAATGCAACAATATGATGAAAATCGCTATAGAAATTTCAAAGAACCGTTTAGCTATCTTCAAAAAGTTCATGAGCGGTTTTTCTCGTTTTTATACACCGTTTATATAACAACATGCATGGTAAAAGCTGGAGATGAACAATCAGAGTTAGATTTGGATGCACTCCTTGAGATTAATGTCAATAAATCTCCTGTAAGTTATTATGTACTACACTTTCAGAAACTTGGCGATACTTATGTAGGCAAGACCGTTTGGGAATTTACTGAAGCCATATATTTATTTAGACTGTTTTCAGAGTTATTTAAAAAAGGCGTGGACTTGAAAGCAGTTATGCAAAATTTGGTTGATTATGAACAAACCAAAAATGAATCGAAAACAATTATTAGAAACCGAGTTTGTGAACGTATCCTGAAAAAGCAACATTTGATAGATCTTATTGAACCGTTCGTGTACCATGTAAATCGTTCAAAAACAGCATTTATTAAAAATATTTTTGATTTCGTAATAGAATATGAGCATATTTTGTATGAAGGTGATTCAATGAAGCAAGAGTTAATTGATACAGCAAGCAGTCTTGGAAAGAGTATAGGACTAACACTTGGTGCAGAAGGAAAAAAAGCCAGAGGAGATCTGTTTCGATTAAGAAAAGCCCGTAAACCAGAAGATTTTTTGAATGAAATAAATCGGATTCAGATGAAATATGGTATTTCAGTTACTGCTGACGTTTATAACAAAGGAGAAGTAATGGATGAAAACTTTAAAGAATTTAAAGGATTTTGTATGGTTGCAGCACTTAACTCATTTAATGCAAGAAATTCAAGCAAAACAGAAGGAGGAGAATAGAATATGACAGTAAAAGACGTAAAAAGCATAAAAAATGCAAAATCCCTGACAATTTCCTTTCTTACTCCCGTATCACTTGCTTCGTTAAATGGATCTGACAAAGAGGCAGATAATATCTCCAGCATCAAAAAAATTTCAATTGGAACTGAGGAATATCCATATGTCTCATCTCAAGCAGTGCGAAGGGCCTTGAGAAACCAGCTTGAAGTTCTTGGATGGAAGTTATCGGAGGGCGCAGTTGCTACCATCAAAAAAGGAGCTGCAACTACAGAGCAGAAGCCAGATGAATACATTGATGATGATCTTTTTGGGTACATGGACACTGAATCTGCTGGGACATCCGGGAAAGGCAAATCAACAAAGCGCACATCAGTTGTCAGAGTCTGCTCATTAGTGTCGCTGGATCCATATCTGGGGGACCTTGATTTTGGAACAAATTATATGGGCGTAGAGTCAGGTGGAGATCCAAATATCTTTGAAACTGAGATCCATTCAGGAATGTATCGTGGAACAATTCTGATTGAACTTGATCGTGTTGGTTTGGGTGATGGATTTACTAAAGAACTTTCAAATGAAGAGAAGGCAAAACGAGTGAAAGCATTGCTTCAAGCTCTCAAAAACCTCTGGGGATCAGGAAGACAGAGCAGATTTCTTGCCGATTTATCACCAAAATTTGTAGCATCTGCATTTATGACGGTTAAAAATCCAATATTTCTCGAATGCCTCAACATAAAAGATGGTTCAGTTGATACTGAAATGCTTGATGAAGTTATCAATGATTTTTCTAAAGAAATTCTCGCCCCTGTATTTGGAGAGAGAAAAGGTCTCTTTAAAAATGAGTATTCAAAAGCAGTAACAATTGGAGAAGCATTTGAGGAATTGGAAAAACTTGTAGATGCACATTACTCATGAGGCAAAAGCATGTACTGCTTTTATTTAAAAGGAACAGGCATTACTGCTTCCTTTCGTGTTCCTGAGACCCATACGTTTCATCAAACTCTCCCACTTCCTTCGAGAACGATGATGATAGGATTGATGGGTGCAGCTCTTGGTTTTTCAGTTGAAGAAGCTCACAAGTTTGCTCATGAACATAATATTCTTGTTTCTGTATCTGGAACACATAAAGGATTCATGAAAGATCTCTGGAATTACCGTAAAGTGACTACCAAAGAGTTTTCTCAGGAACAGATGAAAAATCGTCCACATTACAGTGTAGTTACTCGTGAATATTTGGTGTATCCTTCATTTACATTTGTGTATGCTTCTGAAAAACGCGAATCTCTTGAAAAAGTGTGTGATGCTTTTACACATCCAGTTTATGCTCTTACTGCTGGGAACAGTGATGATCTCTTAAAAGTGCAGTTCATTTCAGAAATTAATGAATTGCAACCTGAAAAACATGAAAAGTTTAAAAACACAATCTTGCCAGGAGATAAAACCAAGGATTGTACGTATGACATTAAATCAATGTTACAGGATAAACATGTTACATTTTCTGTAAAGATGCCTGAAGTATTTTCTCTTCCAACAACTTTTGCTTTCACTGGTGAAGTGAGAACTGGAATTGAAAGTTGTCCTTTTACTTTCATACGTGATCAGGTCGTTTTACGTGAACCTGTAGATGGGTATAGGATAGAAGGACACAATTACGTGCTTTATTAATGGCTGAATATCTTGCAAAACCAGATCAAAAATACGAGGAGCATATTGAAGCGGCATATATCGCATGGAAAGAGATTGTTCTGTGCAAACTTCCATTAATTAAATCAATTTCTTCTGAACTTGATATTACGCCTGAAAGATTGTTACAAAGTTCTCTTCTTACTGTTGTTTTACATGATATCGGAAAGATGTGTGTGCCATTTCAAGAGATGATGGTGTCTATCCAAAACGGGAAAAAACCTGATTACCGTAAGAATTATCGTCATGAGGTTGGTTCATTTCCCTATGTATTGTGGTGTTCTAGGAATTTAGAAAAGAATACGAGGCGAAAAATTTCAGAGTATCAAGGACTTGAATCACTCGTTGTTTTGGGACATCATAAAGTTTTGACCGGAGACTTGGCTTCATTCACACGTGAGAGTGAATTCACAAACATTGATTGCAAACTCAATTGGGTTCAGGGAGGCATAGAGTTTGCATTGCAAGTTGCATCAAATATATTTTTAAAAGAGGGGCACATATTCCCGACTATTTCTATAAAGGAATGTGAAACCCCATTTGGAACTGTTTCAGGTTTCTTTCAGAGACTGTCTCGGATAGTTCAAAACGATCAAAAGCCTGAATTAACCAGAAAGGTCTTTGCTCTTTTAAAAGCGATTCTCCATTATGCTGATTGGTATGGATCTGCTGGGGAAAGAATTTATTATACTCCTAAACTGACTGGCAAAGATTTGGAAACATTTCTTGCAAACAGATGTATCGAACAGAAAAAGGCGTTTCACGGATTTACAGATTTTCAACGAAGATGTGGTGAACACACTTCAAATCTTATTGTTACGGCACCAACCGGAAGTGGAAAGACTGAAGCCTCACTCTTGTGGGCTCAGAGTGGATTTCTTGAAGAAAAAAAACTCATCTATCTTCTTCCAACTATGGTTACTGCAAATAGTTTGTATATGCGGTTGCAGGATTATTTTTCCAATCAAAAAGTTGGGCTGATTCATTCTACTGCTTCTCTTTTTAAAGAATCAGAAGTTGATTTATACAACACCGATTATGCAGAAATTTTGCGTGAAAAGGCGTTTATGTATCCTGTGACGGTTTCAACTGTTGATCAGATGCTCTTTTCAGGGTATAATGTTGGTCATTGGACACTTACAGAGGCAAATGCCGCAAATAGCATGATTGTAATTGATGAGATTCATGCATATGATCCATGGACTTTGGGGTTGATTTGCTCATCGCTTCAGCATTATACAAAATTTGGTTCTAGGTTTATGCTCATGAGTGCAACTATGCCAAAATATCTTAAGGATCTTTTGCGTGAATCTCTCATAAATGTAGAAATTCTCGAAGATACTTCGCTTTTAACTCAGTCACGAAACTCATTTTCTGTATTTTCTTGCTTTATTGAAGATGAGATGTCTGAAATACGCTGTGCTGTTTCATCCGGAAAAAAAGTCTTAATTGTGGTTAATTCAGTTTTTGCGTGTCAAGAACTTGCAAAGAAACTTGAAGACTTGTCCCCAATTTGTTATCATTCTAAGTTTATCTTTGCTGATAGGAATGAAAAGGAAGCGTTTATAATTCGTCAGGGCCGTGAGGAAGAGGGTTGTTTAGTTGTTGCGACACAGGTTGTTGAGGTATCCTTAGATATTGATTTTGATATTCTTTTTACAGAGTGTGCTCCTCCAGACGCTCTTGTTCAACGAGCAGGAAGGATTAATCGTGCTAGGAAAAAGTCAGGCACTGAAGTTAGAGTGTATCTCCCATCAAAGACATCTAGAAACATTTATGACTCAGCAGGTTCAGGCATTCTTGATAGGACGCTTGAGATTCTTGAAAATGGAAAAACAGAATTAACTGAATCGGATCTCATTTCGTTGGTTGAACAAGTGTATGATGGGTATGTGATTTCAGAAAATGAAGATTATTGTCAGGCATTTGATCAGTATTCAAGCACGCAGTATGATTTGAAATATATTTTGGATAATCCTCGAAAAGAGATGAAGGAAGAGGAAGTTACGCGAAAAATAACTTATCTCCAGGTTCCAGTTGTTCCACTACTGTTTAAGGATGAAGTTCTTTCAGTTCCTCCACAAAAGCGGAGACGGTTTGAAGTTAAAATGCCGTACTGGTATGTCAGAAAGCACAAAACAGAGATTGAAGGAATTTTATTTTGTGATATGAGGTATGACAGTGAGTATGGCGCACAGTACTGCAAAGACTCTGATTCTAGCCTGATGATATTGTAATGGAGGAATGATGTGGAAATTAAGATCTTGATTTTTGAATTTTCCCTTGATAAGTCTATGAAGGCAACATCAAGCCAATTACGCGGATTTTTCGCTACAAAATTTAATGAATACGTGTTATTGCATCAGCACAAATTGGGTGGATTTGTCTACAGATATCCTCTCATTCAATACAAAATAATCAATAACATCCCAACAGTGATTGGGATCAATGAAGGAATGGATGTTTTGGTTGAGATCTTTAATGAGTATGATACTTTGCATCTTGGGGGAGAATCGTATCGAATTATTGAAAAACATGTGAAATCTGACACGTATGAAATTGGGATTTCAGATTCATTATGCACCTATACATTTCTCACACCCTGGATTGCATTAAATCAAGAGAATTTTTCTAAATACCAGGATTTCACTAGTCGAAATGAGAAAAATGAGCTCCTCGAAAAAGTGTTGATTGGAAACATTCTCTCATTTTCAAAAACGCTAGAATATACAGTGTCTGGAAAATTAATTTGTGAAATGTCGGTGAAGCCTAAAAATGTGCATTTAAAAAGAGTTTCTCTTATGGCTTTTTCAGGTTCATTTCAGGTGAATTACAAACTGCCAGAGATTATTGGTCTTGGTAAATCTGTTTCACGTGGCTATGGAGTCATTATGTCTGGGGAAATAAAGCGGGGTTTATGATGCAGCTCGTTATCAATACATATGGTGCATATTTACACAAAGCAGAAGATCGATTTGCTATAAAAATCGACGATAAAAGGTCTGAAATTGCTGCGGATAAGGTAGATAGCATTCTGATCTCAACATCTGCCACAATAACTACGGATGCAATTGCACTTGCACTTGAGCACAATATAGATATCGTATTTTTGAATAAATTTGGTGATCCTCTTGGTCGTGTATGGCATTCAAAGTTAGGGAGTACTACTCGTATCAGAAGGTGGCAACTTAAGGCTGAAGATACTGAGGATGGTTTGAAGCTTGCTGCTGGATTTATCATCCGAAAAGCGGAAAGTCAAATCGCATTTGCAAAAGACTTGAAGAAAAACAGACCGACTCAGGCGAGTGAACTTGGTAATATTATTGCATTGATGGAGGAGATGCTATCAGAAATCAAGGCCATAGAAGGAACTGTAGCAGCAAAACGAGAAAAAATCATGGGGCTTGAAGGGATGATATCTCGAAACTATTTTTCTCTTTTGAGTGATTCTCTTCCAGAAAAATGGAAGTTTCAAGGAAGATCACGCAATCCAGCAAAAGATCCGTTTAATACGATGCTAAATTATGGATACGGGGTTTTGTATTCACAGGTTGAGCGAGGATGCATAATATCTGGTCTTGATCCGTATATTGGAATTTTACACACTGACAATTACAACAAACGTTCGTTTGTGTTTGATATTATCGAAATTTTTAGAATTCATATTGACAGGACAGTAATGAATCTCTTTGTGAAGAAAAAAGTAAGGAGCGAATATTTTGATGCATTGCAAGATGGTTTCACACTAAATAAGGAGGTCAAAGAGAAACATCCACTAAAACAAGGATTGAAACCGTGGCTGCCAGCACCACAGGGCTTTGTGTACCGAAGTCAAAGAGAAACATCCACTAAAACAAGGATTGAAACTTTTTAGTTAACTATAAAATCAATAAATTTGTATGCGTCAAAGAGAAACATCCACTAAAACAAGGATTGAAACATTTCAATTTCTCTTCCTCATATTGATTGATCGCTGTGGTCAAAGAGAAACATCCACTAAAACAAGGATTGAAACATAGTGTCCACACGTTTGGAACTTGTTTGCCAGTTTGGTCAAAGAGAAACATCCACTAAAACAAGGATTGAAACCTTTCAACATCAGCATTAACATCAATTAAAAACTCTGTCAAAGAGAAACATCCACTAAAACAAGGATTGAAACACGAACACGCAGTCTGGAACAGGAAGAGGTGTAGCGTCAAAGAGAAACATCCACTAAAACAAGGATTGAAACAGTATGGGATTGGAAAACTCGTAGATCTTGTCCAACCAAGTCAAAGAGAAACATCCACTAAAACAAGGATTGAATGAAGAAAAACGGGTTTTGAGGAGGAGAAGAAGCTACTCTATTGGCTCAAACAGTATGCCCTTGTCCCCGGGGAATGGTTTGGTGTGGTCTACTTCATTCTCAAATATCTTTTCTGGTATTTCTATCGGATATGCCTTACATTTAGGCACTCCCTCTCCAGCTCCACTCGATGGAATTCCTATAAAGTGCTTACAATTAAAGCACTGAGGTATAGCACTAACCATGTCTTATTATTGTCACTCATAACATAAATATATTTCATAATGCTCAAGAGGAACATTCATAGAACAAAACGAACCCGCAAAAAGGTATTTGAAGTTACAATAATGAGTTTTCAACGTTTACATTTTTTTTGTGAGACAAGAGACGAAACTGTTTTAGCAGGAATGAGGACTTGTAAGAAAATATACACTCCTTTCCCATCCACATACTTCCATCTACAATCAAACAACCACACACCGAAAAAACTATACCAAATAAACACAATTAAGCAGTATGAGCTTGAGTGTTGGTGAAAACCTAGCAGAGTCATTTAACTTTGCGAAAGATGGATTAATCGGACATTGGGTCAGATGGCTACTACTTGCAATTATAGGTGCAATACCAATTGTAGACTTTATCTTCCTCGGATATGCTGTAAAAGTTCTAAAGGGTGGAAATGTTGCACCAGAACTCGATGGATGGGGAAAACTGTTTATTGACGGGATTAAACTATTCTTCCTCGTGATTGCGTACTTACTTATTCCAATTATAGTGATTATTGCAGGGATATTTATGGGCGGCCTTATGGGAGGTATTGGAACAATAATTACAATACTCGGATTTATTCTTGCCCTTGCTTTTGGAATTGCTGCACCTATGGCAGCAGTACGATTCTCAAAAACTGATTCGCTTGGAGAAGGATTCAACTTTAGCGAGATCTTCAAGAGAATAAAAAGTATTGGATGGGGTAAATATATCCTATCATACGCCGTTCTTGTTATAGTATTACTTTTGTTTTGTGCATTGATCGCAATACTAGACATCATGTTAACAGAATGGTTGCAGATTGGGCTTATTCTTCCTATTATTATAATTCCCTTCCTGCTTCTGTGGAAAGGAAAATTCTACGAGAACTTATATTCTAGGGAATAATAACCATACTGAGTACAATAATGCTATCGCAAATACTACATAACCTATTTTTTAGACCCCCGTTAGCGGGGTCTTCGCGCCAACTCGCGGCGGGCGAGCTATGAAACAGATCTACCTGATTAGCATTCTTCTTCTTCTTTTTATCTGCATACCTGCATCAGCATCATATGATTATACTGCCCTCTCTCTCACTGGACTTGAGATTTCAGATGCTGCACGGATCGATGCATTACTTGGGCAACTTCAACATGATCCAAATCAAGCAGAACTCTGGAGCCAGCTTGCAGGAGCATATCTCATTACAAAACAATACGAAAAGGCAATCACTGCATATAACTATGCACTCACTCTCAATCCAAAACAGTTACTCTCATGGAAAGGGCTCGGATACGCTCATCTTCAGGAAGATGATTTCGAAAACGGAATTCTTGCACACGAAGAAGCACTTCGCCTCGATCCAAAAAACATAGATCTACAAAAATATATTGCCATGCTTTACAATGACATTGGAGAATCTGCACGGGCAATGGAACTCTATCAGGCAATCGGAACTCCAACATTCACAATGGTACGATATCAAACCGGCCCATGCCCATGGCTTGGAGAATCAAGTGGAAGCTTTGTAATAATGGAATACCTGTAAGCTACCTTTACTCGCTTCTTTTCTGGAAAAAAGGAGGAAACGAGTGTCAGCGTGCAGTTTTCATCTAGCATTTTATACCGATCTTTATACCGAAGTTCACATGGTGATTATCTTTTTGCTCCTTTCATTTACGAATGTTGAAAAAATCGAAAATTAGCTTTAAAATATCATAAACGACGTTTGAGCGTTTTTCATACTGTTAAACTGACAATAGGAGTTACGCAGTTGAACATTTTGACGGAAATATTAATATATTACGAGATCAAATTTAAATATGTGATTTATTCTCATCACCCACAATATGTTCAACTAGTTTTTCATGAGACAGTCCTTAAACCCAGGACGTTATGAGAAGAAAGTGAACATCCACTCGAAAAAGGCTTTCAATGATTTGTTCCGAATAATATGATCACAAGTTAAAATTGTATGCGCTCTAATGACTTTTTAGACTGAAGTGCGTAACTCCTATCAGAGAAAGCAACAGCCTGTACTCTATCAATCGCCTACATCGCTGTTGAGTTTGTCCAGTTCGTTTAAAGTTGGCTCGTTTTAGAAACAGGATAATTCCGGGCTCTTCGCTCCACTTCCATTACGGACGCTTCTTCGCTACTACAGCCCAGTCTGCCTCCAATGACTGCATCGGTATTCTTATCTTACGAGTTCTGCCGCTTGATATGCTCCATTATCGCATAGAAAAGAGAGATAATTCATGTTTACTAATAACTATAAGTTCATTCACTTGCATTCCGTTAACTTGAATAATCGCTTTTCCACACGCATCACCGTACGTTTCGATATACGGCGGATTCTTAATTTCCTGTATGTAGCAGGATTCTAAGAACTCTAGCATTAGCCATTGGATTCCCACGTTCCATACAAATGCCTGTATTAAGTTCATGCCTCCTCTACGCCGCCCACCGTTTAGACAGTAAACAGGTTCTCCTCTAAACTTATCCCGGATTTATCACGAGAAACCGGTTTTGATGGAATCTATAACTTTTCGACGTTTTCGTAAGAGGTTCACTTGATCGGTCATCTCCTTAATGCTCACCTAACTGCTTTATGCAGCCTTTTCCTTATCGCTCAATACCATGGCTTTTGACCACAGCACCATAAGGCGGTTTGGAGCATCCGCCTGTACAGCGGCTCCGGCGGGCCAGCCGCCATCATTTGTACAGCATTGCCTCGGTCAAATACCTAATTGACCTTGCATTCGTGGCGCACGGTGAATAGTTACAAAAAAGAGAGCCTGCATCCTTTTGCTTGCCGACAGCATTGCAGGCAAACCCATGACCCAAAAAGAAATGTCTGTGCGTTGTGGTGTGAGCGATGTTACTGTTCACCACACAATCAAAGACTTTTGTACACATGGACTTGGGTATACGCTGAAATTCAAGCGAA
>Ga0209737_10003422_pt1 | contig 11078 bp, 15 predicted proteins | sample TergutCu122P3_FD_187284 | JGI IMG/M metagenome (GOLD analysis project Ga0209737, IMG submission 187284) | Cubitermes ugandensis P3 segment gut microbial communities from Kakamega Forest, Kenya - Cu122 P3 (SPAdes) (version 2) | ecosystem: Host-associated > Arthropoda: Insects > Digestive system...
AATCTCGCCGTCGCAGTGTCCATTCTCAGCGACGCCACTGTCCAATTTAAGCGTCGTAGGTGTCCAATCTCAAACGACGCGGGTGTCCAACGACACCGACATATTCAATGAAATATGCTATTGATAAATTCGGGGGAAAATACGATGTGTATCTTGATGTCATGGGATTAAACGACGGTGGTATTCGGTTTTATAATAGATTTGGTTTTAGGAAGATAAAACCGTTTATTGGTCGTGAAATGGGAACGGATGCAGACAGACGATGTTATACGATGAAACGAGATAAAACGGAAAAGATTATAGAACCCATTCGACCAAAAAGAATGATGTAATGATATAAATTGATGGGAGCTTTCGGCTCCCTTTTTTTGTTTTTTAACAAACAAATCAAAGATAAATGGAAAACTAATAAAAAACAAATCGAAAAATGTTGACAAACAGAAATGAATAATGTAAAATAAAATCACAATATTTTTATTAGGAGGATTTTAAAATGGCAGACCCAAGAGCATTTATAAGTTTTGATTATGATCACAATATTACCCAAAAAAATTTGTTTATAGGACAAGCAAGAAACTCTAAAACACCTTTTTCCATACAGGATTGGTCAGCTAAAGAAGCAATGCCGCAAAACGAATGGGAAGATACAGTTGAAACAAAAATAAACAAATGCAACATGGTTATTATTCTTGTTGGAAGATATATGGCAAGTGCGGTTGGAGTAAAAAAAGAAATCGCTATGGCAAAAGAACAGGATGTACCCATATTTGGTGTTTATGTTGATGGAGCAGACACAAACAGTAATTTACCCGAAGGTTTAGCGAGAAGCAGAGTTGTTAGTTGGGATTGGGACAAAATTGCAGATAAAATTGATGAAATGATGGAGCAAGGTAAAAATAAATAATATGAGAAAAGCATTAGTAGTCGGAATAAATTATTACGAAAAAGACCATATCCCTAATTTGAGGGGGTGTGTTCCTGATGCTTTTTCGGTTAATTCGGTTTTAGAACGAAACAGTGATGGAACAAAAAACTTTGATGTAAAATTAGAAACAGCAAGTGATCATTCAACTGGAATTACTAAAAACGAATTAAAAAATTATGTGAAAGAATTATTTGACGATGATTGCGAAATAGCTTTATTTTATTTTTCTGGACACGGCTATATTGAAAACACAGGAGGATTTATTATAACATCTGATTGTGAAAATGGTGATGATGGATTGTCATTAACAGAATTATTGAAAATTGTTAATGCATCAAAAGCTAAAAATCGTATTGTTATTTTAGATTCTTGTTATTCCGGAGAAATGGGAAATTTCGACTCGAATACGGATACTGCTTTTATAAATGAGGGAGTTACTATTCTAACAGCATCAAGAAAAACACAATATTCAATGGATGAACGCGATGGTGGTACTTTTACTAAATTATTCGTTGACGCACTAAACGGAACAGCGGCAAATTTATTAGGTGAAATAACTCCTGGAAGTGTATACGCACATATTGACCAATCGCTGGGTGCTTGGGGACAGAGACCTCTATTTAAAACAAATATTAAAAGTTTTGTTTGTTTGCGTAGGACTGTTCCACCAATATCACTTGAAGAATTAAAAAAATTAACAATTATATTTGAAAATGATTTTGAGTATAAGTTAGACCCTTCATATGAACCAGAAAGCGATTGTCCACAAAAAGAAAACACCGAAATATTTGCTACATTACAAAAATATAATAGGGTAAATTTAGTAGTTCCAGTAAATGCTCAACATATGTATTTTGCTGCAATTAATAGTAAAAGTTGTAAATTAACAACATTAGGGGAGTTTTATTGGAAATTAGTTAAAAACGGAAATATTTAAAATGTTTAATATAATAAGATTTTAGGGAGTCTTCGGACTCCCTTTTACATTTTATAAAAAGGATTTTCCTGTATATATATAATTATATAGTACACATGTACGAAAAATATTTTTACATTATATGGAGGAACCTCAAAAATGGCAAACATTACCATAGCTGGTAACAGCTTCGTTGTTACATCGACAATCACCATGGATGACATGGAAAAAGTCAAAAAGTACCGTCCCGGTGCTTTAACCCTCAAGGACGAGGAAACAAAAGAAACCTACTTCAAGGTAGGTGTGGGTACAGGAACTGCCAGTCTGAACGACCATGGTATCAGCTTTAGTGGCGTCAGCAATGACGACAAAAAGCTGGCTAATGCAACCCTTCCGATTCCGTCGGATGTGGAGGATGCAAAAGCTTATGTGCTTGATAGAGCCGCTGTAGCAATAGCTAATCTCAATAAAGTTGAGGAAGCTATTGTCGTTGCTTTGAAGGACATCAAAGCAGAGCATGAAAAAATCGCGCAAAACATCAAAGTGAGCATTTAAACTCACAAATTTTGTATGATGGAGCCGCTGCTGCGGCTCCTATTCTATTTTACGGAGGAATTTTAAATTGATTAAAGTAACAATCGGAAATAACGTTAAAAGAAAAACCGAAATCGTTGACCCCAACACTACTCTCAGAGAAGCTTTGGAAGATGCAGAAATCGACTATACAGCCGGAATTATGAACCTTGACGGCTCGTCACTCTGTCCCGGAGATTTAGATAAGACTTTTGCCGATTTCAATATCACAGAGAAATGTTATCTACTTAATGTTGTCAAAGCTGACAACGCTGTTTGATACAGCGTGAATACGGAATTGTTTGATTAAGACTTGGCGGTTCGCAATCAGACAATTTCGTATTCATATTAAAATTTTTTGAAAGGAAGCCGAACCAATATGTTTACAAAAGAAATTAATAACCTAACCCTGGCTAACGACATAGCCGACAGGTTGTTCGACAACATCAAATCTTTGAACTTCTGTATGGATCAGACTTTTAAAGCAACCTTACGAGCATTGCTGGGAAAAAGGCTTCTTATTGATAAGTCGGTCTGTATAGCTACAATCCCGCTTGGTTGTGAATCTGTAACAGCGGATATAATTACAGAACAAATTCGACAGAATGATTATGGCTATGATCATACCATATATATTGTTTATCCGACGGATAAAATTTTAGGCAGTCAAATGTTGGAATCCGTCCGTACTTATGTCGGAGAAGGTAAACGGTATTTAACCACCTACACATTACAAGAGGATTTAAGGATATTTTATATCAAAAAATTAGATGGGTTATTCTATACCAATGGAACCAACTCTATCATTTTTCTCGATTTTCTGGATATAAGAAGGTTCCATGCACTTCAGATGATGATACCCAAATATCTACCGACCTTATTCAAAGACATTCCCCTGACGGATGATGAAACAGCGTTATTAAAAAGCTTAGGAAGTAGGAGTCATTTTGAATATGAACGAATAATTGAACAATTCGCTCAACGGTTGGACATGAGGAGCGAAATCATCAGAACCCGTCTGAAAGGTTTTGAATCGGTTTTTGAACGAGAAAGAATTGATGAAACACATCGGAATATTGAAAAACATCAGAACGATTATCAAGCATACCTTGATAATTTCCGACGAATAACTAATTTAATTCAAGACCAAAAAATCATTCTTGCCGGTCTTCAATGCAAGGTAGACGAATCCGACGGGAATGAATCGGAACTGATGGAATACTTCCTGTGTAATAAACAGTTAAGCATAATAAGAGTAAAAGGTACAGAATTAGAATTTGTAGTCCACGGATATGCAGATGTTTTTGATGAAGATGCGTTTGAAACATATGTCGGTAACCATAACAGTTATTTGTATAACAGGCTTGCTAATATTGATGCAAGAGAAGAAATGGAATTGCTTTATAGAGCCATATTCGGGGATGGGAAATATAAACTGCGTGTTTGTGCTGCTTATAAAGCAGATATGAAATACGGATTGACACCGGTTCAAAACTATATTTTCCCACCGGAAAGCCAAACCTATCTACCCAATCCCCATATCCAAAATTATGGTTGTATAGGTGGATATGCTTCACGGTTTGTCGAATACATGAATAATCAGGATTATGTAGGAGCAATAGAGCAAGCAGCGGTATCAGCACGGAACTTGAATTTCCATGATTCGACTGTCATGATTATGTTTGCACACAATCTTTCTTCTACTACGATTAAATGTATTGAAGATACAGACGGAAATCTGATGACACCAAAGGAAGCGATTAAGAAATTAAATAGAGTTATATGAAAATAAATTTTCATAAGGAATGTTTTCAAAAGAATTCTTAGAATTCTTCATGAAGAACGTAAACGTTCTTCTATTCTTATTCGTGTCGGAATTGATGACACGAATTTTCTGCGGAAAACCAGACAAAACATTCCGGACTTTGCGAAAGGATAATTATATTATGTCAAAACCAATAATAATAACAGAAGCAATGAAGAAAAAGGCCCAAATCGAATTTGTTAAATTACTGGATGATATGAACATGTCTGATGGAAAAATAAGTTATACCAAATCATTCAAATACGAAAAAGCTACAGCCATTCTCTGGTTGACATCCGATGCCTATAGTAAAACAGTTGCACTGGTTACTAATTTTTCTGACGAGGTTGCATGGCATTCTACAGCGGTTAGACACAATAAAAATGAATTTATCATCGAAGATATTTTCGTTTATCCGCAAGAAGTCACTGGAAGTACCGTAACCACCGACCAGGAGGGTTACACAAAATGGTTGTATGAATTCGATGATGATACTTTCAATGCAATTCGAATGCAAGGTCATAGCCATGTCAATATGGGGGTTTCACCCTCAGGCGTGGATGAAGGACATCGGGAACAAATCCTCAGTCAACTCGACACCGATATGTTTTACATATTTATGGTTTGGAACAAAAAATTGGAAACCCATACCTTGATTTATGATATGGAAAATAATATTTTATATGATGACGATGATATTACCGTGAAAATCATCGGGGATGACTCTTTGGATGAGTTCTTAGAAGATGCCATGAGTAAGGTTCAGAAGAAATCGTATTCATTAGAAAAGACATCTACTAAAGTCGGTAAAAAAAACAAAAAAGAGGAAGGAAAAGAAACGGAAATAGACGACCTTGATTTTCCTTGGGATCAATTCTATGGATGCGACGAATACAGCAGATATTATTTTCATAATAATTTCGGAATATGAGGTAAAGAATGAGAATATTAAATTTAGCAAAATCCTATGACTTCTTTAAACCGGAGTCGTGTCGGGAACGGATTCATATTATTGGCTGTGGTTCGGTAGGTTCGACTGTTGCGGAACTGCTGGCACGATTCGGATTGACTAAGATGACCCTTTATGATTTCGATATTGTGGAGCCGCATAATCTTGCGAATCAAATGTTTCGGCAGGAGCATATCGGAATATCAAAAGTAAAAGCTTTAACCGGAATGCTGACTGAAATTAACCCTGAAATCAAAAGAAAAATCATAATCGAACCGGAAGGTTATTCAAATCAAAATTTGTCTGGGTATGTATTTCTTTGTGTAGACAACATCGAATTGAGAAGACAAATTGCTATTTCTAACAAAAACAATCTATACATAAAAGCGATGCTGGATTGGCGTACCCGTCTTGTAGACTCTCAACACTACGCAAGTGACTGGTCGGATACGAAGATGGTCAATGATTTTATTAAGTCAATGGACTTTACCCACGATGAAGCAAAGACGGAAACTCCTGTATCAGCTTGTAATGTCGCTCTTTCCGTGGCTCCGACAGTGAGGATGATATGTTCGTTAGGTGTATCGAACTTTATCAATTTTGCTAAAGGTAATAAATTAAAAAAGTTTATTCAAATAGATGCGTTCAGCTTTGTATTGGACGCTTTTTAAATTTGTCTGTAATGGATAGGGATTATATCCCGTTTTGTGGTAATACCCAAAGCAATATATTGTCAGGGAAAGGGAGGTGAACCCAGGTATCCGTGTGTTAAGCTGGAAGTGCATGTCGTCATAATATTTGTAAGAAATATTTATTTCGATATTTCTCATCAGCGCATAATATCGGGGTTTTCCAAACCTGACCGACCCATATCGACAGGAAAATAAATCTGTTTAAGCTCCGACGCCAGGATGCCGTCGCGGGCTTTTCTGTATGTAGATTACAGACATAAAAAAATAGAAAGGGGTTTCTAATGCCATATATCACAATTAAACAATCTCCGGCTTATAAACAAATAAGCTTTGAGGACATGCTAAATAGTATCGTTGATATAAGCCAATATATATCTAACAATACATCGAATACCAGGACATATTTCGTTAATCAGATAAATCAGAAGTTGTTAGATAATACCAATATTAACCATATGATTTCGTTATTGACAGCGTTTAATCAAACTCATGAAGCTCTGTTTGAAAAGGACAGGGTTTCTTTGTATAAAACATTCCATATACCAAAAGCATCGGGTGGGTTAAGACGAATAGATGCACCGGAACAGGAATTGATGAATGCTCTCCGTCAGCTTAAAATGTTAATGGAAGAGAATATGTTCGCTCTATACCATACTTCGGCCTTCGCTTATATTCGTGGACGGTGTACTGTTGATGCTATCAAGCGTCATCAAAGGAACGAATCAAAATGGTTTATTAAACTGGACTTCGCAGACTTTTTCGGGAGTACGACTCCCGAATTCGTATTGTCTATGCTGTCGATGATTTTTCCGTTTAATGAAATTGTAAAACGATCCGAAGGAAAAGAAGCGTTGGAAAAAGCTCTTAGTTTGGGTTTCTTAAATGGCAGATTACCCCAGGGCACACCAATTTCACCGTTCATCACTAACATAATGATGATTCCACTTGATCATCGGTTCAGCAACACCCTTCGAAATTTTGAAAAGAACAAATTCATTTACACGAGGTATGCAGATGATTTACTTATATCCTGTCAACGGGACTTCGATAAGGATAAAGTCCAGACATTCATATCGGATACCCTGAAAGAGTTCCAAACTCCATTTTCAATAAAACCTGAGAAAACACGTTACGGTTCATCGTCAGGTAGGAACTGGAATTTGGGAGTGATGTTGAATAAGGATAATGAAATAACAATCGGTCATAAGAAAAAGAAACATTTCAAGGCTATGCTTGATGGTTATGTTCGTACAAAAAAATCCGGTAATAATTGGGAGTTGCATGATGTTCAGGTTTTGAGTGGTTTAATTAGCTATTATAAAATGATTGAACGGGACTATATCGAATATGTTATACACAATTATTCTGTGAAAAACGAATTCGATATTTTGGCATATATAAAAGCTGACTTGTCAGCATAAATCTCCAAAACAGTGATTTTTCGTTTTATGCAATGGATAGCATTCATGTTACTAATTACCGGTAAATGTATAGACAAAATATTCACTCGCTATTCGTTCTTCTTAAAGAACTACGCACTCTATTTTGTCTGCATTTATAACGATAATTAGTATATGAAGCACTTTATGCTTTTAGCTAAAGTTTCAAATTGTCAGGTAAAGGATGACGGGAGGCGGAGAGCTGCAGAATTCAGAGCCCGGTCTTCTGGAGTGGACGACCAATGTTTATCATAAATCCACGAGGTTGTCAAGAATAATGTTACTCATAGTCATCATTTTCAAAACATCTTTCAACATTTTCCATTAAAAAGGTGAATGTCTAATGATAAACTCGAATCCGAAGCTTGCTCTTCAAAGGACCTTCAGGATCCTGAGACGTGATTTTTATTATGCAGATTGTATTAAGCGAACCCAAAATTAGCACTTGTAATGTATATCATAAAAATAAAATTTAATGAGCTTTGAGGGGTTCTCCAAAGTAACAGCTTATATAGAGTTCGCAAATCCGTTAGGATCCACGAGGGATCCTGTTGGATTTGCTCTTTCACCAAATGATATGCGCCAAATACAGGTACCGGCTGCCTCCGTTTCTTCTGCTCGTGGGTTTGTCGTTGACATCCCCAACGAAGCAGAAAAACTCCGCAGCCTCAACCTTCCTTTGGCTCTTATCTTTTGAGATTACAAGTGCCGGTTTTATCTATTATTAAAATAAAGTATTCAGGGAGTATAAAACAATTTGAAATCAAGAATGGAAATTATGAACATAATCAGCAACGCGCATGGTACAGAAGCATATCATAAATTTTCGTCAATACCAGGATTCCCTGTTGCGACTGATGGTGTAATTGCATTGGCAGAAGCAGCAGATTATTTTTGGCTTCTTGACATTATCGGAAGCCACCAATCAAACAAAAAACTTGATCCAAATTTTCAGGTTTGGAAATTGGAAGTTGACCTTGAGAATAGTACAGGTGTTGTTTTTGGTTATAACGATGACGAGTTGATTATAACACAAGAAATTCCATTTACCGATTTTCCGTTGGAAGAAGTGAAATTATATCTAATGGGTGGGGTTATATTGCTTCCGTCGGAATATTGAAAATGAGCCTCTGAGTTTGAATAAAAAATTGAAGGAGAAAAAATATGAGTTTAGCAATAGCAATTAAAAAAGGTGATACAGTATTTGTCGGAACAGACAGCTTGTTGAGCAAAAAATGCAGCTTGAAAAGCATTTTAAAAGAGGGACATGAAAAGGCATGGAAGATTAAAGAATCCGGTGTAATATTCGCTCATACAGGATGGGTTGGTAATCGTAATATCATAGAAAAGTCAGACGATATTATTGATAATGATTTTACTGACAAAGCAATCCAATTTAAGGATGTTGTGAATAATATAGTGCCGAAAATGATGTCTTTGATGGAAAAAATAAAAGGAACGGAATATAGTCACTGCTCATGCTCCGACTTTATTTTAGCCCATAGAGATAAATTTTACGAAATAGATAGTGAAGGGTGCGTGATAGAACCATATGGTGACTATGTTTCTATTGGCAGTGGATCAGAAGTTGCTGACGGAGCATTTCAGGTTATTAAGGATTGTGAACAACTCACACCGGAACAAATGATTGTAAAAATAATATCGGCTGCATGTGCAATTCATTCTTCTGTTGGCTACCCCATTAGAGTTATCAATACTAAAAATGATGATGTTGTTTTTATACATAACGAAGAAGAAGCAGATGAGTTTGTATGTGTTCCATAAACGGTCGTTAATGGAACGGTGTAAGCAGTGTCTCAAAAACCCTTGTTATGAAACGATAATGAGGGATAAGTCGTTTCAAAACTCGTTTTAAAATCTATGTATCGTAACTCATACGTTTTTGATACAGATTGGAGATATTATATGAAAAACTTTATATTCGGTTATGCTCGGGTATCAACGGAGAATCAAAATCTTGACAGACAGATTGATGCTTTAAATAAGTACGGTGTAAATCATATCTATAACGAGAAGCTAACCGGAACCAAACGGGACAGACCGGAGCTAGCTAAGATGCTGGACAGGATGACCGGAGGTGATACAGTCGTAATCGAATCATTATCCCGGTTGGGTCGTTCAACCAAAGACCTGATCGAACTAATCGAATTGTTTCAATCCAAGGGTGTCAACCTCGTTTCGTTAAAAGAAGCTATCGACACCAACACTTCCACCGGCAAGTTACTTTTCAATTTGATGTCAGCAATTGCACAATTCGAAAGAGATGTAATTGCTGACAGGACATCCGAAGGATTGAAAGCAGCCAGAGCCAGAGGGAGAATCGGTGGTAGACCAAAAACGAATGAGGATTTTGTCAAGAAGGCTTTGAAGCTGTACCATACCAAGCAATACTCAATTCGTGAAATTGAAGAACTTACCGGAGTCAAAAAAGCTACATTATACCGTAACTTGACAGTCAATAATGTCGGTAGTGTGTAAGATTATCCGATATGGTTCAAAAAATATTTATATGGCTCTTAATGAGCATGAAAGGAAATTATTTATTATGATGAAACCAATTAAAACAGGAATAACAACAGCCATAACAGCGGCTGGCATGACCGGAACCGTAATCGGAGCATACCATGCAAAAAACTTTGTTACCGAAATATTTGACAACGAAATCCTCGGCATCGCTGCCGGGATTACTGCGTTGTTAGTGGGTGCGGTAGTGGTAAACGAAATTAACAAAGGGGTTAGCAAGGCTTTTGAAACAAAAAGCCAACCTCTTTTAATTGAGGTATCTGATGGTTATAAAATTGAAGTTGACGATAAAGAGGAGGTAAAACCAATTGGGCAGATTAAAAGTTGTTGAAATCTTATTGTCGATGATAACTGCATTAATCACGATCGCAAAGGAGGTTTTTAAATTTATCGGATATATATTGAAATTTAAAAAGCCGGAAGCAAATGGAGCAATCGCATGAGAAACAAAAAGAATAACTTTATTGGATGGGTTGTTCTTTTTTTATTGATATATGAAATTATTTTGTCGTTTTTTGTGTTGCATTCCAACTTTACTCATGTTATAATACCGATTATATATCCGAAATATTGGAAACCACAAGAGATTGTATAATAGTTTAAAATCATTTTTAGAACGGAGAAAAAGTGTCTAATTTTTTACTAATTATAAAAAGAACAATAACAATTTTATTAGTTATTTTGACATTGTTGTTGTATATGGTAATATCAGTATCTTCATCTACATCTGTCCCATCAACTACAAATACTACATCTACAACAACATCAGTAACATCATCATTAGCAACTGCATCTAATGTTCCGCCGCCAAATTCAAACCCAAACGCTCCAATTACTGCTTCTATTATTGCAGGTGTCGTTACTGTTATCGCTTTATTGGTTAATAGCATATTAACTATTAATACTACAAAAAAAAATCAAAAAATTCAAAGAGATAACATAGCAGTCCAAGACGCGAATAGTCAACTCTCTGCAGCTATCGCAACTTCTATTTCGAATATCAATAGCTTAGACAAACAGAAAGATCGAATTAGTGCATCTGTTTCTGAAAACAGAGTTTCATGGATAAGCGATTTAAGGAAATATATTTCCGAATATTTAACAAAGTTAGATGAATTTCAACATTCAAAAAAGGATCATTTTAAAACTAAATATGACTATCCCTTTAACTCCGCAGCCCACAGTCCGTATTTTCGGACACCTGACGTGCTATAATTGAGAAAAACAGCACGAAAA
>Ga0209737_10003423_pt1 | contig 11076 bp, 9 predicted proteins | sample TergutCu122P3_FD_187284 | JGI IMG/M metagenome (GOLD analysis project Ga0209737, IMG submission 187284) | Cubitermes ugandensis P3 segment gut microbial communities from Kakamega Forest, Kenya - Cu122 P3 (SPAdes) (version 2) | ecosystem: Host-associated > Arthropoda: Insects > Digestive system >...
CCTGAACGATAATTCCTGCCCCTACTGAGGTTTTAGAGGCAACGGTAAACAAAGCCCTACCTGTTAAGGTAACTGTTTTTTCATTTTTTGAAGTATATATGATTTCTGAGTTTGCATACAGGGTAACTCTACTGTTTTCAAATATCTCTTTCGTTACTGAGGTTTCTAGTGCTGTCAATTTGATAATGTTGGAGGGTCTATTGAAAATATAGTACAAGGAAAAAACACTGATTAACAACACTGCGATTGCGGCTGCAACTTTTAATGTGTAAGAAAGTTTGAAGTGGGTATGCGGTTTTTCAGTTTTGTGAATATGGTTTTTGAATTTTGAGAACGCTCGCTCAGTATCAAAAACCGGTATCTCTTGGGTTTGCCCTATATTTTGATACAACAAACACCACCGTTGAAACTCTTTTTCATTTTCAGCGGATTGTGCCAACCAATTATCCAAGATTTGGTTCTCTTTTTCTGAAATTTCGCCGCTAAAGTAGCGGGCTAAAATTATATCAATTTCTTCATTCATAATAATTTAAATTAACAATATCAAAAGTGCCGGAAGCAGATAATCTTTCAGTTTCAGGCGTAACGTTTTCAGGGCTTTAACTATTTGTGTTTCAACGGTGTTGGGCGATATTTGCAGTTCCTGCGCAATCTCTACGTATGAAAGTTGTTGCATTCTGCTTAAAAGAAATACTTGCCGGCATCTTTCGGGAAGGGCAGCAATAGCAAGGTCAATCTGTTGAGATAACTCTTTATGTGTCAATGCATACTCCACATTATTGCAGGATGAAACGCTGCCGAATGCCATCTGTTCGTGATGTTCCGATTGCATTTGTGTTTTCTTCACTTTATTCAAACAACTGTTGTGCACCATTCTATACATATATGATTTTATTGAGGTATGAATTTCCATTTTATCCCGCTGGTCCCACAATTTGCAAAAAACATCCTGCACAATATCTTCAATTTCCTCATCATTTTGAAGAATACTGAAAGCATACCGGCACAGCGGCTCGTAGAGTTGCCGGAATAGCGCCTCGTATGCTTTTGCATTTCCCGTTTTCAGCTCAAAAATGTCAATATTTTTTTCCAATGCTAACCTTTTCTATAACCACGCAAAAATAGACATTTTTTATCTATGACAACCGAAAGGGGGAAAACCATTATTCAACTCTCCCTCACTAAGTGCACCGAATAAATAACCAAACCTGTCCAGATGGCACTGAAACATACGAGGTGCGCAGTTGAAAATGTTTCTTTGAACAACAAAATACCAATGAGCAGTTGCAGCGTTGGGGAGAGGTATTGCACAAATCCGAGAGAGGTCATGGATACGGTTTCGGCGGCTTTTCCAAAAAGATAGAGCGGAATGGCAGTGATGGGTCCTGCCAGCATTAACAACAATATCGTAGAGACGCAATGCATTGCGTCTGTGCACGCCGCGTAACCACCGGTATGATTAACAAATGTCATAATCAAAAAACCGAGCGCCACCGGCAAGGCAATGGCAGTTTCCACAGTCAGCGCCGGCATCGCCTCCACCTGCGCTTTCTTTCGCAACAGGGCATAGAGGGCAAAGGATAAGGCAAGAATGATGGCAATAAACGGAAAAGTGCCGTAACTGATTGTGAGGTAGGTAACCCCGAAAAGCGCAAAGAGAATCGCTATTTTTTGCATTCCCGACAGTCGTTCTTTCAAGAAAAGCACGCCCAAAATTACATTAAGGAACGGATTTACATAATATCCCAAGGAGGCATCTACTATGTGTCCGTTTGCCACCGCCCAAATATAGAGTGCCCAGTTCAGCGTAATCAACGCAGAGGTGGATAACAGATAGAGCATCTTCCTCCTGTTTTTTAATATGGGACGAAAATCGGTTTTGAACACGGCTACGGAGAGGATAAGCATAAACACCGCCGACCACAGAATACGGTGCGCCACCACTTCGTAAGCAGGAACGGAAGACAACAGATACCAGTAAAGCGGCATTGTTCCCCAGATGAGGTAAGCAGAAACAGCGTAGAGAATTCCTTTGTGTTTAGGCATTGAATGTGGAGCGTACGGGAGTCGAACCCGTGACCTTTAGACTGCCAGTCTAACGCTCTAGCCAACTGAGCTAACGCCCCATCCTTTATTAATGGGCGGCGAAAATAGAAAAATTATTCTACCGACACTATCTCCATCTCAAAAATTAACGGTGTGTAGGGTGGAATGAAGTTCCTATACCCATCACTTCCGTAAGCAGATTCGGAAGGGATGAGGATGGTAGCCTTGTCGCCTCCCCGCATCAACAACAGCGCATTTTCCCATCCGGTAATAACACGACCTTGACCTACAATTAACTCCAAGGGCTCGCCCCTACCAATAGAACTGTCGAAAACCGTGCCATCTAAAAACTTTCCCGTATAGTGAACTTTTACTTTCGCACCGTACTTAATCTCTTTGCCTTTGCCGGGCTTTTTCGATATGAAATAGAGCCCGTTGTCGGTGCGTGTCGCTTTGTGTTTGGAAATATAGTCCGTGATTAAACTATCCTCCATTACCCTGTACTCTTCCAGCATTGCTTCATATTTCTGCATCTGTTCTGCCCTCATCTGTTCATATTCCTCTTTGGAAATAATTTTATTCAACTTCAGGTCGAAATAGAGGTCGTTGTTTGGAAACTCCCAGGTTCGTCCCATAAAATATTTAAAAAAACTCTCTCCATCCAAAATAAAAGTTACACTATCTCCCAAATGCATTTTTTGAATCGCAGCATAAATATCTCCGGGAAACAATGATTCTACAATCATATCCGTAAGAGGTTCATTGTCATACAATAAAGAATCCGATGTTCGGAGGGTGTAGGTCATTTCCACCACATCTCCCATTTGAGGTTGTGCTTCTTTTTTGTTCAATACGTGGAATTTGTAATAAAACCCCTCTTTGTCTTTTTTAAATCCGGGATGCTTTGAGCAGGCCGTTCCCAATACTGCTAACGCCACGAAGGCAATCATAAATTTTGATAAATTTTTCATTTTTTAAATATTTAGTTATTGTTTCTTAATTTCTATATAATCCACCCCGCCCTTCGGGCACCCCTCCTTTTAAAAGGAGGGGAATTGGAGCCACCCTACTACTCATCATCTCATATCTCACGTCTCACATCTCTAATCTCAATTCTCATTATAATCGTTTGGTATGGTTTAATTTTGTATCCGTCTCCGCTTGCGCCGTAAGCTAAATGAGAGGGGATTATCAGCCTCGCTTCATCGCCTTTGCGCATCCATTGAACTGCCTCGTGCAACCCCGCTATCTCTGCTGTTTTTTCTACAATAAACTCAATTTTTCCGTCATTATTAGAGTTATAAATCTCTTCTCCTGTCAGCAAAAGTGTTTTATATTCCAACACCACCTTTTCCCCCGCCGTTATTTTATTTCCGTTTCCTTTTTTTGTAATCTCATACCTCAGCCCTGTGTTTGTTTGTGTCATTTCCCATTTATACCGTTTCAGAAAGAGCTCAATATCTTGATTTTCCAACTCCACAATCTTTTTACTGCCCAAAATAAAGGGGTTAACCTCTTCCGTTTTTTCCGATGAACTAACAATAACGCCGGTGGGGGTGGAATTATTGCAGGAAAGGAGAAAAGCAGAAAAGGAGAAAAGCAGAAGAGCAGAAGAGCAGAAAAGCAAAACGGTGGCTCCAATTCCCCTCCTTTTAAAAGGAGGGGTGCCCAAAGGGCGGGGTGGATTAAAAAAAAGCACCCTGAGTAGCCGCAACCAAATTTGAATATGCATAGCAAAATTGGTAACGATGAGAAAGTTGGTTTATTTTTGGTATGAAATAAAAAAAAACAGTTTTCGTTTACTCTACAAACCTCAAAACCTCAAGCAATGAAAACTAAAACCCTTATTTTACTGTTAACATTCTTATTAACATCTGTTTACACATTTTCTACGGCGTTGTTAATTCCTATGGATTTGGAACAAAAGAATCATTTAAAAGCCTACGGGATTGCCTATTTTGCCATTTCCAAAGATATTGATGTGGGTTGGCTGCTTAACTACCGCGGGGGTAGTTTTATGCTTCCCTATAATTCGGCAGTGGAAGACGAGTGCGTGATTCGTGGGGTTTCCTATCAGGTAATTGCCGATGTGCAAGCTGCCGCTATTTTGAACGAAATTGCTGCCACCGAAAGTAATATGGATGAAGTGAAACTGACAAAAGTGCCTAAAGTTGCCGTTTATTCTCCCAAAAACAAATTGCCCTGGGACGATGCGGTTACGCTGGTACTGACATACGCCGAAATTCCTTACGATATTATTTATGATGAGGAGGTAATGAATGATGTGCTTCCCAAGTACGACTGGCTGCACATGCACCACGAGGATTTTACGGGGCAGTACGGAAAGTTTTGGTCTTCTTACAAAAACGCCGCGTGGTACAAGGAAGATGTGCGCACCAATGAAGCAATGGCGGCTAAATTAGGATTTCAAAAGGTGTCGCAGATGAAATTAGCGGTGGCAAAAAAAATCAGAGATTTTGTGATGGGCGGCGGATATCTGTTTGCTATGTGCTCTGCGCCCGACAGCTTTGATGTGGCGCTTGCCGCAGACGGCGTGGATATTTGTGATACCCCTTTCGACGGAGACCCGATGGACCCCCAGGCACAACAAAAACTAAACTATGACAACTGTCTCGCTTTCACCGACTTTACCATCGTTACAAATCCTTACATTTACGAAATTTCCAATATCGATGTGGACCCCAATATGCACACCAGTAATAAAAGAAACGACTATTTTACGTTGTTTGAATTTTCTGCGAAGTGGGACCCTGTGCCTACGATGCTCACGCAAAACCACCAGAATGTGATTTCGGGATTTATGGGGCAAACCACCGCTTTCAACAATAAAAGAATTAAACCCCACATTGTAATTCTTGGGGAGACCAAAATTTTTGACGAAGCGCGCTACATCCACGGCACGTATGGAAAAGGGACTTTTACCTATTACGGCGGACACGACCCCGAAGATTACCAGCACTATGTAGGAGACCCGCCCACCGACCTGAACCTGTTTCCAAACTCCGCGGGATACAGGCTCATACTTAACAATGTACTGTTCCCCGCTGCCAAAAAACAGAAGCAAAAAACTTAGACAATTGACAATTAACAACTAGAATAAAGTATGAATATTCTCATTGAAAGCGGTGCTACAAAAAGTACGTGTATCGGATACAGCGATGGTTGTACTTTTTTTTCGTATAAAACGACAGGCATTAATGCCACTTATGCTACTCGGGGAGAAATATTTGCAGTTTTTGAAAAATTGATATTGGAGAATATGGTTGTTGCGGATAAAGTTGCGAATATTCGGTATTACGGCGCAGGATGTTTCAATACAACCAATGCCGAAAAAGTAAAAGAGGTGTTAACTTCTCTGTTTCAAAATGCGAATATTGAAGTATTTTCAGATTTATATGCAGCTTGCCACGCATTGTGTAAAAATCACAGCGGATTTGTCGGGATATTGGGTACCGGCGCTGCCTCCTGTTTCTACGACGGGGAAACCATTACTCAACAAGCCCCCTCGTTGGGCTGGTTGCTGGGCGATGAGGGAAGCGGAACACACCTCGGAAAACTGTTTGTTACTGAATATTTTAAGGATAAATTGGAGCTTGAAATTTTACAGGATTTTGAAAAAACGTTCTCTCTTTCAAAACCCCTTGTGTTAGAAAATATTTATCAACAACCAAAACCGCAGCAATTTTTTGCCTCAATACCTCCATTTCTGTTAAAGCATATAGAAAAGCCCCAAATAAAACAAATAGTTGAAACCTCATTTCAGAAATTTTTCGATAAACAAATTGAGTATTATCAAACATTTCCGCATCCGTGGTTTTTTTGCGGGTCGATAGCTTTCTATTTTCAGGAAACATTAATAGAAGTAGCAACGAAGAACAACATAAGAACTGAAAAAATAATTGTCGAATGCGCCGAACATTTATAAACTATTTTGCAACCACAAATTTTCCTTGCGCAAAAATAGTATTTTCATTCATTAATCTATAGATATAATTTCCTGAAGCAAGCGAAGATATATTTAATTGAGCCTGAGTTCCTGAGATGTTGGTCTCCAAAATCTTTTTTCCACTTAAATCGTACACCCAAATAGCACCTGTAAAGTACTCATTCAGTTCAAAATTTAAAACCTCAGTAGCAGGGTTTGGAAACGCATTGGCTTTAAGGGTAGAGAATAGATTTTGCTTGATTCCCAAATCGTAGATTAAAGAAATTTTATCAATCCAGAGCTTTGCGCCTTCACGTCCATCGCAGTTTATCATATCATCGAATTTAACACCTGCGCTTGCCACAAAAAGCACTTGAATCTCATCAAAAATCTCCTCTCTGTATTCGGAAGGAATAGTTATTGTTTCACGAACCCATTTACTTGTATGGGCTTTTATAATAAATCTTTCATCAACAATAAGCGGATCGTCGGGAAATTGTGTAAAGCCAATTTGAATCATTGCAGAATCTCCGCCTTTATCATCATATTTGTAATACCATTCCATGGCGTGGGGTGTGAAATTCCCCCACGGCGCAGTAAGTAAAGCCTTATTGGTTGCGAAATATTCAGGGACAAAATCTTTTGAAATCGTTCCCACCATACCGGGAAGAAAAACATAACCATCTCCAACACCTATCTTAACGGATTCTAATCTAATACAACAATTCCCATGCGGAGGGTTGCTTCCACATTCTTTGTAAGCAGTAAGCTTAGGGTTATACACGCCCGGCTGGTCACACAGTGAATTAAGCGTGTAAAATTCATCTGTTTCAAAATCCCAATATGCACCCTTATTTATCCAGCCCTCACCTTCAAAACTGCTATCGGGAAATTGTTTTTTTGTTGGCTGCGCCATTAAGGTAGAAGAGCAGAAGAGCAGAAAAGCAGAAAAGCAGAAAAGCAGAATTAAATTTAAAGATTTAAAGTAACTGGCAACAGATACGGAATGGTTTGTGAATTTTTTCATAATGATATTTTTTTAATGATTAATGTTGAATGTTAAGGGGTACTTTTTGTCGTTTAAATCTTTAAATCTTTAAATTTTAACAATAAGTTGCAGGGTAAAAGTTCGTGGGGGTTCGGGATAGAGCGGGCGGAGGCAATATAATCGGTTGGATACGTTTTTTATAATAAAACTCATAGAGAGTTTTGAAAAATGATAAGTTGCGCGTAAGTCAAGAGTTATTGAGCCTTTTTTATTATCCTGGAAAAAATTATAAAAATGATAAAACGGCAGGTCCCCATTTTTCGCAACCGCTGCTTGAACTGCCGGACCCATAGTTTCGTTATACTTATCGTGTTCGAATAAAAATTTATCTACATTTCTCATAGCACTATAGTAGTAGAGCGTACCTCCAACAGCAAATTTTTTATATAAAGCAAATTCAATATCACATTTAAACATGTGTTCTATTCTGTATTTCAATACTTTTCGTGTAGTATCAGAACTTGTATTGTTAAAAGAATAGGGCGTTGCGGGAGAATAATCGTAAGGTTTATAAATATAATACTCCAAAGCGGGGTTTTTTGTAGTTGGGTTACTCCATGTATAAGAAACCGAGAGCGTAAAACTCAAGTCTTTCGTAATCTTTCCCTCTCCCATAAGAGAGAAGTCAACGCCATTCACTTTCGCGGGACCGATGTTTAAGAATTTTAATCCGAATCTTTTCGCCAAAATCGGATTTCCACTCCACGCACCCATACAAAATTCAATAAAGTTATCATAATCCTGATGAAAATAACAGATATCGAACATTCCTCTAAAATCGAAAAACTGAAAAGGCTGCATTACGCCAACCTCTGCATTCCAATTGGCTTCGGGTCCAAGCTTCGGATTTGGGAAAAACCCAAAGTTGCCCACTGTTAAAGAGATAAACTTTTCTCCGATGGTTGGAAAACGATAGCCCTGCCCAAACGAACCTCGCAACGATGTTTTGGTTTTTGTAAACTGATAATTCAACCCTACTCTGAAAACAGGTTCATTCGCTTTTTCCGATTCAATTTTTTCTCCCCAAAGATTAAAGAAATCCCATCTGCCTCCCAGTATAACCGTTAGATTTCTCTTTTTGAGAAATTTTTGTTCCACCTGGGCATACATCGCAAAATTGTTGGAAAATGCGGAAGACGGTTCTTTTTTACCCTCTGTTTCGTGGGGGTCTCCGGCGCCGTTAAACACCGGTCCGTATGAAGTAATATATTGATTACTTGCACCGGCAACAATTGACATCCCAATTTTATGGAATGTTTTGTTGTATTGATATTCATCAAAAACCATCATGGTTTGTGCATCCACCAACCCTTTAATATCCTTGCTGTCAATATATAAAATTCGGTTTTTTAAGGTATGCACACCTCCTTTCTCCGACAAATATTTTACGGAGGGGTCAAGGTAAAATATAAAATCTTTCAATTGCGTTAATGCGTCTTTACAAGACATAAATATATTGGTATCTGCATCAAACCACATTTGAGGTTGGGCGTGCTCGGTGTACATAAAATTACCGTTCAAACTTACCGAAAGACCTTTAACTTTTTCAAATCTGTATCGTGAGGCAAAATTTAAGCGGTATCTTTTTTCAAATTTACCTTTTGCTGTGGAATTATGGTCTCTGAAATCAGAAACTCTTTCTTCCGTTCCGATATAGCTTTGGTCGTTATAAACTTCACCGCCCACTACGAAGTCGAAGTTCTTTTTTATAATTCTTGAATGAAGAAACGAAAGTCCGTATTCAACAGGATTTGTATGCAGCCAACTTTTTTGATAAGGATTTTGGGGACTGTCGTACATTTTAGCAAATGTGGTAATGGTGGTTTGCGGTTTTGCGCGGGGGTACGCCGTATGCACATTGATAGCACCGGTAAGAGCGGCAGACCCGAATAAGACAGAAGCAGAGCCTTTTAGAACGTCCACTTGTTCAATACTTTCCATAGGGATAAAACTCCACATAGGGCGTCCGGCATCGGGGCGAAGCAGAGGCATATCGTCCAGCATAATCATAGCGCGGCTTCCCATACCCTGACTATACCCGCTACCTCCGCGAATTTGCGGCTCATTGTCCACTACTACAATTCCTCCAGCCGTGTTTACCAAATTGTTAACAGACACAAAATTCTTGTTTTCAGACAGTTTTGGTTGTAAAACAACGATGGAGGTAGTAGATAGTTCGGGATTGGTTTCATACTTGGAAGTGCTTACGGTTGCCTCAGCCAAACGGATGTTGAGCGGTTGCAGCAAAATATCTACCTTTATCTCTTTCGTTCTTGATGAAAAAATGACCATCCTTTTTACCGGTTCATACATCGGTTGAAAAAACTCAACTTCGCAGCTATCTTTGGTCAATTGTATGGAAAAACTGCCGTTTGCATCGGGCATAAATATGCTGTTTGCGCACATCACTCTAATTTGGGCATACTGAACGGGTTTATTATCCGAGGCGTCTTTAATCGTACCTTTTAGGGTGTATTGGGCAAAAGTGCCGAAAGGCAGAAGAGCAGAAAAGCAGAAAAGCACCAATAGTGACGAGTAACGAGTGACGAGTGACATATAACTCGTTACTTGTCGCTTGTCACTTGTCACTTGAAAATGGTAGTTTTTTATCATAAATTTTTAAATCGGGGGCAAAAATATTCTTTTCTTGATACCAACGGTGTCAAGAACGCAAAAAAAACAAACAAATTATTACTAACTGTTTGTTTTTGTGTGAAATAAAAATGTTAATATGTGTTAAATGCTACTAAGGGGGCTTTATGAGAATAAGGGTTCAAGGTATAATTTTTTAATTTTCCTCCAGCGCCTTTATTCCGGGGAGTTCAATTCCTTCTAAATATTCGAGCATCGCGCCGCCGCCGGTAGAAATGTAGGAAACTTCTTTCGATAGTCCGAATTTTCCGAGTGCGGCAATGGAGTCTCCGCCGCCGATGAGCGAGTATGCGCCATTTTTGGTACTTTCGGCTATCGCTTCCGCAACAGCTTTGGTTCCACCGGCAAATTTGTCCATCTCAAAAACACCAACAGGACCATTCCACAGAATAGTTTTTGATTCCAGAATTACTTTCCTAAAGAGTTCTACCGATTTTTCGCCGATATCCATTCCCATCCAGCCGGCGGGAATGTTTTGGTCTTGCGTATAGAGCGTGTTGGCATCTTCGGCAAATCTGTCGGCACACAAACTGTCCACCGACAAATAGATGTTAATTCCTTTAGTCTTAGCCTGTTCTAATATCTCTTTGGCAACGGGCACCATCTCTTCTTCAAACAGTGAATCTCCATAAGTGAATCCCATTGTATAAAGCATCGTGTATCTCATTCCCCCTCCGATGATAAGATTATCCACTTTATTCAGCAGGTTTTTCAGGATATTGATTTTTGTAGAGACTTTAGAGCCGCCGATAATGGCAGTAAAAGGGGATTTTTTCTCATCGAGCACTTTTTTCAAACTCTGCACTTCGCTGTAGAGGAGGTATCCTGCGTAGGCATTACCGGGGAAGAGTCGGGCAATGGTAGCAGTGGAGGCGTGTTCGCGGTGTGCCGTACCAAAGGCATCGTTTACATAAATATCGCCCAGTTTGGCTAAGTCCTTGGCAAACTCCACATCTCCCTTTTCCTCTTCTTTGTGAAAACGCAGATTTTCCAGCAACCCCACTTCTCCGGCTTTTAATGTTGCAATTTTCTCCTGAATATTTGTATCCCAAACATCGCCGAGGAAAGTTACCGGTTTGCCCAGTGTTTCCGAAACTGCCGGCAAGATATGCTTTAATGAAAAAGTATCGTTCACTTCTCCTTTGGGTCGTCCCAAGTGAGACATCAGAATAGCGATTCCGCCATCGTTTGTAATTTTATTCACTGTTTCCAGCGTGCGTTTGATGCGCGTGGTGCTGGTAACTTTCAGATTTTCGTCTTGCGGCACGTTGTAATCTACACGTACCAACACTTTTTTGTTTTTTAGGGGGGCTTGGGTTATGGGTTTCATAATGATGTTTAATGATTAATGGTTAATGATTCGTAGGGGTTCCTATTATTCTTT
>Ga0209737_10003424_pt1 | contig 11075 bp, 6 predicted proteins | sample TergutCu122P3_FD_187284 | JGI IMG/M metagenome (GOLD analysis project Ga0209737, IMG submission 187284) | Cubitermes ugandensis P3 segment gut microbial communities from Kakamega Forest, Kenya - Cu122 P3 (SPAdes) (version 2) | ecosystem: Host-associated > Arthropoda: Insects > Digestive system >...
CCAATTTAAAGAGCACTTAAATCTCATGTGTTTCGCAGTCACGATGAACTACAGATCCTACTAATACTTCTTTCCCATCCTAATTTTCTTATATTCATCAGACAAATGGTGCTTGTAGCATTAACTTCTACTTGCCAAATAGCAAAATCTTCTCACCTCAGGTCAGGAGGTGTATGGACTTTTCAACCCTACAGTATTATGCACGATCTTCAAGACATTTCACAAAGTTCAATTTAAACCTAATCTACATTACAGACTTAAGGATACTCACACAGATAGAAAAATGATGTTCAAGTTCGTAGATCAGCAATATTAAATTTAAATCCAATCCATTCATTAAGTTCAAGAGGTGGTACATGCTGTCAGACAGATGGATTACTTCCCCAACTGCATGTTAATTTCATGCACTTCATGCAAGAAAAATACAAAATGTAGATGAGACTTTACAGCACAATGTCTGAACTAATGATGCAATACGCGTTACTGAACCTTGTCATTTTAATATATTTGCACATCAGGTGATAATTTCATTGGCCCTTTTCACACAGCTTGATATGTACCTAGCGACACCTTGAAGCTCTCCTGTAATTTATCAGTTACTACTGTAAGAAACTCTGTATACTGATAAGTACGACAAACCACCTATTTCAGTGGTTCTCACCAATGTATCACCAGCAATGTCAAAGTCTGCCACAAAGTCTTGGGGGGAAAAAAAGTATTAGAAAACACTGGTACATAAGTTTACATTCATGTTACCATGCGTCATAATAGATTTCTTCTTAATAACCAACCAGTTCCATCCTGACTCTGCTTGGATACGGTCATCATAAACCTGCGTGAAACTTACCAATGCCGAATGTACAGTAGAGAACCCTGACGAGCAGAGGAGATGCCCGAAACATGTAGAGTTTTATAACAGAATAAGTGTGGTTGATTAGTGTGTCTAGTTGGTTATTAAAAAGAAAACCGGTACATAAGCTTTACACTTCATGGTTTCACCATGCATCAATAACATTCAGCACTTTAATATCCAACTGATGCACACAACATTAATAAATGTAGAGTTATTAAAATATTTTAAAATAAGTAAAAATGATCCAACATGTTTCGGTTTACGAGGAAACAATCATCAGGGAGCCACAATCAGTACTTAGCTAAAAATTACCCATTTGGTTTAAAGGAGATACGTAGAGGCCGTACAGTATACCCTCACACAGTGCAAGGTACACACGCCTCACAGGTCACAATATGCAGCCATAACACTGACAACATCCTGTACAGCCTCTACGTATCTACTTTTAACCAAGTCTGTAATTTTTAGCTAAGTACTGATTGTGGCTCCCTGATGATGGTTTCCTCATAAACCGAAACATGTTGGAGCATTTTTACTTATTTTAAAATGTTTTAATAACTCTACATTTTCTAATGTTGTGTGCATCAGTTGGATATTAAAGTGCTGAATAAGCTTTACACATTCACATTGAGAAGAGGGATGTTACAACCATTTATCCCTGAACTCTTGTTGCCATCTGTTCTCTTTTGTTCACATGAGGCAGTCATCCAGCAATTAGTGGAGGTCTGTTAATTAGTGGTCTGGGTTGAGTTTGTTCAGCACTTCTGACCCTCAGTTAAACATGTTGTTCAGTATGAATTATATACAATATTACAAATTATACAGATCACAAGGTTTAATGTGAGAAACATGTACTGCTGAAAACCTGGTGTGAACAGTGGCAGGACTGTATACCATATACAGGTTACTCTGGAGTAACCTGTGTAAGGTATGAACTGTTCAATAAGTTGGAATAAATCTTATCTGTATAATCTATTTTGTGTTTAGATCAAACCACAACACTAGGCAGATTAAGTCCTTTTTTATATCATGTTGTTACCAAAGGGGAAATAACTGGTCAATTTGGGCATCTTGTATTGAAAGTAATAGTGTTTGTATAATTACACTAGCTTCAAGTTCGTAACTAGTTATTCAATTTTTGCTTTTTCTAACTCTCAAATACACATTCCTTTTGTAACGTGCACCCTTTGTTGCATCTATGGTTTCCTGGGGTTATGAAGAAAAGGTATAGGGTGGAGTGTGCAATTTATTCTGTAAAGTGACACGTAAATTGAACACAGGGCATTAAATAAAAAATTATGAGCATTTATTACAAATTCTAGTGAATTTGCTGTAAAAAAGTATTCATACAAGTGTACTGTGACCACCAAAATGTTGAAAACTACTGACCTACTTTCTTGAATTTTACAAATGCCAGACCACTAAGCAAATCATTCAGCTTATAATATATATGCTACAGGCACTACATCAAACTCTCCATCAGTCACACTATTTTCAGCTGCTGCAGTCAAAATAACAAACCCACTGCAAAAATTACAGAAATCTTTCGTCATAATAAACCAGATATTTAAGAGTGGAGTTATTGATCTCGAGCACATCTGAAACTGTGAAACGGACTCAACAAGCTCAATATAGAGTAAATGTTTTCCTTCCAATTATTATGTTCAATGTTGGAATCCACAAACATTACTTCAAATGAGCTAAAATAGACATTATATGAACTAAAATAAAACTTCTGCATTTTCATTATTACTGTTCATGGAAAATTATGAATGTTATAAACAAATCTGCAAATTAAAAATGTTCAAACAAATGTACATACCTGCAAGGGAACGGTTTCTGCAACAGAGGTTTGTACATGCTGTGGGGTAGGCTGTGCCAGTTGCCGATATCGAATCCTTGGATCTTCCCATGTTGTTGTTTTATTGAAATAGTTGACATAGTAACTAGAAAAATGTGAGAAGAACATAAGCCCTTTAAGTACAGGGTGGCAAAAAAGTCACTTGACAGGATATGTGCAATTTCAGGCTTCCACCACGAAGTAGATAAGAACTGCGCTCTTCTGGGTTATTACACAGTGAATAGTGGCAATTTTTAACAATGTTCTGGGACAACCCATCAGTCCCATCTTCAGGGTTCCAGAATCCTTAAAAAATCATTGTTCCAAAATGTCGGTAAGGAATTACCACTACTTGCTGCGTAATAACGCAGAACAGCGCAGTTCTCACATGACAGGATCTTAGGGTAGTTAAACATCAAGTGTCAAGTGACTTCTGCTCCACTCTTCAAATAATAAAGAGGAAATAAATCCATGATTTCTAACACTACATGTACTATGGCATTTACTGGTTCCAAAACACCCTAACTGAAGATACAGTCAACTCCATCCCCAAATTATAAGCCTGGCAAATAAGTGGTCTCCTGCACATAACACAGAAGACAAGAATCTTCACCACTATGAAAACTTCAATTCTTATATCTCATGAGTGGGAGAAACATGCTGCAATCCAATATAAATAGTTCTATATCCCTTAAGTATATGCCATATACAGGATGATACAAACATCACTTGACAATTGGTGTTTGACATTTTGCCTCCAGTGCCAATGACTTTTGCAGCACCCTGCATACTTAATGGCCATACCCCTAAAGAACAATATTTTGTCATACAAAAGCCATTTTTTTATGCTGGAAAAATCTGTTTACAGACACAACACACATTACTGTATTTCCCGGCCCATAAGACGCACCATGATATTTTCGTTAGAAATTTTAGGAAAAAATAATGATGAATGTATTTTAATTTTGGATAAAATTTTGTACGTAGTTGGCAAAAGTAATATGCCCCTATAGCTACTACAATATGTTTTATCACCCTTCTTATATATAGGTACAATGATTGACTTTTTCCACTCCTCAGGCAATTCCTCCTTATTCCAACAAACAGAAATAATGAGTTTATGGATCTCACAGTGAACTATTCTACCCCCTGCCTTTATCAATTCTGCTGGGATTTGATCAAAACCTGGTGATTTGTGACTTTTTAGCTTTTCAATAGCCAACTCAACCTCAAAGGCACTTGGCTCAGGTAATAGTGGTTCTTGTGTGTGTATGTCTGTCTGCCTAACATCATTAACCCCATGTACATTTAATAGCTGGGAGAAATGGTTCTTTCACCTATCCAAAATACTGTGGGAGTCTGTAACCAAATCACCCTTCTCATTCTTTACTATGTAAGTTCTAGGCTGGTAACCCTTCTTGAAGTCATTGATGCCCCTATACAAGTCCCTAATATTTTTTATCTTACTGTCAGTTTCAAGTCCCCCAATTCTAGCTTTCAGATATTCCTTCTTTTTGTTCCTGAAATGTCTGCTAGCATCACATCTTACATTGTTCAGATTAGCTACATTGCTATGGCTTGGATCATGTACCCACTGCATTTTAGCCTGCTTCCTTTGATCTAAAAAATGTAAACATTCTTCATCAAACCATGGTCTATGCTGCTTCAATTTGTGCAGATCTAGACTCTCTTTAGCTGAGGTTCTTAAGTTCTCTTTAATGTTCTCCCAAGCCCTTTTTATGTCCTTGCCATCACCTAAGTTCTCCAAAGCTGCAAACCTGTTTGTAATCTCAATTTGATACTGTATCCTAACCTCCAGCTCATTTAGCTTCCCCATCAAACTTCTGTGCTGCTCCTTTATGTCCTATGAATCTTTCCCTAACTTCTGCAACCATCAGATAGTGATCAGTATCACAGTCAGCTCCCCTGAAACTTTGTACATCTAGTATAATCGAATGCCATCTCCCACCTATCAGTATGTGATCAACCTGGCTGTAAGTCTTCCCATCAGGAGACATCCAGGTGTACTTACGAATGTTTCGGTGCGGGAACAATGTGCTCTTAACAACTACATATTTGATGTGGCAAAGTTGACTACTCTAACACCATTATCATTACTATCCAGATGTAGACTCTCATTCCCATTTGTCTGATTGAAAATATCTTCTCTCCCCACTCTTGCATTAAAATCTCCTAATAGAATTTTCAATAGAATGATCAAAAACCTGCTCTAATTCATCATAAAAACTGTCTTTTGAATCACCACTTTTCTCCTGTCTTGGTGCATGCACATCACAACAATGATATTACACTAGCGACCTCTCAGAACTATATATGAAATCCTATTGCTAACAAACTCTACTCTCTTAACTGCCGATACTATTCTGTGGTGCACATAAAATACTGTTCCCAACTAATAATTTTTGCTTCTTTTTCCATAGGAAAAATTATACTCCCCTGCTCTTACCATGCCCCCTTTGTCCCACCTAACCTCCTGCACACCCACTGAATATAATTTATTCTTGCTAATTCCCTGGCTGCTGCTGTAGTTGAACCTGCCCTATACAGGCTCCTAACATTCCATGTACCAAACCTCAAGTCCCTTTTTTGTTTAGGTTGTACCAAAGTATCAGTCCAGGCCAGAGGCAAGTATTTGTGTTTCATAAAGAAGCCAGTTTTTACGGTGAGGAGTTGTTTGCACCTCACCCAAACCCCAAGCTCGAGGACCACCCCTTGTCATCTGTCCACAACTGCTTATTCAATATATCCACAGCTACCCTCCCTATTGGAGGTTTTTCTTCCATCCGCAACATGCCATGCCTTGGTGACAGGGACTCACTCATCACGGATGCAATGCCCACACATGCACGAAATCCTCTTTATACAGTTCAAGGTTCCACAACACTTCAGTATTTTTCCACAAAACTGGCTTGACATTAATTTCATGACCACACAGACTGTAAGATGTGGGCCAACAGTGGCCTCAAAGGAACCCTCCCTTACTCTAAATGACTTCTATTGGGACTGGACCAATGGAAATATTGATCAAAGAATGCCAAGAGATATTTAACTGGATAAAATCATTAAGGCAGTGAGTGGTAGTGTTCTTGTGAAATTCCTTGCACCTTGAATGGAAAAAGTATCTTTTGAAAAGAGAAGGACAAAGTGGGTGCTCATTTTCAGATTTCACTATGAGTACAATAAACTGCATAGAACTGTGTAAGCAGCCAAGCTTGATTAAATCATTTACATACCAGTGTTGCAATAAAATATTCTGCAAACAATGACTTATGGGTCATCCTATATACAAACATAACTCTTTCATAAGAGATAATATTAGTAGGCTCAAGGCTTAAAAATATAGTTGCAAGGATTTTTGCTCTAACAATACATAGGATATAAAATTAAAACAGTATGAAAAATGTTTTCTTACCCATCATACCCATAAAACATATGGAAAACTTTGTAGTCTTCACGTATGGAACAGAATGCATAAGTTCATAACAATTTAATTTCTCTCTGCATTTGAACAGACACTCTGTGGTGTGCCTATTATTGCCATTAAATCAGTCCAAGATTTATTGAGCTTGGTCACTAAGTGCAAACAGAAAAGTCATGGGCAACAGAATATACATATTAAGTATTCCCAAAATACTGGGTCAGTTGTATAGTGAATCCATGCAACAGTTCCATTATACAAACTTCAGTCTCAATATACCCAAGAATATAATATGTGAAGGTTGCAAAATAATTAAAGCCGATGTGAGGACTAATGCCCATACATGTCAGACCAACAATCATTGTAGTATTTTATATTACACCAAAACATTAAGAACAAATGAAGATACCTGCATTATATACTACAGCTATTAGGTGATTTGGGAATGTGGCAATTCATACGTGCCACATACTGGAAAAATTCTTGGCACAACTGCAGTAGGTACAAATGCCTGCTAGTGCACTGTAGCTGGTTTTGTAACAATTCAGCAGATAGTAGCTAGTTGTGCATCATTTAAGCAGCTAATCATTCATGGTAACGTTTTAACAGGATAATCTGAACGTTCTGGTCGAATGGGTAACATTCCTGCCAAGAAATCTGGAAGCCCTGTTTTAAAATATCAGTTCACAGTTTGACAAGTGGCACCTTTATTATAGCTTTTCTCACTCACTCCAGGATTCCTTTCACATAATATCCAGTTCATTATTTATTATCATTCTACACCATCTCCCATTATCTAGTCTCGCCTACCGACAGCGGCTTTAAATATACCATAAATTTTAGTGTGATAATTTTAACATTTTTTTAAGGAAACCAATTCAAAATAAGTTTAAGAAAGCCGTTTAACACATGGTAACCTACTCAGTTCTTTCTCAAGATCCATACGATGCATTTAGCCTGCCCCACAAATCATTTCCTTAACCTATTAACTTACTATCTCCCTGTCCGATGATCATATTTACGATCCCAACCAGGAGGAAGAGCACCACTGTCTCGATTTTCTGCCATTTTTAAATGACGTGAACAAATTGTCCCTCGTTCAGTGGTTATGATCACGGATTACAGTACAGTAGTATTTCTCCACTACCCAACACAGATCATTTATGACTCTGATCCATGTTTATGACCACTGCACAATTGAAAATAACGTACGGAATTAACCGAAGCTGCGTCGTGGGCAAAAGATTGTGCCGAGATTAGCGCAGGAAAGTGTTAACTGTAATTCATCGGTGTTTTGAGTATGATATTTCATAATTTTCGTCATTACGCTAGTCTTTATAGCGAAGGAAATGACAGTGAATGCGATCATAATATTCAAATATTCCGTTAATAGATGAGGAACGAAACGGTCGCGCCGGAAACATGAGCCATGAATTTCCTAGTGTAAATTGTCGCTGCATAGAAACTACTTGCAAAGTTCGTACTGTCTACAAATTTGTTTAACTAGGAGGTCTGTGGAACATTGTGGTTTAATGGGCAAACTTGGGCAGTTGCTGTTCTTACTGTACTAACGACAGTACTCTTATCATGCCACACATGCAGTGCACGTAATTAGAGGGACTTCTTGGACAGTTGGATCCTCGGAGGTGGGACCGATAGGTTGTCCCGAAACGTCGGCACCGTAACTGCCAATGTACATTGCGTAACATCGTAGCAGAGTGATGATCTCATTTACACCACGACGGAAAGCTAATATCAAATTAACTATGTTTCGACTATACACTGGATCAGAGACTATATACATGTTTACCGCGGACTTTCAATTCGGCCGTGTTAGGCCTATCTAGTTTGAACTTGGCTGACGCTGAACGTTACACTGCCTGCAGCTTATGATGTTACATTGTTTCAGACAGGGCACGTTTACATTATTCACCTAGTTTTAGTTTACTTTCACTCCTAAACAGGCGTTTTAGGTCAGCATGCTATTTGTATGTTCGCCCATATACTCTAATAAAATAGTGTACTGCTAATAGATGAGTGGGGCCAGAATTTAATGCTATGGAAAAGCTGGCTTTGAATTCCTCTCAGAATTTCTTGTAGTGTGGGGTTTGTGTAAGAATTTTCTGCAGTAGCTGACCAAAAATAATTTATTTCAGCCTTTTTCCGATTTCCACCCCTAACTGCTAATTCTTTTAATTTTAAATTTATTTAAGCCGGGGGTTAAAGTAATTAAATTGTAGGGAGTGTATCTGTATGTTTTATTTTGTTTCCAATTGAAAGTGTAATGTAAGAATAAACAATCCTGTCTATACTTCACGTTTATGCGCAACTGTTAACAGTAATACATAATCGTTATCCATATAGTACAAAAGTAGTATATTACTCAATATGAAAATTGATTAAACTCGCAATTTAAGCCTCTGGTCCAAGGCGGTCTTTTTGAAGTATTTAAATGAAATACACATATGTAAATGTTATTCACGCATTCATTTCACTGTTTATTTAATTTTTTTCACAAATTACGTATTGACACAGACCCAAATTGCATGACAGTCTTGAATGCCGCTATTAAAACATTACTACATGAAAAATTATACTAGAAGACCTAATGTCACTGTGTATGAAAACGTGAAATTGCCAACCACTGTACATAAAACAAGGAGTGGTTGTCAGCTGATGGGATGGAATTGTAATGTTTATCAACATTTACAGCCACACACAACACACTCTTGTACATTCATGTTCTTGTATAATGGCCTGATGATAACTCATATTCAGGGTTAAAGCTAGTTGCCAAGTAAATGATCACAAATGTGTGTTGTGTGCGATTGTAAACATTTATACACACTGTGTTACACCTATGGGGATATTTCATATAAAGGATGGAATTTTGTCTGGCATGCTGCACAGCTTCACTGTAAATGTCACATTTTGTGTAGACAAAATACACATTGGCCTATTTCACATATAAACCTTTCTTGCACTCACTGGCATGCTGGGTCATTCATATTGGATTTAAATTTATTGTAAAAGTAACATCTACACATAAAACAAAAGTTACTGAAAAATCATGATAATGGCTCAGATCAATGAACATGACAAGAACCACAGTTTGATGATAAATTACCTGCAGGGTAATCAATGGTTGGAGTTCATTACCATTCAGGGTGTTTGTAAATATGGAAACAGTACCATGACACAGTGGTGATGGACTAAACTCAGTCATTTATTGTCAGGAACATGAAGGTAATTTTAGAATGAAGCTGGCAACTTACCTCATTCTCATGAAGAATGGACTCGTGTCCTGTCCTGGAATAGCTTAACTTTCACAGTTCCCCATCCACTTCTATTCACCAGTGTGAAATCTGTGTAACTGCACCTGTCAGCATTTTCTCACTGCAGGCTCTTAAAAAATTTTATTGCTTAAAATAACAAAGTAGAACAAACCAGGGTACATACTGATCTGATATTTCAGCTTGGCCAGTTCTATGTATTATAGAGAAACCACCAATTTTATAACTGAAAGTGATATGTCAGAATAGAGTGTTTTCATGCTGGGAAGTTAAACTCTGGTACACAATGTTACATTGACTACCCCAATTTCTCCCCTACTTACTTGATTCTGTGAAATCAACAGTAATTTTTGTCTGTGTCCAAGATACATACACACCATACAATCATATACTTAAAAACAAACTGTATTGTCCACTACACAATATATACATATATATATGTATGTATATTAGATATCCTAAAATAATTTAGGTACACTCATGCTGACATTACTACAACATTTACCACAAGGGAGAAAAGAGCATACATGCATAAAATGTAAACTGTGTTCATCAGTATTCTACACTGAAAATGTAAAGAATGCCTCCATGATAAGAATTGCATCTTTGATATTCTCATGTGAAGACAGAGATATGGATAACTTTCAAGGTACTACATGCATGTTCCTAGTCCCTTTAGTGTGGCTTCACTGTCAGCTACCATAAACTTCCACTGCCAAACTGGGTATACTGGACATACCCTTTATTTGTGCCCAAGTATGTGTATACATACATTTTCCCCTCTCATATTTCCCTTATCAATTCTCTTCCCTCAGAGTCCCTTACCATTAACCAGTCTTTCCTTAATGTTACCCTAGCTGCACTTTTCCTGTTGCTCTCTTCTCCCACCACCATCACAGTCCATCAGGTCGCAACACCCCACACTTCTATGTATGCAGCAATGCTCAACTACAACAGTGGCAGTAATACCATTAAAATTTTCCTCGGCATTTAACAGTGAAATTATGTGCTAATGCCGGTGCTTCACCCCTCCCCCTCCCCCCCAGGGATAGGTGCCAGTACTCACAAAGCAAAATAAATCATTCTACTCCCTAAAGAAGCCGGAGTAATGTAGTTGGTACAGCGACTGCTACGGGCTAGACAGTCTGTGGCTTGGATCCCAGTAGCGGGCAAGATATTTTTTCTTCTCCAACATGCCCTGACCAATTCTGGGGCCCACCCAGCCTCTTACTCAGTAGGTAATGAGATATTTCCTCGAAGTGTAGAGGGGCCAGGGCATGAAGTTGGCCACTCATCTCCACCTAGCCCTGAGGTGAGGAATAAGTGGATCACTACTACCCCTACATGCCTTCATGGCAAGGACAGGTAAAATTTTACTTTATTTTATTCTCCTAATGAAAGGTGCCAGTACTGCCAGGGGGGGAAAGCACTAACATTCACATCCATGAAAGGAAACAGCCTACAAGAAACAGACAAATAGATCCTATGGACAGTGAAAAGGTCCTTTGATTCAATCCCAAGTTTGGGTAGCATTGTTTAACTCATTAATAATCACAACACTGCTAACTTAATGCGGTGAAGTCACAATGATGGTCAGTGAGTACTCATGACAGGTTTGGGAGGTGCTGCTCTTGTCCTATCTTGAGGATA
>Ga0209737_10003425_pt1 | contig 11074 bp, 4 predicted proteins | sample TergutCu122P3_FD_187284 | JGI IMG/M metagenome (GOLD analysis project Ga0209737, IMG submission 187284) | Cubitermes ugandensis P3 segment gut microbial communities from Kakamega Forest, Kenya - Cu122 P3 (SPAdes) (version 2) | ecosystem: Host-associated > Arthropoda: Insects > Digestive system >...
GTTTTAACCCTTAACCTGGCAACGGCGACTATAGTCGCTCAGCCATTTAATGTTATTAAATGGCAACTGAAATTTAATCCAGTAGCCTAAGGGTTAATATGTATTTGGTAATCAGTAAGTGTGTAACAGCTGTCATACTTTCAAACTTCTCTCGCCATTATCTCTGTAACCGTTCAAATTCGGGTATAGGTGTTTTTGGTTAAATCGGTGTACTTTAACTTAAGGAACATTCTCCCGAAGTCTGGCACATTCCCCCGGGACACCCTGTATAAGCTTGACGTGAAACATCTTAATTTTATAAATTGTATTTCCAAAAGCTGCTTAGAAAAATGTGTGTAACTTAGTAAGGCATTGGTTGTAAACTGTCTGATGGTGACATGACACTGTCAAAACGTGTAGGAGTGTAGATTACACAAAGAGACTGTTGTGATATATACTGTTATGATAGAACTGTGCATTTGTTGGTTATAAAAAAAAAATAATAAAGATGCACAAAACATGTACTAAAATTAAAAAAAATTGAGATCTGTTGGTACACAACTATTATTCACTGGCATGCATAGTGAATGAGATAAGTACTGTCCACAGTGGTTCTAAGAAATTGTCCACCTGTATGTTTTACAAAAGTAGCATACATTTTGCTTCAACATTACATTACAGAAAAATGGTATTGTTTACAATTTGTCACAACATCATATACTGGTAATGTGCTGCAGTAAATTAGGCAGCAATAGGAAAAGTTCATATGTTTAGTCAGAAGGTTAACAGAGAGAACACATGATTTAAGAGCATACATAACTCTCCTCAAATCAACTGAACTATGAACTGCTACCAGTACCATGTTATAGAAAATATGTAACTATACTGCTACACAGAAGGGAAAGAAGAAAGTAAAATTTGACTTTTACAAGTGGATGTAACATCACATAATATGCTATAGGCTCTTCTTAATATTAGATACACCAAAGATGTGAAGGCTTTAATCTGTCTACAGAAAACAACTGCACCCAGATCTGACCAGGAATTGAACTTAAAACCCAGTAACTAAGAATCTCGTTTATTATCCTAACACAGTAAATATTAAACACGAGTTTATATAACTTTTTTTTTTCAGTGCCATGTTCCCCAGTACTCACTTATCTGATCAGTCAGATTTGCATTCAAAACATTAATATTCAGAGTTCAGGCATTCCCTTTGGAAGGAGTCTCTTTATTTCAGAAAGAGGTTTGCTATATTTTTAAGTAATATATTTTATTGTTGTTGATTTTCAAGAATACACTGTACCAAAAAGCATTCAAGTCTGGGATGGTCTGTAGAACAAAATTCATGATTTGTGCCACACATGCCAAATAGGCAACGATAGAGTGTTCAGCGTTAACAAGTTAATTTCTTTTAATTTCTCAGTATATATTAATATGTACCTAAACTGTCTTAGGCCACTGTGTAAATTTATGTCTCAATATAAGTTAACCTGCAGTCCTTGTGCCCCATTTTGCACACAGCATGGGGTGCTACTCAGTTGTCACAGTGCAGCAGTGGTAACACATTTGACTTATATGAGAAGTTCCATGTAATTTACAGGGGCAATGATCCTGCAGTTTTATGATTTGCCTCACCAAACTTCATTAACCCTTGGAAGCATAAATTTCATTTTAAAATATATGGAGCATTTCAGTTCCTACCTCAGTCAGTACAAAGCATTTCCATTACAAAGACCAATCAGTTATGTGCTGGGGAAAATAGTCACTGCTTATTGTATCATACTAAACATATAAATATACTGAGTGGGCAAAATGCAAAGTTTCTGATGTTTAATTAAGTGGTATAAATAGTATCCACCGTACTTTAAAGGGTTAAAATATTTTTATCCACAGGAATATTTTTATATTTGTACAGACAGATATGGCAAAGCCAGCAGGAATTCAGGAATTCCTGTGCCTTAATTTTGTAATACTATATGTTGTTCACAGTACAAGAAACAAGTCATTACAATGTAGACCTTTCTCATAACATGAATAGTTGTTATACATTGTACAGTATATCCAAATCAAAAACTTAGATGGTGACACACACATCCTTCATGTTAACAGATAATAGTTAGAACATCTATTAATATAACAATTATGAACTGCATATATATATATAGATATAGGTGTATAATAAATATGTGTGTGTGTGTGTGTGTGTATGCATTATTATAAGCAATGTTCATGCATGGTGTATTATCACTTGCTACGAGAATGCACTGAATCACGTGGTCATAATAACATGAGTTTATTTCTCCTATCATTCAAATGTAGTCATATTGAATACAGAACTGTAATTAAAAGCCCTGCAGCATGGATACCTGTGCATCTGACATGAGTGTGACAAGAGACTGTGGGCCTGCCTTCTCATCAGAAGACCTAAAATTCAAGATAACATGCAGAAATTGTATTCATATGTTTGTTTAATTACAGTGTAGAACAACTCGTTAAAATAAGCTGTGCATGCTTTTTCTAGAGTTATCACTTGATTACAAATTGGCAGAGTTCAGATTTCACTATGGTAGTCTCCATGATATGTGCTGGGGCAATTTCAGAGCTGTCATAGCCTTCTGCTTTGGTTGTATTCAGTGCTCATATACCATAATCTGCACTTTTACTCACACTTCTGTGATGAATGTGAAGGAAAAACAGAATAACAAGTCTGCAGTTTACCTGGATGAAATCAATAGCAGCACATGATAAAAACTGTTCATTGTATTGTACAGTGTTACTGAATAAATTATATTTCCTTATCAAAACTTCTGAATATGAAAGAATACATTGATGGTTTAATATGGAATTTGGATTTTAAAAATCCAGTCTGAAATATTCAGTCTTGATTTCATGTATTATGTCACCAGTGAATATATGCAACAGTGTATGCAGTGACAATGTGGTGCAATGAAAGGGAAAGACTTTATGTTACAGAAACTCTAAAATTTAGAGTTGGATAAATGTATAATACCCTGCAGTGTAAATAAGCGTTTTCTATAAGATGTGTAAGATTTTGAAGTTGAGTCCAGAATTCTTTAGAAAGGCATTACAATTCTTAGATTATATTAAAATATCAGCATTTACAAATATTCTTTACAAGCGCTATAGTACTGTATTTCTGGAAACAGATATTTTTATAAACAATTTCTTTAATTTTTGCTTAAATTATAGAGAAGAAAGAGCACAGTAATGAGTGACTTTCTATATCAATTTTATGTTTTTTAAATATATTTCAAAATAATAATTTCAGAATAGATGACAATGGAATGTAGTTACAAAAATCTTATTTCTCTGGTTATGAATAAACAAACATTAATCTTATAGATTGTAGTTATTAAGGCAGAGATGGCACTGATATGCCAACATTGGGCAGTATTCTTGAGCCATTGTTACAGTGTCTGTCTTCACTGAAGAAAGGCCGCTAGATAACAGCAGTGCTTGGCGCACCTTGTTAATCTATCCACTTTAGAAACTTAGTATGTGTATTTGAACTGCTTACCAGAATTTTTGTAGTTACTGATTTGGGTACTTTGTATGACATTGAACAATGCTAAGTGAAATATATGTAGCCAAGAACTTGTATGTAGCTTGCCAGACTAAGATTCTTGCAGCAGTGTACCTGATGATTAAGTATTCTGGGTTGTTCCACCCTGTCGTTGTTGTTGTTGTTGTTGTGGTTGTTGTTTTTGTTTTTGTTTTTGTTGGATAAGAATGGTTACAAGGTTTCAAAAGGTAATATTGCATTTATCTTGAGGGTCAAACAATCTTCTTGGACTGGAGGATGCAGTCCAAGGAGACTGGCCTTGCCACTGCACTATGAGCCTACAAAACGTTGGGAACTATTTGGCCAGTGACAAGGCATAACATCCCAGAAAACTTACATCTTTTGTATATATCTATCATACTGAAATTACTTGTGAAGCTATTTATTGTGTAATTTTATTATTGATACAGAAAGTCATCAACCTGTCCATACCAATTCATTCAATGTCATTTCCTAGGTGTAATGGCATGTCATGGAATGCTTCCTCCTCTAGGTGAGTCTGTAAAATGGTGCTGCATTCAATGGAAGATGCAATGAACATCATCACTGTAGACACATGAAATGCCATACTCATTCATTTACCTGCACATGCTGTGTAAGTCTTGTTCCCTGCAATGAGTGACATTTCAACAGTCTTCCATTGCACTTGATTTCTAAAGCATTTGAAATAATTCCACAGCCTTCTCTATACATCTACAATAGTTCCCATCACTATACAACACACCATTTCTGTTGATGTGTAAAAATGTGAAATGACATATAATATATATTTTTTTATGGGGGGGGTTTGTAAGGCTAATAATATTTGTAGACATGAATGATACATAACTAATAATTCCACTTGTCATGTATGTTGATGGTTTTTAAGACTAACATTAAAGCAGTGATTATCCAGTATAAGCACTAGGGAATCTAAGCATTCAGAAATAGCTATGTGGGTCTGCATGCTATGTGTCTAGTACCATAAAGTTCCAACTAGAAGAGAACATAAATTATATAATACATTTGTGAATACAAAAACTTATCTTTGCAGTAATGGACTTAACAGTCTCTAGGAATAGGCATTGATAAACACTAGATTCTTTGTACAATAACTTCTCTGTTTACAGAATAATAATTTGTATATTTTACGTACCTAAGCATATCACTTGTCACTTGCTTTTTTCCATTATTGTGATCCGCTGCATTTGAGGCAAATAAATCTTTTACGTAATTTTAGGATGGCTTTATGTGTAAACATTGTTAGCTGGACCCTGTGGGGTTGGAACTCACCTTCACGAAGATGGCATCTTTCCAGACACACTTATTTATGAAACAAACGGTAAATTTAACTTGAGCACAAATACACTGACAGTTTTAAATAACCTGGTCGTCTCAAAAGAGTAGCACAAGCCATGGGCTTGAAGTGGATGAAATGGGATGGACTGGCAGACATGTGAACCTGAAGTACAGATCATAGGTATGAAAATGATATTACAAAGTATCAGGTACTTTCTATTGAAATTTTCCATCATGCAGACCAAAGAAATGTCCTAGTTTTTCAGGGAATGGCCTTGTTTCTCTCTTAAAGTTAATAGAAGGGTCTCATGCAGTTATACCCTTCCATTTCACCTGAATACAGAAATACATTCAACTCTGAGACTGTACATGTCTTTGATCCACATAATGGATAATGACCAAAGAAAGTTACTGTAGTAATACCAGTGTCACAAACAAGTCTTTAGAACAGGATGAAATTATAGTGAGTTCACAGAAAAAGTACTCTGCATTAAACGCTGCATATCTTACTCAAATTGCTAATGATTCTCCTCGTTGCATATCCATATATTCCCCTCCAGTCATCCAGCCATTCTGGTCACAGATACATTGGTGGGATAACCATCACTGACAACTGTTTATAGATGGCTGGCATAGGAGGCAGAAATGCAGCAGTGGGCAGACAAGGAGAAGCCTCAAGTGTTATCATCCTTTCATTCGTGGATTTTATTCCCACAGCCTCAGTATAGTGCTATGATTCCAGGTTGATTTAACATTCAACTGCTGTATGAGATAATGTTCTTATATACATGAGTCACAACTGTCATACGTTCAGCAGTGCTTCTCAACTTTTCTGCATAGTAATATGCCAGAATGTAGTTCCATATGTCACTGAATAACAAACACATTATTTCCATACAGCAGTGAATGATGTGTATGCATGCATCAACAGAATAAGAATAATATATTCTTCATATTTCACCCTTTTCACTTGCATACATTTTTGTAAATTGCACTACCTTTCATACTCAAACAGATTAACATTTTAAAAGAGAATATTAAATGATAAACATAACAGAATATTCAGATTAATAACGAATATATTAAGAAGTGCATTATATGAACAATATATATAAATTTTAAGCATACTGAGGCAGCAACAATTTAACCGAGAAATAGTATTATAGGCTGATAAAACAAGAAATCAAAATTCAACTAGATCTCATTCATAAACGTCTGTTAACCACTTCTGCCCAGATAAAAAGTCTAGCACCTTTGCACAGGGAAAGACTAAGAACAAAACCATGAACCTGACTAGATATTTTCCAAGTTTTTTTACCCTCTTAGGCATTTAAATGAAAAATTTCATTTCAAGAGGGTCTCAGTGGGTTAAATGTGTAGGAACGCATTTTAATTCAAGGTAGTGTAATATGTGTCCACGCATGTCATGGCAGCAGGGGTGCAGCTGAGGAAGGTGGAGGGAGGTAGTGAGTGTTGTGATGGCCCCAGACAGCAGAGTTGAATGGGCAACAAATTTGGCTTCAAATTGACTATTTTCAATGAAAGATTCGGTTTTATGCACTCAATACATTTTAAGTTACTCAACAAAAGTACATTCAATAAACATCATTTTTTTTAAAGTTTATAATTATTGTTAGCAGCCATTGCAATTACTGGCCACAGGCACCAAAAAACCTGGCTATGCCACTGCATGGCACACTCTTTAAAGATTAAAACAAAGAAGAATGGATTATCTAACCATCTTGCCCCAGTTCAAACAATGAACACACCTTACATAAACTTCCAAGTTTCTGAGGAGCCATCAGAATTTGAATATGAAACAAATTATCATTCACCGAACTGTCATCTCTGAAGTATACTGGCCTACTTTGCCATGTGCTATGAACAAGCTGACATATTCCAGTTACATACACTTAACTGTATCTGCAAAATACATTAATTTATTCTAAGCGTAATTTATTACCAGCACCACAAACAGAATCCAATGTATATTTTCATTGGAAGTCAGTGCTGATGAGATGGGAAAGTGGGAAGAGGCTGGTACAATTTACCAGGACCAGGCTATGTTGCACATGTTTTTGTCTTTCTCGGTAGTATCATTTTTGTCGATTGTAAAAATTAACCTTGTAGACCAAGGCCAAGTCACTCTGCAACTGAGAGTGAGGGCAGGGATTTTTTTAGGGGGAGGGGGGGCATTAATGCAAATCTCATGTGAACATTTTTAGTCGGTCTGCCCTTGCTGGGGCAGAAAGAAAAATTTTTTCACCAGGGCTAAAACACACTCTCAGCAGCCATGTTGCAATTAACATATTAACGTGAACTGTTGAACAGTGAGCAACAAAGCAGTTAATTTATTTGGGCTGCAAAAGGGAGGTGCAACATAAACTTATCTCAAATTACCTGCTGACCACACTTGAAGCAGTCTAAGAAATTGGGCATGCCTTAAAAACATCCAGTTTTACTGAGGCAAAAATTTGAGACCTAAATAACTGCTGGAAAGGTGCCATACTTACTTGAATATAAGATATGAATTTTTTCTTAACTTATCATCCAAAAAAACCGGACATGCCTGATATCATAAAGTTAAACATGTTCTGTACAGGTATTTTCCTGAATATTAAAGATGGTGAGGGGTGGGATGGATGGGGAGTGGTTCACCTTACTAGAGCAACTGTTACAGCTTTTGATGAATGGGTCTCTAAAGAAAACCAAAAACTACCAATTCCAATAAGGCCCTAAAATACAGTAGATGTAACTGAAGACTCAGTGGGTTGAAATTTGGTGACTTTGTCACCATTCCAGACAGAACTCAAATTACCCTTGGCCAGGTTTGCATAACACATCTGTTACACTTCAGGAGTAGCCCCCAATATTTTGGTTACAGCTGACAGTAAATACCTTACCTGTAAATTTTTGGTTCTACAAGGTTCAGTAATTTGAATACTCTGTTTCTATCTTAACCTTAAGTGACTGAGTCGGTACTTAAACTGCAGCACATGGTTAACAAACGATATGAGTATTAATTGTAAAAAGAAACATAATTTCATGAAATAAATGACATTTTTTGGAAAACAGAACTGAGATTATGCAGCATGTCTTAAAACTGCAGTAATTTTCCAAGCTGCCTAAACATACAAAATAAATTTCTAGGCATTTTTTTACACGCATTCACATATGTGAATGTAGGCCATCTGAAAGTTAAAATGTGCGATTGCTTTTTCCTAAATTGCTCCCCCACCCACACGCAATAAGCAGTTGGCTAACTTCACCAACTGTGATAAACACAGATGTACTGTATTCACCGGATAAAATGACTGTCACTCAAGGGGTCATAGGAAGGGGAGTGCTGCCTGCTATGACACTGTGTGCATATACCACTCTGTTCCATTGTCTGAAACAAACACACCAGATATACAGCATCTAATGTAACAGTAGGCCTCCTGAATCAAGAAGCTCTGGATCAATGCTTTCTGTCAGGGATACTTGACATACCGAATGAGGTGCTTTCCTCAGCAACATGCAGCAAGTGCATGATACAAGGGAAATGAAGCACAAAATGTCAGTGATACAAAGAAGCAAACTACAGAGAAATGGACCATGAAGCTCATATAGGCAATCTGTAAGAAATATGTCAATCGGCGCAATTCATTTGCCTTGTGCAATTTGTGTGAAGTGAAACTATATAATCACTCCTAACACACAGTTCTACCGCCACTCCAAAAAGAAGAAAGTGTGGAATATTCTAAAGGGAGATACATGTAACTCACTCCTTTTAAATACTTTGAACGATTCTGATATCTAAAATAAAATACTGCATTTGCGAGGGTGTGAGATATTTCTTCCCCTCAAGAATGTCACCTAAAATTGCTATTTGTCTTTTCTCAAATGGTTCCTGATGTAAATAAAGTTGCAAACACAGAGAACTTCTGAAATATGTTGAATCACAGAGAGAAAACTTTCTTTCTGTTTAACTTACAGACAAGAAAAAGTACTTATTCTGTGCCCAACACAATCATTCTCCTTGTTAGCATCACAAGATACAGTAGCTGCAATTTCAAAGACAGAATAATATTCAAATTAAAGAGATTAAAAATTTACTTATGTAATTAAAAATTTACCTATGTAATTAAAAATAATATGTAATTGAGGATGTAAATGGCATCTAAAATCCAGAATGCATTACTGGCACAATGCTGTAATAGCAGTGGCTACTGTACATACTGGCAAGAGATAAAGTACACCGTTATGTCTTTGGTCACTCTCTGTTAGGTATGGGTAAGATAGGAAGCAGGAAACAGGAAAACAGGTAAGTGTCACTCTAGTTCCTCATCATGTGATAATACTATACACAGTGTGCAAGCTACTAATTAAAACTGATTGCACATTGTGATAAAATATCAGAACCAAACCTTTCTTATGTTTGTCTGTATCAGCTACTGAAGTTAGCTGGCATCATATGGAATCTCAGCATTGTTTATGTTCAGTGAACAAAAAGGGAATTGGAGGAAACAGTTCTGGTGCACTGCACAGTACTAATCTGGCTACCAAACTCAGTAAACAATGAGCCTGAACAAGCACCAGAGTTAACCTTTCCACAACTAGGCCGTGTATTCTTCATAGGAAGTGCACTGTTTTGTTGATCTCTGTCTGTCTGTCTGTCTGTCTGTTGTCTGCTTCCTGTCAGCCTACCTACATGCTTCAGATTCCCTACCAACCAGATTTTGATGAGATTTGTTGCTGAACACCTCAACTAAAAGTTGTTTGGCATTTTGATTTTGATTGATATTGGTCCAGATAACCCCTGTGTTATATATGAAGCTAAAATCAAGTTCTACTGACATTTTAAAAAATGGTTCAAGGTATAAAAAATTGGTATATAATACAAAATACAGATCTCATTACTATCTATAGTTCTTATTTAAAATATTTGATATGGTAAATATTTACTGAAAGACAAGTGAAAAATAATTAAGACTTGCACAGTATGAAATCTGTAATTGGATAAATTTTGTAACAACAAATTCTCAAATTTGCAATATACAAGGTGTGATCAACAAGTTCCGAGACTAATTTTTTTACTCAGCTGTGGGTACACTTCGGGACACCCCTGTTTGCAGGGTGGTGTCCTAGAACTCCCTCTCTCCCTGGGACAAGGGATGGTCCCAGCACGCCTCTCAGTCCTTTGTGAGCTTCGGTCGAAGAGAGTCATGTACCTGAGCCTTGTTATTGTTCGTGCCGTGCGGGATGTCAGAAGAGCAAGAGCAGCGCGTGTGCATCAAGTTTTGTGTGAAACTGGGAAGAAATGGTGCGGGGACATTTGAAATGTTGAGAACTGCTTTCGGTGAGCAGTGTTTGAGTCATGCTCGCATTCCAAAAGACTATCCAAGAAATGTTTCCAGCAGTGGCAGGACCACTGGAAGCAGTGTGTCAGCAAACAAGGAGAGTATTTTGAAAATTATTATATATTTTTAGCCATTAGCAATAAATTGTAATTTTCACTCACCAAGTCTCGGAACTTTTTGATCACACCTTGTACATTAATCAAGGAATATGAGATATGTAAAAGTGCAAAGAATGCTTGAAAATTATTTGTACTTCAAAGGCATAAAACTATTAAAACTTGTCTAGACTTATATGTGACCACACTAGTTCTAATTTTTGTTCTTATTTTATAGTAAAGAGATGTATATTACAAAATTTAACATTCTGTCAGTAGCATTGAAACCTTTAAAACATAAGATATATTTCCAGCCACATAAGAGGTTTATCAGCAAAGGGAAAAGCACATTTATTAATTAGTTATTTATGAATTTACCTATCTTCGAAATTGAGCAAATGGTAGTGATATTAGTAATAAATATTCACACACTTCCGAAGTTTAAAATTAGCCTCAGTGGACACATTTCTTCAATTTATAGGGTTACTGGACCTAACAGAGATTAACATGTTCAATGCTGATGACAGCAGCTTGACAGGTTTTCCCACCACCAAGTCACCGATTTCAGTTACTAAATATTTTCTTTTTCCTCAGAAATATTCCATGCAATTGCCACAAAACCCCAAAACGTCATAATACAAATTATGATGAATCGGTACATGTAATGATTTTCACAGACCCTTACATATGCATGAAATTCATGAATCAAAACTGCGTATGATATGTTGTTTATATGGCTACTGTATCGACTGGTTTGATCTTTCACGAATGAAATCTTTCATGCCATTTTTGTA
>Ga0209737_10003426_pt1 | contig 11073 bp, 18 predicted proteins | sample TergutCu122P3_FD_187284 | JGI IMG/M metagenome (GOLD analysis project Ga0209737, IMG submission 187284) | Cubitermes ugandensis P3 segment gut microbial communities from Kakamega Forest, Kenya - Cu122 P3 (SPAdes) (version 2) | ecosystem: Host-associated > Arthropoda: Insects > Digestive system...
ATAATATTGGTGTTTATGGATATGTAAAAACACTACTACCTTCCGGTAAGTTAAAGTTTGTTTATTGAGATGTAAGTGTTTTACTCGGGTGTATACTAGGTTGCCCTAGAAGGTTTATTAATACACGTGCTGGTTATTGAAAAAATTTAGGTGTTAAGCCACAAGTACGTGGTTTAGTTAAAAATCCAGTAGATCACCCACACGGTGGTAGATCACGTACTGTACATAAACCAAGATCGCCTTGGGGTTGATATACAAAATAACGATGTCGCGTTCTTTATGAAAACCATACCACGTTACTGTAAATTCTCGTAAAAAATTATTAAACTTTATTTTAAATATAAGAATTATAAAGGTATTTAATAAATTTAATTATTATTTACGTGATTTATATAATTATAAGTTGTCTAATAAAACTTATAAACTTTTAAGATTAAAAAATTTATTCTTTTGTAAGTTTATAGGTGGGTATGATAAAATAACACCACTAAAACGCGATACTATTTTACGTATATATAGTAAAACACAGTGTTGATTGTTGGTCGGTCGTACATCTTTTAAAGGCGGTACCTACTTATCCAGGCGTATTCATAAACATAACGCTGTTACATTACAAACACAACAAGAACTGTGTGGTTTAAAGTTTGGTATGTTTTGTATAACACGTGACTATGGTGCTTTTAGATCTAAAGTTGATAAAAAAAAGCTTAAAAGATTACAAAAATTATTAAGATTTGTTAAAAAGAAAAAGAAATAAAAATATAAATATCTATTACGTAGTTAATAATGTTGGCGGTATTAAATAATTACTTTAATACACTATATTCAAATAGATTTATAAAACCACAACTTGGTTTTAATCTAATTTTAAACTTCGGTCCACAACACCCAGCGGCACATGGTGTATTGCGTTTAGTTATATCACTGCGCGGTGAGTATATTTATAGTATAGATCCACATATTGGATTTTTACACCGTGGTACAGAATCACTTATGGAAAAACATACATTTTTAAATAATACTGTTTTTTTGGATCGTCTCGATTATACATCAGTTTTAACACAAACACACGCCTATTGTTTAGCTGTTGAGTGTGCGTTTAACGGTAATAATAATATTATAACATTATGTTTACGTACATTGTTCGATGAGCTTTCTAGAATGTTAAATCACTTTTTATCGATAGCAACACATGCTTTAGATGTTGGTACGATGGCGATAATTTTTTGAGCTTTTGAAGATAGAGAGCGTATTATGGAGTTAATTGAATATGTATCTGGTGCTCGTATGCACGCGTGCTTATATATGCCATTACAATCGATGGTTGGTTTAATTACCACTGAGTTTATTAATAAAGTTTATTTGTTTATAAAAAATACAAATAAAACTATAAGTGAGATTTACATCAATCTATATAATAATCGTGTTTGGCGTTTACGTTTAACAGGTGTTGGTGTAATTACAGCACAACTTGCAAGTATATCTGGTATTAGTGGTGTTATTTGTAGATCTTGTGGTATTTTTTACGATATTAGATGTAATAATTTATATGGTTACGGTATTTATAATAATTTAAATTTTACAACGTTTTTAGGTATACTCGGTGATAGTTATGATCGTTTTATTCAACGTATACGTGAATTATTTGAATCAGCCCGCATTATATTAATAACACTTACAAATTTACAAATAAATAATGGTATATATACAACAACGCTACAGAAATATAATAAAGGTTCTAAGTTAGAAAGTATAATTCTACTATTTAATAGAGCTTCTGGTATGTATAATATAAACGTTGGTTGTTTTTATGGTACCGTTGAGTCGGGTAAAGGTGCATTTCAAGTTACGTTGATTACAAATAATACAAATAAACCTTATAGAATCTACATAAGATCACCTGCTTATATGCATCTACAGTTACTACCTTTATTATGTAGTGGTTTGCAATTAGCGGATGTTAGTACTTTATTAGGTACACTTGATATTGTTTTTGGTGAAGTTGATCGTTAACAAATGTCTCTTGTATTGGATAGAGTTAGACAAACACGTTTAATACGTATGGATTTTATAAAACATTTAAATCAATTAAATTTTGATTTTAGGTTTATGATTTATAAAACCATATATAAATCTGAATATACTAGCATTACTTTTCGTTGAAATATGATGAATGTTATAAATATTAAAGTATTCGCAAATTCACATATACGTTGTAGGCGTGTATGTAGACAAAGTGGTCGTGCACATTTTGTTTTAAAATTTGCTGGTTTAGCAAGGCTTCAGTTCAAACACATCGCCGGCGCTGGTTTACTTTGCGGTGTTGCCCGTTACGGAAAATAATGTCTAATTTTTTCAAAGCTACCATACCAAATACAGTATCTGCGCTACGTGTTGGTTATTTGGCACACGCGCGTTATATAATAATACCAAGTACAAAGTTTTCTCGTAATTTTTTAAATAAATTAGCAGATTGTGGTGTTATATCACATTTTGAGGATTATCGTACAACTGGACGTTTACAAAAAAAAACCACATTGATGGCTTATGTACGTATATTTTTAAGTTATGTTGACTCCAAACCTAGTATCCGTGAATTAATTTTAATAACTAAAAGCTCACAACATTATTATATATGCTACCGTACATTACAAAGTTATATGTTAACACGCCGTGGTATTTTAATATTAAATACATCGCGTGGTATTTTAACTGCAGGTGAGGCTGTTAAATGCCGTATTGGGGGTTGTATTTTACTTTGGGTACTTTTTTAATTTATGACACGTGCTAGTTTAGGTAGTATTTTCAGATACGGTGTATCCTCGCAGTGGTCTATACAAAAGAGGCATACAAAACACGACAGAACATTCTTTCAGGAAATGGTGTTAGTTGAGTATATAGATTTAATTTTTTTAGGTGATTTGGATATTAAAAATTTAACACATGATATTTATTTCTTTTCAAGCATTAAATCATTTAGTATTTTTTTGCAGCAATGGGATGTTATACTATGTGAGTTTTATAATATAACACGTTATACCAAAATATACTCTACAGCCCCTCAATGTTCCGGTGGTCCGTTGTATGGTTGTTTACGTCAATTTACAGTATCACCCTTAAACTCAATATTTACACTAACACCTGTAGTATATAGACAATCCGATTTTACGTACATAAAAGTAAATCTTATAGGTGATTTAGATTTAGAGTCTTTTGATATTTGCGTAGATACTTGTTTAACTTATAATCTTGTATTATTTGATATGGGTACTGATTATATTGAATCGCTTAATTTATAGATATACATGTATTGTAGATGGATACTAATTTAGATATTTTTAAACAGGGTTATACGTTTTTTGCCACAAAACTACAACAGTACTTACCTGAGTTTAGGTTTGATTTAATTTTAAAATTTAATATAATGGTAGAGTATGATATTAACAGCGATTCTATGGTTAAAGTATATAAATTACTTGATTTATATACAGTACGTGGTCTATGTGGGGATACTGTAGATTGTGGTAGTTATATAAATTTTACTAATTTTAAAGAGAGTGCACCTAATATTATCACACAACATTATAACGAACTTCCTAAATATAAACGTGGTTTAAATTATAAGTATTTAAATAATATTTTTATAGGTAGGTTTATATCACGTGGTTGCAAAGAACGTGCTTTGCGTGGTTATACTTGAGCTTTAAATTACCTACATATTAATTTTAATAATACTTTAACTATTACAAATACAGTATTTAATTATAATTTAATCTATTTATATAGTATTGTTGGTAGTGATGTTTGTTTATACAATTACATTTATAAAAAATTTAAACAACAACCAGATTTATTACAAACAAATACATTAAATACATTAAATGATTATGATTTTGATTGGGTAAATTGTTCCGGTATATTTAAACTAATCTCAGAATGTGCACCACCCAGCGGTATTGTTGTTAATAGAGTAAGTAGTGTTATTTATAAAAATACACGTGGTAAATCTGGTAGGTATATTGCTAGTTTACAACAATTAAATAAAAATACTGGTTTACGTTATATGTTGCGTTATTATAAATTAACTTGAAGGTTTTCACATGCACGTACATACAATATGAAGTTTGTTGATGTCTTATATGGTATAGTTATAAACCCAAAACATAGTTTAGGTGTAATATACGGTGAATAATATCTAAAAAATAATATGCCTTTCGATAAATTAAATTTATTACATACGCGTATCTACCCTAAAATAAATTCGTGTAATTTTAAATATAAAACTACACTGTGTATTCCGTTACCAAAAGAATTTTCAATTATTTTTCTACATAATAAAGATATAGTATATGTGTATGTATATAATACAACATATTCTATAATATTTGGTATTTATTTAAATGTATTACATGATTTGAAATACTCTAGCTGTTCTAATATAATAACTATACGTTATATAGAAAGTTTACAGGTGTATAAGTTAGGTAAAAATCATCTTTATCTACTAATAATGCAACTTTATACTTGAAAATTTACAAAATTAATATTTATTGATTGTAAGTTTAGATTTGTAGTTCAAAAAAGGGTTATATTTAACATCTATAAAAAAAAAACGCTGTATCTACGTTATCATATACAATCGAGTTTTATTTCTTTACGTAAACAAAATGTATTATATGTAATATATTCAAATGTACAAGAATGCAAGGATTTATTTTATGAAATTCGCCGTATACTTAAACCAAGTATTTATAGAAAGAGTTCTCTATTTGACCCTACAAAGGTTAGGCGTTTCTTAAAATAAATTTTATACTATTACTAATTTAATGTTAGTTTATTAAATCCATTATTTATTTATATAAATTTATAATTATTAATTTTATAGTTATTATTTAAATTATTTGAGGCGTTCTGCTAGAACAAGTAAAGTTATATTTCCACAAAAAAAAAGACACGTTGTTTCCAATAATGAAAATACATTATGTTGGGGTACATTTGGTTATAGGTTAATACATCGTTTCTTTTGCGGACACCGTAAATTACTATTGATACATAAAAATTTAAAAAAAATATATATCAGTAAATTTGCAAAATTAGTTATTAAATCAGTATTTAATAAAAAACAAGCATATAGACGTTCTATGCGAGTACGTACATATTGGTGTTATATTAGAAATTTACAACCTATTACTAAAAAATCATCTAAGGCTAGGATGGGTAAAGGTCGTGGTAAATTACGCGGTTATGTGGGAACGATGCGAGCTGGTCGTATATTGTATGAATTTTTATATAGTAATACAAAACTTGTTAGAAAAATTACTGATTATTTTCAGAGACAATTTAGTGGTTATTTTATTTTAATAAAGCGTTTAGATTTTAAAACAATAACTTTGTTTACAAATAGAACATATAGTTATTACAATAGGTTAGAGTATTTGTTTTCTAGAAAAAAGAAAATAAAAACAATATTGCATTGGCGTATGCGTAAACATTTACAATCTATATAAAAAAAAATGAATACATTAACGCAATGTGTTAATAATTACAAACGTATTAAAAAATTAAATCACAGTAGAACGTTTAAGTTAAAAAAACAACCACAAATTTTAACAAGTGTTGTTAATGTAATATTTAAACGACCTAAAAAACCTAATTCAGGTAAACGACGTGTATTTCGTGGTTTAGTTTTTAATTTAAAAAGAAAAGATAGGTTAACTGCGCGTATAACAAGTTACGATTTTTTTTTGAGAAAGGGTGATCGTGTTCTTGTACGCGGTGGTAGGGCAAACGATGTACCGGGTATTAGTTATACAGGAATTCGTGGTGTTTTTAATTTTAAACCACACGTTGGACGTAAAAAACGCAGATCGTTTTATGGTAATAAGAGGCCTTTGGAGTTGATTACACGTATACCGAAGTATCTGATTAAAGCTGGTTTGAAAACGTTGATGGATGTTAGTTTATCTGGTGGAAGGGTACGCCGTGTTAGAAGGCAGGCTATATAAATGACAGTAACGCAGTTAGGTTTTACAATTAGTTGGTTAAAACCACACCATACTAGTATAGTAAATACTCATTTTAATATACATTTTTTAAGTAAATTATTAAATATACGGGGTATAATACGAAGTATTCGTTGTGGTTATCAGACTTATAAGGTTAATGATTTATATATATATAAGTTTAATACCTTTATAATATATAATAAGAATCCACTAAAACAAAATGATTTTAATTTACTATATAAAGAATTACGTATGGTTATATACTATAATAAGGTTTTACGTGGGTTACGTGGTTATCTTTTAAGGGACAGGCGTGCTATATTTACATCAAAACTTAAACCAGCGCACGGTCAACGCAGTCGTGGTAATGCTAAAACTGTACGTTATGCAAATACATTTTTAAATAAATTTTGCACAGAAGCTGAGAGTTTATTTTACATAAAACCCACTAAAACATTTAAACGTTATTCGAAATCTCTCGAAAATCGTTTATTAAAAAAACGTACTCGTAAAAAGATATTACACGCATCAAAGAAAATTAAAAAACGCAGTGAATTTTTAAAAAAAAAATCAAAGGTACAGAATAAATGAGCTAATTAGTTAATTGCGGAGTTATTTAAATAACAAACAAATGTATAATAAATTATTTGATTTTGGTGTTAATTTTTGTAAATTACAGGAATTACGTAGTAGTTTCGGTTTATTTTATAATTTTTCAAATATAGATTGAACACTGACATCTAAACTAACCAGACGGCACAGAAAATCCTATTATAGGCGCGTTGTACGATGATCTCATAAATTAATGTTAGGTTCTTTTTTTAAACTAACACTGCGCCTTTTGCAAAATAATTATGTGCATACAACTTGATTTAATAAAAACCAATTACTCTATAGTTACCATAATAACGTCACGGTATCGTGGGCTAGTTTTGATACAAGTATAGAGGAGCATGTTGAGTTAACAAGGGTACATTTTACTACAGCAAGTGTTAATCTTTATAAATTTAAAGTACACCGTAAAGTTAATACTAAACAACAAAAATATACGAATAATGCAGCAAATACTACAATATTGTTTAAACATATACTACCACTCAATTCAATAAATAAAGTTACAAAATTATGGTATACATATTTAACACCACAGCGTTGTAAACGTAAACATTATAGTTCCTTTGCTTTAGATTTTTATAGGTTGGATTCTATTTTACCGAATATAGGTGCTGAGCAGTATATGTATCAAATTATTTATGATTTGGTAAATTTAAATAATTTTTGTAAAAAAGATTATATAGAAATGGATACTATTAACATTAGTTCTAGTACCGACGATCTACAGTTTGCGGCATTAGATGGTACTGAGTTTGGTACTATGGTTTATACTACGTGAGATATACCACAAATTAAATTTAACCCCGGTTTATTGGTATTTTTACGTAAATTGCGTTATGATTATGCTGGTATAAATAACGTAAATATAATAACACAGCGTAGGTTAACACGTTATTTACATAAATTTAAACGTATAAATAATACGTCGTTAATTGCACTTAAATTATTAAACCTAGACCGCCTTTTAGTTAAGTTACATATTTGTGTTACACAGGCGCAGGCTTGTAATTTTATTAATTGTGGTTTTGTTTATATTAATGGTATTCGTGTATATACAACACAATTTCAACTACAGGTTGGTGATTACGTACAAATACGCTGCAGTTATATTATGTATAATTATATATTTCAAAATAATATACAACGTAATGTTATGTTAGCTACATTTGTAGAGCGTAATAATGTCATATTTAACGATAACACACTTAATTTATTACAGGACGATGAGTTATTATATCATGTATTTAAAAGGCATTTTAAAAGATCACGTATGTTAAAGTTATATAATGTAATTTTTGATATACCTGGTTATGTAGAACTTGATTTTATTACATTGAGTTTTATAATTGTACATTTTATGACATCTATGGATGACTATGATTATATTTCTATTAGACAAGCTGCCGTAACATATCATAAAATGTTAAATTGAAAGTATATAACATAATTATATATTCGTGAGATTCTCTAAGGAAAATAGTACCGATTTTAGATGCATAACTGCATACGATCAAAGAACTTATGGTGCTCTTTACAATAAAACTATAAGTTATTCAGTTTATGGTTATAAAGAGAGTTATATTATTTCAACTATAAATGATATAGCAACTTTTAACTTATATTGCTCTATACACAGGCATTGTACATTGGAGGTTAATTTATTAGAACGAAATATCGTAGGTTTAGTTCGTATATCTGGACACAGCCCAACTATGAACGTTACAACGTTCAAACCGTTTCAAGTGTTTAGATTTATTATTCAAAAACCATACTATAATCTTATAGGTAATTATGAATTTACATTTAAATGTATGACTAACGACATTGTAATGGATAAAGTTAAAATGTATAGAATACCTTATATTGAGTTAGTTTCATTAATTAACGAGGCTGCGAGGCGTGTATATAATATCGATTTAATACCTAAACATGTTATTATACCAAATGTACCAAAATACGACAGCCCTGCTTATATGAAAATGCGTGATTATAGAGAGGATGTTTTTGAGTTTCAAATTGGTTCTTTATCACAGAAACAACAATGGAACTTAAAATATATAATTTATCAAACTTATTGTATATATAAACGATTTATTAAGCTATTCAACATACATTCATTGTGGTTTAATAGTTTCGCAGATCACATATCTCGTAATATTGTAGGTTTATTACTTAATAAACCGAATTTATTTTTATTAGTTAAACGTATACCAAAGTTATTAGGTGAACTTTGCGATTTTATTATATACTATATGAATATACCTGGTAGTAGTAGATTACGTAAAGTATTACTGATTATAATTATATTATTGATTGTAATTATAATTATAACTATGCTTTTTTTTATAATTTCTTTACTATGATAATGTTAAATAATAGTTTAGATAGAAAACCTTTAAGTTATTTTAGTGGTAACTTTAACTTCAATCAAACACGTACCATAGCACCTGGTTGTTTTAATTTTAATAGTGGTGAGTTTGTTTATGTTTTTGTAGTTAACGGTTACATCGAATTTATAGTTGAATCTGTTTACGGTGTTTGTTGTAAATGGTACATAGATTTAGATTTGTTCTGTAAGTTGTGTAGTTGTATACCACATACAGTACCTAAACGTCAATTTAATAAAATGAAACTTGGTAGATTGATGCGTGTTGGTAAGAGGTTTGTTAATTTTCAATTACGTTTTAATTTTTTAGATTATTTTTACGTACTACCACAGAAATATAATATATTCTCGCATAGGGTAGGTAAACCACCTAAAGATTGTATTATATATAGATTGCATATTAAAAATTATACTGGTTTGTGTGATAGGTTTGTAACTGATTTAAATATATTACATAAGCTTAATATAAAGTTATTACCTAATTGGTTAAAACTTGATACTGCGGGCATTAATATATTTTGTAATACTCTTGTAAAAACCACACGTTATCTTATTAAATATAATATAGGTATAACCACAACACGTTTAGTAATTGCAACGATAGTTCGTATTTTATTAAAATTAATTTTTTATTTTATTGTATTTATAGTATATATATTTATAGTTATAGTATTATTTTTAATTATATGTAGTTTTTATATATAATATGTTACTTTATAGATCTTTTTTTAACAGGTACCGTAGTAAATTAATATCTGATAGTTTTTTTAATAAAAAACCAGAACTTAATTTTATTAATTTAAATTATACGTGTGGTTCTATAGAAGAAACCAATACTTGGTTTCATTTTTTTAGCCAGAATGGTTTTATTGAATTTAATGTTATATTTGATAATATTGGCACGTATACTTGATATATACACGAATTGACTTTTTATAATTTAATTCACCACGCTAGAGCTTTTAATAGTTTTTATTATATAAAGTATATTAAAAAAAGGGTCGGTTTGATTTTTCAAAAGAGGTTTTGTGTTAATTTTAGTGTAGATCTCGTCTCCAAGGATGGAATTATACCTTTAAACGTTAGCATACAATCTACTGTACCAAAATTAACTAGTAAACATATGCGTATTATTTATGTAAGTTTACACGATTTAACTCTTTTTGTACAACGTTTTTTTAATGATTTGTATAAAGTATCTAATTTAAACTGTATTGTTGGTAATAATGTAGTAAGTGGTAGTACTAATAATTTTGTAAGATATAATACAATGAATTTATCCAACGCCGTTGAGTTTTTACAATATTATAGGTTACCTATTAATAAATGTACAATTTATATATCTATAGTGGTTCGTAGTTTATTTTATAAAAAGTATTTATATATATATAATAAGATTTATTATATTTTTAAAAAGTATATTTAGTGTTATTTTCTAAAATTAATTATATATTATTTAGTATCGCGTTACATAATTGATTAACTATTTATATGTTAGTATTGTGTATTACATTTATATTAGTTATTCTATTAGATACATATATATTTGATTTTAATGATATAGATGCGTTTACAAATAAAGTTATATTTGTAGTAACTATATTATTTATATTATATTTATGTTTTGATTATATATATAATTGTTATACCCTTTTAAGTTTTATAATAAATTATTTTGGTTTTTTTGGAACAATTTATGTTTTATTTATTATAAATTTAGGGCAAATTTCAAATATATTTGAATTTATTAGTATATCCACCTTTTTATTTATTTTAATTATTTTAATTTTAATTTGTATTTTATTACTTATACGTTGTGGTGCGCCACGTTATAAAATAGAACAAATTTCAAATTATACTTATAATATTTTAATTTTTGGTATTATAATTTTAATACTAGTTATTTTAGTATTAAACGTTATTTTATAATTATATAGTAATATATATATAGAGTTTTGTTAGTAAGGTACGATATGAAATACCGTGCCTGAACAAAAACTACGTTGTTAGTTTTTATGGTGAATTAACACCAAGGCTATTAATTTAATATCGATAGTGAACTAGTAG
>Ga0209737_10003427_pt1 | contig 11073 bp, 7 predicted proteins | sample TergutCu122P3_FD_187284 | JGI IMG/M metagenome (GOLD analysis project Ga0209737, IMG submission 187284) | Cubitermes ugandensis P3 segment gut microbial communities from Kakamega Forest, Kenya - Cu122 P3 (SPAdes) (version 2) | ecosystem: Host-associated > Arthropoda: Insects > Digestive system >...
TGCGGTTCTGGCGGCGGCGGTTGCTATTCCTGGTGTCGGGAACGCACTCAATGTCTTGGTTTTACCTGATTTGCTTTTTGATCCCACCTCTGTGTTGTTGGGCATGGGTTGTATACTTTTGGGCTATTCTTTCCTGCGTTTGAAGCTGTTCCAGATCGCACCCATTGCCAGGGAACAGATCATTGAGAGTATGCGGGAGGCGTTCGTTCTTGTGGATCCCAACGGCGTTTTCATCGACGCCAATACCGCTGCCAAAAGGATCTTTCCCCAGCTCGCTACGGCAAGGGTGGGCGCTATAGTGGATGATATTGAAGGTATCCCCTGGGCCGGCGAGCAAAGGCATATGGAGAAGTGGAGTTTCGATCTTCAAGACGAATCAGGGGAGCTCCATCATTATAGTATCTCAAAATCCGCTATTTCCCAAAAAGACAAGGTTATTTGCGATTGTATTATGATTTACGATGTTACTGAGGCTAAAAGGCAATTGGATGAGGTGAGCGAGCTGGCTGAACGTGATATGCTGACCGGCCTCATCAACCGGGGAGCGTTGTTCAAGAGAGGGGAGAAGCTGTTTCAGGAAATCGTTTCTGCAGGCGGCGGTTTATCTGTATTTATGATGGATTTGGACTATTTTAAGGAACTTAATGATACATACGGTCATCAAGTGGGCGACGAGGTTCTGAGGATTATAGCTCAGAATTTATCAAATCGTTTCCGCAGCACGGATCTTTTTGCCAGGTATGGTGGCGAGGAGTTCTGCGCTTTTCTGCCTCAGATGGACGAAAGAAGCGCTATTCGTCTGGCCGAAGAGCTGTGTGTTAACACAGAACGAATCGACTGGGGAAGTAAATTGCCGAATCTGCGCGTCACCATCAGTATAGGCGTGGCAGTGTTCAATGCTACGCACGCTGCGTACCATGATACGCTTGGGGCACTCATCGGCGCTGCCGACACTGCTCTGTACGCCGCAAAAAATGCAGGCCGCAATACTTTCCGCCTTTATCGCTCCGATTTTTTTTAATACTTGCTCCTGACGCGATATGTTTTGTTTGAAAAATCAGTATCACTCCGTAACCTTTTTCCTTTTCATACGTTTATTTATTATAGAGATATATTTTTTGTATTATTTTGTTAATAGATCCTTAAAATTTTTTTTAAGATTTGGTTTGAGGCGGGATAAAAAATGAAATTCACAAATTTTACAAACATAAAACGTATAAGGGTTAATCTATGTGTTTTATTCCTGCTAGTCCTGGTATTATGCTTCCAGGCGTCTTTTGCCGCTGCCCAGAGCCAGGAGGAGGTCAAGGTATTTTTGGATCAGAAGGAACTGGCGTTAAGCGTCAACCCTCAGTTTTTTGACGGGGTGCTTACGGTTCCTGTCAGGTCTTTTTCGGAAGCCTTGGGAGCAAAAGTCAATTGGGACAAGGAAACAAATTCCACCACTATAAATAAAAATGGCGGGACCCTCGTATTAAAGCTGGAGCAGATTTATACAGAAGAAAACGGGAAACTCGTCAAGGTTGACGCCCCCATCTTTTCTTCCAAAGGAACAACGATGATTTCCTTGAGTTTTCTTGCGGAGTTCTGGGGCTTGGATCTGCAGCAGGACGACAAGCAGAGGGTCGTTAGATTGGAGAGTCTTGCCCATGTCCCCTTGGAGCGGTTTTCCGATAAGGAAAAAGACGCCTGGCCTGTGTGGCAGAAGCAGTGGGTTGACAGCACCGCCCAGCAGGCGGATATTCAGTATCGACTCAGGGATAATAAGCTTTACCTGCTCAGCACCTATGGGAAAAAAGCTACCGGCGGGTATGATGTGCGTATTACTAAGGTCATGCGCCGGGGTTCGGATAATGCTTTTATAGTGTATGTGGAGTATAAGGATGCATCGTCTCTTCCCACGATTCAGATTCTGACCATGCCTTACGATCTAGTTTATATCAATATTAAGGACCCCTCCGGGACGCCGTCTGCTTTAGTTTTTAAAGTTAAGGGATACAATGAGGATAAGTCTTTGCCGGGGCTGATCAAGATTCCCAAGGGGTAAAAAGACAATTCATAATGCATAATTCATAATTCATAATGCATAATGCGTAATTCATAATTTAATAAAATATTACTCCTTAATTATGTGGGTAATGAATGTGGTCAGGTCGTTGGCTAGGTTGATTACTCTTGCTCCTTTGCCGTCTTTTTGCTTTACATGGATGATGGGGCGCAGGGGCATGTCGCGGTGCGTGCCCAAGACAATGCCTTGTTCATTAGTGCTGAGCATCACTTTACAACCTACGGGGTAGAATGATATTGTACGGATAAAAGCCCTTACCATGTGAGGATCAAGATGATATGAGCTTCCCATGAGGATCTCGGCGCCTTCGTGAGGGAGCATGGCGTCATGATAACATCTTTTGCTTGTTACCGCGTCGTAAACATCTGCCACAGCCAGAAGCCGTGCCCATTTGTGAATATTTGTCCCCGATAGTCTCTGCAGATACCCGCTTCCATCCATTCTTTCATGATGCTGACCTATGGCGTTTAAAAGATCTCTGTTGATGTTCTGAAAACGATAGACGCGATTAAAGCTGTGACGGACATGTTCTTTCATGATGCTGAATTCTTCGTCTGTTAGTTTCCCGGGTTTATTGACTATTTCCGAAGGAATGTCGATCTTTCCTATATCGTGCAGCAGCCCGGCCAGGCAGAGTTCATAGAGATCCCTGGAGGGCATATTGAGATGTTTGCCGAGAGTCGTTGCGTAGATCGCTACGTGGACGGCATGGGAAAAAGTATAGTCGTCAATTATTTTAAGAACAGCTATCTGTAGAAGGACCTGAGGGTCGCGCAACAGCCCCCCGGTCAGTTCCCGGGCTGCACTGCTTATCTCTCCCAGATCAAGATTATCTGTAAACCTGGATTGCTCATAGAATTGTTTGACGGTATAGTATGTATCCTTAAAGAGCGTCTGCGCTTGCTGGTTAATGGCTGCAGGCAGCTCCAGGCTATCTTGGGGATGGGGAGGGGCGGTCGCAACTATAGAAGGATCGTTCGCGTTTATGTGTTCGGCATCTTTAAAGACATGGCTTCGGGGCGGCTCTTCCGTGGGCTCTTCCGAGGGAATATCTTCCATTTCTTCAAATATCAGGCATTCTTGTGCTACAGGGAAGAGCTTGATGGCTTGAAGGGATTTGGGGGATATCCTTGTCCCGGCAGTGAGAAGCGTTACTCCGGTAGGGGTATGCCGAATATCCTCAGCCAAGATCATATCGGTATTTAATTCGCTGATCTTGATTTTAACGATTTTTCTCAAAGGTAAACCCTCTTCTCAAGATATATAGCCAGATTATTTTATTTGATCTTCGCCATGTAGTTCAGGAATTCCTCTAGTAAAACATTATCTAGGTCTCCTGAAATTTCCAAAACAGAACTGCCCTCCTTCCAGGTCAGATTTGTCGTCTCAGGCGAGGGGGTTGCTATATATGCTGAGATGGATTTGAACCGGTAAGGGGCGTTGGCAGTTCTTGCTGTTTCTATAATATCCAAAGCGTCTGCTTCTTCCGCAAAAAAGCGCTGGTTAAAGGTTATGATCCCTTTTTCACCTTCAAATTCCTGATGAATCTTCTGCAGAACACGGTTGTCTGAAGTGATGTTCCCCAGCCGGAAAGTGTAGTTATCCGGCAGTTCCGGGAAATAGTATATGTTGTCGTTTGTTTCGCTCAGCTCGCTTAACGCGTTGAAGAAAGAGCTTTCTTCCAGCCAGGAGAGAACCTCCGGGCTTCTGATGGGATGATAATCCCCCAAGCTTGCCATCTCGAAAACGCTGCGTCCTCTGTCTTCTGGGGTGATGGCAGCGGCGCGTCCGCTATTATTATGAAGATATTCCATGTTGTCCCAGGGGATTGTTTGATCCATTTCCGGGGCGGCAGGGCCCAGCCCGCCGACTACTGTATTATAGGGATAAAGATTGTCCGCCTGTTCCGTCGCCTGACCGCCTTCTTCCGAAGGTTTTGCCTCGCTCTGAAGTCCCTCATTTGCCGCTGTGGTGAGTTGCATATCGCTCTTGGATTCTTCAAATTCGCTGGCTGTCAGATAGTCAGCATTAAACTGCACGGGGCTCGGACTCTGGCTCGCCCCGAAAAACTGGTCAATATTTCTAATATTTATGGAAGAACTCGTAAGTGCTATGATTAGAAATATGCAGGCGGCAGCGATCCCGGCCGGGAAAACATATTTCTTCCAGGTTTTGCCCGGGTGTGCTTTGTCTTTTCTTTCTTTTTCTTTAGAGGCTGCCTGTTTATCTGTTTCTTCATCAAGTGCTTGCAAACCATTTGTAAGCGTTTGCAGTTCATCTGCTTGCAGTTCGCTGTTATTAATGTTATTATGCTGCTGCAATTTGTCCCACATAGCGGTACTCGATGGAGGAACAATGCTTTGGGCTAATTCCTGAAAGGTTTCTGTCAAGAAGCTGTCAAAGTCGTCATGTTTTGGCCTTTTCATTATTCTCACCTTATTTTAATTAATCTTAAACAAATCTTAATAAAATCTTAATAAATAATTAAGAAGAACTTCCTTTATTAATTAGACGCTTTTCTGTTTCTTTAGGTTGCAATAATTTGCGAATTTTTTCTCTGGCACGAAAAAGACGTGATTTTATTGTTCCGGAAGGCAACGAGACATATTCTGATATCTCCTGTATGCTGAGCTCGTTGAAATATTTAAGAACCAGGATTTCCCTGTCTTCCAACTCCAGCATCAGAAGAGCCTTCCTTACTTCCTGGTTTGTCTCCTGTTGTTCCCATGATTCCTGTGGCGAGTTCTCCGGATTTGAGTTCAAGTACTCGTCTTTGTCTGTCAGGACGATTTTTCTGTTTTTACGAAGAATATCTATAGCACAATTAGTAGCGATGACAGAAATCCAAGAGCCAAATTTTGCTGTCTCCTTTAGGGAATGAAAATTAGAGAAAGCTTTTAGAAAGGCTTCCTGGGTTGCGTCTTCAGCCAACTGGACATTTCCTGTGACCATATAGGCGGAACGGTATGTCTTTGCAAAATGCTGATGATAGAGCTGCTCAAGGGTGTCTCGTTCCATTGGCTAGTTAAATCCTGCCTTTTACTATTTGTATAACAGTATTTTACCATATATTATTCATTTCGGCAAAGCATTCTTTAGGACATTCTTAATGTTATTTGATATTCCCGAGTAAAATCTGCGCACGCTTAAGCACATAAAGCTCCCCCAAAAAGTACAGTGCGTGCTTTTTTTGGGGGAGCTTTATGTATTACTAACTATACCGATTGATTAGGCTCCGAATCCGAATAGTCCGCTTAAGAGTGCAAATAAATCTTGAAGCATCGACAGGAAGAATTGTACGAAATCCATTACTCATGCCCCCTTTCAATAAATTTACACTGAGACTGCATATCAATCATTAATGAATGTTTGATATGCCAAAATAGTACGATTGATTAGCAGCACCAGAAAAAACCGGGGAAAAATTTGGTGAGACTTAAAAACAAAGCGATCAAGGCTGATAAATCCATTATTCTTACCTCCTTTCAATCATTAATGAATAAATGATTGGTGTTCCAAAATAGTACGATTGACTAGCAGCACCAGAAAAAACCGGGGAAAAATTTGGTGAGACTTAAAAACAAAGCGATCAAGGCTGATAAATCCATTATTCTTACCTCCTTTCAATAAATTTCTATTAAGAATAAATTTCAAATATTAGTAAATAAAAACTTGGTATTGCTATTATATCACAAAAAATAACAAAATGCAACTTTAAATTACTAATCATGCTGTTAATTTCTAAATTTATTATTATTATACAGAACATTTTAAAAACAAACAAAGTTTTTAATGCGCAAAAACTCCCCCAAGAAGTGCAGCGCTTGCATTCTTTTTAGGGGAGCTTTTGGCGTTTATGAACTATATAGATCGATCGGTTCACTAGCGTGCGAATAGTCCTGCTAAAATTGCCAAAAAATCCGAAATTACCGACAGCCAGTATTGTGCAAAACTAAAACCCATTATTCCCACCTCCTTTCAATAAATTACCATATCATAAGCATTTAAGCCAGTAAAACCAAAATTACCTCTCTATTTATAAATAGGGTGTTTTTTAGGAAAAGATTAGCTTCTTTCATCAATATTTGTTAATAAATTGTAACAGCAAAATTCTATTAGTGTTAAACAAAGCTTGCCGCTTATTTGCAAAAGCATCGACATGTATAGTATAATCAGAGCAGGAGAGGGATGCGATGCAAACTAAAAATATTAGAAATTTTTGTATTATTGCTCATATTGACCATGGAAAATCCACCTTGGCGGATCGTTTGCTGGAAAGGACGGGAAGCCTGAAGGAAAGGGATATGAAGGAACAGGTCCTGGACCAGATGGATCTGGAGCGGGAGCGGGGGATTACTATAAAGCTCCAGGCGGTGTGTCTGCGCTACACAGGCAAGGATGGCCAGGAGTATATCCTCAACCTCATCGATACCCCCGGGCATGTGGATTTCAGCTATGAGGTCTCCAGGAGCCTGGCGGCCTGCGAAGGGGCGCTCCTTGTTGTGGACGCGGCCCAGGGGATCGAAGCCCAGACTCTGGCTAATACTTATATGGCTTTGGAGCATAATCTTAAGATCATACCTGTTATCAATAAGATCGATCTGCCCAATGCCGATCCGGAGATGGTTAAGTGGGAACTGGATGAGATGCTGAGTTTTGACGCCGCGGAGGCTATTCTCGCGTCCGCCAAGGACGGCACGGGCGTGGATGAGGTTCTGGAGGCGATCGTAGAGCGGGTTCCTCCGCCCCGGGACGCAGGTCAGGCGCCCCTGAAGGCATTGGTTTTTGATTCTCATTATGATTCTTACAGGGGAGTTATCGTCTATATCAGGGTCTTTGAGGGGTCTCTCCAAAAGGGAGAGAAGATCAAGTTTATGAATACCGGTAAGGTGTTCGATGTGGTTGAGCTGGGTGTTTTCCGTCCGATGATGTCGCCGGTGCAGAAGCTGGCTTCCGGGGAAGTGGGGTATCTTATTGCGGGGGTCAAGGACGTGGACGACGCCCGGGTGGGGGATACCGTCACCTCTGCTGAGACAGCAGCCAAGTCGCCTCTGCCCGGTTATCGTCCGGCGGCGCCTATGGTTTACTGCGGCCTTTTCCCCCTGGAGAACGCCCGGTTTGAAGTGATGAGGGAATCTCTGGAGCGGCTGAAGCTGAACGATGCGGCGCTGACTTATGAGCCGGAGAGTTCGGCTGCCCTGGGGTTTGGTTTCAGATGCGGCTTCCTGGGGCTTTTGCATATGGAAATAGTTCAGGAACGGCTGGAACGGGAATATAATCTTGACTTTCTGGTTACAGCGCCCAACGTTTCTTACCGGGTCATCCGCAAGGACGGGGAGGTCGCTTTGATAGACAATCCTGTTAATTTCCCGCCTCTGGGGGAGCTGGAGAGGGTCGAGGAGCCTTTTGTAAAGGCAAGCATACTCGTTCCCGGGGATTATCTGGGGAATGTGATGGAACTCTGTGAAGAGAAGCGGGGCAAATTCATTAATATGGAATATCTGGATTCCGGGAGGATTCTTCTTACATATAACCTGCCTTTGGCGGAGATTATTTTTGATTTCTTTGATCTGCTTAAATCCAGGAGCAGGGGGTATGCTTCCCTGAATTACGATCTTGCCGGCTATTTCCCGTCGCCCCTTGTCATGGTCGATATTTTAATTAACCGGGATAAAGTCGACGCCCTTTCTTTTATCGCTCACCGGGATAAGGCTTACCAGCGGGGCAAGCAGATGATCGAGAAGCTAAGAGACGTGATCCCCCGCCATCTTTTCGACGTCTCCCTGCAGGCGGCTATCGGCAATAAAATTATTTCACGGGAAACAATCAAGGCCCTGCGCAAAAATGTGACGGATAAATGTTACGGCGGAGATATTACACGGAAGAGAAAACTGTGGGATAAGCAGAAAAAGGGTAAGAAGCGCTTAAAACAGGTAGGAAACGTCGAGATCCCCCAAGAAGCCTTCATGGCTGTCCTCAAGGTACGGGATGAGTAAATCCTAGTCCTAGCCATGTGTAGAGATATTGTCCGATATAATTTATTTCACCCCCTTTACTACTAGCAATCTGCTGACGATAATATCAATAGAAGGGCATTAGGGCATCTGAAGGGCCATTAGGGCGCCTTTTAGATACCTTAAGGGCGCCTTGAAAAATGTATCTCAAACAGTTTGAAGGTGATTAAAAATGCAAGTAAACAGACCTGATGCTAACAATTTGTTTAACCAGTTTTATAAGCAGGAGGCTGCCGAGAAAAAAGCTGCTCCCGGCAATCCTCCCGTGGCCCGGAAGGATTGCGTTGAATTCTCTGCAACGATGGAGACGTTGAAAAAAGAGATGGCGCGTCTTGACGAGCAAGACGACGTCAGAACCGCAAAGGTCGAAAACCTGAGGCGGCAAATCGAAGCAGGAGAATACAAGGTCGATTCCCGGGAGATGGCGGATCTTTTGGTGAAACTAATTATTGAGAAGCGTTTGAAATTGTAGGCTTAAGGTTTTCAACATTCTCTACAAGGAGGTGCCTCCTGGTTTCCCGGGATAAAATCTTGCCCGAAACGTTGTCCACATCCTTGGGAAACTGGGTCTTTTATGGTTGATGGAGCATGTTTACAGAAAATTCTGCAAGAAGAAGCCGACTATCTTGACTGCATGGTTGAACTGGAAGAGGAGACACAGACCCTTCTCGTGCGGGGAGACGCCGGTGAGTTGGAGAAAATTAATTTACAGAAGGAAAAGCTAATCAGCAGACTGACAGATCTGGAGCAGCAGCGCCGGAAGTTGTTATCCGAGGAGATTACTCTGGATGAGTTCCTGCAGACGGAAGAACCGTCAAATCACCGGGAGCTAACGGAGATCAAAAGAGCCATCCTGAATCTGCATGCTTCACTGCAGAAAAGATTGGAAATCAATCGTTACCTGCTTCATCATAACCTGCAGTTTACCCGTCAGGCTATGAGCACTCTCTTCCCCGGCATAAAAGAGTCTCTCTATGCTTCCCGAGGAGAGAAAGCAGGACAGAGAAGGTTGTCTGCGGGCCTGCTGGACAAACCTTGTTGATTAGTGGTTAGTGGCTAGGTGATTAGTGGTTAGCAGATTTTAATTAGTTTTCATGGCGGTGAGACGGAGCTTGCAATAAACCGCTTTAAAAGGAGGAGCCTTATAAATGACTGTCAGCAATTTTAATGTCAGAAACAGTACATTTGCCAGTTTTGAAATCGGACGCCGAGGCATCCATGTAGCCCAAAAAGGATCTCAGGTTACAGGCCAGAATATGGCTAACGTCAATACATTGGGATATACGCGCCAGATGATGAATCAAAAAGCTATGGTTCCTCCTGCAGTGGCCGGGGCAAATACACCGCCGGGTTATGGAGTTGATATCACAGCTATTAACCGCGTCAGAAGCGAATTTTACGACAACCAGATTCGCCAGGCATTAACCTCGATGACTTATTGGGGGCAACTGGGCAACACCCTGGTAGCCTTGGAAGTCATCTTCCTCGAGCCCGGTGATACGGGTATCAATACCTACCTGAGCGAATTCTTTGAAGCCTGGCAGGAGATCAGCGTCAACCCGGAGAGCTATGCCGCCAGAGTCAATCTGGTAGAACAGGCTGTTACCCTTACCGGAGTGATTCAGGGCATGTATAGACGCATGGAAGAGCTGCATCTCCAAGTTGAAAAAGAGATCAATGATTATATTAGTGAAATTAATGTTCTGGGCAGAGAGATAGCATCATTAAACAAAGATATCATCTTTTTTCAGGCTCTGGGCAAAGTTTCCAATGAGACCCTGGATGAGCGGGATCTGAAACTGAGGCAGCTAAGCGAGCTCATTGACGTCCAGGCGTGGCCAAAAACCAACGGCGCCATAGAGGTTATCGTGGGCGGCCGGACGCTGGTCTATGACGCTATCTGCTATGAATTGGACACAACGAGGGATTACAATGATGAAACCAGGGAGAATGAGATCACTATATGGAGCATTATTAACGCGAAAAACGATATTAAATTCAAAGTAACCCCCAAGGGCGGAGAGCTCCTGGGGCTGCTGGAATCTTACAATGAGATTATCCCTAAGTACAAAGCCGCCATGGATGATTTGGCTTACAATCTGGTCCGGGAGGTCAACCAACTGCACCGGGAAGGCTACGGTCTGGACGGCAGCACCGGCATAAACTTCTTTGTTTGGGATAGCCTCCAAGGCCCTGTCATGGGTCCCATGCTGGACGAAACCGTCCTCTATTACAAAGTCCCAAGACTTGACAAGGACGGCTTCCAAGTCTTTGATAAGAACGGTATCCTGGTAGAAGATTGGAAATTCGATTTCCCCGGGGTCTCTTTCATCTCCGGAACCCATGAGAACCAGAAGCTTCTTAACGGAGTCTATGATATATCCACTGTTACGGGCGTCGGCCATGTCGACTCTTATGCCGAATTGACATCGACTTACAGTATCAAAGATGAGCCCCTGATAGCCGGTATTTCTGTTAACAATCATACTGCTAACAAACTCAATTCTTCTATACTTTTCGAGGTCACCAAGATAGAAGGCAACGAGATTCATGTTCAATACAACTTCTTGCATACAAAAATAAACCCTGCCACCGGAAAGCCGGAAACTGTTCCCGGTCAAGGCGTCAAAATACTTAAGGCCGATGATCATAATCCAAATGAGAAGTTCGGCGATGATCCGGATTGGACCTTGAATTTGAATCTCCTGGGTCTGGCTGATGCTTCCAGCTTTGCGGTAGGGGACAAGTTTACCGTTCAGGTTACAGCCGCAGCGAACCTTGGAGAAGAAAAAATCAGCCTGGAAAAAGACGGATTTGTCGCTTATGAGATAGTCGGCAGCGAAAATCTCATAGGGGAACAGGAATTTAAATTCTATCAGGTCAATGAGACCACGGGAGAGCACAGGCTGGTCAGCCTTTACATTGACCCCGATATGTTCGCCCCAGCGCTCAGCAGTTTCACCGTGGGAGCGTATAAACCTCATTATGACA
>Ga0209737_10003429_pt1 | contig 11072 bp, 9 predicted proteins | sample TergutCu122P3_FD_187284 | JGI IMG/M metagenome (GOLD analysis project Ga0209737, IMG submission 187284) | Cubitermes ugandensis P3 segment gut microbial communities from Kakamega Forest, Kenya - Cu122 P3 (SPAdes) (version 2) | ecosystem: Host-associated > Arthropoda: Insects > Digestive system >...
TACAGACCAGAAGGAAGACGGAACATTGGACGACCGAAGAAGAGATGGAGGGACCAACTCCACTTTGAGGATTAAGGAACAGGGAATGCACCTAACCCTTAACGAACATGATGATGATATGACACTTGTACCAATGTTTTTCCTACTGCTGAAAACATTTCTGGAACTCTTCAGTGCTGATGTTGTTCAAGACCTCCAGTGGTTTCTTTTTCACTTCACTGACATCAGCAAAACGTTTCCCTTTTATCTGACGTTTCATACCAGGGAACAGGAAAAAGTCACATGGCACAAGGTCAGGTGAATATGGAGGATGAGGGATAACCGTCATGTTGTTTTTTGCCAAAAACTGCTGCACACTCAAGGCCATGTGGGCAGGGGCATTGTCGTGGTGAAGGAACCATTCACCACTGCTCCACATTTCTGGTTGTTTTTTCCATACACTATCACGTAATCTTTTCAACACCAGCAAATGAAATTGTTGATTCACAGTTTGTCTAGGAGGAACAAATTCCTTGTGCACAGTTCCATTAGCATCAAAACAACTAATCAACATGATCTTCACATTTGATTGAACCTGTCAGGCCTTCTTTGGTTTTGGAGAATTAGGAGTTTTCAACTGGCTCGATGCTTGTTTTGTTTTTGGGTCATAACCATAGCACCAAGTCTCATCTCTGGTCACAACTTTAGAAAGAATCTGTGGGTCATTTCCAGCTTGTTCCCTTAAATCATAACAAACATTCAAATGATTGTTTTTTTGATCCTCTGTCAACAACCGAGGAACAAATTTTGCGGAAACACATTTCATATTCAAATCTTCCGTTAACATTCACTGACATGAAATCCAAGACAAACCAGTTATCTCAGGAATCTCATCAATGGTCTGACAGTGATCTGTATTGATTGCGTTGCGAACTTTTTCAAGATTTTCATCTTTGGCAGGTTGAAGGTTGGTCACATCTTGGCTGGTTCTCACATGACATTTCACCCCCTTTGAAATGTGAATGCCAGTCGTACACTTGAGTCTTACTTAAAGCTTCTTCCTTAAAAGCTTCTTGCAGCATTAAAACAGTTTCAGCAGCTGATTTCCCTGACAGAAAACAAAACTTCACACACACTCTTTGTTGTTTATTATCAGCCATCATAAAAATCCCCAAACTTCCTAGCAGGCACTTAGAAAAAAAGCTGCAACAACAGTAACAGTCAACCTAGATTGACGCCACGCAGCAGACTGCTGGAGTATTGTGTTGACTCGCGACACCTAGTGGCTCATTGCGCAGCTACTTCTAGTTCGTGTGCCACATTTAAATTCCGGTTATTTTTGGGTCCCCGTGTAAAAGGAAGGATTACATAGGAAGCATCCAAAATCATTGTAGGCTATTTTTTGTAAAATAATTCTTTCCTGCATGCTGTTAAGCTGGATGTTGAAGGTCTGGTTTATGTCAGGGACAAGTTAATTGCAAGTTTGTGTACAGTAATGGAACTTCAGGTTCCTTAAAAGACAGGTGATTCCCAGACTGGCCGAGTGACTTCTCCCTCTTACAGCTAGCAGTGCTCCATGGAATTGGACTGTTTGATGTATGCCAACCTGTCATGACAGCCAGTCATTTTGGGATGTCCAAAACTGCTTATACAGTATAGGGTTGCAGTCTAAGTATCAAATAAATTATTATAGTATTTGCATTTAATGGATTAGCAGTGCATTCATCCTCAGGGTCAAGCAGAGCTTATCTAGAACTGCTTGACTCTCAAGATGAAGGCACAGTGATCCTCTGAAATGCCATTAACTATATACCAGTTCACGTGGCTTAACATCCCAGAAGACATGAATCTTCATAGTGTCTTGCTGTATGTCTTGAAACTCTGTCTTATGGTCTTTGGAATGTGGCGTTCATTGCATGCAATATCTCTGGTCATTTCTATTTTGGTCCTTTGGCAACCAGTTCTAACTGTTGTGTAACATTATGACCAAGGTGCTGTAAATTGTTTAGGTCAGCAACATTTTGCTTAAATGGTGTGTCTTACATTTGAGATTTTACAGTACTGTAGTGCTGCTATGTTTTCATTCAACCAACTTATAATATGACATAAGTAAAATGCAGGGGTAATGTGGAGCATACAATCTTCGAAAGATGCATGTGCTCTTACAAGCACGTGAAAAATGTCAGGGGTATGGGACATGAACGAAGATAGATCAGGGGACAAACTGTTTTTAGGAATTAATAAAACAATTTATTTGATGGATGAGGACAGAATTTCCATGGCTGAATTAGTGGCATTATGAAGCACATTTGTAGCTGTGTGTGTTCAAGGACAGTGGTTTGAGCTTATGTGGTTTTTGGTTGTGGTACTTACTGAGAAGGCCTGACAATTGAAACATGAAAAAGGTTGATAATGTGGTAAGATAGCAACAGTATGTCAGAAGGTGACTGTTTTCTAATTTTGCAGAAGAAAAACAATAAATTAATGATTCTGTGTTGAATGAGCAGCAGAATGTTTGGAGGTTGATGTCTTTTTGGGGAAAGGAAAAATGTGTGAATTAACAATACTGCATTAAAAGAACAACAGAATGTTGAGGATTTCTGTGGTGTGTTTTGGGGGACGAAAGATTGCTTGGATAATGATAATGCATTAAAAAGAGCAACAGAATGTTGGAAGATAGCTGTGTTCCTCTTTTGAAGGAAGAAAGATTGTGTAAATAATGATACTGCATTAGAAGAGCAACAGCAGAATGTTGGAAGGTTGCTTTTTTGTATCCAGAGAAGAAAGATTGCATGAATAATGACACAGCATTAAAAGAGTAATGGAATGTTGGAAGATTGCTGTCCTCTGGGATGAGAAAGTGTTTTGGCTCTGAAGACTCTTCTCTTCTGGGATATACTGTTACCTAGATTGGTATGTAGTTACCAGCATTTTGGAGGAGTGTACTGTTTCATAAATGATGGTACGAACTTACCAGTCTACATGCTGTCATATCCCAGATGACTGCAGTCTTCATTAGTGCCACTGTGATCAAAGTAGTAGCAGTTTGTGAAAGCATAGATGTTGAAGATACTACTCAGGTGGCAGTGTTTGTTCTTAAGAAGTACTTGAATGTTACAGAATAACTTTTGGAACAAACAGCAATGCATGGTTCTACTGATGAACTGGATAAAATTCTTGAAAAATGCAAACTGACAAGTGACATGTTTCAAGAATTGTGTTGTGGAAAAATGGAATGGAGAACTTGATATTAAAATTCACAGTTTTTATTATGTAATTTGGTTGCCAGGATAGCAACTCTGACTGTACTGTTTTGAGAGCTCAGAAGATACTGGTACATACTACTTAGGTCTGTAAATATCATTTTGATATCCTGGGCATATAACTAGCAGAAAAAAATTGTATTTTTGAGCTTGCCATCAGTATATATGAAAGACAGCCATTTGTGATCAAATGAAACCTGGAATTTCTATGTACCTAACCATATTTAAAATCTGTCATTCACATCACATTGCACCACCCTCCGGCTACTTTGTCATTTTCTGAAGAAACATTGGCATTTTATACACCATAATTACATTTCTTATCATTTTCATATATATTGTACCACCTTGAAATTACACCGTAATTTTCCTGAGAGAAGTTCATGTCCTGTAAAACATACTTTAAGATATAGTTGAAGAGATGTTCAAGAAATACATATTAGTGTCACCTCAAGACAGATGTACTTACTAACACACACAGTTCCAGTAGCTGGTTACCCTTGCCGGTCAACTTTCCTGGCTGATATGAAATGTTGGCAGTGTGTTACAGGCAGCTACCAGTATGTCTAATTGGTAACAAAGTTAATTTGTTCATTTATCCTGTCCATTGTTCCAGCTTGAATGTGTGCACATGTGCTAGGAGAAGTGGCTGTGGAAAAATTGTCAGCAGTAACCTTAGGTGTCTGCATCAATATTAGCAGGGGTCAGGATAATAGAACTGTGGATATTTATCTAGTAGTACAATAGGCGTTAAGCTTAAAACTATTTTGCCCTTTATGTGCGGCACCTAACTGTTCTATTGATACTATGTGACGTTACACAATTGAGTGTAAGAGAGTTTGAGTATCTGGTAGTATATCTGTAAGGCCTTTGATTGGTCTGCAGATGGAGGGATCGACATCACAAGGCAACTGACAATTAAGCTGCGTCGCTGCAGTGCCACTGCGGCTGTGGCAAAGATCTCCGTGTTTGCCAAACGTCTGCGGAGTAATTCCTGGGATGGTGTGTTTGTATTTTTTTGTATTCTGAGCATATTTAGATATTCTGCAAGTGCTATATTTCTCTGTTCATTGTATTAACAAAGGCACCAAAAGCACTTGTTCCTTTACACTGCCCATTGTTGCAGCATGCTTTTCGTCCTGCAGCTTCTAACATGCACAGATATTCATTTAACATGCTTGTTCTCTTCAGCTCGTCTCGATGAATAGGCATGTTAGTGGTGGCTTGCGATGACTTGAAAAAGTTTCCCCTTCCTTTATGTCTCATGTGATGATGTATAAGTGGGTACCTTGTGTGTGTATATGAAATTCATATACTTAACATAGTAATTGAAGTTAGTAAAATACTTTAATTCATACTGACTAGGTCTTTATGATCTTTATGTGCCAGCAAATTGTTGTTTGTGTATGAAATCGATTTATGTATGTAATGATTGAAGTTAATACAGTACTTCACTTCATACTGACCAGGTCTTTGTTATCAACTTTCTTCTGGAATGTATGACTGTGGTCAGTGTCACAGCCCAGAAAGTTGCGGCTTTATGGTCACCACTGTCAGAACCTCAGATTTCATGCGTGATACACAGATATTATTCATGCATGGTTTTAATTTATTATGTTTCCAAGAAAGAGAACATGTGATTCATTTGTGTTGTTGTGCATGCTACATTGGCATTTTTTGATAGCATTGTTTGTGATCCAGGGCTAGGCGTCTGAAGACTGTAAAATGTTGCTGTGCTCAGTTTTGTGTGTATACTTGTGGTGTGCATATGTGCACAATGCACACACACATGCAGTTTTATAAACTGATTTCTTGTGTCATTTCTCTTACTAAATTGTGTTGGAAAGCATGGCAAAATTGCTGTGGGTGAGAGGAACCTGTACATTTAATTTTTTATGAGCAAGGTAATAAATTTATTGAAATGTTTTTACAGTAGCTATGACAGGAGTGTGTTGTGTATGAATGCGTTACACCATAATGTACTGTTCATCTCACTTGGTACCGATCCTTTATATAGTCCATGTAGCTTTTTGGTTGGAATACCAGTGGTGGTAATGAGTAGAATGGTTGATGATGATGATGATGATGATGGACAAGACGTGCGGTGTATGTATAAACGTAACATAGGGGCACGTTCACATAACTTTTGGTGCCATAGAAAAGCAATAAGTGTTACAAATTCTGAGTGTATGTCTGTAGCCTTAGATATCCAGCATGCAAAGTGCATGAGCCATATTCTAGTCTCATCTCTGGTCTGTCTGGTTGTACCATATTTTTCCACATTCTCATAAACTACACGACTTTCAGAGAAAAGTTATTAAACATAAAATATATGTTTTAATTTTCTGTACTATGATTCCTGAAACATTTCTTGTTCTAAGAAGAATTCAGAGAGATATAAATGTACATAGGTCCTCATATAAAGTACCCAGTATTCATGTCAGATTTTAATCAGTGCCCATTATTCATGCCATATTTTATTTAAACTCGAATTTGCTCGATGGATTTTTGAAAAATACTCGTATCAAATTTAATGAAAATTAGTCCACTGGGAGCCAAGTTGTTTCTTGTGGATGGAAGGACAGACAGACAGACAGACATGATAAAGCTAATAGTTGTTATTTGCAATTTTGCGAATGCACCTAAAATGTGCAGATTTTGTACTTGTAACTGAATACCCTTTGGTGGTCATAGTAATCTAAAAAAAAAGTAAGTTCATGTGAGAAGTTTTGTCTTGTAAGTCAGCATGGCCATCCATGTTAGTATGAAAGAACTGTGTGGAAGTGGAACAGAGTGTACAGAATAGGTATTTCCTAAAAACAAATGTTGAAAATTTTGTCACTAGAGAAGGTTTAGAATCTGCTTGCCTCTAATTTGGGTAGTTTGCTCTAAGATCTCTGCCACCACTGTTTTTTATTTTCCAAAATGAAGGCATGCTGGTCCTAGTTCTAGAAATGACATTTTAAAGCCATTGAAGTATATGATAAAGAATTTCCATGTAATTTACCACACTTTACAGAACTATAAATTCAGAACTCACCTAAAATGTACTGGTGCAGTAATATGGTCTAGGTTTCATAGAAACTATTTCTGTATTTTTAGTTTATATTTGATATTGGTAGTTCTTTAAGGCTCTAAGAACAGGGCCTTTTGTGTGCATATATGGGATTTCCAAAATCAGGTTGCACAGTGTTTTATAAGCTGCTGTTGAGGCTGCATTCCACATCAGTGGCAAAGTGAACAAACATGATATTTGGAGTAGAAAATACACATGCCAATGAAACACAAGAATAATAGAGACCTTTCCCAGTTCTTAAATTGGTTTGGGCCCTTTGAGTACCTAATTTTACTGCAGCAGACTTTCCGGCCGGGTTTTGTCAAAGAATGATACATCAGACCCCCTACCAGTACTGTGGCTGTTGTCACAGTTGAGAGTATGCGTTAGTTGCATTACATGAAGAACCCTCATAGAACAAGTGTGAAAGTAGATGAAATACACAGTACAGTACATTTTGTTTCATATGTTTAGCAGCATTCATTTCTGAGATATGGTCGTTTAAAAGTGCAGCCTGATCTTGGAGATCCTGTAATTTTCTTTTAATTTACCTATTACTCTGCTTGCATGAAAATGACATCTAAACTTCGTTCTGCAAAACTGTTCTAGTGTTGTATGAGGGAATGTTACTTAGAAGCTTTAGCTTTATGTTGCCCATATTTGCTACTGTGTAATTTGTAAGAACTCACAGGGGTGCTGATAAGTCCTTAGCCCGACCTACTTCCCGATGTATTTTGTTTGATGGTTAGAATATTTTGTTTGATGCTAGTCTTGTTATATATATAAATAGTACTAATATTCGTCCAGTTATGATTATAGATAGGATATATGAAACTCAAAATCTTCTGTTGCTATAGCTTGTTTCCTTCCTGGTCGGGCTAAGGACTTATCAGCACCCCTGTAATATGGGCGATTAATCTGTGTCATTCCCAGCTTTGTGGTGTTTCATACGTGTTGGTGTGTATGGTCTTGTTCTGCTGTTTTTGGCTGTTCTGTCCTTCGTCTATAGCATATATACTAGTTGGGCTGGTGTTTGTGTTGTCTGTATTGTATAAGAATTCAAAGATTTCATCATGCTTATTATAAGTGATAAAATTTTGGACAACCAGCCATGTCAGTTCACCATCCAAGTTTGATATTTTTTTCCATCATCATTGGGGGATTTATGTACTCAGAACACTTTATTGAGAACTTGTCTTCTGTATCCAGAAACTACAGATGATTCGCCTAGAATGTAGAAACAGACTGGTCAGCTTCAATGTTGGATTCCTAAGTATCAAGGTCCTGTTTAAAGACATTACAGCTACTGAACCATTACATTGATACACAGATGATGGAGGTGTTATGACATTCTTAACATCACTTTGTTCATTTAAAAATACAGTAATCCCTTGGTATGTAAGCAGTTGGTTTGTGAGTTGTGTATGTGAGATGGTCAGAGAACAGTATGATGTTAGGAAAGGGATACAATCTGAAAATGTCTCCTTTGGACTAACACGTAGGGTATTCAAATCAATTAACCAAAAGTGCCTGTTGGAGGAATTTTCTGTGACTTGGCAAAGGCTTTTGATTGTGTGTATCATTCAATTTTGTTAGCTAAATTACATTTATATGGAGTTTGAGGAGTATCTGAAGATTGTTTCAGGTCCTTTCGAACTAATGGAAGAGAGAAGGTTGAAGTAAAATCACGTAATACAGCTCAAAATTATTTCTTTGATCGAGGTACATTGAACATGGAGTTCCCCAAGGATCAATTCTAGAGCCTCTGTTGTTCATAATATTCATAAATGCCCTTCCCCTGAGAATAAATTCTGTATCAGAAACAGTATTATTTGCTGATGATACTAGTGCCATGGGGCCTGGGGTGGCATAGTGGTTAAGGCACTGCGCTACTAGTTGGACGGTCCCGGGATCAATTTCCGGTGGTTTCACTGGGGATTTTTTTCGTGGTACCCCCCCACAGAACCATGTGCCCTGAGGTTGACTCAGCCTCCAAAAGTGAGTACCAGGGATTTCTCCCAGGGTAAAGGCGGCTGGTGTGTTTGGCTGACGACCTACCACCCTTGTAGTGCCGAAACGTCAAGATAATCCGGGGCCTTAACCTACCCAGAACCCTTTGGGCCACCTTTACTTTACTTTAATCTGCACAGCAAAGGGAGCATGTCTTCATCACCAGCACGAAATTGAATAGAACTGCTATATTTGCATTTATATAAGACAACTGTGGTTCACAAACACTGTGACACAGATTGTGAACCATGACTGAATTTTCTGAATTGGATACCTTCATGTGATGCATGATGAAAAAATAGACCCTACATATCAATGAAATTTTCGCGGGCGGACAGCCACGTCAAGATGTGAAGTTTTTCTGACGTTTCGAGAACTAACGCCATCCCCATCTTCAGGGTGTGCTGGTGCAGGGATAGAGTTAGTTGCTGAAATGTCAGAAAAACTTCACATTTTGACGTGACTGTCTGCCTGAGAAAATTTCACTGAATTCTGTCACCACAAATGCTTCAAGCCTTAGACCCTACATATGTTTATTTCATCTACTTCACCTAAGTGGACATGTGAACTCTCAGCATAATGAGCACTGGTCTGTGGAAAATCCCATGTTTATCCGAAAAGTATCATAACATTACATTACAGTGGGTGCATGGTGTGATATTAGTGCTATGTCTTTGTCTGAGGCCACACATTCACACTGGTACCTTACACAAATTCTAACACCATTTTCTGAACACCTGTTCAAGTACAACAGAACCTATGACTTTTTACAGCAAGGCAGTGCAACAGTTAATACTACAAACCATTCCATGTGTTTAATAAACTTTGGTCTATTTATCCTGTTTCTATACAATATATAAATGAGGAGAGAGAAAAACACCAGTCGCAATTCAACATTGAAATAATTATAATAATGTCCAACTGTACTACATGTCTGGCCTTAAGTGGCCATTATTACATATGTACGTACAAAAATAGTCAGAAAATCATCTATGCAAAAATGAAACTCTAGCTGTAAGACTGATACATCAGTGAAGTTTAAAGAATGCTTTGAATCCACTTTTGCCAAACTATGGGAGAAAACCAACATTAAAATGTGATATGGACAATTATTTAATACTGATGCTCCTTTGACAACCTGTGTGATACTAGTTTTTTTTTTATCCTCCACTTAATGTGGAAGTGAATATGTCTTCAAATTTTGTTGGTGATGATAAACATCATCTTGGATTACTCCCAATTGAACACAAAACAAATCTCTGAAGATAACTGAAATTGGATATGAGTAAAACAACTGTGATATGCCATGAGCAATGTCACTGTTAGAAATTGTGCGTGTCTAACAGCTTGAGGGTAACCATTTCTGGCACTTCTTTAAATATGATGAGTTATGGTAAGTACAAACCTACTAGCAACTGAATGCAGTGATCTAAAACATACGAACCCAGACTCAGAGAAAAATGGAACAGCAGCAGGAATTGACTAAAAATATCTGTCAGATAAATAATGGCCCCATATCAATGGTTTTACTTTTTATCTGCATTATTAGACACAAAATGTTGAATGGCCAGATTGGTGAGGAAGGCATTAGAATGAATGTGGTACAACATAATCTTGCAAAATTTGAGGTAATATCCTAGTATTTTCCTGAAGAAGATGACAAAATACCTGTCAGGTCTGAACCTGAAATTCCCCAAATATGAAGGAGTGCAAATCACCTAACAGCGATACTTCAAATATGTATGATTGTTTATATGTATGTTCAAGCTCATCAGAAAGTTGCTGTAATTATAATTAAGGAATACAAACAATGGTTCTTACCCGTTCAATGAATCCTCTGGCTACTTGTCGCTGTTTGAGGTTTGTTTCTCCGTCCAAATTACAAGTATCAATGTAGCAAAGCCCATGGGGATCACTTGATCGCAGTAAGAGAATATCGGCTGGGATTACTTCATTGTTTGACAGGTGAATGAGATCTCCTACTCGCACTTGCTTCCAAAGGACTTTCTTGTAACGCTCCTCGTCGCTGTAAAATCAAACAGTAGAAATTAAAGAGTTGGTACTATTTAATTCAAAGTATGGTGATGTCAGAAGAATCAGATGTAACAATTCACTGCTCACTGACAAAGATGACAATTGAGGTAAATGCTCATAAAAAATATTTTCATTTTTCATACTGTAGAATTTTGTTCGCGTCCGTTTCTGACTGTCACTTTGTGTATGTTATGAAAAACAGGCAATAAAATCTACTGGTAGGGTCATTTAATACATGGCCTTTACATTCTGCTTATTCTCTAGATGTACAGTGTCTTTCCCCACATACAGATGACAAGGGTACAGTACTGTTAAACATGGCAATGGCATGGTAAGTACATCTGTAACCACTCAAGTGCCAATACAGAACTGTTAATACCTGCATCTGCCAGTGAAACCACTACTCAGCCAGTTCTTGTCTTGATAAGCTTAAGAGTTTCCCACCCGGTCCAAAAATTCCCTACACTTTATAGGTGAAGGTTCATCATCGTGGTCACAAAAGCCCGCCACTTGTCCCTGTCCTGAGACAGATAAAACCAGCCCAACACACCATGATGGAGATAGAACATGATGTGAATCACTCTAGAAGCCCACAACTGTTTTATTCCTGCCCCTTTTCATTCCACTGGACACAATCACCTCACCAGATTCATCCTCTGCCTTGGATATGCAGTACAGCTACAGATCAAAATTTAATCCAGTCTTCCAATGTCTGGAGCTTATCTCCATGC
>Ga0209737_10003431_pt1 | contig 11067 bp, 7 predicted proteins | sample TergutCu122P3_FD_187284 | JGI IMG/M metagenome (GOLD analysis project Ga0209737, IMG submission 187284) | Cubitermes ugandensis P3 segment gut microbial communities from Kakamega Forest, Kenya - Cu122 P3 (SPAdes) (version 2) | ecosystem: Host-associated > Arthropoda: Insects > Digestive system >...
ATTCTTGTCCGCTAAGAACACTGTACCTACACTCTCGGGCTGTTTGACAAAATAGTTCACATGACACCAGTTTTCGGAATCGTCGCAGTCAACGAGCAATCCTGTGCACTCATATATTTTGTCCGCGCAAAAATGTGCCGAATACAAATCGCGGGCATCCCCGATAAACTCAAAGCGCTCAAACTCTTTCCAGTCCTGAGCAAGCGCAAACATCGCGTCGTCGACCGCATCGATATCCTTGAAAACACGGTGTATATAATCGGTGATCACGCGCGGCCAGTGCTGCTGCGCCTCGGGCGGCAGTGCGCCGCGCACATATCCGATGCGGCATGTGATTGCCGCCAGACCTGCGAGACTTGCAAAATAAGTTCGCAGGCCCGGCGACGCTTTTCCAAAAGAAGGGGTGTCTAAAGAAAAAACTTTATCGGCGGCTTTAGCTGCCGGCGTATCCGATGCGCTCGTGATAAGAATCGCGGATGCGCTGGTGCATGCCGATTTTTTTAACACTTCAATAATTCTGGACGTGCTTCCGCCCGCGCTTACCACCAATACCAGCGGACTGTTGGGCTCGCCCATGCCGATTTCGGCCGCCGAAATAAAACGCGCATAATCGATCGCCGTTACGGCCTCGCATCCGAAGGTGTCGCTATACCGTGTTATCACGTCGCGCATTGCGCCGGCCGCCGCGTAAGAGTCGCCGCAACCCGTTACGATGATTTTCCGGATGTCGAAGATTTCCGCAACCGTCATGAGCGACCGCAGTGTTTGCTCGTCAAAGCAGTGGCCCAGCTGTGTCTCGGCCAGGCTCGCCAAACTCAGTACCTGTTCCCGGATTGTATTGTTAAACTGCTCTTTCAAAAAAAGTCCCCCGCAATGTTTTTTCGCTAAATCTTAGTTGAGCATTCTTTAAGTAATCGCAATGCATTTTGCATATCCTCATCGGAGTATTTCGGATAGGGCCCCAGCTGTGCGGCGTTGTATCCCGCCGCAATGTTGGCCATGACGACAACTTCTTTCGGAGAGTGTCCGCTCACGTGTGCATACATGGCGGCGCCCGTTGAATTGTTGCCGCACCCCGTCGGATCCACCGATGCGGTGATGTCGATCGATTCACAGAAAACCGCGTCGCTCGGCGTCACCGCATACGCGCCCTTCTTCCCTACCCGGAACAGTGTCAGCTCGACCGGCATGTCCATAATCCTTTTTATGATGCTGTGTTCGTCGTCTCTTGGGATGTCAAAAAGATAAGACGCTTCAACCACGTTGAGCGACCACATATCCGCGAACGGCACAACATCCATCACACGCTTAAGTTTATCCTCGGCAATGCCGTCGTCGGGATGGGGCAGCTCGAGCTCCCACATAATTTTAAAATTCTTTTTCCTCTTAACCTCATTCAATTTTCCCCAGAACACTTTGTCTGTATTTTGCGCTAGATATATCCCTTCTGTTGTATCATCGGTGGCCGCGTCGATATGTTCCGGCGTCGTTTTGAGATAGCCCATAAGCTGTTGCCCATACCGGGATTTCCACTCATAGGTACCGTCGGTGTGATGACGAAGGACGTGCTGCGTGCAGTGATCGGCACTGACACGGATATAGTCACAGCCCAGCCTGTTTGCGCGCATCCAGTCACGATATTTGTCTACATGATCGGATCCGCCCTGACACACCAGGCCACATTCCTTTGTATATAGACGTATTCCGGCCAGAGCAAACATCGACGGCCCGCCTATGTGGATCTCTGTACGGGCGCCGTTGTCGTGCTCGACAGTATCGAGCATAATATTTCCGCAAGATACGAATTTCTTGTAATTCATAAGATCCCGCCTCAAAAACGATTTCAATAATCAAAACTCCGGCGCAAGTATCATTTTCATCATAACAATTTTATCTAATGTCATTATAAGTCAAGCACTATATAGTTGTCAATAATGCAAAAATATCCAATAATTTTGTGGCATTATTGTGAAATATGAATATAGCTTCATCAAATTCTTGACTTTTTGCATCATCGGTGTAATAATTGTATTTAATAATTTTCAGATGACATAATAAGTTGAAGCCAGGAGTGCGAAATGCCAAGTCTATATTTTTCAACAAACACCGCGATCATCCTGACGCTGTTTGCCGCTTCAATGTGGGGCAGCTGGATGCAAGTCATCAAGCACCGCAAAAACTATCCGCTGTCGGGAATAGCGTTTATTCTTTACTTTTTCTCATTTATTATGATATGGGTCGTGACTTTTGCGCTTGCTCCGTCGTTGCTGCCCGACGGTATAGCTGCGACGTCGGCCGCAAACTCGGACGTTATTCCGACAATACTGTTGGGCGGCGCAATGATGGGGCTCGGCATGCTCATCAGTCTGCACGTTATGAGTTCGGTAGGTCTGCTTTTGTCCACGGCTGTCAGCGGCGCACTGGGCAGCATTCTTGGTCTCGCCACTTCGGTCGCTCAGGAAGGTATTCCCGACGGACGTTATTCCGTTATATTGTTGGTAAGCTGCACCGCCGTATTCATAATCGCAAGCTTTATATGTAACTACTCCGCCATACTCCGAGACCGCGACAAAGCGGTTTCGTCGGGACAATCATCCGCACAAAAGAGAAAGGGGCCGGTAACGATCCAAATCGTTTTGTTTCTGTTGCTGAGCACATTCCTTGTAAACGGCTGGTCTATCGGCACCGCTACGGGAACCGCGCGGGGCGTTCCGCCCATTCTGACGTGCGCTTATATGGCCACGGGATCGTTTCTCGGCATACTGATCGTGTGCGGCGTCACCTACACGATAAAGCGCCAGTGGAAAACCATACTGTGCGTCGGCTCCGATAAAAAACCGTTGCTGTTGAGTTTGATCGGAGCTGTCTGTCACTACGGCGGTAATTTGATATCCATCTATGCCATGCCAGTTATCAGCGCTACCCTCTCCTTCTTGTTTGGCCGCACCGCCAACGTGTGGACATATTTCTGGGGATTCTATTACAAGGAGTTCTCGGGCGCAAAAAAAAGGACCTACTTCGTCCTTGCCGTTGGGATCGCTCTATATTTTATTGGCATTGCCTTGCTGACACTGTTTAATTACGGTTAGAATCGTCTAAAAAACAGATCGGCGCTTATAGAGCGCCGATCTGTTTTTTAATGGTAGATTTAAATATAATCCGGGTTTATTTCAATTACGTCTGTCCGTGCAAACACAGTTGCCATCTCAAACGGGACCATCTTATTGTCAATATTTACGACAGAGGTGTATGTCAGACATAAAACCGGATCGTTGTGCTCGATGCCGAGATATTGCGCCGAACGCTCCGCCTTCGTTGACTGTATCTTTCGGTCTCGGCGATACAGCCTTCCCTCGTATACATCCTTGATTAAAGTTGATATAGATATATATCCGTAGTCATAATTCTCTATCCCGGCGAAAGGCTTGTAATTAATTGCGCTCTCCACATAGAATACCGGCGTTTCATCCGATATATATGATCTGCAATAATATAGACACGTATCCGATTCCGACAATCCCAATACTGCCTGTTCGCTTGCAGATGCAGCCCGAATCTCTTTTTTGATCTGCACCCTCGTGCACTGGTGATCCGTGCCCGTTATGACCGAACTGAATCCGGACGTATATTTCTTATAATATGTATCGTCCACACGGCTTAGGTTCACAAAAGTCCCCTTGCCCTGTCTGCGATATATATAGTCCTGCATCTCCATTTCATCCAACGCTTTTCGAATGGTAATACGGCTCACATCATATGCCTTGATGAGTTCGCTTTCCGGCGGCAGCATTTGTCCCGCGGCGAATTCATTGTTGTTGATGCGGTCGATAAGCGACGCCATAACTGTTTGGTATTTTGAAGTTCCTGCATTCGGTTTACTATTCATTCACAACACATCCTGTAATCTAATGTAACATGTATTTATATATTTGTATACATGTCATGACATATTATAACAGATAACTTTATAAGATTTCAACTGTTTTTTGATTGTTAATAATATTTGTTAATTTGCTGCATGCAAGATGCTGATACAATATTCTTTTTGATGCTTAGTATCAGCATGCATCATTCCCTGCTGATTTTGGGCCGCTTTGGCGGGTCGGGCGGTTCCCTGTTCAATGATTTATGCGTTAGTCCCAATTTGCCGTCGCCGGGACTATTGCATCAGCCTTTACCTTCACGTAGAGACGCGTTGGTTCGGCGATATAAGCCAGATATAATTGGACATATAAATTGTATTTATGATAAAATATGAAACGTGACTATTCGTTTAGGTGGCGATCAAACTGAAAGGCCATGATAAAACTATGCAGTATATACTATATCGTTTCTTCCATTTGTTCGCTTTATCAATAGATGATTTTATTTGTGGAATTTTATACAAATGATTTCCTGTTTTAAGAACAGCGTGCAATTTTTGTAAAATCCTTGTTTGTACCATAGTATATATCGAACGGTAATCTCAGATTTGTATTTTTTCGATAATACAGCTTGTTTTCAGGAGCAAAAAATGAATAGAATTGCTATTTTTACTTTTTACGATAAAGACGGCATCGCGGATAGGTACATTGATTATTTTTTAAACGATTTATGTAAAAACATTCAGCGATTGGTTTTGGTCGCGAACATAAAGCTATCCCCACAGGCGCACATTCTCTTTGAGAAATTCACCAATGAAATACTAATCCGTGAAAACAAGGGTCTGGATATTGAGGCAACCAAGGATGCAATAGACTACATCGGTTGGGATATGCTTTGTAAATATGATGAATTGGTTATATGCAGCGACACTGTTTTTGGGCCGATTTATCCGTTTGTCGAAATGTTCGCTGAGATGGAAAAGAAAGATTTGGATTTTTGGGGAATAACAAAGCATTACGGCGTCGACGACCCGACAGGGATAAGTCCTTACAGATACATTCCTGAGCATATACAAAATTATTTTATAGTATATCGTAAGAGAATGCTTTGCAATAAAGATTTAAAAGAATTCTACAATAATATCCCCATACTTGAAACCTATAGCCAGGCTGCTTTCGGATGCGAAAGTGTAATTACGAAAAAATTCGCCGACAAAGGGTATAGTTGGGGCGTGTATTGCGACACCGGAAAAAATTCTCTGAGCCACAACATGATGATGTATTGTCCTCTGGACATGCTTACGGCTTATCGCGCCCCTGTAATAAATCGAAATGTTTTTTCTTTCGACCCCGAATCTTATCTGATGTTAACAACAGGCGAGACAGCGCAAACTGTGATGAGGCACCTTAAAGAACATACGAATTACGACACAGACATGATCCTCGAGCATATTATTCGCACCTGCAATGTTGCGAACATTTTGCAGGCGATGAATTTTATTTATGTCCTGCCCGATAAACATACTATATATCAGCGCGTAAAAGGACAAAAAACAGCACTTTTAATGCATTTGTATTACATGGATTTATTGCCCTTATCCGTTTTATATGCGACTGCGGTTCCTGAATCGACGGATATCTATATTGCGACGCCGCAAGAGGAAAATTTTGCTCATATAAAGGAGGCTTTCGCGTCGTTACCCAACCGTGTTGAGGTGCGAGTGACACAAAACAGGGGCCGCGACGTCGGCAGCCTTGTTGTCGGACTTCGAGACATACCCGAGAGATATGATGTTTGCTGTTTTTTTCACGATAAAAAAAGCTCGCATCTTACCGCTCCTTCGATTGGAGCAAGTTTTTTCTATAAATCTGCACACAATATTCTTGCGTCCAGACAATATGTTCAAAATATTCTGGGCGTATTTAATGAAAACCCCCTCCTTGGGCTTTTATGCCCTTCCCCTCCTTCACATTCTGTATATCGCAATACACTCGGGAGCGAATGGGGCCAGAATTTTGAATTAGTTGATCATTTTTCAAAGCGTATGAAACTGAATACTCCGCTCGATAAGGATGTGTTTCCGCCGGCACCATTGGGCTCATATTTCTGGTTCCGTTCAAAAGCGATGAAAAAGCTTTTCGATCTTATGCTAACATATGACGAGTTGCCACCTGAGCCAGTGGCTCTGGACGGGACGATTTTGCATGCAATTGAGCGGGTGCATCCCTACGTAGCTCAAGACGCGGGATATTATACGGCTTTTGTCTACACTGACTCTTTCGCGGCAATAGAGTGTATAAACCTTATGCATTATTCGCGCGAAAGTTTAAAAGAATATGCAAAGATGAAATTTGCCGCCGAGAACCATGATGATGCGTTTCTGGACACGAAAGTTTCAGCTAAACGTGTTTTGTTTCTGCGTGTAATGCGTATTATTATGGGGCGTAGGCGATTTAAAAAATGGTTGAAAATAAAAGCAGACGATTATATCGAAGAGTAAGTAATCCAAAAGTGAATTTTATAATCAATAACAATATCGAAAGCTGTCATGCAGGAAAGGACTATGCTATTTTGAATTCTACAGAGTTGCGTCAATTGTGTTAGGCGTGCAGCTTCAATTCTTCTTTTGGGTTTTATATGTCAATCTGTGTCATTTTGTATTGAAATGTGTTCGTCGATTAGCAGTACTTATGCAGTACTTTTATATTTTCGATTATGTGCCAAAAAGCTGAAAAGCGCCCTAACCAGGCGCTTTTCGGTGTTTCTACGATCTGTTTCTTCAAGTTTTTGAACCCATGGGGTTCAAGAGGCCGCAGGTTCGACTCCTGTCACTCGGACCAAAAATATATTCCGCAGATGCCGATATACAGGGCGTTTGCGGGGATTTTTGTGTCTGTTATTCCGTGTTAGCTTATACCGTTAAATGTTGCTGTAGATGCAGTATTTATGCAGTAAAATGGGACTTATGCAGTACTTTTGTAGCGCTCTTTTGGATATCCTCTCTTGTTTTTTCTTTGCTACAAGTGACTTTGCTATCCGCTTAGTATCCTAATATCCATATTTCATGTCAATAAGGCTTCCATCAATCGCATTGATCGTTATAAGGGGTGGCGTTCCATAGCGAGTTACAGAGAACCCCTTATATGTATCTGTTCTTAATATCCATTCTTCTACCTTTTCTTCCTCTTTGCTAAGCCAGGAGATGTTTCCATAAAAACTCCATACAGGTACCAGAAGATATTCGCCGCCGGCCTGGACACGAACCAGATTCAGCGCTATTGTGTCTATCTGCCATTGCCCTAGATTGTCGCTGTCCATTTCTGATGCGTCATATTCGATTTCAAATACAATATAATCCGATCCGATTCCAAGGGTCTCTTCATCTTTTACAAAACCGCCATATTCAAGAAATATCGTTTGGGTAAAGCACTTCATCACCTGTTCAAATGTCAGCATCGGTGTATCAATAGCCAAGACTTCCACTATTTCGCATGGATTTTCCCATATGATGCCAGCCAGACCATAATTGTCTACTTTTATCTCAAGCCTTTCGTAGCCCCATCCACTGTTCCATAAATCCCCCGATCGCTGTGGAAATCTAATATAGTCGGTGTTATCACCTTGCACACCGTTTATCTCCTTCACAAAAGCAAACTCGATAAAAATCGATTCGTCAGCAGTATGCATGGTCCAAATCCTGCCTCCGTCGCTTGCCAATCGCATTCCCTCCTCATATGCACCAATAGATTTTACCGCGTTTTCCGCAGTTTTCACCGCGTCCTCATACACTGCGACAGTCTTGTCTGACAGATTGGTACTTGCCCCTCCCCGCAGGAATGGTTGGGACAACTCCATTTTGCTCCACCTGCCTGTGTCATCGCTATATATCAGTAGATGGTATAGCATGCCGTCCTTTTCAAAATAACCGTCGATTTCATCTACAATATGTGTTTCCTCATATTCTGGATAAATTTTATATGGCCACCCTTGATTACGATGTAAGAACTCGAATTCACTGGCATAAAATCTTTCGACAATCTCACCTTTGCTAAAATTGCGCGACGCTTCGGGATAACTGTTCAATTCTTTCGCCGTCGGATATATTTCTTTATATATCGCGAGTTGTTCCTCAGCGTTTTCTATTAAGTTGTTCAATGGAAATGAGAATGATTTATAATGGGCAATATCATTTTCTAGTCTCTCTATATTAGTCGCGACCGTTGATTTCGGTATGTTTTTGTACACGAGATTGCCTTCTTTATCATATAAATCCAACTTGGCAAAATATGCATCGCCAACCAGATAAGCGATCATAGTGTCCGCTTCTTCCTGTGTAAACCTATGAGGCTTTACGATCGCGGCAGGCATACGGTCGCTTGGAATTTGCACATCCGCGTCTACTACAAGTTTGATTGGTTTTTTATCGTGCTCAAATGTCTGCTGAATGCGCATACCCTCTTCATACAATTCCGGCAACCATTCTGTATCTGAATTTCCCGTCAATATTTTTTCTGCAAGATGCTTATCTCCTCGACTGTCGTAAATAGGGCTTATCTCAGATTTTTGGCATCCTGCCATACCCGCAACTATCAATAGCATTAATGTGATGCATATTACTTTTTTCATATCCCTATCCCTCAACTGATCGTTTGATATATCTATGGGAAGTTTACTTTGACAGTCGTACCAATACCCAGCTCGCTTTCGATAACAATCTCCGCTATATGTGCGTCCGCAATCAACTTGACAAGTGCCAGCCCCAGCCCGCTGCCGCCTGCCTTTTTGCTTCGCGAGCGGTCAACCATATAGAAAATGTCTGTTACTCGAGGGATTTCCTCTTTTGGTATCCCGCTTCCGCTGTCAGAAACTTCAATTGCTACACGCTGCTCATCATCATAGTATTTACTGTCAACACTATACGCCCTAAGTCGGATTTCCTGCCCAGCCTCCGACGCTTTGGATGCATTGTCAATCAGATTTATAAGTAGTGATTTCATCAAATCATAGTCTGCATCTAAAATATTGGTATCGCATTCCATAACAAGCGGCGTGTTTCTTGCCTGCAGCATTTCCGTTGTGCTTGCATAAACATCCTCGAATAAATCCTGTAATTTTATAGGGTGGACTTCGATCTCTTCATCCAGTGTAATAAGCCTTAAAAGTTTTTGTGACAGACGCTCCAGCCAACGGCATTGTTCATATAGGTGTTTCAAAGACGTTCTGGATTCCTCAGCGGTCAAATCCGCTGTCAACAGCGTATCGGTATGAATCATCATGGATGTCATGGGCGTTTTCATCTCATGCGTCAATCCTCCTACGAACAATTGCTGGCGCTGCACCATATCTTCAAGTTGCGCAATATTTTTTTGTACCGCCCGCGTCATCTGATTGAAGTCCGCTGCGAGGTCTGCTACTTCGTCATTTGTGTACAACATGTCTACCCTGCTATCATATTCACCCTCGGCAATACGGCGCGTCACATCTTTCAGTGTAATAAGAGGTTTGGAGGCGCGCCGTATGAAAATAGAAATCAACAGTGCTCCAATCGCAATGCTGGACACGCATATGATAACAAAACGCCACGTCATCGCTGTGATATCACTGTAAGTCTTTGTAATATCTTTGACGATGAAAATGCAGTAGCTCTCATTTAATATAAAAACAACGCCTCCCACAATCAAAACATTTCTGCCGTCAATTACATCTTCACGATACGCGCTCTTTGGAAAGGATTCATTCTTATGTACGAGCCAGTCGATTTTGGTATATGAGCGATCCCAGCGATCATTTTCTGTATTATCTACATATTCCAAAATTTCCTCAAAATACTCAAACTCAATAGAAACAGCGGAGTGCAGCGTCTGGTGATCGCTTCGAATCAGCACGGCTGTTTCATCGGCAAAACGCGAAAAGCAATATTTAATTCCCGATTCTCTAACAATGGGATCGGTTTCGCCTTCCAGATAATATGTCGCCATTTCCGAGAACGAGGCCGCCAGGTCTTGCTGCTGCGTTCTCGCCTGTTCTATCGTTACGTCTAAAATAGTTTTTTTAGCGTGATTAAGCAGCAGCGCACTGCACACGGCAACGATCACTATCATAACTGCGATACTGATCATAGACACTTTTTGCCACAGTTTTCTGATCCTGTATTTCCGTCTCATAGATTCACTCCTCCAATCGGTAGCCGTATTTGGGAATCGTTTTAATCACATCTCCCAAATCGAGCTTTTTTCGTATGCTTGAAATATGCACATCTACTGTATGCGTGCCGCCGAAATAATCAGCACCCCATACCTCATCCAGTAATTTATCGCGAGAAATTGTCCTTTTTTTATTCCTAGCAAGCAAAACAAGGATTCCAAACTCCATTGGCTTTAGGGAGATTTTTTTACCGCCTTTGCTGACAGTACGATTATATGTATCAATAGTAATGTCTTTTATGCGTATGATTTGGTTGAGCTTGCCTTCTCGTTCCAATACTTTTTCGATGCGCACAAGCAGCGTCAGTACATCAAACGGTTTGATAATGTAATCCTCTGCGCCATCGCGAAGCCCCTTGATTTCTGAAATTGTGTCGCTTTTGGCTGTAATATAGATAACCGGAATATTATATCGCGCCATATGATCAAACAATTCAAACCCGTCCAGACCAGGCAGCATGATGTCCAGCAGCGCCAAATCATAGGAATGATCAGCCAACAATGAATCAGCGGCTTCTTTTCCATTTTCAAACATGGTGTATTCATAGCCGGAGTATTGCAAATTAATCGCAATACCATCGGCAATAGCTTTATCATCTTCCACTACGAGAATTCTGTTTTTGGTCATTCTATAAGCCGAGTAATACACTCAGCACCCCTTTCAGAGTATCGCATTTTTATTATAACATCAGCGTAAAGACAAAACCTCAACAAAATATCAACATTTATGAGAAAGCTCGACTTGATTAATCTTATAACGTTCTTTTAATAATAAGAAAAATCATCCCATCACAATCGCCGGACTATAATCCCCACTGACCGTATCTTCATAAATATCATCCAGCACATCGGCGACACTGTCGTGAACTTCTGGAAGAACATGAGAATAGGTTCCAAGCGTCGTTTCTATGTCCTCATGCCCCAGCATTTCCTGTACGACGCGCGGGTTGACTCCCCTTTCGAGCATCATCGTCGCGAAGGTGTGACGAAAACGGTGGAG